>Ga0308156_1000443_pt1 | contig 86486 bp, 79 predicted proteins | sample PhyAR2_FD_201041 | JGI IMG/M metagenome (GOLD analysis project Ga0308156, IMG submission 201041) | Phyllosphere microbial communities from UC Gill Tract Community Farm, Albany, California, United States - DLSL A.R2 | ecosystem: Host-associated > Plants > Phyllosphere > Unclassified | place: USA... | reverse complement strand
CGGTCCGCATTACCTGTACCGCTTCTGCGCCGAGCGGGCGGTGTCGGTCGACACGACTTCGGCGGGCGGCAACGCCACGCTGTTGTCGCTGGACGAAGGCGGGATCTGAGTCTTTCCTCCCCTTGCAGGGGAGGATTAGAGCATGATGACCTAGGATCGAACCAAGCCTAGCCCCTCCCCTGAAGGGGAGGGGTGGATCAAGCGGATGCCATCATGCTCTAGCTGGCCTGATGCACCTCGACTGGCTGGATTTGGGGATAGGGCATGACCAGCGTGCCGTCGGGTGCGGCGGTATAGGTCGTCTGGGTGGGGTAGGGGATGGAAATCCCCTCCGCCGCGAAACGCTTCATCAGCGTGACCAGCACCCGGTTGCGCGTGGCGTGCGCAGTCGGCCAGTCGTCGCCGGGCACGTCGAATTGCAGCACGAAGTCCAGGCTCGACGCGCCGAAGCTCTCGAAGCTGGCGCGGGCGACCTTGCTGCCCTCTCCCTCGACGATCTCGGTCAGCATCTGCGGCACCCGCGCGAGCGTCTCGGGCGGGGTTTCATAGGCGACGCCGATGGTCAGCGACAGGCGGACATGGTGACGCACCGTCTGGTTCTGGATTTCCTTGTCCAGCAGGTTGCGGTTCGAGATGATGCGGAGTTCGCCGGTAAAGGCGCGGATGCGGGTGGATTTCAGGCCGATCGCCTCGATGATCCCGGTCGTATTGTCATAGGCGATCTTGTCGCCGCGCCGGAACGGCCGGTCGAAGATGATGGCGAGCGCGGCGAACAGGTCGCCGAAAATACCCTGCGCCGCCAGGCCGATGGCGATGCCGCCGACGCCCAGACCCGCGACCAGGCCGGTGACGTTGACCCCCAGATTGTCGAGCACGACGACCAGCGCGACCGCGAACAGCACCGCCGTCACCAGCAGCCGGATCAGCCCCATGGCCGACAGCAGCGCCTCTCCCGAATAATGTTCCGACTGGGTGCGATGCTCGATCGCGCCCAGGATCAGCTCGCGCGCCCAGATCGCCGCCTGGAACGTGCTGGCGATGGTGAACAGGAAGCTGATCGTCCGGGCGACTTCGCCCGGCGCGCCCGCATAGCCCGACACCAGTTGGGCGGCGAGCGTGACGATGAAGAACAGATTCGTCCGTGCGATGGCATGGCCCAGGATCACGCCCCATCCGCCTGCGAAACCCGGACGGCCGCACAAGCGGTCGCCCAGCCTGCGGACCCAGAGCAGCGCCAGCACGATGACGGCGCCGAAGCCGATCGCGATCAGCACCTTCAGCCAGTAATGTTGCACCCACCAGGAGGTGGCGTCGATGATGCCGCCGACCTGGTCGGGAATGCGGGAGCCGTCGAAGATCGGCGCCTTGGGCGAGGATTTCGCCATGGGGACTCCTTGAACTTGAGAGGCGGTCAGGCCGCCTTGCTGGCCGGGGTTCCGGCCTCCAGAAATGCGATCAGCCCACATTCGATGCGGGACAGTCCCGCGCGCGCACGCGGCAGGCGCAGGGTCTTGCGAAACGCCGCCTGCCCGTCCTTGACGAGCGCGATCAGCGAGGGGTGGACATAGGATTTGCGCGCGATGGCGGGCGTATTGCCGAGCTTCTCGACCACCGGCTCCAGCATCGCCTTCAGGCTGAGGTCCGCTTCGGCCAGCGCCAGCGCCTCGAACGCGGCGACGCTGGCGGCCCAGGTGCGGAAATGCTTTGCGGTGAAGTCGCAGCCCGTGGCTTCGCGGATATAGGCGTTCACATCGGAAGACGTGACCGCATTGGCCGTGCCCTCGTCGTCGACCCAGGCGAAGAGATGCTGCTCGTCCAGATCCTGGCACCGCTTCACGAAGCTGGCGAGCGAACGGTCGGTCAGTGTCATGTCGCGCATCTTGCCCGACTTGCCCCGATAGCGCAGGCGCAGGGTCGTGCCCTTCACCTGGCCGTGCCGCTTGCGCAGGGTCGTCGCGCCGAAACTCTTGTTGGTCGCGGCATAGGCTTCGTTCCCGACACGGATATGGCCGTTGTCGAGCAGCCGCACGACGGCGGCGACCGCGCGCTCCTTGCACAGGCCGCGCTTCTTCAGGTCCGCCTCGACCCGCTTGCGCAAGGTGGGGAGCGCGTGGCCGAACGCGGCGCAGCGCTCATATTTGGCCGCTTCCTGCGCTTCGCGGAAATCGGCGTGATAGCGATATTGCTTGCGTCCCTTCTCGTCCCAGCCGACCGCCTGGATATGGCCATTGGCGCGCGGGCAAAACCAGGCATCCCTGTATGCGGGAGGAAGGCCGATACGGTTCAGCCGGTCGATCTCGTCCGTGTCGGTGATCCGCTCGCCCCTGGTGGTCCAATAAACCCATTTGCCCCGGACCTTGGTCCGGGTGATGCCGGGTTTGCTATCATCGCAATAGACTAGACGGGTGGCCATCGCTCTCTCTCGGGTCATCTTTGCAAATGCGCCGCCGGTCGCTTCGTTCCGGAACGGCCGATGCGGTCGCGGGTTCTGGAAGAGCCTTTCCCCCGAGGTATTTCCCGACAGGAGTTTTCCATCATGGCCGATCTTTCCCAGGCACGCGTCCTGATGCTCGCCGCCGACGGCTTCGAGACCGTCGAGCTTTTCGAACCGCGCAAGGCACTCGAGGCCGCAGGTGCCAAGGTGCAGCTCGCCTCGCTCAAGTCCGACCCGATCCAGGGCATGGAGGGCGACATCAACAAGGCCGAGACCGCGACCCCCGACCTGACCGTCGATGAGGTCGACACCGACGATTACGACGCGCTGGTCATCCCCGGCGGCACCTGCAACCCCGACAAGCTGCGCCTGAACGAGCGCGCGGTCGAGATCGTGACCGAGTTCATGGAGGACGACAAGATCGTCGCCGCCATCTGCCACGGCCCCTGGCTGCTGGCCGAGGCGGACGTGATCGACGGTCGCCGCCTGACCAGCTACCCCTCGATCCGCACCGACCTGTCCAATGCGGGCGCGGATGTGGTGGACGAGGAGGTCGTGGTCGATGGCAACCTGATCACCAGCCGCAAGCCCGACGACATCCCCGCCTTCAACCGGGCGATCCTGACCGCGCTGGAAGAGGAACTGGCCGACGAGGACGAGACCGAAGAGGCCTAAACCTTTATCCCGTCACGGGACGCTCACGGGCGTCGCATCCTGTGCCCATGCGTGGCAGGATGCGGCGTCCGTTCTTTTTTTCCAGGATGACCCCATGCGTCTGGTTCCGCTCCTACTTCTCGGCATGACGTCGGCGGCCGCCCTCGCGCAGGGAAGCGCCCAGCCCTTCATGGTCGGGGGACGCGGCTTTGCCACGCTGCAGGCGGCGGTCACCGCGATCGGCGATGGCGAGGGGACGATCCGCATCGCGCCGGGCACCTACCGCGAATGCGCGATCCAGGGGGCGGGGCGGATTGCGTACGTCGCGACCGAGCCGGGCAAGGTCATCTTCACCCGCATCGCCTGCGAGGGGAAGGCGGCGCTGGTCCTGCGGGGGCGCGGCGCCTCGGTCCAGGGCATCGTCTTCAGCCATATCGAGGTCGGCGACGGCAATGGCGCGGGCATCCGCATCGAAAAGGGGCCGCTGGCGGTCAGCAACGCGATGTTCCTCGACAGCCAGTCGGGCATCCTGTCGGCCGAGGACCCCAATGGCACCGTCACCGTCGACCATTCGACCTTTTCAGGGCTAGGCCACGACCCGACCGGCAATGGCGCGCACGGCATCTATATGGGGCGCTACAAGTCCTTACGCGTGACAAACTGCCGTTTCGAGCATGGGCAGGGCGGCCATTACGTCAAGACCCGCGCACCCTATGTTGAGGTGCTGGACAGCAGTTTCGACGACAGCAAGGGCCACGCGACCAACTATATGATCGACCTGTCCAACGGTGCGAAGGGCCGGATCGCGGGCAACGAGTTCGTTTTCGGCCGCGACAAGGACAACCACTCGACGCTGATCACCGTCGCGCCGGAGGGGGCCAAGAACGACTCGTCGGGCCTGGTGGTCGAGAACAACCGCGCCCGCCTGGCGCCCGGCGTCGATTTCAAGCCGGTCTTCGTCGGCAACTGGTCGGGTGAGCCGCTGGTGATCCGGGGCAATATCCTGGGTGCGGGAATCACACCGACCGCGCGGCGGTTTTGAGCGGGCTGGGTTTGGACGGCGGGCGACGACCGGGCACCTGTTTGACCCGATCCTCGCGGGACTTGCGGGTCAGATAGGTATCCAGCCCGATCTGCGCGGCGATCAGCTGATAGAGGAAGGGGTTGTACGCGATCCCGACAAAGGCCGCGCCGAGCAGATAGATCATATGCCCGTGCTGGAGCGCACCCGCCAGCTGGCCGCCCCAGTGCAGCGGATCGTCGGCCTGGCGATACCGCCGTCGCAGCGCCTCCATCCGCAACAGTCCCGCGATGTTGATGCCCAGCCACAGGAACAGCCCCGGCCAGCCCTGTTCGCCCAGCATCTCGAAATAGCTGGAGTGATAGGCGCGGGCGCGGTCGGTGGTGACCTTTCGCTCGACCTTTTTGTCATGCGCGGATCCCTCGACCACGGTCAGGTCGTAGCGGAAGCTGTTCTGAAGATAGGCTTCGAATCCGCCGCCGAACGGATTGGAGGCGGCATAGTCCAGGGTCCATTTCCACACCGCCAGCCGGGTCGAGGCGGATTCGTCGCCCTGATAGCCGCGGATCGTGTTCATCCGCTCGGTATAGGAAGAGGGGAGCAGCGGCACGACCGCCATGCCCGCCACCGCCAGCATGCCGATATAGAGCAGCCGCCGCTTCACATCGCGCAGCATCAGGATCGCGAGCAGTCCGATGCACAGCAGCCCCGTCCGCGCCGAGGTGCCGACCGGGATCAGCAGGCAGGCGAAGATCAGCCCGATCCCGAACGCCCGCACCCGCAGGTCGGGCGGATAGACCGTGCCGTAGCGCATGAACCACAGGATGATCGGGATCACCGCGATCGCGGCGGTCGAGATGATGCTGCCTTCGTACAGCCCGGCATTGTTGCTGACCATCAGGTTCAGCTCGCCATAGCCGCCGCCGGAGAACAGCGTCTTGATGCCCCCGACGATCACGATCGACGCGACCGACAGCATCATGAACAGCAGCAGCGCCTCGATCCTGAGCCGGGTGCGCAGGGTCAGCGGCAGGAAGACGGCAAAGGCCAGCGCCTTCCACACCCAGTCCCATTTCTCCCTCGCCTCGGTGGGGAAGTCGGCGCCGAAAAAGGTGGTCATCGCGCAATAGGCCAGCAGCAGCAGGATCGCGCCCTGCCGCACGGTGAACCGGCTGTCGCGCTTGTCATCGAACAAGGCCCAGCCGCCGACCGCCGCGATGACCGCCATCAGCGAGATGGGCACGGTGTTGAGCAGATAATAGGTCAGCCGCTGGGGCGAGACGATGTCGATATAGATATAGGCCAGCACCATCAGGAACGGCCGCCGCAGCCCCAGCGCGAAGAGGCTGAACAGGAATCCGATAAGGAACAGGTCACGCATCGTCGAGACGCCGCTTGGTCGTGGGCTTCCGGCCATGCCGGCTCGCGGCGGGGCCGATATCGCCCTCCTGGTCCAGGTCGCGCCGTCCGACCAGCCGCCATGCCGCGACCAGCATCAGGCCATGGGTGAGGAGAAGGGCAAAGCTGTCGATCATCGCCCGTGTCCTCAAATCCTTAACGCCACTACCGCGACCTGCTTATAAACCGGCGGTTGACGCGGCGTTAAGGGCTGGCATGACAGGTCATAAGCTGATGCGTATCCTGCATATCCTAGACCATGGGCTGCCGCTGCAAAGCGGCTATACCTTTCGCACCCGCGCCATCCTGAAGGCGCAGGAGGGGGCGGGGCATGACGTCGCGGCGGTAACGGGTGTTCGGCAGGGAGGGCGACAGGGGGCAGGGGATGCCGCCGTCGAAACGCTCGACGGCCTGACCTTCTATCGAACGCCGGTCGCGATGCGCGGGGGACTGGTCGGCGAGGCCGCCGGGCTGGCCGCGCATATCCGGGCGATCGACCGGGCGGTGACGGCCTTCAAGCCCGATATCCTTCATGCCCATTCGCCCGTGCTCGATGCGCTGGCCGGGCTTGCCGTCGCCCGGCGGCGGCGCTTGCCGCTGGTCTATGAGATTCGCGCCTTTTGGGAGGATGCCGCGGTCGGCAACGGCACGGGGACGGCGGGCAGCACCCGCTACCGCGTGACCCGCGCGCTGGAAAGCTGGGCCTGTCGGCGGGCCGATGCGATCGCGGTGATCTGCGAAGGGTTGCGCGGCGACCTGATCGCGCGCGGGCTGCCGCAGGACAAGATCATCGTGTCTCCCAATGGCGTCGACCTGGGGCTGTTCGGCCAGCCGCTCGCCCCCGATGCCGCGCTGGCCGAGGAACTGGGCCTTGCCGATGCCGAGGTGATCGGCTTCATCGGCAGTTTCTATGATTATGAAGGGCTGGACGACCTGATCGCCGCGATGCCGCGACTGGTGGCGGCGCGACCCAAGGCGCGGCTGCTGCTGGTCGGCGGCGGGCCGATGGAGGCGGCGCTGCGCGCCCAGGCGGACAGCTCGCCGGTGGCGGCGGCGATCCGCTTCGTCGGACGGGTGCCGCACCAGCAGGTCGAGCGTTATTACAGCATGGTCGATATCCTCGCCTATCCGCGCAAGAAGATGCGACTGACCGATCTCGTCACACCACTAAAACCGCTGGAGGCGATGGCGCAGGGCAAGCTGGTCGCTGCGTCCGATGTCGGCGGGCATCGCGAGCTGATCGATGACGGGCGGACCGGCACCCTGTTCGCACCCGACGACCCGGCCGCGATCGCCGATGCGCTGGCCGCCCTGCTGGCCGATCGTGGCGGTTGGGACGCGCGACGGGCGGCGGGCCGGGATTTTGTTAAAACGGAGCGGAATTGGGCGTCGAACATCCGGCGTTACGAACCTGTTTACCACCGATTGCTAAACGGGGCGAAGACATAGACCCATGACCTTCACAGCCATGCCCCCTCAACGACGCTTCGGACCTGCCTGGATCGGCGGGGCCGTCGGGCTGTTTTTTGCGCTTCTGGCAATGATCGCGCCCGAATGGCGGCTCAATTCGCTGGTCGCGGGCTTGAGCCTGGGCGATATCCTTGCCGCCGCCCGTCCGCCGCTGGGTATGAAGGCGCGTATCTTGCTTGCGCTGGTCGCAGGGCTGGGGGCAGGGTCGGTGACCTGGGCGACCGCGTATCTGCTCTGGGGGCCGGGCGGTCTGCTCGCCCGGCGTGCCAGGCGCGTGCTCGAAGACGACGAGGATTATGTGCCGGTGGTCCGCCGCTCGGATCGACACCCGGATGCGCCGCCACGCCGCCCGCTCAACGCCGCCGAACTGGGCGCGCCGCCGCCTCCGGTCGAGGACGATACGGTCGAGCGCACGCTGCCCGCCGATCTCGACCAGCCGCTATCGGCCTATGACCCGGATGCGATCCTGTCGGTGCCACGCGAGCCCCTGCGTCCGGCTCCGTCCGAACCCATGCCGATCCCGCCGATGCGCGAGCCTGCGCCCGAGATACAGGGTGCCGCCCTGCCGCTGCCCGATCGACAGGATGAGTCGATCGAGACGCTGCTCGACCGGCTGGAGCGCGAGACGGCGCTGCGCAAGCTGAAGCGGGCGGACTGATCCCATTCCTCTCGTGTAAGAGGCGTTGCTGCAAAACCTGTGACATGATGCCCGCCGTTGCCGGGGAAGCATCAGAAATTTCGTTCACGCGAAGCCGCGATGACGCCAAGAAGGATGGTTCACGCGGAGACGCGGAGACGCGGAGAATTCGCCGTTGCCGCGCCAGCGGCCCTCTATTCTCGAGCTGTCGATGATCTGTGCGCGCTGCCGCGCGGCCTGTCTCTCCGCGCCTCCGCGCGAACAACTCTTTTTCCCCTTCGCGCCATCGCGGCTTCGCGTGACACAAAAAAGGCCCGCCCGGATCGCTCCGAACGGGCCTTTTCGCGTCTCTAGCGGGTGTTATGCCGCCAGGTTGCGCAGCACATACTGCAGGATGCCGCCGTTCAGGAAATATTCCAGCTCGTTGACGGTATCGATGCGGCACTTGGTCAGGAAGGTCTCGGTCGAGCCGTCCTTGCGGGCCAGGATCACCTCGACATCCTGACGCGGGCGCAGACCGGCCACGCCCTGGATGGTGAAGCTCTCGGAGCCGTCCAGCTTCAGCGTCTCGCGGGTCACGCCCTCGGCGAACTGCAGCGGCAGGACGCCCATGCCGACCAGGTTCGAGCGGTGGATACGCTCGAAGCTCTCGGTGATGACCGCACGCACGCCGAGCAGGTTGGTGCCCTTCGCCGCCCAGTCGCGCGACGATCCGGTGCCATATTCCTTGCCCGCGACGATGACGAGCGGCGTGCCGTCGGCCTTGTGACGCATCGCGGCGTCATAGATCGGCATCACTTCGCCGTCATACTGGGTCATGCCGCCTTCGACACCCGGCACCATCTCGTTCTTGATGCGGATATTGGCGAAGGTGCCGCGCATCATCACGTCGTGGTTGCCACGACGCGCGCCATAGGAGTTGAAGTCCTTCTTGGCGACCTGATGCTCCTGCAGGAAGGTGCCTGCGGGGCTGTCGGCCTTGATCGAACCGGCCGGGCTGATGTGGTCGGTGGTGATCGAGTCGCCCAGGATGGCGAGCGGCTTGGCCTCGATGATGTCGGTGACGGGCTTCGGCGTCATCTCCATGCCCTCGAAATAGGGCGGGTTGGCGACATAGGTCGAGGCGGCGGGCCAGGCATAGGTGTCCGAGCCGGTGACTTCGATTGCCGACCACTTGGCGTCGCCCGCATAGACGTTGCCGTAGCGCGAGCGGAACATCTCGTCGTCGATGTTCGCATCCATCAGGGTGCGGACTTCCTCGTTCGTCGGCCAGATGTCCTTCAGATAGACGTCCTGGCCGTCCTTGCCCTGGCCGATCGGCGTCTCACGCATGTCCTGCGTGACGGTGCCCTTCAGCGCATAGGCGACCACCAGCGGCGGCGAGGCGAGGAAGTTGGCGCGCACGTCGGGCGAGACGCGGCCCTCGAAGTTGCGGTTGCCCGACAGCACCGAGGCGGCGACGATGTCGTTGCCGTTGATCGCCTTCGAGATCGGCTCGGCGAGCGGACCCGAATTGCCGATGCAGGTGGTGCAGCCATAGCCGACCAGGTTGAAGCCGATCGCATCGAGATCGGCGGTCAGGCCCGCCTTGTCGAGGTAATCGGTGACGACCTGGCTACCGGGGGCGAGCGAGGTCTTGACCCAGGGCTTGGGCTTCAGGCCCAGCGCGTTGGCTTTGCGCGCCACGAGTCCGGCGGCGACCAGCACCGACGGGTTCGAGGTGTTGGTGCAGCTGGTGATCGCGGCGATCACGACGTCGCCGTCGCCGATGTCATGGCCACGATCCTCGACCGCGACGCGTGCCGGGGCATCCTTCTTGTACACCTTGGCGAGGTCGGCGTTGAACACGTCGTCGACTTCCGTCAGGACGACCTTGTCCTGCGGACGCTTCGGACCCGCCAGCGACGGGACGACCGTCGACATGTCGAGTTCCAGCGTGTCGGTGAAGACGGGGTCGGCGGCATCGTCATGACGCCAGAAGCCGTTCGCCTTGGCATAGGCCTCGACCAACGCGACATTCTCGTCCGACCGCGCGGTCAGGCGCATATAGTCGAGCGTCTTGTCGTCGATCGGGAAGAAGCCGCAGGTCGCGCCATATTCGGGCGCCATGTTGGCGATCGTCGCACGGTCGGCGAGCGTCATCGACGACAGGCCGGGGCCATAGAACTCGACGAAGCGGCCGACCACGCCCTTGGCGCGCAGCATCTGGGTGATGGTCAGCACCAGATCGGTGGCGGTGATGCCTTCCTGGAGCTTGCCGGTCAGCTTGAAGCCGACGACTTCGGGGATCAGCATCGACACGGGCTGGCCCAGCATCGCGGCTTCCGCCTCGATCCCGCCGACGCCCCAGCCGAGCACGCCCAGGCCGTTGATCATCGTGGTGTGGCTGTCGGTGCCGACCAGCGTGTCCGGGTATGCGATGGTCGCGCCACCCTTGGCATGCTCGCCGCTTTCGGTCGACGACCAGATGGCCTGGCCGATATATTCCAGGTTCACCTGGTGGCAGATGCCGGTGCCCGGCGGAACGACCGAGAAATTGTCGAGCGCCTTGGAGCCCCATTTCAGGAACTCATAGCGTTCCATGTTGCGCTGATATTCGAGGTCGACATTGTCCTCGAACGCCTGGGGCGTGCCGAATTCGTCGACCATGACCGAGTGGTCGATGACGAGGTGGACGGGAACCTGCGGATTGATCTTGGCCGCGTCGCCGCCCAGCTTGGTGATCGCGTCGCGCATCGCGGCGAGGTCGACCACGCAAGGCACGCCGGTGAAGTCCTGCATCAGCACGCGGGCCGGGCGATACTGGATCTCGCGGTCCGAACGCTGCGTCTTCTGCCAGTCGACGATCGCCTGGATATCCTCGCGCGTGACGGTCTTGCCGTCCTCGAAACGCAGCAGATTCTCCAGCAGCACCTTCATCGAGAAGGGCAGGCGGCTGATGTCGCCGAGCTGCTCGGAAGCCTTGGCGAGGCTGTAATAATCATAGCTCTTGCCGTCGACGTCGAGGGTCGAGCGGGTGTTCAGGCTGTCCTGGCCTATCGCAGTCATGGGCGTCCCTTCATGGTCGAGCCGGGCACGCCCAGTGGGACACGGCAGCATGCAGCCGCGAGCGGGCGCGCCGGGGAAATCTCCGGTTGACGCAAGGGGCCTTAGCAAGGGGTTGCCCGACAGGGAAGGGTGCAGCGCAGTGAAAGCCATTCGCAACTTCGGGCCGGTCCCGATCCACCGCGACGCCCGGGGCGGGGCGCGGCGGGCGGCTGGTCGCAAGCGTTGAAAATGCGTGGAACAGCCATGGTCGATAGCGGGTTCAGATGATCATGAATGGAGTTCGGACCATGCGTGCCCTGAAGAATGAACGGTCGGCCATCTTATATGCCCCCTCGGGGCGGACGGGATCGGCGGACGGGCGTGCGTTCGCCGAGCCGCGCTGGCGGTGGCGGATATGACCGCCCATCCACCGCGCAAGGACGCTCGCCGTCCCGATCCGATCGTGGCGGTCGGCCTGTTGACCCAGCGTGACCTGGACGTGCTGGGTTCGGGATTCCGCCGTTCTTTTCCCGTGCATGAGGATACGGCGTTCGATGACCTGCTCCAGGCGCTCGATTCGATCGAAGCGATTCACGTGCCGCCCCGGAAGGACTGACCAGCCTGGATGAAATGCAGAGTGCGGTTAACCCTGATTATTAATGGCTCAAAGCCCCCGCATCGGAGACGGAACGGCTTGGCGAGCCGCTGTCCATCCGGCTAGGGCAGGCGTCATGGCTGGACCGATATCCGGCGCGACCGGAAAATGAGATGACGCCCGAACGCTTCGCCCTGCTTACCCGCCGCCATCGCGAATGTCTTCGCGGGGTCAAGGCGCTCAAGGGCTCGAAGGAAATCGCCACCGAACTCGGCTTGGGAAAGTCGACCGTCGACAGCTATCTGGCCGAGGCGGTGCGGCTGCTCGGCGCGCGCAACCGGCGCGAAGCGGCGATGGCGCTGGCCGATCACGAGGCCCAGGCGGACATTCAGTCGATCGGCCAAGTTATTGAAGAACAAGAAGAAGCTACCCCGCATAAAATCATACCCGATTCTACGGGGCTGGTTCCCGAGCCGCCGCCCGTGCCACTTCCGATGGCACCGGATGGGAGTACGGTCGGCGGGGCGGTGCAGGACGGCCATGTCCACGCATCGCCCCGCTTGTCTCTCCCCGTCCGGCGGCAAGGGCAGACACGCAACGACATGAGCATGGCCGAAAGGCTGCTCTGGGTTCCCACGATCGCCGTCGCACTCGCCATCGGCTTCGGCATGCTGGCGACGGGACTCGACGTGATGACCCGGGTGATCGGACGTTTGACGCACCTTGCCGGATGACCATCCTCCATGCCGCCCGGCGCGCATGGATGAAAAATCAGGGGGCACAGGCGATGACGACGGAACATGAAGCGGCTCTTCAGGTGACCAAGCTCCTGTGGAAGCTGGAAAACGAACTCGACACGGCATTCGCCACGGCGGGTGAACTGGCGATGGCGCTGCCTCGGGCGCGGGCAGAAGCGCGGCTGTCCGCGGTGGTCGGCCAGCATGCGTTCGAGATGCTGGGCCAGGCGATGATGGCGATCGGCCAGGCGCGCGGCCATGCAGTGCAGAGCCACCGGATCCTGGAAAAGGTCGGCCAGACCATCGGTTTCGATGCGGACGAATATGGCGACAACCGTCCCAAGCCCCCCCAGACGACGGGTATCGTCGAGGCCCTGCCGCTGCGCGCGGCCGCCTGATCCCGGCGCGACGCGGCGTGTCTTTCTCCCATCCTGGCCAGCGGGGCACGCCGTGACGCACATCTATGTCTTCAACATCCTTCAGGGGCTGGTCTGCCTCTATGCGCTGGCGCTGGGCGGCTGGCCGGAGCGGGCGACGGCGGTCATCCTGCTCTGCGCCTCGGTGGCGACGATCGTGCTGCCGTTCGATCCCTCCACCAGTTTCCGCAGCGTCGAGACGCTGGAACTCGTCATCGACGTGGCGCTGATGGGCGGGTTGATGGCGGTCGCGCTGCTCGCCAATCGCTTCTGGCCGCTCTGGCTGGCTGCGCTGCATCTGCTGGCGGTCGGGATTCATGGGGTCAAGGGGTTCGACACCGCGCTGATGCCATGGATGTATGCCCAGGCAGGTGGCAAGCTGGCCTATCCCATGCTGCTGCTGCTGGCGGCCGGGGTGCTGCGGCACCGGATCAGGCTGGCGCGATACGGCACGGACCCCGACTGGTCGCTGCCTTGGCGGGGTATCCGATGAACGGCGATCTGCGACTGCTGCACTGGCCCGCCGAGGACCGGGCGAGCTTCGGGCGCTTTGCGGCCGTGATGGCGGATGTGCAGGCGCGCATCCAGGCCATTTCGGGCGAGGCGAGCGGCGTCCCCGTGCCGCGTCCGCCGCGCGTGGCGACGCCGCGCGAATGCGCCGCGATGATCCTGAAGCACCATCAGGAGGTTCGCGCGATCGCCGGGGGCGATGCCGACATGTTCGGCGATCCGGCATGGGAGATCGCGCTCGCCGTCTTTCACGCCGAGGGGCAGGAGAATGACGCCGCGCTGCTGGAGATGGCCGGGCTGTCGCCAAGCGGCCAGGTCGGCGGACGCTGGATCAAGCTGTTGCTGGCGCGCGGGTGGGTCGAACGGCGTGACGACGGCCATCTGCATGCGACGGAGAAGATGATCACGATCCTGAACGGGTATTTCACGCGCCTTTGAGTCACGTTCGGACCGGATCGTGAACTTTGCGGACACGGCGGTAACGCCGTGCAACTCCTGAACCCTCCGGGGGTTCAACCGATACGGGCATAACCATAGGAGAAGACGGACATGGCCGAGGATATCGGAACGGGCGGCGGCGCGGGTGCGATCGGTGGCGATATGGGCGCGGGCGCCTTTACCGACCGGATGAAGGGCGCGGGCGAGGCGATGCAGGCCTCGGGCCAGAAGATGGCCGAGGGCGGTTCGCAGGTCACGCTCAAGATGCTGGAACAGGCCGAGACCAACACGCGCGAAGCCTTCGCTGCGATGCGCTCGGCCGCGTCGGCCAAGGATCTGGGCGATGTGATGCGCATCCAGACCGAGTTCCTGCGCGAGCAGGGCAACCGCTCCATGTCGCAGGCGCGCGAGATCGGCGAGATGATCGTGCAATTCGGTCGCGACGCGGTCGGCGCGGCGCGCGGACCCAAGCAGGATTAAACGCGAAGCCCCTCGCCCTTCCGACCCTCCCTCAAGTGGGTCGGAAGGGTGAGGATAGCCCTGTCGCCTAATTGCCGGGGCCGAGCGCCACCGGTCCATCGACGGTCGCTTCCAGCAGCGAGTCCCCGCCGAGTACCCGATAGAGCGTCACCCGGTTGCTCGCCGCGGTCAGCTGCGTCGCGACCACCGTCCGCTGCGCCGAATAGAGCGAGCGCTGGGCATCCAGCGTGTTCAGGAACGGCGTCACCCCGCCGCGATAGCTCGCCTCGGTCAGGCGATAGGTATCGCTCGCGGCGTTCAGGAAGCGGCGATTGGCGCCCAGCTGGTCGTCGATCGTGCCCTGCCGCGCGAGGGCGTCGGCGGTTTCCTGGAAAGCGGTCTGGATCGCCTTTTCATAGGTTGCGAGCGCCGCGTCGCGCTGGGCCTGCGAATATTGGACGTTGGCGATTCCCGCTCCCGCCTGGAAGATCGGGTAGCTGACCGAGGGCGCGATCGAATAGTTGAAGCTGCCGCCCGAGAAGAGCGAGGTCAGCGCGGTGCTGGCAAAGCCGACCAGTCCGGTCAGTGAGATGCGCGGGAACAGCGCCGCCCGCGCCGCACCGATCTGGCCATTGGTGGCGCGCAGCAGATATTCGGCCTGCACCACGTCCGGACGGCGCAGCAGGATGCCCGAATCCAGCCCGGCGGGTAGCGTCGCGACGGTCGGGGCGGCTTCCTCGATAGAGCGGGGGAGGAGCGCCGTGTCGATCGGCGCGCCGACCAGCAGTTGCAGCGCGTTGACGTCCTGCGCCACGGCGGTCTTCTGGAGCGCCAGGTCGGCCTGTGCGGTCGCCAGCACCTGTTCGGCCTGGCGCAGGTCGGTGCGTGGCGAGATGCCGCCCTGGAGCCGGGCGCGAGTCAGCGCGACGCTGCGCTCGGCACTGGCTGCGGTCTGCTGCGCGATGGCGAGCAGGCTCTGGTCCGCACCGTAATTCAGCCAGGCATCGGCGATGTCACCGACCAGCGTCAGCCGGGTCGCGCGCGCCGCCGCCTCGGTCGCGAAGTAACGGTCGAGCGCCGCCCCGGTCAGCGAACGGATGCGGCCGAACAGATCGAGTTCGAAGGCGGTCGTACCGAGATTGACCGACCAGGCGCTGCCCGATCCATTGGCGCCGGTCACGACCGTGCCGCCGGTCCCGCCCGTGCCGTTTCCGACACCCCCGGTGCCGGTGCCCGTGCCGCTTCCCGTCCCCGTGCCGCCGGTGCCCGTACCGCCACCGATCGCCTGCGAACCCGCGCCGCTCGATCCCCGTTCGGTATAGCTGTAGCGGCCGGTCGCATCGACCTGAGGGAACAGGCTGCCGCGCTGGATTCGATATTGCGCGCGGGTGGAGGCGATGTTCGCCGCCGCCACGCGCAGGTCGCGATTATTGGCCAGCGCCTGGGTGATCAGCTGCTGCAACCGCGCATCACGGAAGATGTCGCTGTAGCGCACCGTGGGCAGGGCGGCCTCCGACTGGCGGAGATAGGCGTCGCCGACCGGCCAGGAGGGCGGCACCGGCGTCGCGGGCCGCTCATATTTTGGGGCCAGCGAACAAGCCGACAGCGCGGTGGCGGTCAGCAGCAGGGCGGGCAGGGGGGACAGGATACGCATCAGGCCTTCTCCGCTCCGCCTTCGGGGGCGGGGCGATGCCCCGCGCCATGTTCGCTCATCGGCTTGCCCCGCAGTCGCGCCAGGCCGTTGCGGACCGAACGGCGGACCAGCACGAAGAACAGCGGGATATAGAAGATCGCGAGCACCGTCGCGGTCAGCATCCCCCCGATCACGGCGGTGCCGATGGCGATACGGCTGTTCGCGCCCGCACCCGTCGAGATGGCGAGCGGCAGCACGCCGAAGATGAAGGCGAAGCTGGTCATCAGGATCGGCCGCAGACGGATCTTGGCGGCCTCCAGCGCGGCGTCGATGACGCGCTTGCCCTGTTTCTCCGCCTGTTCGGCGAACTCGATCATCAGGATCGCGTTCTTCGCCGCCAGCCCCATGGTCGTCAGCAGGCCGATCTGGAGATAGACGTCGTTGGTCAGCCCGCGCAACGTCACGAAGGCGACCGCGCCGATCAGGCCCAGCGGGATGACCAGCAGCACCGCGAACGGGATCGACCAGCTTTCGTAGAGCGCGGCGAGGCACAGGAAGACGACCAGGATCGACAGGCCGTACAGGATCGGCGCCTGTCCGCCCGACAGCCGTTCCTGATAGGACAGGCCCGCCCAGGCGATCGAGGTGCCGGGGATTTCGGCGGCCAGTTCGGTCATCCGCTTCATCGCGTCGCCCGAGCTGTAGCCGGGCGCGGCCGAGCCCTGGAATTCATAGGAGGGGATGCCGTTGAACCGTGACAGGGTGGTCGGCGCGACGCCCCAGTTGATCGTCGAGAAGGACGAGAAGGGCGCCATCTGGCCGCTCGACCCGCGCACGAACCATTGCTTCAGGTCCTCTGGCTCGGAACGATAGGGCGCATCGCCCTGGACGAAGACGCGCTTCACGCGGCCGCGATCGATGAAGTCGTTCACATATTGGCCGCCCCAGGCGGTCGACAGGGTCGAGTTCACCTGCTGCTGCGTCAGGCCCAGCGTGGACAGCTTCTGCTGGTCCAGATCGACACGCAGCGTGGCGATATCGGGAAGCTCGGTCAGGCGGACCGAGGCGAGGATCGGGTCGGCATTGGCCTTGGCGAGCAGCTGGTCGCGCACCGCCTCGAACTTGTCCAGCGGCATGCCGGAGATATTCTGAAGCTCCATGGTGAAGCCGTCCGACTGGCCGAGACCGCGGATGGCGGGGGGCACGAGCGCGAAGACCTGCGCATCGCGAAGCCCGCGGAACGCGGCGGAGGCGCGGCCGGTAATGGCGTCGGCGCTGTTCTCCTTGCCCTTGCGGTCGGCCCAGTCGACGAAGTTGATGAAGCCCTGGCCGGTGTTCTGGCCGCTGGTGCCGCCACCGCCGCCGCCCGAAACCGAGAACAGGACCTTGACGTTCTTGCCCTCATGCTGGGCGAAATATTGCTCGACCTGCCGCTGCACTTCCATGGTGCGGCCCTGGGTCGCCCCGGCGGGCAGGCGGAACTGGACGATGGCCGATCCCTGGTCCTCGGTCGGCAGGAAGCCGGTCGGCAGGCGCAGGAACAGCACCGCCAGCAGCGCGACGACGCCCGCATAGATCAGCAGGAACAGCCATTTGCGGTCGACGACGGTGCGCACGCCCGAGACATATTTACCGACCATCCAGTCGAAGCGGGTGTTGAACCCGTCCTTCGCCCGCTGGAGGACATGCGCCACGCGGGGCGCCTTGCGCTCCAGCCATGCGCCGTCCTCATGCTCTTTGGCCTTTTGCTTCAGCAGGCTGGCGGTCAGGGCAGGGGACAGGATGATCGCGACCGCGACCGACAGGATCATCGCCGAGACGATGGTGATCGAGAACTGGCGATAGATGACGCCGGTCGACCCGCCGAAGAACGCCATCGGCAGGAACACCGCCGACAGGACGAGCGCGATGGCGACGAGCGCGACCGTGATCTCGTTCATCGACTCGATCGTCGCCTCGCGCGGGGTCATGTCGGGATTTTCCTCGAGCAGGCGCTCGACATTCTCCACAACCACGATCGCATCGTCGACCAGCAGGCCGATCGCCAGCACCAGCCCGAACAGGGTCAGCGTGTTGATCGAGAACCCCGCCAGATAGAAGATGGCGAAGGTGCCCAGCAGCACGACCGGCACCGCGATCGTCGGGATCAGCGTCGCGCGCCAGCTTTGCAGGAAGACGAACATGACGATGACGACCAGGATGATCGCCTCGATCAGCGTCTTGACCACCTCGTCGATCGACAGCTTGATGAAGGCGGTCGTGTCGTTGGCGTAGGCGATCTTCAATCCTTGCGGGAAGCCCTTGGCGACGCGGGTGATCTCGGCCTTGACCAGCTCGGCGGTCTTCAGCGCATCGGCGCCCGGCGCCATCAGGACGGCGATACCGGCGCCCGGATGCTGATTGATCCGGCTGACCGCGGCATAGCTTTCCGCGCCCAGCTCGATGCGGGCCACGTCGGACAGCTTGACGGTCGCGCCGTTGTTCAGCGTCTTGACGATGATCTCGCGGAACTGCTCGGGCGTCTGGAGCCGCGACTGCGAGGTCACGGTGGCGTTCAGCATCTGCGTCGTTGCCGAGGGCGTGCCGCCGACCTCGCCCGCCGCGACCTCGGTATTCTGGTTCTGGATGGCGGTCGTCACGTCCGAGGGCATCAGCTGGTAGGAGGCCAGCTTTTGCGGGTTCAGCCAGATGCGCATCGCATATTGCGAACCGAACACATTGGTGTCGCCGACGCCCTGGATGCGGCCCAGCGGATCCTGGAGATTGGAGACGAGATAATCGGCGACGTCCTGGTTCGTCATCCGGTTCGTCTCGTCATAGACGCCCGCGATCAGCAGGAAGTCGGGGTTCGACTTGCGGACGACCAGACCTTGTTGCTGCACCTGCTGCGGCAGGCGCGCGACCGATTGCTGGACCTGGTTCTGGACCTGCACCTGCGCGATGTCGGGATCGGTGCCCTTGGCGAAGGTGGCGGTGATCGTCACCGAGCCGCGGCTGGACGAGGACGACTGGAAATAGAGCAGCCCGTCGATGCCGGTCAGCTGCTGCTCGATGACCTGGGTGACCGAATTCTGCAGCGTCTGGGCCGACGCGCCGGGGAAGGTGGCGCGGATCGACACCTGGGGCGGGGCCACGTCGGGATATTGCGCGATGGGCAGGCCCATGATCGCGCCGACGCCGGCCAGCATGACGATGATGGCAAGGACCCATGCGAAGATGGGACGATCGATGAAGACGCGGCTGAGCATGATCCGGTCAGCCCGCCTTGCCCTTGGCGGCCTGCATCTTTTTCAACTGTTCGGGCGAGGGGGGCTGCACCTTTTGCGGACTGTTGGCGGGCACCGCGCGCACGCTCTGGTTGGGGCGGAGGTTGTTCAGCCCCTGGGTCACGATCTTGTCGCCGGGCTTCAGCCCGTCGGTGACGACCCAATAGGCCCCTTGGGTCCGCTCGGCCCTGACCTTCCTCTCCTGGACCTTGCTGTCTGCGCCGACGACGAACAGCGTCGCATTGCCCTTCGGATCGCGCGATACCGCCTGTTGCGGGACCAGGAAGGCGCTGGTGTCGATCGCCTGGGCAAAGCGCGCGCGCACGAACATGCCGGGCAGCAGCAAGCCCTGCGGATTGGGGAAGCGCGCGCGCAGCGTCACGGTGCCGGTCTGCGGATCGACCACCGCCTCGGCGAATTCGACCGTGCCGGTCTGACCATAGTCGGTGCCGTCTTCCAGCCGCAGCGTCACGCGGGCGCTGGCGGGGATCAGGCCGTCGCGCGCCGACAGGCTGCGGCGCAGCGACAACAGGTCGGTCGCGGACTGCTGGATATCGACGAAGATCGGGTCGAGCCGCTGGATCTGTGCCAGCGGATCGGTCTGGCCCGCACTGACCAGCGCGCCGACGGTGAACAGCGAGCGGCCGATACGGCCCGTAATGGGGGCGGGGACGGTGGTGAATTGCAGGTTCACGCGCGCCGTCTCCAGCGCGGCGCGGGTCTGCGCCACCTGGGCAGCCGCCTGGCGGGCGCTGGCCTGCGCGTTGGTGTAGTCCTGCTTCGAGATCGCCTCGATCTGCGCCAGCGGGCGATAGCGTTCGGCCAGCGTTCGCGTCGCCTCGGCATTGGCCTGCGCGCTTTGCAGATTGGCGGCGGCCTGGTTGACCGAGGCGCGATACAGGCGCGGGTCGATCTCGTAGAGCGGCTGGCCGCGCTTCACGAGCGTCCCTTCGGTAAAGAAGCGGCGGCGGATGACGCCGGTAACCTGGGGCCGCACGTCCGAGCTTTCAAAGGCGGTGGTGCGCGCGGCGAGTTCGCTCACGATCGGCGCGTTGGTCGGCTGGACGGTCACGTAACCGACGGTCGGGGTCTGCTGCTGCCCGCCTGCACCGCCTTTCGCCTTGCTCTTGTCTCCGCCGCCACAGGCCGACAAACTGACCAGTGCGAGAGCCATGGCCGTCCCGGCAAGCACCGGGCGTCCGCGAAAACCTGCAAAATTCAATTCGTTCACCTGCCTGAAATTTGCCGCGGAGCCGGCCCGCGCCTTAATGCGCGAGACGGCAGAACGTTGCTGACCTGTGTCAAATTGCACGAACGCGGTTCAAAAAGGCAAGCGATCATGGCCTAAAATGTCCGTCTTAATTGTCGCAATTTGTCGCGGTGCGGCAAAAGCGTGGGCGGCGGGAGCCTTTGGGTTTCCGAAGCATTTTCAACGTACATGATCGATCGTGATGCCGATAAGCGCCTGGCCGCCGCCGCCGCGGTGGATGAGGTATGCGACAATATGCTCGTCGGGCTGGGCACCGGGTCGACGGCCGCCCATGTCATCGCCCTGCTTGCCGAGCGGGGGCTTGCCATCGAGACGGTCGCCACCTCGCGGGCCAGCGCGGAACTGGCCGAGCGGCTCGGGTTGAAGGTCCGGCCGTTCGACGGGGTGGCGCGGATCGACCTGGCGATCGACGGCGCGGATGCGATCGACGCCGACCTGTCCGCCGTGAAGGGGGCTGGCGGGGCGATGTTGCGGGAAAAGATCGTCGCGGCCGCCGCCGACCGGATGATCGTCATTGCCGATGGCTCCAAGCGGGTCGCGCGGCTGCACGACGTCAAGCTGCCGATCGAGATCCTGCCCTTCGCCCGCACCTTCGTGGTGGAACGGCTTTCCCGGCTTTTCGAACGGCTTGACGAACGTACCGGTTATCGGACCGACAATGGCAACATCGTGGTCGACGGCCATGGCTGGGACGATGCCGACCTGCCGGGGCTGGCGGAGGCGCTGATGGCGATTCCGGGCATCGTCGGGCACGGCCTGTTCCTGTCCGAGATCGACGCCGCCTATATCGCCGACAATGGGGTCGTTACCCGGCTGGAACGGGAACGGAACCCGCGCTAAGGCGGCCCCGCATGGCAACCAGAGCGAGCGCCGAGGCGTTCGATCGCACTTAAAGAGGATGAGGCCAGTTTCATGACCGATGCCACCACCACCGCCGTGGCCGACAGCCATCTCCACGAGGACGGGTCGATCGAGCGCCTGACCATCGACACCATCCGCACCCTGTCGATGGATGCGGTGCAGCAGGCCAATTCGGGCCACCCCGGCACGCCGATGGCGCTGGCCCCGGTCGGTCACACCATCTGGTCCAAATTCCTGCGTTACGATCCCGCCCATGCCGACTGGCCCAATCGCGACCGCTTCGTGCTGTCGGTCGGCCATGCCTCGATGCTGCTCTATTCGCTGATCCACCTGGCGGGGATCGAAGAGATCGACGCGGACGGCAAGAAGTCGGGCAAGCCCGCGCTGAGCCTGGAGGACCTGAAGGGCTTCCGCCAGCTCAACTCCAAGACCCCCGGCCACCCCGAATATCGCCACACCACCGGCGTCGAGACGACGACCGGTCCGCTGGGCGCAGGCTGCGGCAATTCGGTCGGCATGGCTATCGCCGAGCGCTGGCTGGCCGCGCATTTCAACCGCGAGGGTTTCCCGATCTTCGACCATGACGTGTACGTCGTGTGCGGCGACGGCGACATGATGGAGGGCGTCGCGTCGGAGGCCGCTTCGACCGCCGGGCACCTGAAGCTGTCGAACCTCTGCTGGATCTACGACTCGAACCAGATTTCGATCGAGGGCGGCACCGACCTGGCGTTCGACGAGGATGTGGGCAAGCGTTTCGAGGCCTATGGATGGAACGTGCTGCATGTCGACGACGCCAACGACGTCGCCGCCCTGACCGCCGCGCTCGACACTTTCAAGGCGACCACCGACAAGCCGACCTTCATCGTCGTGAAGTCGGTCATCGGCTATGGCAGCCCCAAGGCGGGCAGCGAAAAGGCGCATGGCGAGCCGCTGGGCGATGACGCGATCCGTGCCACCAAGAAGGCTTATGGCTGGCCCGAGGACGCCAAGTTCCTGGTGCCCGACGGTGTGTGCGATGCCTTCCGCAAGGCGATCGAAAGCCGTGGCAAGCCGCTGCGCGACGAATGGGTCGCGATGGTCGACAAGTACCGTGCCGCGCACCCCGATCTCGCCGCACAGCTCGACGCGATGCTCGCCGACAAGCTGCCCGAGGGCTGGGATGCCGACATTCCGGTGTTCGAGGCGGATGCCAAGGGCGTGGCCAGCCGCGACTCCGGCGGCAAGGTGCAGAACGCCATCGCCGCCAAGGTGCCGTGGCTGATCGGTGGTTCGGCCGACCTCGCGCCCTCGACCAAGACGCTCATCAAGGATGGTGGCTCGTTCCAGGCGGGCAGCTATGAGGGGCGCAATATGCACTTCGGTGTGCGTGAGCATTCGATGGGCGCGATCGTCGACGGCATGGCGCTGTCGCACCTGCGCTCCTATGGCGCGACCTTCCTGGTCTTCTCCGACTATATGCGCGCGCCGATCCGCCTCGCCGCGATCATGGAGCTGGGCGCGACCTTCGTCTTCACGCATGACTCGATCGGCGTGGGCGAGGACGGCCCCACCCACCAGCCGATCGAGCATCTGGCGACGCTGCGTGCCATCCCCGGCCTCGACACCATCCGCCCCGGCGATGCCAACGAAGTGGCCGAGGCGTGGCGCTGCGCCGTCGAGTCGGCCAGCCATCCGACCGCGCTGATCTTCTCGCGCCAGGCGCTTCCCACGCTGGATCGCAGCAAATATGCGCCTGCTTCGGGCGTGAAGAAGGGTGGCTATATCCTTGCGGATTGCGAGGGCACACCCGACATCATCCTCATCGCAACGGGGTCCGAGCTGTCGCTGGTCGCGGATGCCTATGAGACCTTGAAGGCCGACGGCGTGAAGGTCCGCGTCGTGTCGCTGCCCAGCTGGTATCGCTTCGAGATGCAGGATGCCGCGTACAAAGACAGCGTCCTGCCGAAGACCGTAACCAAGCGTCTGGCGGTCGAGCAGGCCGGGTCGATCGGCTGGGACCGCTATGTCGGCTTCGAGGGGCGGACGATCACCATGTCGACCTTCGGTGCCTCGGCCCCGCTCGCCAAGTTGCAGGACAAGTATGGCTTCACCCACGACAATGTCGTGAAGGTGGCCCGCGAAATGCTGGAGACCAAGTGATGAGCAAGCTGTCGGAACTGGGTGCCAAGGGCTGTGCCCCCTGGCTCGATTTCGTCGATCGCAAGTTCCTCGAGGCGAAGGGCCTGGAAAAGCTCGTCGCCGAGGACGGACTGACCGGCGTCACCTCCAACCCGTCGATCTTCGAAAAGGCGATGGGGCATGGCGACGCCTATGACGCCACGCTCGCCGCCTTCGACAAGGAAAACCCCGGCGCGGCGACCATCGACCGTTACGAGCATCTGGCGATCCAGGACATCAAGGCGGCGGCGGACACGCTGAAGCCCGTCTATGACAAGCTCGATGCTAAGGACGGCTATGTCAGCCTCGAGGTGTCGCCCTACATCGCCGACGACACCGACGCGACCACCGCCGAGGCCGAAAAGCTGTGGCACGCGGTCGACCGCCCGAACCTGATGATCAAGATTCCGGGCACCGATGCGGGCGCCCCGGCGATCTCAGCGACCATCGCCAAGGGGATCAACGTCAACGTGACGCTGCTCTTCTCGGTCGACGCCTATATCAAGGTGGCCGAGGCCTATGCTTCGGGCCTGGAAGAGCGGGTGAAGGCCGGGCAGCCGATCGACCGGATCGCCAGCGTCGCCAGTTTCTTCATCAGCCGCATCGACTCGGCGATCGACAAGAAGATCGACGAGCGTATCGCGGCCGGTGACGCGGAGTCGGACGCGCTGAAGGCCGTGCGCGGCAAGGTCGCCATCGCCAACGCCAAGATGGCGTATCAATGGTATCTGGACTTCCTGAAGTCCGACCGCTGGCAGGCGCTGGCCGCCAAGGGTGCGCAGCCGCAGCGGCTGCTCTGGGCGTCGACGGGGACCAAGGACCCGTCCTTCCCCGACACGCTCTATATCGACACGCTGATCGGGCCGGACACGGTCAACACCATGCCGCCCAAGACGATGGACGCTTTCCGCGACCATGGCACCGTGGGCGAGACGCTGACCGCTGACATCGACGAGGCCAAGCATGTGCTGGCCGAGGCCGACCGGCTGGGTCTGGACCTGAACGGCGTCACCGATACGCTGGTCGCCGAGGGGGTCGCCTCCTTCGTCAAGGCGTTCGACGATCTGCTCGGCGCGATCGGGCAAAAGCAGCCCGCCAAGGCCTGAGCCGACAGGCCCTCTCTCCAAGCCGGAGAGGGGGCCTTTCTCTTTGTAACGACAGTAACGGAGTTTCCCGCATGAAGATCGGTCTGGTCGGCCTTGGCCGCATGGGTGGCAATATTGCACGCCGCCTGATGCAGGCTGGGCATCAGGTGGTGGCCTGGGATCGCAGCGACGAGGCGGTGCAGGCGCTCGCCAAGGACGGCGCGGAGGCCGCCACCGGGCTGGACGACATGGCGACCAAGCTCGCCGATAAGGCGATCTGGTGGGTGATGCTGCCCGCCGGTGGCCCGACCGAGGACACGATCGCGGAAATCGCCAAGCTGGCCAAGGACGGCGACGTCGTCATCGACGGCGGCAACAGCTTCTACAAGGATGATATCCGTCGCGCCAAGATGCTGGCCGAACAGGGCATACACTATGTCGATGTCGGCACCTCGGGCGGCGTCTGGGGCCTGGAGCGCGGCTATTGCATGATGATCGGCGGCGACAAGGAAACGGTCGACCATCTCGACCCGATCTTCGACGCGCTGGCGCCGGGTCTGGGCGATATCGTCCGCACGCCGGGCCGCGTCGCCGACAAGGTCGATGAGCGTGCCGAGAAGGGCTATATCCATGCCGGGCCTGCGGGGGCGGGTCACTTCGTCAAGATGATCCACAACGGCATCGAATATGGCCTGATGCAGGCCTATGCCGAGGGCTTCGACATTCTGAAGTCGAAGAACAGCGACAAGCTGCCCGAGGACGAGCGCTTCGACCTGAACCTCACCGACATTGCCGAAGTGTGGCGTCGCGGCAGCGTGATCTCGTCCTGGCTGCTCGACCTGACCGCGATCGCGCTGGCCAAGGACGAGATGCTGGAACAGTTCTCGGGCCATGTCGCGGACTCGGGCGAGGGCCAGTGGACCATCGACGCGGCGATGGAGGAGAAGGTCCCGGCCAACGTCCTGACCGCCTCGCTCTTCGCACGCTATCGCAGCCGGGTGGATCATACGTACGGCGACAAGGTGCTGTCGGCGATGCGCTTCGGCTTTGGCGGCCACACCGAAATCCCGCAATGACGAAGCCCATTCGCCTGGTGGTGTCGGACGTTGACGGCACGCTCGTCGACCCCGACAAGAAGCTGCGCGCCGCCACCATCGCCGCCGTCAAGCGGCTGGAGGCGGCGGGCGTCGGCTTCACCATCATCAGCGCCCGGCCCCGTTCGGGGCTGGGCTGGCTGGCCGACGAGCTGGCGATCGACGCGCCGATCGGGGCGTTCAACGGCGGGACCGTGTTCCGCCGCGACGGTTCGGTCGACGCGCAGTTCCAGGTGCCGGTCGAGGTCGTCAACGATGTGCTGGCGATGACGACGGACCAGCCGCTCGCCATCTGGGTCTTCGCCGACGACCGCTGGTACGCCACCAGCGGCGAGGGCAAGCATGTCGATCATGAGCGCAAGGCGTCGTCGCAGGAGCCGGTGGTCACGCAGGACTTTGCCGCGCTGGTCGACAAGGTCGACAAGATCACTTTGGTCAGCGACGACGCCGAGCTGCTGCGCGGCCTGCACGACAAGGCGAATGCGGCGCATGGGGCAGCGGCCACCATCGCCCAGTCGCAGACCTATTATCTCGACGTGACCGCGCTGAAGGCGAACAAGGGCGACGGTGTGGCAACGCTCGCCAGGGCGTTCGGCGTGTCGCTCGAGGAAGTGGCCGTGCTGGGCGACCAGGCGAACGACCTTCCCATGTTGGCACGCGCCGGGCTGCCGATCGTGATGGCGAATGCGCCCGATGCTGTTAGGGAACAGATCTCGGTACACACCCGTTCCAACGCGGACGATGGTGTGGCCTATGCCATCGATACCCTTATCCTGCCCAGAATCGGAGTGCCTTCATGAAGCAACTGGTTGCGTTCGACCTCGACGGTACGCTGGCCGAAAGCAAACAGCCTTTGGGCGATCCGATGGGGGAGGCGCTGGCCGACCTGCTCGACGTCGCGCATGTCGCGGTGATCTCGGGCGGCGACTGGCCGCAGTTCGACAAGCAGGTCGCCAGCCGCCTGCCCGAGCGCGCCGACCGTACCAAGCTGTGGCTGATGCCGACCACCGGCACCAAGCTCTACACCTATCAGGACGGCCAGTGGACTACGGTCTATGCCGAGCTGTTCGACGACGAAACCAAGGCCAAGATCCTGGAGGCGTTCGACGCCTCGCTGGAGGCGACCGGCTTCGTGCCCGAGCAGACCTGGGGCGAGCGGATCGAGGATCGCGGCAGCCAGATCACCTTCTCCGCGCTCGGCCAGCAGGCGCCGATCGACGCCAAGGAACATTGGGACCCCAAGTTCGAAAAGCGCAAGATCATCCAGGCCGATCTGAAGCAGCGCCTGCCGGGCCTGTCGATCAACATGGGCGGTGCGACCTCAATCGACATCACCCGCGAGGGCGTCGACAAGGCGTACGGCCTGAAGAAGCTGCGCGACGCCAGCGACATTGCGCTCGACGCGATGATGTTCATCGGCGACGCGATCTTCCCGGGCGGCAACGACTATCCCGCCAAGGAACTGGGCCTGGACACGGTGCGCGTCCGCGATCCGCAAGAGACGCTGGCGGTCATCTCGGGAATCGTCGCCTGCCTGAAATAAGCGACAGCGCGTCCAATGCCTTGCGTGCCCGCACGGGTGCGGCGCATGAGGCGGTGGATGCGGCCTATGGTGCCTATCGGCTGGACGATCGGGAAGGCTATACGGCGTTCCTGATCGCCCACGCCCGTGCGCTCCCTGCGGTCGAGGCCTGGCTGGCGCGGCGCAGCATCGCTTTTCCCTGGCGGTCGCGGCGCGAGGCGCTGGCGGCGGATTTGGCGGTTCTGGGGCAGGATATGCCCGAGCCGTTGCCCTTTGCCCTTCCCGATGAAGACGCCGCACGCTGGGGGGCGCTCTATGTAACGGAGGGCTCCCGCCTGGGCGGCGTGATGCTCGCCCGACAGGTGGGGGAGGGGTTGCCCAAAACCTATCTGGAATCGGGCTTCGGGCCGGGCGAATGGCGGGACTTTCGCCATGCTCTGGACGCGGCGGCCGGGAATGCGGCCTGGATCGACCGGGCTGTTGTCGCGGCTGAGCAAGTCTTTGGACTGTATCGTAGGGCCGCTTGAATAAGGACGATATTACAGCAATCCAATGTGCGCCCCTCCCCTTCAGGGGAGGGGTTGGGGTGGGGCCTTTCCATGAACGTCTCGCTTGCGGGAGCGCCCCACCCCCGGCCCCTCCCCTGAAGGGGAGGGGGGTGTCCATTTCAGGACATCAGGGTCTGGTCTTCAATCCGCGATCGGCGCGATCACGATCGCCCGCAACCCGGGCTGGTTGTCGTCATATTCGATCGACCCCGACAGCCGCTGCATCATCGCCGCCATCATCCGGCTGCCGAAGCCGCGGGCCTGGCCGGGGTCTTCCTCGCCCTTGCCGCGGCCCTGATCCGCGATGATCAGGCGCAGGCGGTTGCCATATTGCTCCAGCGTGATCGTCACCGGGCCGACCGCGCCGCCATAGGCATATTTGGTGGCGTTGATGATCAGCTCGGTCGTGACCAGCCCCAGGTTGATCGCCCGGTCGGTCGGCATCAGCACCGGCGCCAGATCGAGCCGCATCATCGCGGCCCAGTCGCGGCCCAGCGACTGCTTCATGTCGCCGACCAGATCCTCCAGATAGCGGGCCAGGTCGACGGTCTGGATCTGGTCGTCGCGGTACAGGCGGCGATGGACCAGCGCCACGGCCGACAGCCGTGCCTGGGCCTCGACCAGCTGCTCGCGCACGCGGAGGTCGTCCGCCGCCTTGGCCTGAAGCGACAGGAAGGACGATACGAGCTGGAGGCTGTTCTGGACCCGGTGGTCGACCTCCTTCATCAGGACGTCCTTCTGGACGAGCAGCGCTTCCTTGTCGTCGAGCGTGCGCTGCAACGCGGTGTTCAGTCCGCGCAGCCGGTAATTCTGCGCGGCATCGTGCAGCGCCCGGCGCAGGCGGTGCCCGGCCTCGACCTCTTCCATCGTCCAGCGGCGCGAGCGGCCGCGCACCGTCTCCCGCCAGCTTTCGAACGAGGTGCGCGGGTTGAGCGTCGCATCGGGCGTCAGGGCGACGGACTTGTGCGGGTTGCCCGCCCATTCGACCTCTTCGACATGCTCGGCCCGGAACCAAAGCAGCGTGACGCCGCCATCGACCAGCGGCAGCGCCAGCATACCCGCCGCCGCCGCTGCCAGCGGTGCGGCGTCGGGCATCTGGGCGGGCAGCTCATGGGTGAAGAACAGGTCGCCCGCGCCCCGGATCATGGCCCAGCCGGCGATGTCGAGGATCGCCAGATCATGCGGGCAGGTGCCATGGCGATACACCTTGCCCTGCTCGACGACGGCAAAGCCGGTCGCGCCCATCATCGCCATCATCTCGGGCATCAAACGGCGTATGGCGGGGACCAGGTCGCCCATGCCGATGATGCGCGGCAACAGGCTGTCCTCCGCGGCGCGCAGGCGCAGCCGCTCGCGATACAGTTCCGCCTCTTCCTTCGCCCGGATCTGCCGCGCCAGCGCGCTGGCCAGACCGGCGGCGGCGGCCCGCAGATCGGGCGACAGGCGACGGGGCGTATAATGGTGGCAGGCGATCATGCCCCACAAGACGCCGTCCTTGACGATCGAGATCGATGCCGAGGCCGCAACGCCCATATTCTTCAGATAGCGGACATGGATGGGCGAAACGCTGCGCAGGCCGACATCGCTGAGGTCCAGTGTCTCGAAACCTTCGGGCCGGATCGGGGCCGGGACGTAATCGACATCCGGAATGCTGCGCGTCCGGTTGCGGACGTAGAGCGCGCGCGCCTGTTTCGGGATATCGGAGGCCGGGAAATGATGATGGAGGAAGGATTGCAGCCCGGCCGACCGCGCCTCGGCGACTACACGACCCGCATCCTCGTCCAGGAAGCGATAGAGCATGACCCGGTCGAATCCGGTCAGCATCTGGAAGGTGGCGGCGGCGCGTTCGAACAACATGGGCAGGTCGGCGGTCCGCTCGAAACTGGTGACGGCGGCATCGATCCAGTTGAGCGGGCTGCCCCTGCCCCAGGGCGCATCGACGCTCCCGGCTTCCAATTCGATCAGCACGCGCTCGCCCGCGACGCGGTGCGCGGTGACCGAAAAGCGTTCCGAGATACCCTCGACCGGCACGGCGGCGACCGTCGTGCCGGGACCGATCGGCATGTCGGAGACCAATTGCGCGACCTCGTCACCCAGCAAGGCGGCTACGGGACGCCCCAGCCAGTCCCCGGCCAATCGCTCCTCAATCAGCCCGGCGCCGGCGATCACTTCCAGCGTCGTGGCGTCGACCACCAGCAACAACCCGTGTGGCTGAACGGCGCCGGGAATATGAATGGGCTCCCGATCGCAAGCGGTAATGTCCAGATTGGGATCAGTGGCGACGGAGCGAGTGGCCATCGGGCAAAAAATTCCTCTCAATCCGTCACATGGCGGGTTTCATACGGGGTTGCAAATCCCTGGATCCTGCAATCGATCCGATATGGGATCGGGTGGGGAGGGAGTATCGGTCAGGATGGAACGAAGATTGCGCGTTTAGGTAATTTCCGTTTAAAGCTTCGCAACGGACTCAAAGAGCCGCCTGGAGAGGACATGATCGACGATTTCGACTTCGCACTGGGCGAAAGTGCGGACATGATCCGCGAAGCGACCCGCCGTTTCGCGACCGACCGGATCGCGCCGCTGGCCGCGCGGATGGACGCGGAAGACTGGTTTCCCCGCGACATCTGGCCTGAAATGGGCGCGCTGGGCCTGCATGGGATCACCGTTGCCGAGGCCGATGGCGGCCTGGGGCTGGGTTATCTGGAACATGTCGTCGCGATCGAGGAAGTGTCGCGGGCTTCGGCCTCGCTCGGCCTGTCCTATGGCGCGCATTCCAACCTTTGCGTCAACCAGATCAGCCGCTGGGGCAATGCGGAGCAGAAGGCGAAATATCTGCCCGGCCTGATCTCTGGCGAGCATGTCGGCAGTCTCGCCATGTCGGAGGTGTCGGCGGGGTCCGACGTCGTGTCGATGAAGCTGCGCGCGGTGAAGGCCGATGGCGGCTGGGTGCTGAACGGCACAAAGTTCTGGATCACCAACGCGGCCTATGCGGAGACGCTGGTCGTCTATGCCAAGACGGGCGAGGGGAGCCGGGGCATCACCGCCTTCCTGATCGAGAAGGACATGGCGGGCTTCGCGATCGGCCAGAAGATCGACAAGATGGGGATGCGCGGCAGCCCGACCGCCGAGCTGGTCTTCAACGACTGTTTCGTCGGCGATGCACAGGTGATGGGGCCGGTGAACGGCGGCGTCGGCGTGTTGATGAGCGGGCTGGACTATGAGCGTGCGGTGCTGGCGGGTATCCAACTGGGCATCATGCAGGCGTGCCTCGACGTGGTGGTCCCCTATGTTCGCGAACGTCGCCAGTTCGGGCGCGCGATCGGCGAGTTTCAGCTGATCCAGGCCAAGATCGCCGACATGTATGTCGCGCTCAATTCGGCGCGGGCCTATGTCTACGCCGTTGCGCGCAGCTGCGACGCAGGCCGGACGACGCGGTTCGATGCGGCGGGGGCGATCCTGCTCGCCAGCGAGAATGCGGTGAAGGTGTCGCTCGAAGCCATCCAGGCGCTGGGCGGGGCGGGTTATACCAAGGACTGGCCGGTCGAACGCTTTGCGCGTGACGCCAAGCTGCTCGACATCGGCGCGGGGACCAACGAAATTCGCCGGATGCTGATCGGCCGCGAACTGATCGGCAAGCTCGAAAAGGTGGCGCAATGAACCGTAACCCATTCCTCCCCAAGCTTGCTTGGGGAGGGGGACCGCGCTCGCAGAGCGTGGTGGAGGGGCAAGCCCCTCGCCCCTCCACCCCCGCTTCGCGGCGGTCCCCCTCCCCATCAGAGATGGGGAGGATTTGATGGGGGCAGTGCTTTCCAGCCGGGTGCCGCGCGACGATGTGGCATTCCGAGCGAACGCCGACCACAACCGCGCGCTCGCCGAACACCTCCGCGCCGATGTCGCCAAGGCCGGGCTGGGCGGCAGCGACGCGGCGCGCGACCGGCATGTGTCGCGCGGCAAGCTGCTCCCCCGCGACCGGGTGGAGCAGTTGCTCGACCCGGGCTCACCCTTCCTCGAAATCGGGCAGCTCGCTGCCAACGGCCTGTACGACGATGCCGTCCCCGGCGCGGGCGTGATCGCGGGCATTGGCGGGGTCCATGGCCGTCAGGTGATGATCGTCGCCAATGACGCGACGGTGAAGGGAGGCACCTACTATCCGCTGACCGTCAAGAAGCATCTGCGCGCGCAGGAGATCGCGCTCGAGAACCGGCTCCCTTGCATCTATCTGGTCGATAGCGGCGGCGCGAACCTGCCGCATCAGGCGGAGGTCTTTCCCGACCGCGATCATTTCGGCCGCATCTTCTTCAACCAGGCACAGATGTCGGCGGCGGGTATTCCGCAGATCGCCTGCGTCATGGGCAGCTGCACCGCGGGCGGGGCCTATGTCCCGGCCATGTCCGACGAAACCGTCATCGTGCGCGGGCAGGGGACGATCTTCCTCGCCGGGCCGCCGCTGGTGAAGGCGGCAACGGGCGAGGTCATCTCGGCCGAGGAACTGGGCGGCGCGGACACGCATGGCCGCAAGTCGGGCGTGGTCGATCATGTCGCCGAGAATGACGATCATGCGCTGTCGATCGTCCGCGATATCGTCGAGACCCTGCCGCCGCAGGTCATGCCCGACGTGAATCTCGCCGAGGCGGACGAACCGCTCTATCCGGCGGAGGACCTCTACGGCCTGATCCCGCAGGACGTGCGCGCGCCGTACGACGTGCATGAAGTGATCGCACGACTGGTTGACGGATCGCGCTTCCACGAATTCAAGGCGCTGTATGGAGCGTCTCTGGTCTGCGGCTTTGCGCATATCCATGGCAAGCCGGTCGCGATCCTGGCGAACAACGGCGTGCTGTTCTCGGAAAGCGCGCAGAAGGGCGCGCATTTCATCGAGCTGGCCTGCCAGCGGCGCATCCCCCTGCTGTTCCTTCAGAATATCTCCGGCTTCATGGTCGGCGGCCGCTATGAGGCGGAGGGCATCGCCAAGCATGGCGCCAAGCTGGTGACGGCGGTGGCGACGGCGCAGGTGCCCAAGATCACCGTGATGATCGGCGGCAGCTTCGGCGCGGGCAATTACGGCATGTGCGGGCGCGCCTATTCGCCCCGCTTCCTGTTCACCTGGCCCAATGCGCGGATCAGCGTGATGGGCGGCGAACAGGCGGCGAGCGTGCTGGCGACCGTCCACCGCGATGCGGAAAGCTGGACGCCCGAGGAGGCGGAGGCGTTCAAGGCTCCGATTCGCCAGCGTTATGAGGACGAGGGGAACCCGTGGTACGCGACCGCGCGGTTGTGGGACGACGGCATCGTCGATCCGGCGCAGACTCGCGACGTTCTCGGGCTGGCGCTGGATGCGTGTCTCAATGCACCCATCGCGGAGGCACCCCGCTTCGGGGTGTTCCGCATGTAATGGCCATGGACCTGACCATCGACGGCGCGACGGTGGTGGATGAGGCCGATTTCCATGCCCGTATCCGCGCGGCCTCGGGCGTCGAATGGTATGGCGGCAGTCTGGATGCGCTGTTCGATCTGTTGATCGCGATAGTCGAGCCGCCGATTGCGCTGACCATCACGAACGCCGCCGCCGCACGCAAGGTGATCGGGGAGCGCTTCGATCGCATCCTGACCGTGATCCTCGACGCCATCGCCGAACGCCCGCACGCCATCATGTTGAAGCTGGAATCCTGATGATGAAGAGCCTCCTCATCGCCAATCGCGGCGAGATCGCCTGCCGCATCATCCGCACCGCGCGCGAGATGGGCCTGCGCACCATCGCGGTCTATTCCGAGGCCGATGCACAGGCGCTGCATGTCCGTATGGCCGACGAGGCGATCCTGATCGGTCCGGCCCCGGCGCGCGAAAGCTATCTCGATGCCGCTCGCATCCTCTCTGCCGCGCGGGATAGCGGGGCGGAGGCGATCCATCCCGGCTATGGCTTCCTGTCGGAAAATGCCGAGTTCGCGGAAAGCGTGATCGCCGCCGGGCTGGTCTGGGTCGGCCCCAACCCCGACAGCATCCGCGCCATGGGCCTGAAGGACGCCGCCAAGGCGCGCATGATCGCGGCAGGCGTGCCCGTCACGCCGGGCTATCTGGGCGAGGACCAGTCACCCGACCGCCTCGCTGCCGAGGCCGATGCAGTCGGCTACCCCGTCCTCATCAAGGCGGTCGCGGGCGGCGGCGGCAAGGGGATGCGCCGCGTCGACGACCCCGCCGCTTTCGCCGAGGCACTCGCCTCCTGCCGTCGCGAGGCGGTATCTTCTTTCGGCGACGACCGGGTGCTGATCGAGAAGTACATCCTCTCGCCTCGCCATATCGAGGTGCAGGTCTTCGGCGATCGCCACGGCCATGTCGTGCATCTGTTCGAGCGCGACTGCTCGCTGCAACGCCGCCACCAGAAGGTGATCGAGGAAGCCCCCGCGCCGGGCATGGACGAGGCGACGCGGCAGGCCGTGTGTGGCGCCGCCGTCCGCGCCGCGCAAGCGGTGGACTATGTGGGGGCGGGCACGATCGAGTTCATCGCCGACGCCTCGGAAGGCCTGCGCGCCGACCGCGTCTGGTTCATGGAGATGAACACCCGGCTCCAGGTCGAGCATCCCGTGACCGAGGCGATCACCGGCGTCGATCTGGTCGAGTGGCAACTACACGTCGCGGCGGGCGAGCCCTTGCCGATGGCGCAGGCCGACCTCGCCATCCATGGCCATGCGATCGAGGCACGGCTTTACGCCGAGGACCCGGCCAAGGGCTTCCTGCCCGCCATCGGCACGCTCGAAGTGTTCGACCTCGGCGACGATCCCGCGATCCGCATCGACACCGGAGTCGAGAAGGGGGCAGAGATCACCCCCTGGTACGACCCGATGATCGCCAAGGTCATCGCCCATGGGGATACCCGCGACGATGCGCGTGAGGCGCTGGCGGATGCGCTGGACGAGGCGGTGATCTGGCCGGTGCGTACCAATGCGGGCTTTCTGGTCCAGGCGCTCGACCATCCCGACTTCGCCAGCGGCCAGGTCGATACCGGCCTGATCGCGCGCGAGGGCGAGTCGCTGATGCCGCCGACCGAGCCGTCCGAGGAGGCGTTGGCCGAGGCCGCCGCCGCGCTGATCGGTCAGGACGAATTGTCGGGCTTCCGCCTGAACGCCGTGCCCCGACGGAGCGCGCGCTTCCTGCTCGACGGGCGCGCCATCACCGTCGATTTCGGCGAGGCGGGCGACGTGCCCCCGGCCCCGACTGACGAGGTACTGATTTCCGAGGGCGGGCAAAGCTGGTCCTTCACCCGCTGGCGCGCCGACGGGCTGGCGGCGGGCGGGGCGGGAGACGGTGCGATTCTGTCGCCTATGCCCGGCCGGATCATCGCGGTCGCGGTGGCCGAAGGGCAGGCGGTCAGCGCAGGCCAGCCGCTCGTCACGCTGGAGGCGATGAAGATGGAGCATGTCCTGACCGCACCCTTCGACGGCATCGTCACCGACCTGAAGGCCGAGACCGGCGGGCAGGTCGCCGAAGGCATTGCGCTGGTCCGCATCGTCGCGGAGGATGCGGCATGAGCGGGCGCCATTTCGACGACTGGACGATCGGCGACCGGATCGAACATCCGATCCGCCGCACCGTGACCGAGACGGACAACCTCCTGTTCTCGACCATGACCCACAATCCGCAGCCGCTGCACATCGATGCCGAGGCGGCCAAGGCCAGCGAGTTCGGGCGGATCCTCGTCAACGGCACCTTCACCTTCTCGCTGATGGTCGGCCTGTCGGTGGGGGAGACGACGCTGGGGACGCTGGTCGCCAATCTGGGCTATGACGAACTGGTCATGCCCGCGCCGGTGTTCCTGGGCGACACGCTGCGGGCGACGAGCGAGGTGACGGCCTTGCGCGAGAGCAAGTCGCGGCCGGGGGCGGGGCTGGTGACTTTCCGGCACGAGGCGCTCAACCAGCGGGACGAGGTGGTGTGCCGGTGCCTGCGGACGGCCTTGGTGAAGAAGCGGGGGTAGGGGCGTGGCCTTCGACTGCGCTCAGGCTGAACGGAGGCTGGGGATTAGCACCTCACTCCGTTCAGCCTGAGCGAAGTCGAAGGCCAAGGGATCACAACCGCGTCCGAACCCCGATCCACAAGGTCCTGGGCGTCGCCCGCTCAATCAGCCCCGCACCGCTATACGCCGCCTCGACTCGCGCATCGGCAAGGTTCTCCGCCCGCGCCTCGATCAGCCAGCCGCGCACCACCGGCACTGCCGCATAGGCGTCCAGCGTCGTCGCGGGTGCCAGCGAGCGGCTATTCTGGTCATCCTCATATTGCCGCCCGACATGGCGCAGGGTCCCGCTCACCACCGCCCCGCGCCGCTCGACCGCCAGGGTCCCCGAAAACTGGTCGCGCGGCGTCTGCGCCGGGCGCAGGCCGTCGAGCGGCGTGGCGTTGCCCGATGCCTCCACCCGTGCATCGACATGCGACCAGGACGCGCGGGCGCTGACCGGGCCAATGGCGGCATTGGCTTCCAGCTCGAACCCCTGTGACCGGATCGCGTCGAGATTTTGCCGCATCCGGTACACGCCATTCGCGGCGACGAAGCCGACGCCGGGGAATGTCCCCGGCCCGCGCCCCAGGGTCACATTGGCGATCGCATCGGTGAGCCGGTTGAAGAAATAGGTGCCCGACAGCCGAACCCCCGTCGCCGGGGTCAGGTCGAACCCGCCCTCGACGCCCTCGACCCGTTCGGGGTTCAGCGCGGCATTGGCGGCGGTAGCATCCGCCCCGGCGCGGAACGGCCGGTAGAGTTCGTTGAGTGTCGGCAACCGCCAGCCGCGATAGGCCGCCGCCCGCAGGGCCAGCGGCTGGACGACCCGCAAGGCGGCCCCCAGCCGCCCGGTAAATTCCTGCCCCGATCGGTTCGGGAAATCGGTATCGGTCAGCACCGCGCCGGTCGCCAGCACGCCTTCATCCAGCCGTCCGCCCCGAATACGCCAGTCATCCACTCGCGCGGCGGCGGTGACGGTCAGCGCCCCTGCCTCGACGCTGCCATCGGCGAACAGTCCCATGGTCCGCGTCGCGCCGCCCGCCTCGCGCCGCCGGGTCGGGGCACCTGCGACATAGGTGTAGCGTTCCTGCGTCCGCCCGCTGGTATCGCGAATATCGCCGCCCAGCCGCAGCGTCACCGTATCGCCCAGCGGTGGCGACACCTCGACCCGGCCGCCCAGTCCGGTGGCGGGGACGTTATACTGGTCGAGCGTCAGCGTCGCCGCCGTCCGCGCGGCATTCACGCTGGCATAGCGCGAGGCGAATTGCCGCGTCTGGACATAGGCCAGCGCCGACCAGCCCCAGGCCCCCCGCCCGACCAGGCGGATGCTCGCATCCGCACCGTCCGAGCGATTGTCGGTGAAATCGGTCCCCCGGTCTCGCGCATCGTGAAAGGCGGCGAGGGTCATCTGCAGCTCGGTGGCGGGCGCGATCGCGACGACGCCGCGCGCCGCACCCGAATATTGCTCATAGGGAGCGGGCCGGTCGGCCGGACCGCGCTGCTCCTCGACGATGGGGGTGAAGCCGTCGCCGCGGGCATAGGCACCTGACACCGTCAGGAAACCATTGTCCCGCACCAGCGAGGCCGATCCTTGCGCATCGACCGAATGGCGGCTGCCATAGGACAAAGCGAGGTCGAGCGGGGAGAGCTGGTCGGGCGTCGCACTGTCCATCTCGATCGTGCCCGCCAGCGCACCCGGTCCCCAAAAGCCCGAGCCGCCCCCGCGCGTCACCCGGATGCGCCCCAGTCGCCCGGTCGCATAGGCGGGGAAGACCACCCAGCCGCCGAACGGATCGGCCTGCGGCACGCCGTCGAGGACCAGCAGCGCCCGGCTCGACGCATTGCCGCCCAGCCCTCGCAAGGTGATGCCCTGCGACGTGGGATGCGCCGAGCGGCTGTCCGAGCGGCGGAATTGCTGGAGCCCGGCGGCGTCGGCCAGGACATTCTCCAGCCGCTGCGAAGCATTCTGCGTGATCCGGTCGCGGTCGATCGTCACCACGTCCAGCGCGCGGTCGCCGGGTTGGTCGTCCAGGCCCCGGCCGGTGACGATGATGGTTTCGGGTTCGTTGGTTTGGGCGGAGAGGGTGGTGGGGATGAGCGCTAGGGCGAGGAAGGGCAGGCGGTGGAAGGCTGGCATGATGATGTGATGGTCCCCTTTGCTCCCCTGTTGGGGATGTCGTGGAGTGAAGACGAATCAGCGCGTTAACAGGTCCGTCATCGATGAGTCTCACGCCCCTCCCGTAAACGGGAGGGGATGGGGGAGGGCAGGCCGCGAGCGATAGCCTCGGTGAGACATCGTGCCCTCCCCAAACCCAGTTTCAGGTAAACGATGCCCCGCATCGTTTAGGTCATGCCGGGGGCATGACCGACCTGAAACTCGCCTGCGGGAGGGGCTTAAGATGGGAGAAGGCGGATGACGCGCCCGAAAAACCCTCTTACAGTCCGCGTATCGTGGCCACCCTTCATACCCTTGCGAACCCTGCGCGTTTCCTGAAGATCGCTCGTCCGCTGACCGGGATTTTCCTCGGGCTCGGCATCGCGCTGATCGCGGTCGCGGTCTGGGCGGGGCTGACCCAGACGCCGCCCGACTATCTTCAGGGCGAGACGGTGCGCATCCTCTACATCCATGTCCCCGCCGCCTGGCTGGGCATGGGCGGATGGAGCGGTATCGCCATCGCCAGCCTGTCGCTGATCGTCTGGCGGCATCCGCTGGCGCAGATCGCGGGGCGCGCCATCGCCTGGCCGGGGGCGGTGTTCACCGCGTTGTGCCTAGCGACGGGGTCGATCTGGGGACGGCCGACCTGGGGGACATGGTGGCAATGGGACGGGCGGCTGACCTCGATGCTGCTCCTCCTGTTCGTCTATCTGGGTTATATCGCGCTCGCCCGTGCCGACGCGGATCGCGGCGGGGACGGGCGGATTCCGGCGCTCTACGGACTGGCGGGCACCGCGCTGCTGCCCGTCATCCGTTACTCGGTCGTCTGGTGGAACACGCTCCATCAGGGGCAGTCGATCGGGCTGACCGGCTCCAGCATCGATACGTCGCTACTCTGGCCGCTGCCGATCGCGTTGGCGGGTTTCACCTTCCTGTTCGCGGCCATCGTGCTGATGCGGATGCGCACGCTGCTGGCGCAGGCCAAGGCCGAGGCGCGGATGCGGCGGATGGCGCGCGCATGAACCAGATGGCGTTCGTGGCGGCGGCCTATGCGGTCATGCTGGGGGGCGCGGGTGCGCTGACCCTCATCAGCTATCTGGTGATGAAGCGCGCCGAGAAATGACGCCCAAATCCCAACGTCTCACGCTGGTGTTGCTGGCGCTGGCCGCGATCGTCGCGGCGGTCCTGCTCGCCATGTCGGCGATGAAGGACCAGGCGGCGTTCTTCTACACGCCTTCCGATGCGCAAAAGCAGGGCCTGCCGCTGGGCCGTGCGGTCCGGCTGGGCGGGATGGTCGAGGCGGGGTCGGTCCACCGCGCGCCCGACGGCGTGACGGTGCGCTTCGTCGTGACCGACGGCAAGGCGACGACGCCCGTGACCTTCGCCGGGATCACGCCCGACCTGTTTCGCGAGAAATCGGGCGTGGTGGCCGAGGGGCAGTTCCAGCCCGATGGCCGTTTCGTCGCGACCAACCTGCTCGCCAAGCATGACGAGAAATACATGCCCCCCGAAATGGCGGGCAACATGCACGAGAGCCGGAGCCTGGAGCCGTGATCGCCGAGGCGGGCCTCGCCGCGCTCTGGTTCGCCGCGATGCTGGCGGGGTTGCAGCTGCTGCTCGGTGTTCTGGCGCTCCGTCGCAAGGACGTAGCGGGCGAGCAGGCGATGGCGGCGATCGGTCCGGTCGCGATCGTGCAGGGCGCGCTGGTCGCCATAGCCATGGCCGCGCTGATCGCGGTGTTCCTGAACACCGATCTGTCGGTCAAGCTGGTCGCCGAGAACAGTCATTCGGCCAAGCCGTGGATCTACAAATTCGCCGGGGCCTGGGGCAATCATGAAGGTTCGATGCTGCTCTGGGTGACGATCCTGGGTGCGGGCGGCGCGCTGGTCGCGTGGAAGGAGCGGACGCTCGACCGGCCGACCCATGTCGCGACGCTGGCGGCGCAGGGGGCGATCGCGCTGGGCTTCTATGCCTTCCTGCTGTTCGCCTCCAACCCGTTCGCACGGCTGAACCCGGCACCGATCGAGGGACAAGGGCTGAACCCGCTGTTGCAGGACCCCGGCCTCGCCTTCCACCCGCCGACGCTCTACGCGGGCTATGTCGGGCTGTCGGTCGCCTTTTCCTTCGCGGTCGGCGCGCTGGTGACGGGACAGGTCGGCCCGGTCTTTGCCCGCGCGATGCGGCCCTGGGTGCTGGGGGCCTGGGTGCTACTGACCATCGGCATCACGGCGGGGTCCTATTGGGCCTATTATGAGCTGGGCTGGGGCGGCTGGTGGTTCTGGGACCCGGTCGAGAATGCCTCTCTGATGCCATGGCTGGCGGCGACTGCGCTGCTCCATTCGGTCAATGTGCTGGCCGCGCGCGATGGCCTTCGCGCCTGGACGGTGATGCTGGCGGTCGTGGCGTTTTCCATGTCGATGATCGGGACGTTCCTGGTCCGCTCGGGCATCCTCACCAGCGTCCATGCCTTCGCCGTCGATCCCCGGCGCGGGGCGTTCATCCTGGCGTTGCTGGGCCTCTATATCGGCGGCGCGCTGGCGTTGTTCGGCGCGCGGATCGGGCAGGTGCGGGCGGGGCGTAGCTTCACCTTTGTCAGCCGTGAGGGCGGGCTGGTTGTCAACAATCTGCTGCTCTCGGTCATCCTGGGCATCGTGCTGATCGGCACGCTCTATCCGTTGGTCGCCGCCGGGTTCGGTGTGCGCCTGTCCGTCGGGCCGCCCTTCTTCCACGCCGCCGCCGGGCCGATCGCGCTGGCGCTGGTCGCCGTCATGGCGGTCGGGCCTGCCTTGCGCTGGCGGAGCGACGATGCGGAGGCGGTGCTGATCCGCATGTTGTGGCCGATGGTCGCCGCGGCGGGGACCTTTGCATTGATGCTGACCCTGACCGGCGGCATGGGTGTGTTGTCGCTGCTGGGCCTGTCGTTCGGCGTCGGGCTGATCGTCGCCAGCGTATTGCCGATCACCCGGCGCAACTGGCGGCGTACGCCCTTGCCCATCTGGGGCATGGTGGTCGCGCATGTCGGTCTGGGTGTCAGCATGATCGGCATGGCCTGCGACAGCGCGTTCACCGCCGAGCGGCTGGTCGCGCTCTATCCGGGGCAGGCGACCATTGTCGGCCCGTGGCGGGTAGAGCTGAACCGCATCTACCCCAATATCGGCGCGAACTGGTCGGCACTGGAGGCGCGGCTGACCGCGACGCGCGAGGGCGACGGTGCCACCCTGCGCCCGCAGCAGCGCTTCTTCACCGATCCGCCGACCACGACCAGCGAGAGCGCCATCGCGACTCGCTGGGACGGACAGCTCTATACGGTGCTGGGGCAACAGGACGCGGCGACCGGGCGCTGGCAGTTGCGGCTGTGGTGGAAGCCGTTCGTGACTTTGATCTGGCTGGGCGGCGCGCTGATCGCATTGGGCGGCGTGCTGGCGCTGGCCGGGCGGTGGTTCAAGGCATGGCAGCAACGACGGCGGGAGGCTCTGTGGGGATGAAGCGCGCGCTGATCTGGTTGCCGCTGGGGCTGTTCGGAGTGTTCTTCGCGGTGGTCGCGGCCGGGCTGATGCGGCCCGCCGACACGGCGGTCCATTCGACGCTGGTCGACAAGCCGCTGCCGGTGTTCACGCTCGAGCCGATGGTGCCGGGTAAGCCCGGTCTGGCGAGCAGCGATTTCCGGGGCGGCAAGCCGCGCCTGCTGAACGTCTTTGCCAGCTGGTGCATCCCCTGCATCGCCGAGGCGCCGCAGCTGATGGCGCTCAAGGCGCGCGGCGTCCCGATCGACGCCATCGCCATTCATGACAAGGGACCTGCCATCGCCGCCTTCCTGCGCCGCAACGGCGATCCCTATGCCGCGATCGGCGATGACAGCCGCAGCCGGGTGCAGATGGCGCTCGGCTCGTCCGGCGTGCCGGAGACCTTCCTGATCGACGGGCGCGGGCGCATCGTGCGGCAATATATCGGCGATATCCACGCCGATCAGGTCGACCAGATCGTTCGCGATATGGCCGCCGCGCGATGAGCCTGTCGCTCGCCCTGTTGCTGGCCGCCGCCACGGCGACGCCTGATTACGGCAACACCCAATTGCCCGACCGCCGGGCCGAGGCGCAGGCGCGCGCCCTGATGGGGGAGCTGCGCTGCGTCGTGTGCCAGGGCCAATCGATTGCCGACAGCGATGCCGACATGGCCGCGGACATGCGCGCACTGGTCCGCCAGCGTATCGCGCGCGGGGAAAGCCCGAAGGCGATCCGTGCCTGGCTGATCGAGCGATACGGCGATTATGTCAGCTATGACCCGCCTTTGTCGGGTGCGACGGCGTTGCTGTGGGCGACACCGATCCTGTTGCTGGCGGTCGGCGCATGGATCGCGCGGTCCAGCTTTCGGAAGCGGCGCTGATGGGCTGGCTGATCCTGCTGCTGATCGCGGCCGGAGCCTCGGGCGCGGCGCTGTGGCTGCGGTTTCCGCGACCGCTCTGGACGATGCTTGGGGCCGCGCTGGCGCTCGGGGGCGTCGGCTATGCGTGGCAGGGGCGACCGACCCTGGCGGCCAGCGCGCCCGCGCCGCGCCCCGACGCGCTGCTCGACAATGACGCGATTTCCGAACTGCGCGGGCAGTTGATCGGACGTTATGGCGGAGAGGCGGCGATGTTCACCGCCGCCGATGCCCTGTCGCGCTCGGGCAACAAGCGCACCGCGGTGCAGATCATGCTGGGCGCGGTGGGCGGCGACCGGACCAGCGTTCCGTACTGGACCGAGCTGGGCAATGTCCTGTTCGCGCATGACGGCTATCAGATGTCGCCCGCCGCCCGCTTCGCCTTTCGCCGCGCCCGGACGCTGGGGCATGGTGACCCGACGCCCTTCTTCTTTGAGGGGCTGGCCTGGATGCGGGCGGGTGATTTCCGCAAGGCGCGGGTCTTCTGGAACCGGGCGCTGGAATTGTCCCCCGCCAATGCCGCCTATCGCCCGGCGATCGAGCAGCGGGTGATGCTGCTCGACCAGGCTATTCGCATGATGGGGGAATAGGGGCTTACTGCCCCCGGCCGGTCTTTTCCTGAAGCGCGTCGATCCGCTTGGAGGCGTCCGCCTTGGTCAGCGTATCGTCGAACGGCTCGCCCGCCTCTTCGGACAGGGTTTTCAGATAGCTGGCCTGCGCGCCGGTCATCTTCTCATCGCCGGTTGTCCAGTCATCTGGGTTCTTCTCGGCGTTGGAGAAGGGTTCGGTCTTGGGATTGTCGGTCATCGGTGATCCTTTCGGGGGATCAACACGCATGTTCTATTTTTGTTTCTTTTTTGGTTCGCGCGGAGGCGCGGAGATGGTGCATCCAGCCGCAAAGCTGGCCTCCAACCGCCACGGTGAGGCAAATCCGTTGGCGGAACCGACACCAGCCGCCAACCCCATTCCAAACCCCTCTGCGTCTCCGCGTCTCCGCGCGAACTCAACCGCGCCTCGTGGTGGATGGCACGGCGTGCGCTTCGACTTCGCTCAGCGTGAACGGAGGGTGGAGCAAATCCATAACGCCGTTCAGCCTGAGCGAAGTCGAAGGCCACGGGCATGACGCCCGGACATGCCCTTCGACTTCGCCCAGTATGAACGATGGTGTTTAGCCCGCCCAGGCCTCGAACGGCAGGTCGAGGGCTTCGGCGACCGCGGCGTGGCGGATCTTGCCGCCCGAGACGTTCAGGCCACCGGCCAAGTGCGGATCGGCCTTCATCGCGGCCTCGGCCCCCATGTTCGCCAGCTTCACCGCGAAGGGCAGGGTGGCGTTGTTCAGCGCGAAGGTCGAGGTGCGGGCGACCGCGCCCGGCATGTTGGCGACGCAGTAATGGATCACGCCATCGACCTCGAACACCGGGTCCTGGTGGGTGGTGGCATGGCTGGTTTCGAAGCAGCCGCCCTGGTCGATCGCGATATCGACCATCACCGAACCGCGCTTCATCGTCTTCAGCATGTCGCGCGTGACGAGCTTCGGCGCCGCCGCACCCGGAACCAGCACCGCGCCGATGACCAGATGCGCATTCTTCACCGCCGCCGCGATCGCCGCCTTGGAGGCATAGGCGGTCTTGATCTGGCTGGAGAAGAACATGTCCAGCTCGGCCAGGCGGTCATTGTTGATGTCATAGATGGTGACGTCGGCGCGCAGGCCGACCGCCATCTGCGCCGCGTTCACGCCCGAGACGCCGCCGCCCAGGATCGCGACCTTGGCGGGGGCCACGCCGGGCACGCCGCCGAGCAGAATGCCACGGCCGCCCTGCTGCTTTTCCAGATAATGCGCACCGACCTGCACCGCCATGCGGCCCGCGACTTCCGACATCGGCTTCAGGAGTGGCACACCGCCGCGGGGCGAAGTGACTGTTTCATATGCGATGCAGGTCGCGCCCGACTTCATCAGGCCTTCCGCCTGCGGCTTGTCGGCGGCGAGGTGGAGATAGGTGAACAGGACATGGTGCGGGCGCAGCATCGCCACCTCGACCGCCTGCGGCTCCTTGACCTTCACGATCATCTCGGCCTGGTCGAACACCTCGGCGGCGGTGGCGACGATGCGCGCGCCCGCGTCGACATAGTCCTGGTCCTCGAAATCGATGCCGCTGCCGGCCTTGGTCTCGACGATCACCTCGTGACCGGCGGCGACAAGCTCGGCGACCGATGGCGGGGTCAGGCCGACGCGATATTCGTGGTTCTTGATTTCCTTGGGGACACCGACGCGCATGGGGACTCTCCGTTTGAATATTGACGCGATAGTAGCGCCGACAGGGCGGGAGAGGTGTGCAAAGCGGTCCCGGTGAAGGGCTGCCAACGGGATTTTCTTGCGTCGAATATCGATTTATCGGGATGAAATGTCCGACGCGATCGACCGCCGTATCCTGGCCCAGCTGGCCCGCGATTCCGACCTGACCAGTGCCGCGCTGGGCGAGAAGGTCGGCCTGTCCGCCAGCGCCGCGCATCGCCGCGTGGCGCAGTTGCGCGAAAGCGGCGTCATTGCCGGTTACCGCGCGATCCTGAGCCACGAGGCGCGTGGGCGTCCCTCGACCGTGATGGTCAACGTCACGCTGAAGGACCAGCGGCAGGATACCATGGCCGCGTTCGAGCGCGAAATCCTGCGCTGTCCCGAGATCGTCGAATGTTTCCTGATGAGCGGCGAGGCGGATTACATGATCCAGGTCGAGGTGCGCCGCGACGACAGTTATGAACGAATCCACCGCGAGACGCTGGCCCGCCTGCCGGGGGTGACGCGGCTGGCCTCGCACTTCGTGATCCGCGAGGTGGTGCGGCGGTCCTGAGATCCTCCCCGGTACGGGGAGGGGGACCATGCGCAGCATGGTGGAGGGGGCGTGCGGCAAGCTGTGACCTTGTGGAAGCCCCCCTCCGTCAGGGCTTCGCCCTGCCACCTCCCCGTGCCGGGGAGGATCGTTAGCTACCTTCCCACTCAGCCCGACACCCGATAGGGAACGGCCATGGCAAAGCAGGCTTCCCCCTCCCGCATTCTCCGCTCCGCCCTGACCGCGCTGGCGATCACGCTGACCCCCGCCGCCGCCTTCGCGGATGCGCTGGTCGACAATGTGACGGGCCTGACGCTGGACAAGAACGGCAAGGTCGTCCGTTTCACCGGCCTGTTGCTGACCCCGGACGGCAAGGTCGTGAAGCTGCTGTCGGCCAAGGACAAGCGGCCCGAAAAGCTCGACTGGCGCGCGGACATGAAGGGGCGGGTGATGCTGCCCGGCTTCGTCGATTCGCATGGGCATGTGATGGCGCTGGGCTTCCGCCAGATTGAACTGGACCTCGCGACCACCAAGTCGCTGGACGAGGCCAAGGCACGGATCGCCGCCTATGTCGCGGCCAATCCTGAGCGGAAATGGATATTGGGCGGCGGCTGGAACCAGGAAAGCTGGGCGCTGGGCCGCTTCCCGACCGCCGCCGACATGGATGCGGTGGTGTCGGACCGTCCGGTCGTGATGGAGCGCGCCGATGGCCATGCGCTCTGGGCGAACAGCGCGGCGATGAAGGCGGCGGGGATCACCGCCAAGACCGTCTCTCCCTCCGGCGGCCGGATCGAGAAGGTCGGCGGCCAGCCCTCGGGCGTGTTCGTCGATGCCGCCATGCAATTGATCCAGAAGGCGATCCCGCAACCGCTGGCCAAGGATCGCAACGCCGCGTTTCTGAAGGCGCAGAATGAGCTGCTGAGCCACGGCATCACCGCGACCGCTGATATGGGCACGACGCTGGACGAGTGGATGACCTATCGCCGGATGGGCGATGCCGGAAACCTGCGCGTGCGGATCATGAGCTATGGCGGCGGAGTCGACGATACGGTCCGCATCGGCGGCACCGGGCCGACGCCGTGGCTATATAACAACAAGCTGCGGCTGGTCGGCGTGAAGCTGTACGGCGACGGCGCGCTGGGTTCGCGCGGCGCGTGGCTGAAGCAGCCCTATGCCGATGCGCCGGGCCAGACCGGGCTGGGCTTCATGTCGGATGACGTGATCCGCAACCTGATGAGCCGCGCGGCGATGGACAAGTACCAGATCGCCGTCCACGCGATCGGGGACAAGGCCAATGCGCAGGTGCTCGACGCGATCGACGAGCTGGCCGAGACCTATAAGGGCGACCGGCGCTGGCGGATCGAACATGCGCAGATCGTCGATCCGGTCGACCTGCCGCGCTTCGGCAAGCATGGCATCATCGCCTCGATGCAGCCGGTGCATGAGACCAGCGACCGCCAGATGGCCGAGGCGCGGCTGGGTCCGGCGCGGCTGGCAGGTGCCTATGCCTGGAACACGATGCTGAAGAACGGCGCGACCCTGGTGTTCGGTTCGGACTATCCGGTCGAGCGGCCCGATCCCTTTGCGGGCTGGGCGGCGGCGATCACCCGGCAGGGACCGGACGGTCAGCCCTATGGCGGGTGGCAGCCGCAGGAGATCGTCGGGCGCGAGGCGGCGTGGCGCGCCTTCACCATGGACGGCGCCTATGCCGGGTTCGCCGAGGATCTGTTCGGGCGACTGGGACAGGGGCAGCAGGCGGACTTCATCATCGTCGACCGCAACCCGCTGGACATCAACCCCAGCGAGTTGCGCGCCACCCAGGTCGAGGAAACCTGGATCGGCGGGCAGAAGGTGTGGGAGCGTCGCTGACGCCCCTGCCCAGATCGGCGGGAGAACGCCTCGAAATGGGATAATCGGTGGGCCAAACCGCTAATGGTTTGGCAGGACTTACTCTGCTAATTTGCGGGTATGAAAAACCGTCTGCTCGCCATTGGCCTGATTGCGGCCGCCATCCCCTCGCTGGCCGCCGCTTCGCCCGTGGTCGGCATCGACGCGCTCAAGGAATGGAACCTCATCGTCCTGGGCGACCTGACCTCCAGTTCGGAGGTGGAGGGGCGCACTTTCGTGGGCGGCAATCTGAGTGGCAATTCGTCCAACTATCAGATCCGTTCCGTACCCAGCTCGGCCTATGCGGTGCCTGGCCTGACGGTGGTCGGCAATGTGCTGGGCGGGGCGAAGAACCTCAATAACGGTTCTGGCGCGCTGATCGGCGGCAATGTGGAGAGCGGCTTCAACCTGAATGGCGGGGTTCAGACGGTGAAGGTCGGCGGTCTGCTGTCCAACACCAACATCAACCAGAATATCGTCCAATCGGGCCTGAATGCCAGCGATCCCGGCTTCGTCTCGGGGTTGAACCAGCAGAAGTCCTTGCTGACGAGCAGCATGACCGACCTGTCGAACAGCTATGCCGCCCTGTCCGCCACGGCGCAGGTATCGATCAGCGGCAACCGCGCGACGTTCAACGCCGTGGCGGGGGCGAACGGCGTCGGCGTGTTCAACCTGAACGCCGCCGACCTGACGCGCTTCGGCGAGATCGCCTTCAACCCGAATGGCATGGACACGGTGATCGTCAATGTGCATGGCAGTGCGGTGCGCCTCGACGACAATTTCCTGAACGGCGCGTCCGGCCTGGGCGAGCATGTCATCTGGAACTTCCCCGACGCGACCAGCCTGGAATTGACCACCGCCTGGAAGGGATCGATCCTCGCGCCCAAGGCCGCGGCGACCACCGGCAATTATATCGAGGGCTCGGCGGTGTTCGGCAGCCTGATCCAGAATGGCGAGTTCCATCTCGGGACCTATATCGGCACCTATGTGCCGGGCACGTCCAATCCGCCGAGCAGCTCCGGCGGGTCTTCGGGCGGAACCGGGAGCAGCGGGGGAAGCCCGGCGCCGGTGCCGGAGCCTGCCAGCATGGCCTTGATGGCCGGCGGGCTGGCGCTGCTGGCTCTGGCGCTTCGGCGGCGGCGAATGGCGGTCTGATGGGGTAGGGGGTGGCGTGGCCTTCGACTTCGCTCAGGCCGAGCGGAGCGAGCGGAATGATCCAGGCCACACAACCCGTTCAGCCTGAGCGAAGTCTAAGGCCAGGGGAACACCCCAAGAAAAAAAAAGGCCGGTCCGCGCCCCCGCGAACCGGCCTTTTTCGGTATTTGTGGGAAGATCAGGCGACCTCGGCCTGCTCCACATCGTCGGGTTCGCGCAGCACATAGCCGCGGCCCCACACCGTCTCGATATAATTCTCGCCGTCGCAGGCCAGGCTGAGCTTCTTGCGCAGCTTGCAGATGAAGACGTCGATGATCTTCAGTTCTGGCTCGTCCATCCCGCCATAAAGGTGGTTGAGGAACATTTCCTTGGTCAGCGTCGTGCCCTTGCGGAGCGAGAGCAGCTCCAGCATCGCATATTCCTTGCCGGTCAGGTGGACGCGGGCATTGTCGACCTCGACCGTCTTGGCGTCGAGGTTCACCGCCAGCTTGCCGGTGCGGATGATCGACTGCGAATGTCCCTTGGACCGGCGGACGACGGCGTGGATACGCGCGATCAGTTCCTCGCGGTGGAACGGCTTGGTGACGTAATCGTCGGCCCCGAAGCCGAAGCTGCGCACCTTCGAATCCATCTCGTTGATGCCCGACAGGATCAGCACCGGCGTCGAGACGCGCGCGACGCGCAGGCGCTTCAGCACGTCATAGCCGTGCATGTCGGGCAGGTTCAGGTCGAGCAGGATGATGTCGTAATCATACAGCTTGCCGAGATCGAGGCCTTCCTCGCCCAGGTCGGTCGTATAGACGTTGAAACCTTCGCTGCCGAGCATCAGCTCGATCGCCTTGGCGGTCGTCGGTTCGTCTTCGATCAGCAATACGCGCATCGACAGTCCCCATTTGCGAGTGATCGCCCCCTTGCCCCGGCGACCTGATACTCCAATCATTAACCAACGTGGATGTGAACGTAAAAGGTTAATTCACCCCTAACCGGGAATCTCCTCTTCTTGTTTTAGCCGGGCTCCCGGGCCGAGCAGCGTTTGATGTTCCACAGCGGGAATATCCTCGCCCAGAACTTCGCGAAGATACAGGCTGCGGATCAGGGTGAAGGCGACGATCAGCAGCGCGGCCGAAAAGAAAAGGCCGAACAGGCCGAAGATGGTCCCGATGCCGATGATCGCGAACAGGGTGACGGCGGGCGGGATGGCGACGACCCGGCTGGTGACGAAGGGGGTGATCGCATTGGTCTGCACCAGGCGGACGACCGCGAAGGTGATGAGCGTGCCGATGATCGCCCCGTTCCCGCCCTGCGCCGCCAGCCCCAGCGCGGGCAGCATCGCGGCGATCGGCCCGACATAGGGCACGAACTCGCTCAACCCGGTGAGCAGCCCCAGCGCGGCGGCCGACGGCACGCCCGCGATCGCCAGCCCGACGCCGACCAGCACGCCCATCGTCGTCATCTGGATCAGCTGCGCGCGCAGCCACAGCCGCAGGGTCGAACCCGTGTCGAAGAGCGCATCCTCCATGGCGGGGCGCATCGACCGGGGGATCAGCAGCAGGAAGCCACGCTCGTAGATTTTCGGATCGGCGGCGAAGAACAGCGCGCCGACCAGCAGCAACAGGCAGTTGAGCACGAACTCGCCCGCGCCCGACACGATGCCCCCGATATCCTGCGCCACCCGGCTGCCCGCATAGGCGGCACGGACCGCGTCGACGACCTTGGCCCCGACCGGCGATTGCGAGGCCCAGGCGGCCAGCTGGTCGATCAGGATCGGCAATTGCGTGACCAGCGTGTTCAACTGCTGGCGAAAGGCGACGCCGAACAGCCAGGCGAGGAAACCCAGCACTGCCAGCACCGTCGCGATCGACAGGGTCAGCGAACGCTTCGGCCCGATGGGCAGGTGATCGGCATAGAGGTCGGCGATCGCATGGATGACGATCGCCCCCAGGATCGATCCGAAGGCCAGGATCAGCAGGTCGCCCGCGCGGAACAACGCGGCGGTGACGGCCAGGATCAGCAGGGTCAGGACGATGCGGCGGATGAAGCGCGCATCGCTGTCGTCGGGACGCAGCCGGTTCATCGCGAGGCTCCCGTCGCGTGCGCGGCCATGCACGGATCGCGCACCCGGTCGGCGAGCCAGGCGATCAGCGCCTCGACACGGGCGGGGCGCAGCGGGCTGGGCGGGGTGAGCAGGTGAAGCCCGATCGGCGGCGGCGTCCAGTCCTCCAGGATCGCGACGGCGCGGCCCGAGGCGAGATGCGGCCCGATGATGAAGCCCGGCAGCCGCGCAATGCCCAGCCCCGCGACGACGGCGGGAACCAGCGCGTCGCCGCTATTGGCGGTCAGCGGTCCCTGCGGTCGCACCGACACTTCGGCGCCGCCGGGGTGGCGGAAACGCCAGGGGCCGGTGATGTTGGAATAGCTGAGCAGCCGGTGCTCGCCCAGTTCGTTGGGATGGGTCGGCGTGCCATGGTCGGCGAGATAGGCGGGCGAGGCGACGATATGGGTCGAAATCCCGCACAGCCGCCGGGCGCGCAGCGAACTGTCGGGCAGGTCGGCGATGCGCAGCGCGATGTCATAGCCTTCGGCGACGATATCGACCCGCGCATCGGACAGGCTGAGTTCGATCTCGATCCCCGGATGCGCGGCCAGGAACTCCGCGATGACCGGCGCGATATTGGTGACGCCGAACGACATCGGCGCGGCCAGCCGGATGCGCCCGGCGGGCGCACTGGCGGCGTCGCGCGCGGCTTCCTCGGCGGCGCGGGCCTCGGCAAGGATGCGCGCGGCATGGTCGGCGAGCGGCTTTCCCGCTTCGGTCAACGCCAGGCGGCGCGAGGTGCGGTGGAACAGCGACTGGTTGAGCTGCGCCTCCAGCCGGGTGATCGCCTTGGACACGGTGGCCTTGGACAGGCCGATCGCATCGGCGGCGGCACTGAACGAGCGGTGCTCGACCACGGCGGCGAAGATGGCCCAGGCTTCCAGATCCGGCAGACGCATCGACACCCCCTTGACCGACCCTTGGCGGTCCGCTGCGCGCTACAATGAACGTGGAAACGATCGGTTTCCAGCGTTTCCGTTTACGCGATCATTATCGGCCCTATCTTGTGCGCAACCAAGGGAGAAATTCCATGACTGCCATTACCGCCGGCACCGATATCGATCGGGGCATCGACCGCCGCAGCTTTGAAAGCCTGGGCCATGCGAACCATGGCTGGCTGGACGCGCGGCACCATTTTTCGTTCGCCAATTACTATGACCCCGCCCGCATGGGCTGGGGCGCGATCCGGGTGTGGAATGACGATGTCATCGCCCCCAATGCGGGCTTTCCGCCGCATCCCCATGCCGACATGGAGATCATCACCTATGTCCGCACCGGCGCGATCACGCACCAGGACTCGATGGGCAATGTCGGCCGCACCGCGGCGGGCGATGTGCAGGTGATGAGCGCGGGCTCGGGCGTGCGCCATGCCGAGTATAATCTCGAATCCGAGCCGACGACGCTGTTCCAGATCTGGATCGAGCCGCGCAGCCGGGGCGGCCAGCCCAGCTGGGGCGCCAAGCCGTTTCCCAAGGGCGAGCGTTCGGGCAAGTTCGTGACGCTGGCCAGCGGGTTCGACGAGGATGGCGATACGCTGCGCATCCGGGCCGACGCCCGTGTGCTGGGCGCGACGCTGCGCGCTGGCGAGAGCCTGGAGCACAATGTCGGCGAGGGGCGTCATGCCTATCTCGTCCCCGCCACCGGGCGGATCGAAATCGACGGTGTGCCGTTCGCGGCTCGGGACGGTGCGGCGCTGTCCGGCGGCCGGACCGTGACGATCACCGCGATCGAGGATGCCGAGATCGTTCTGGTCGATTCCGAATAAGTTCGTTTTTCTCGAAGGGAGTAACTGACATGGCCAAGGTTCTGGTCCTTTATTATTCGTCCTATGGTCACATCGAGAAGATGGCCGACGCCATCGCCGAGGGCGCACGCGCCGGTGGTGCCGAGGTGGACATCCGCCGCGTCGCCGAAACCGCACCGCCCGAGGTGGTGGCCGCTGCGCACTTCAAGACCGACACCGCGCACCCCGAGATCGAAGGTCCCGACGCGCTGATGAACTATGACGCGATCATCGTCGGCACCCCGACCCGCTATGGCCGCATGGCGAGCCAGATGGCGGCCTTCTGGGACACCACCGGCGGCGTGTGGATGAAGGGTGGCCTGGTCGGCAAGGTCGGCGGCGCCTTCACCTCGACCGCCAGCCAGCATGGCGGGCAGGAAACGACCCTGTTCTCGGTCCTGACCAACCTGATCCACCACGGCATGACCATCGTCGGGCTGGATTACGGCTTCCAGGGCCAGATGGGCGTCAAGGAAGTCCATGGCGGCACGCCCTATGGCGCGTCGACCCTGGCCGATGGCGACGGCAGCCGCCAGCCGAGCCAGGTCGATCTGGACGGCGCCCGCTACCAGGGCAAGCGTATCGCCGAGACGGCCGCCAAGCTGTTCGGGTGATCGGAAGGACGGGGGCGCCGGTCGGTGCCCCCGTTTTTTGTGGCGGGCGCCGGGCGTGGCCTTCGACTTCGCTCAGGCTGAACGGAGGTTGGAAATAGGGATCAACCCCCACAGCCGTTCAGCCTGAGCGAAGTCGAAGGCCAAGGGAAACCCTATCGCCGCCGCCCCTTCTTTTTTACAGGCGCAGGCGCAGCCACAAACGGCACCGGCGGCTGGTTCGCCACCACGATCTTCAACGGATCGCGTATCCCCGGATCGGCCGGGAACTGTGCCCGCGCCTTGGCGAAGACCGCCCGCGCCTGCGCCGCACCTGGCTCTGCAAGACTGGTCCCGACCCAGCGCCAGTGCCACGGCTCCCACTTCACCCGCTGCCTGTTCCCCGCCGGAAAGCTCATCTCGAAGCCGAAGCGCCGCGCATTCGCGATCAGCCAGCGCGCCGCCGGAGACGCCGCCATGCACGCCTCGGCATCCGGGCAGCCATGCGCCGGGCGCACCGCGAAGTCGATCGCATAGCCGGTCGCATGTTCGCTATGCCCAGCAGGCGCGACCGAAATGGCGCGCTCGGCGGCGGAGACGCTGCGGTCGCGGCAGAAGACGTTGCGCTGGCGAGCGACCTCGCGGTGGCAGGACAGGCCGCGCAAAGTGCCGCCCACCGACGGATCGGCCTTCGCCGCATCGAGCAGCCGCTGCAGATCGCCCAGCATCGCCCGGTGGACCCGGCAATAGGGCTTCAGTCCGAACCCGGCGGGGGCGGGCACGATGTCCTGGGACGAGGCGTCGCCATAGGGGAAATGGCCCGCGACGCGGCCATCGGGGCCGGGCGGCGGCAGCGCACCGTCGCAGGACTGCGCCTGTACCGCCACGGGCAGCGTGGCGAACATCAGCAGCGCCAGAAAGCGCAGGAAAGCGGCATGAGCGGTCGGCATGACGCGCGCGCCTCTGGCATGTCGGCGCGCACGGTGGCAAGGGAGCGCGATGCACGGAGATCGCGTTCTTTTCATCGACGGCGAAGCGCTGGTAATCGACAAACCGGCGGGCTTGCCCGTGGATCGGCCCCGCAACGGGTCGATCAGCCTCGAAAACCATCTGGAATCGCTGAAGTTCGGCTTCAAGCGCTGGCCCCATGCGGTCCATCGCCTGGACCGCGACACCAGCGGCTGCCTGCTCCTGTCGCGCAATCCCAAGGCCCATGCCCGTTTCCAGCAGGCGTTCGAGGCGGGATTGGTGGAAAAGCGCTATCTGGCGGTGCTGAACGGCCTGGTCGAGGGGGAGGGCATGATCGACCTGCCGCTGGCCAAGGTATCGACGATCGAGGAAGGCTGGCGGATGGTCGCCGATCCGGCGGGCAAGTCCGCGCGGACCGGCTGGCGTGCGCTGCGCCATGAGGATGGCCGCACGCTGGTCGAGTTCCGGCCCGAGACCGGCCGGACGCACCAGATCCGCGTCCATGCCGCCACCGGCCTGGGGGCTCCGGTCGTCGGCGATCCGGTCTATGGCGCGGGCGAGCCGGGCGGCATGCTGCTCCACGCCGCCAGCCTGACCGTGCCGCGCGGCGAGAAGGATCCGATCACCGCCGAGGCGCCGGTCCCGGAACGCTTCGGCATCTTCCAGAACTAGGCGGACATGCGATGGCGCTGATCCCCGTCACCCGCGCCATAGCCATAGACGAGCGCGAGATCGCCGAGAGCTTCACCCGCGCCTCCGGGCCGGGCGGGCAGCATGTCAACACGACCGACAGCGCGGTGCTGCTGCGTTTCGACGTCGGCGGCTCGCCCAGCCTGCCCGAGGCGGTGAAGATGCGCCTTGCGGTGCTGGCGGGGCAGCGGCTGAGCAAGGACGGCGTCCTTACCTTACGCGCGGATGCCAGCCGCTCGCAGGAAATGAACCGGCGCGAGGTGCGCGAGCGGCTGATCGAGCTGATCCGCGAGGCGACCATCGTGCCGAAGAAGCGGCGACCGACCAAGCCGACACGCGCGTCGCAGACCCGGCGGGTGGATGCCAAGAAGGGGCGCGCACAGGTCAAGGCGGGGCGGGGGAAGGTTCGGTTCGACTGAGGTTTGGCGGCGGGCGTTGGGGCGTGGCCTTCGACTTCGCTCAGGCTGAACGGACGTTGGAATGAGTGTCCAAACCCCTCACGCCGTTCAGCCTGAGCGAAGTCGAAGGCCGCGCGAAACCCTCACCAAACAAAAAACGGGCCGACGATCCCTCGCCGACCCGCTTCCCTGATCCGAAAGGATAAGCCCTTAGCGGCGAACATCCTCGCCCGCACGGACCAGCGCGTTGCCGGTCGCCTCGCGAGCCTTGGCCGTGCCATTCTCGATCTTGTCGCCCGCGCGGTCCAGGCTGCGGTCAAGATTGTCGCCTGCGCGATCGGCCTGCACGGCGGCGCGGTCCCCGGCGCGGTCGAGCTTGTCGCCCGCCTTGTCCATCGCGTTCTCGGCCGAGTTCAGCGCCTTGGCAGTCGCGGCCTCGACATCGTCGGAGGCGTTCTGCGTCGTCGCCTTCACGTCCGAACCGATCGCGTCGGCGGCCTCCTTGGTCTGCTGCTGGCTGTTCTGGCTGCATGCGGCCAGCGAGATCGCGGCGGCGCCGGTCAGGGCGAGGATAAGGGCCTTCTTCATGGCAAACACTCCCGTTTCGAACATATGATCGGCGTGCCAACGCAGACGAACCGTTTCGGGTCCGAGCCGGTCTTCATGAATTCGCTCCGTTGACCGCATATAAAGATATCTTTATATCGTGATCCATGGCCAATGCGCTCGAAATCTTTCGCGCCCTCAGCGATCCGACGCGGCTGCGCATCCTGGCGCTGCTCCGCTCGATGGAGCTGTCGGTGGGCGAACTGGCGCAGGTGCTGGGCCAGAGTCAGCCGCGCGTCAGCCGCCATGTGAAGATCCTGGTCGACGCCGAACTGGCCGAGCGGCGCAAGGAAGGCAGTTGGGTCTTCGTCGCGCTGGGCGACCGCGAGGCGGTGGAGCCGATGATGGCGGCGCTCGATCGCTGGACGGTGGACACGCCAGACCCCTGGGTGGTGGCCGATGTTGCGCGGCTGGCGGCGGTGCGCGCCGACCGGGCAGCGAGCGCGGCGGCCTGGTTCGAGGATCATGCGGGCGAGTGGGATGCGATCCGATCGCTCCATGTCGCGGACAGCGAGATTGAGGAGGCGATGGCGGGCCTGATCGGCGAGGGCGATCTGGGCGCGCTGATCGATATCGGCACCGGCACCGGGCGGATGCTGGAGCTGTTCGGCGACCGGGCGGACAGCGCGCTGGGCATCGACCGATCGTCGGAGATGCTGCGGCTGGCCCGCGCGAAGCTGCATGGGCGCGCCAATACCGAGTTGCGGCAGGCGGACCTTTATGCGCTGCCCATGGGGGACGGCGCGGCGGATATCGCGATCCTGCACCATGTCCTGCACTTCGCGCAGCAGCCGGGTGCTGCGATCGCCGAGGCGGCGCGGGTGCTGGGGCCGGGCGGGCGGTTGCTGATCGCCGATTTCGCGCCGCATGATCGCGAGGAATTGCGGCAAAAGGCGGCGCATAGTCGCCTGGGCTTTGCCGACGAACAAATGGCCAGCTGGTTCGGCCCCGCCGGGCTGACGCTGGCGGAGACGAAAACGCTGGAGGGCGGCGAACTGACCGTCAAGCTCTGGCTGGGTGTGAAGAAGGGGCTTCGGCCCGTCGAGACGAATAGGGTGAGGGCGGCATGACGAACACGATCCTGACGCGGGCCGAGGCCGCGCTGGCGCATGAGGAACCGCTGTTCGCCGATGTCGGCGGCGATATCGCGGTCAGCTTCGAATTCTTCCCGCCCAAGACGGAGAAGATGGACACGCAGCTGTGGGATGCGATCCGCACGCTGGAGCCGCTGGACCCGCGCTTCGTCTCGGTGACGTACGGCGCGGGCGGCTCGACCCGTGAGCGCACCCATGCGACGGTTGCGCGTATCCAGCGTGAGACGACGATGGACGCCGCCGCGCACCTGACCTGTGTCGAGGCGACCCGTGAGGAGATCGATCAGGTCGCCCATGAATATTGGGCGGCGGGCGTGCGGCATATCGTCGCGCTGCGTGGTGATCCTCCCGCCGAGGGCGCGCGCTTCGTCAGCCATCCGGGCGGTTATGAGAATGCCGCCGATCTGGTGGCGGGGCTGAAGAAGCTGCACCCGTTCGAGATTTCGGTCGCGGCCTATCCGGAATGCCACCCGGACTCGGTCGATCAGGCGTCGGATATCGACAATCTGAAGCGCAAGATCGACGCGGGCGCGACCCGTGCCATCACGCAATTCTTCTTCTCGCCCGAAGCCTATTTCCGCTTCCGCGACGCGGCGGCGGCGGCGGGGATCACGGCGGAGATCGTGCCGGGCATCTTGCCGGTGTCGAACGTCGCGCAGACCCGCAAGTTCGCCGCCATGTGCGGCGCGCGCATCCCCGACTGGATGGACCGCCTGTTCGAAGGGCTGGACGACCATCCCGGCGCGCGCCAACTCGTCGCCGCGACCATCGCCGCCGAGATGTGCCGCCGGTTGTACGCGGGCGGGGTGAAGGGCTTCCACTTCTACACCCTCAACCGCGCCGAGCTGGCGTACGCGATCAGCCATTTGCTGGGCGTGCGGGGGAAGAAGGCCGAGGCGGTCGTGGCGGCGTGATCTTAACGCTTCGGGGGTAGGGCCGGTTCGGCAAGCTGTGTCGCTTGCGGCTTTCCCTCCCCCGGCCCCTCCCGCCTGCGGGAGGGGAGAGATGAAATGGAGGGTCGGGGTTGGCGACAGCGCATGACCGACGACCTAGGCACGCCCCTCCCGCAGGCGGGAGGGGATGGGGGAGGGCAGGGCCACAGGCAAATCGTCTGAGGCTCTCTACCCTAACGGAACAACCGCTCGCCCGAGCAGGAGCAAGACGATGACGACCCGCGACACCTTCCTGGCCGAAGCCGCCAAGCGCATTCTCATCACCGACGGCGCGTTCGGCACCGAGATCCAGAACTGGAAGCTGGACGAGGCGGCCTATGCGGGGACGCTGGGCCTGACCCACGACCAGAAGGGCAATAACGACATCCTGGCGCTGACCAAGCCCGAGGTGCCCGAGGCGATCCACCGCGCCTATTTCGAGGCGGGGGCGGACATCGCCGAGACCAACACCTTTTCCGCCAACCGGATCAGCCAGGCCGATTACGGTGCGGAACATCTGGTGCGCGAGATCAATGTCGAGAGCGCGAAGCTCGCCCGTCGCCTGGCCGACGAGTACCAGGCCAAGGATGGCCGCCCCCGCTTCGTCGCGGGCGCACTCGGGCCGACCAACAAGACGCTGTCGCTGTCGCCGGACGTGAACGATCCCGGCTATCGCGAGATCGATTTCGATTTCCTCAAGGATGTGTACCGCGAACAGATCGACGCCTTGGTCGAGGGTGGCGCGGACTTCATCCTGATCGAGACGGTGTTCGATACGCTCAACGCCAAGGCCGGGATCATGGCCACGATCGAGGCGGGCGAGGCGCTGGGCCGTGAAATCCCGATCATGCTGTCGATGACGCTGACCGACCTGTCGGGCCGCAACCTGTCGGGCCATACGGTCGAGGCCTTCTGGCACGCGGTGCGCCATGCCCGGCCGCTGACCATAGGGTTGAACTGCTCGTTCGGCGCGGAGCAGCTGCGCCCGCATGTGAAGACGTTGAGCGAAATCTGCGACACGCTCATCATGATCTATCCCAATGCCGGGCTGCCCAACGAACTGGGCGCCTATGACGAGGCGCCGGTGACCACCGCTGGCCTTGTCGGCGAATGGGCGGTCGAGGGGCAGGTCAATGTGCTGGGCGGCTGCTGCGGCTCGACCCCTGCGCATATCAAGGCGATTGCCGACAAGGTGAAGGGCATGAAACCCCGCGCCATCCCGGCCCCGCCGGTCGTCACCCGCCTCGCCGGGCTGGAGCCGTTCACGATGGCGGCGTGACCCGCAAAGCCCCTCCTCTTCAGGGGAGGGGTTGGGGGTGGGGCGTCGCCTTCATCCCGGACCTTTGACTGCCTGGACAGGCCCCACCCCAACCCCTCCCCTGAAGGGGAGGGGCTAGGAACAAGACGATGACCACCAACACCTCCACCAATTTCGTCAATGTCGGCGAGCGGACCAACGTCACCGGATCGGCGGCGTTCAAGAAGATGATCCTGGCGGGCGACTATACCCGCGCGGTGGAGGTGGCGCGCAGCCAGGTCGAGAATGGCGCGCAGGTGGTCGACGTCAACATGGACGAAGGGCTGCTCGACGCCGAATACGCCATGACCACCTTCCTCAAGCTGATCGCCGCCGAGCCCGATATCGCGCGCGTGCCGATCATGATCGACAGCTCGAAATGGAGCGTGATCGAGGCGGGTCTGAAATGCGTGTCGGGCAAGCCGATCGTCAACTCGATCAGCATGAAAGAAGGCGAGGAGGCGTTCCTTCACTATGCCCGCCGCTGCATGGCTTACGGCGCGGCGGTGGTCGTCATGGCGTTCGACGAAGTGGGTCAGGCCGATACCAAGGACCGCAAGGTCGAGATCTGTGCGCGCGCCTATGACCTGTTGATGGGCATCGGCTTCCCGCCCGAGGATATCATCTTCGACCCCAATGTCTTCGCGGTCGCGACCGGCATCGAAGAGCATAACAATTACGGCGTCGACTTCATCGAGGCGTGTCGCGAAATCAAGGCGCGCTGCCCGCACGTCCATATCTCGGGCGGCCTGTCGAACCTGTCGTTCAGTTTCCGCGGCAACGAGCCGGTGCGCCGCGCGATGCACTCGGTGTTCCTCTACCACGCCATCCCGGCGGGCATGGACATGGCGATCGTCAATGCCGGCCAGCTCGACGTGTACGACACGATCGACCCCGAACTGCGCCAGGCCTGCGAGGATGTCGTCCTCAACCGTGACCCGGAAGCGGGTGAGCGGCTGGTTGCGCTGGCCGAGCGCTATCGCGGCACCGATGCGGTCGCCGAGAAGCAGGCCGCCGAATGGCGCAGCCTGCCCGTCACCAAGCGGCTGGAGTACGCGCTGGTCAAGGGCATCGACGCGCATGTCGTTGACGATACCGAGGAATGCCGCCAGCAATTCGCCCGTCCCATCGAGGTGATCGAAGGGCCGCTGATGGACGGCATGAACGTCGTCGGCGACCTGTTCGGATCGGGCAAGATGTTCCTGCCGCAGGTGGTCAAGTCCGCCCGCGTCATGAAGAAGGCGGTCGCCCATCTGCTCCCCTTCATCGAGGCGGCGAAGGAACCCGGCGCGAAGGGCAAGGGCAAGATCGTCTTGGCGACCGTGAAGGGCGACGTCCACGATATCGGCAAGAACATCGTCGGCGTCGTGCTCCAGTGCAACGGCTTCGAGGTGGTCGATCTGGGCGTCATGGTTCCCTGGGCGAAGATCATCGCTTCGGCGGTCGAGCATGATGCCGACATGATCGGCCTGTCGGGCCTCATCACCCCCTCGCTCGACGAAATGGTGACGGTGGGCGAGGAGATGCAGCGGGCGGGCATGACTATGCCGCTGCTGATCGGCGGCGCGACCACTTCCAAGGTCCACACCGCGCTGCGCATCGCGCCCGCCTATGAGGGGCCGGTGGTCCACGTCCTCGACGCCAGCCGGGCGGTCGGCGTGGCGACGACGCTCGTGTCCGATACCCAGCGCGATCCCTATGTGGCGCAGGTGGCGGCCGATTACGAAGCCGTCCGCAAGGCGCGCGAGGGCAAGGGTTCCAATGCGCTCCTGCCGCTGGAGGAGGCGCGAGCACGCGGCTTCGTCGCGGACATGGCGCTGAAGGCGGGCGATCCGAAGCAGCCGGGCGTGCATGTCTATCAGGACTGGGACCTGTCCAACCTGCGCGACTATATCGACTGGACGCCCTTTTTCCGCGCGTGGGAGCTGGCGGGCAATTTCCCGGCAATCCTGACCGATGAGGTCGTGGGCGAGAGCGCCAGCGGGCTGTACGCCGATGCGCAGGCCATGCTCGACACGATCATCGCCGAAAAGTGGCTGACCGCACGTGGTGTCGCCGCGCTATGGCCCTGCCGCCGCGATGGCGACGACGTGATCCTGACCGCCCAGGGCGAGGAAACCCGCATCCCCTTCCTCCGCCAGCAGATCGCCAAGCGCGAAGGCCGCGCGAACATGTGTCTGGCCGATTTCGTTGATCCCGCAGGCGACTGGATCGGCGGCTTCGCGGTCGGCATCCACGGCATCGATGCGCATATCGAGCGGTTTCGGGCCGGGCATGACGATTACAACGATATCCTGCTGAAAGCCTTGGCCGACCGTCTGGCCGAAGCCTTTGCCGAACGCCTGCACGCGCATGTCCGCACCGACCTGTGGGGCTATGCGGCAGGTGAGCAACTGACCAACGAAGCGCTGATCCGCGAGCAATATCGCGGCATCCGCCCCGCACCGGGCTATCCCGCATGCCCCGAGCACAGCATCAAGCGCACGCTGTTCGACCTGCTGGGCGCGGAACAGGCGGTCGGGCTGGAACTGACCGACAGCTTCGCGATGCTGCCGACGGCGGCGGTCAGCGGCTTCTATTTCGGGCACGCCCAGGCGGAATATTTCGGCGTGGCGCGGATCGGTGAGGATCAGGTGGCGGACTATGCCACCCGGCGCGGCATCGATGTGGCGCAGGCCACTCGCTGGCTGCGCCCCAATCTGGATTGATCATCTCGAATCCGATTGGGCCTGGGTTCCAGGGAAATCGGCATTTCATCAGCGGCCCGATCCTCCGGCGGCGTTGCAAGTCCAGGCATCGCCGCCGCCCTTGATCGCCCGGACCTTGTCGCCGCGCGGGCGAGGGGGGATGACGATGCATCGGCAGCCGATCCGTCGGTTATGCCGACCCGACCCGCCCCGCATCCCGGCTCGGTGGTGCGCTTCGTTATTGGCAAGCGCCGGGCAACCTCGATCAACCATGGCGTTGATCCTTATCAAGATCGCTGAAAGATGATCTACAATCTATTGTGATTGCGACATCTTTTGGAACGTACCGTTTCGCCGCGGCGTTGGGTTGTTCCATGTCAGATACGATCAGCAGTCTCTTCCCCGCTCAAGACCCCAGTGAGCCGGAATCCGCCGCGATGCTCCGCGCTCATATTGCGGAGGCCGATTTCCCGTGCGTCGGCGCGAAGGCCGCGATGGCGCGTGGGACCCTGGAAATCCTGGGTGCGCGCGATATCGCCAGTGCCTGGGACGACCTGCGCATCCATGATGGCCTGCGCCGTTTCGCCGAGCGCTACCGGGCCGAGCCGCAGCTTTTCCGCAGCCTTGCGGTGGTGTTCGCCGGGCCGGATACGCTCGACGAAGCTGCATTCGAGCAATGGGTCTGGTCGCGCATCCAGTCGCTGTCGGACAAGGATGTCTGGCTGGGCCAGGATTGGGACAGGCGCGTCAGCACCGATCCCGACGACCCGCATTTCTCGCTCTCCTTTGGCGGCGAGGCGTTTTTCGTCGTGGGGCTGCACCCGAATGCCAGCCGCCCGGCGCGTCGCTTCCCGCGCCCTGCGATGATCTTCAACCTGCACGACCAGTTCGAGATCCTGCGCGCACAGGGGAAATACGAGACGATGCGCGAGAAGATCCTGATGCGCGACGAGGCGCTGGCCGGTTCGCGCAATCCGATGCTCACCCGCCATGGCGAATTGAGCGAAGCACGCCAGTATAGCGGCCGCGTGGTCGAGGAGGGCTGGCGCTGCCCCTTCCATTATGCAGGCGATGCGAGCGAGGCCAAGCCATGAACGGCCAAACGGTGGAAATCCTCCCGCGCAGCGGCGACGCGTTCCGCATGGCCAAGGGCGACAGCCTGACCGTCATCGATCCGCGCGGGCGGCAGGTGGCCGACCTGCTCGCCTTCAACGCCGACGATCTGGACGAGGTGATCTCGTCGGGGCGTACGCTCGACTATGCCGAGACGATCCGGCTGACGACTGGGCACAAGCTCTATTCCAACCGCTCGCGGGTGATGCTGGAGATCGTCGAGGACAGGGTGGGGATGCATGACTTCCTGCTGACGCCGTGCTCGGTCGATACTTTCGACCATTTCTATCCCGACCTGCCGCGCCATCGGGGGTGCTTCGGCAATCTGGCGGCGGCGCTGGAGCCTTATGGGGTCGTGCCCGACCGGATTCCGGTGGCGTTCAACTGTTTCATGAACGTGCCGATCGATGGCGCGACCGGCAAGCTGGAGGTGCTGCCCCCGCTGAGCAAGCCGGGCGACCATATCCGCTTCGTGGCGCATATGGATCTGGTGATCGGGCTGACCGCCTGTTCGGCGCCAGCGTCCAATGGGGGCAGTTTCAAGCCGATCGAGTACTGGGTGGAGCGGGCCTGACATCCTCCCCGGCACGGGGAGGGGGACCGCCGCGAAGCGGTGGTGGAGGGGGGATCGCCGCACGGGGTGTCCTTTGCGGATGCCCCCCTCCGTCAGGCCTTCGGCCTGCCACCTCCCCGTACCGGGGAGGATCAGGTCACCGCTTGCACGTATCCGCCGCGCCGGGATCGAGGTCCAGGCAGCGCCCGTCCACACCCGGGATCGGCAACCCGATCGTCGCGGCCAGCGTTGGGGCGATGTCGACGGTTTCCACCGACAGCGGCTGTTCGAACCCGGCCATGCCCTTGCGCCAGAACAGGATGGGCACCCGGCGGTCATAGTCCCAGGGCGAGCCGTGCGTCTCGACATAGCCGGGGGCCGGCTCCTCGATGGTCGTCACACGAGGCTTGAGGAGGATCAGCAGATCGCCCGAGCGGGTCGGATCATAGGAGGAGCGCGCCTTTTCCTTCAGCGTCCAGGTCTCCGGCGGGGTCGTCGGCCAGGGCGTCGCCGCGATCTCGTCGCGGGTCAGCGCGGCGGCGACCTGCGGCAGTGCTTCGTAGCGGCGCTTGGCCTCGGCCAACACCTTCGCGCGGGTCGCGGCGGGCAATGCCGAATTGACATAGATGTCGCCCTCCGCGCTCATCAGGAGCGGCGGATCGTTGGGCAGGCCCATCGCCTTGGCGATCACGGCCGACATCGCCTTGGTCTTGGCCTCGGGCGCTACATGGCTTTCCATCGGCATGGCGCGGATCTGCTGGCGTTCGGTCATGTCGTGTGCGCCGTGATCGGCGGTCAGCATGACCTCATAATCGACGCCCGTCGCGTCGAGCACATCGAAGAAGCCCGCCAGCGAACGGTCCAGCTCGGCCATCTGGATGCACATCTCGGCGCCCTGGGTGCCCAGCGCATGGCCGATATAGTCGGTCGCCGACAGCCCGACCGACAGGATGTCGGTCTGGGGACCCTGGCCCAGCTTCATGTCCTGCACGAAGCCGGCGGCCATCGCCAGCACCGCCGCATCGGCGGCGGGCGAGACGCGGAACGCCTTCAGGTCGCCCGCCATGCGCTGGAACCGGCCGGTGCCCAGCGTCTGGCTGCCGACGGTGATCGGCCGGTCGAGCGCCTTGCAGAAACCGGGCAGCGGCAGCGGCTCCTGCGGGCGGGCGACCAGATCGGCCACCGCCTTGCGGGTACGCGTCACCACCGGCGGCACAGGCCGTCCGGCATAGGAGACATAGGTCTTGCCGTCCCACCACCAGATCTCGTCCATCTTGTGGCCGCCCATCATCACGGCGGCGCGGTCTTTCCCTGCGACCGAGACGGTGCGGACGCGGGGATCGGCGGTCTTCATCCGCTCGCCCAGTGTCGGGACCTTCAGATGCTTGTCCGACACGACATAATTGTTGTGGTTCATGCCCGTGACGCTTTCGTCCTCCGAGCAATAGACGATCTTGTCGGGGCGGTTCACCGACTGGTCGACCCAGTTATTGGCGATGATCCCGGTATGGGCGGGGCGATAGCCGGTCAGGATGGTCGAGTGGCCGGGGCACGTCTCGGTCGCGGCATGGCTCTGATAGCCCGAGGGGAAGACCGCGCCGGTCAGCAGGCGGGCCATGCCGCCGGTGAAATGGTTGCGATATTGCTGGAACAGGTCGGCCGAGAACTGATCGACCGAGATCGCGACGATCAGCTTGGGTGGCGTCGTGGGAAAGGGCGGCTGCGGCGTCCCCGGCAGCGTGACGACGGGGGCGGGCGCGGAATAGCCCGGCACGGGGCTGGCATTCTGGGCGGTCGCGGGGGCGGCGAGAAGCGCGGCGGAGGCCAGGAGCGCGGCAGTCAGGGAGTTCATGGGCAACCTTGATGCAAAGCGGGAACAGGGGCGCTATGGAACGCGAAAGCGGGTGAGGGCAAGGTCGATGCGCGGTTGGTTTTACATCCTGATGACGGCTCTGTTCATGCTGGTGGCGGCAGGCCCCGGCATGGCGGAGAGCGCGCCCGCGCCGGGGGCCATCCATCTGCCGATGCGTCTGGTCGCCGAAAGCGAAACGCCGGCAGCGGGCAGCCATACGACCCTGGCTATCGTCGCGACGCCTGAAAAGGGCTGGCATGGCTATTGGAAGAATGGCGGCGATGCTGGCCTCCCGACCGAGGCGCACTGGACGCTGCCCAAGGGCGTGAGCGCGGGCGAGCTGCGCTATCCGGTGCCGGGGCGGCTGAAGATCGCCGGGCTGATGAACTATGTCTATGAACGGCCCTTTGCGCTGCTCGTCGACCTTTCGGTGCCTGCGGGGCTCGCCAAGGGGACCCCGCTGCCGGTCACGGTGAAGCTCGACTATCTGGTCTGCACCGACACGATCTGCGTGCCCGAGAGCCAGACGCTGTCGACGACGCTGACGGTCGGTGACGGCGCCATCGATCCGGCCCGGCGCGCCGAGTTCGACCGGTGGCGCGCCGCCTTGCCCAAGCCCCTTGGGGGCGACGGGGTGATCGAGACGCAAGGCAAGCAGGTGCGGATCGCGGTGCCGCTGCCCGCGTCGGTCGTGGTCAAGGACGCCTATTTCTACCCCGAGCGCAGCGGCATCATCGACCATGCCGCGCCGCAAGCGATGACGCGGAGCGGCGACCAGCTGATCCTCGCCATGCCCGCCGCCGCCGTGCCGACACCGGGGCCGGTGTCGGGCGTGTTGTCGATCGGCAAGGGGCAGGGACTGTCCTTCGCCGCCAAGCCGGGGGCGATCGCCGGGGCGAGCGGTAATGCGGACCATGGCTTCGGCGCGATCGCGCTGGCCTTTCTGGGCGCGGTGCTGGGCGGGTTGCTGCTCAACATCATGCCCTGCGTCTTCCCGATCCTGAGCCTCAAGGCGCTGAGCCTGGCCAAGGGTGGCGGCGATGAACGCCACGCCCGGACCGAGGCGCTGGCCTATACGGCGGGCGTCGTGCTGGTGTGCGTCGGGCTGGGCGTCGTGCTGCTGGCGTTGCGGGCGGGGGGACAGAGCGCGGGCTGGGCTTTCCAGCTTCAGGACCCGCGCGTCATCGGCATCCTGCTGCTGCTCGTCGCGGGCATCGCCTTCAACCTCGCCGGGCTGTTCGAGCTGCCGACGCCCGCCTTTGCCGGACGCTCGGGGGCGATGGGGTCGTTCGCGACGGGTGCGCTGGCGGCGTTCGTCGCGACGCCCTGCTCTGGGCCGTTCATGGCGGGGGCCTTGGGCGCGGCGCTGGTCCTGCCCGCTGCCGCCGCGCTGGCGGTGTTCGCGGGGCTGGGGATCGGCATCGCGTTGCCTTTCATCGCGATCGGTTTCGTGCCCGCGCTGCGGCGGCGGCTGCCCAAGCCGGGCATGTGGATGGTGCGACTGCGCCATATCCTGTCGGTGCCGATGTTCCTGACCGCGCTCGCGCTCGCGTGGATCCTGGGGCAGGAGGCTGGCGTGACCGGCATGACGCTGGGCCTCGCCGCCGCGCTGATCGCGTCGCTCGGCTTCTGGTGGACGGGCCTGCGCCAGCATGGCGGCAAGGGGCGGGCGGGCTGGCCCGCTGTCGCGGCGCTGGTGCTGGCGGTCGGGATCGTGGTGACGGTCAAGCCCGCCGCCGCAGTGGCCAAGGCGACCGCCGAGATCGCCTTTACCGAGGCGAAGCTGGAAGACCTGCGGAAAGCGAACCGCCCGGTCTTCGCTTATTTCACCGCCGACTGGTGCCTCAGCTGCAAGGTCAACGAGGCCGCCGCCATCGAACGGTCGTCGGTGCGCGACGCGTTTGCGCGCAACAAGGTGGCGGTGCTGGTCGGCGACTGGACCGATGGCGATCCGGTATTGGGGCGCTTTATCGAGCGGCATAACCGGGCGGGCGTGCCGCTGTACCTCTATTATGCACCGGGCGCGAAGGCGCCGCAGGTCCTGCCGCAGGTGCTGACCCCGTCGATGCTGGAGAAGCTGGGGGCGTAAGATCCTCCCCGGCACGGGGAGGGGGACCAGCCGCAGGCTGGTGGAGGGGGCTCTCCACGAAACGAGGCCTTGGCGGCGATCCCCCTCCACCCCCGCTTCGCGGCGGTCCCCCTCCCCGTGCCGGGGAGGAACTATAATGCCCCTTGCGCACCCCCATCATGCGGTGCAGCATGGAACCCAGGTACAAGGGGGAGCGTAACGACCGGATGGGGACTATCGCCGCGTTCGACGAAATCATGGGGGCTTCCGGCGCAGTGACGCCGCGGCCCGAATTATCCGCGCTTCAACGCTGGCTCGACCACACCCCCGATAGCGAACTCCGCCGCCGCCAGCAGGCGGCAGAGGCGACCTTCCGCCAGCTGGGCATCACCTTTGCCGTCTATGGCGAAAGCGATGCGGCCGAGCGGATCATCCCCTTCGACATCGTGCCGCGCGTCTTCCTGCCCGACGAATGGGCGCGCCTGTCCGAAGGGCTGGTCCAGCGGGTCGAGGCGATCAACGCGTTCCTCGACGATATCTATGGCGAACGGAAGATCCTGCGCGACGGCATCCTGCCGCCCGACCTGATCTTCGGCAATCCGCAGTTCCGGCCCGAGATCGCGGGAATGCGCCCGCCGCACGGCGTCTGGGCGCATATCTGCGGCATCGACCTGGTGCGCACCGGCCCGGACGATTTCTTCGTGCTGGAGGACAATGCCCGCACGCCCTCCGGCGTCAGCTACATGCTGGAAAACCGCGAGGCGATGTTGCGCCTCTGCCCCGAGCTGTTCCGCCAGTTCCGGGTGGCCGCCGTCGACAGCTATCCCGACCGGCTGCTCGCCACGATGAAGTCGGTCGCGCCGCACGGCGTCGCCGAGCCGACCTGCGTCGTCCTGACGCCGGGGCATTTCAACTCGGCCTATTATGAACACAGTTTTCTCGCCGATTCGATGGGGATCGAGTTGGTCGAGGCGGCCGATCTGGTGGTCGATGACGATATCGTCTGGATGCGCACCATTGCGGGCCGGGTGAAGGTCGATGTCATCTATCGCCGGGTCGATGACGACTTCCTCGATCCGCTCGTCTTCCGCCCCGATTCGATGCTGGGCGTGCCCGGCCTGATCGCGGCCTATGCGGCGGGCAATGTCGCCATCCTCAACGCGCCGGGCAACGGCATCGCCGACGACAAGGCGATCTACAGCTATATGCCCGATATCGTCCGCTATTATTCGGGCGAGGAGCCCAAGCTGAAGAATGTCGAGACCTGGCGCTGCCGCGAGCCGGAGGCGCTGGCCTATGTCCTCGACCATCTGGACGAACTGGTGGTCAAGCTGGTCGACGGATCGGGCGGATACGGGATGCTGGTCGGCCCGACCGCCACCAAGGCGCAGATCGAGCATTTCCGCGCCGCGCTGATCGCCGAGCCGCATCGTTACATCGCCCAGCCGACGCTGGCGCTGTCGACCGTGCCGACCCTGGTCGAAAGCGGGGTCGCGCCGCGCCATGTCGATTTCCGCCCCTTCGTCCTGACGGGTCGCAACGGCGTGGAGGTGACGCCGGGCGGGTTGACCCGTGTCGCTCTTCGCGAAGGGTCGCTGGTCGTCAATTCCAGCCAGGGCGGCGGCACCAAGGACAGTTTCGTCCTGCTCCATCCCGAACCCGACCGCTGGGTGCATGTGCAGGGCCAGCAGTCGCAGATCCAGACGCAGGGGGTGCGCTGATGCTCTCGCGGACCGCATCCTCGCTCTATTGGCTGGGCCGCTATTTCGAGCGGGCCGATTTCATCGCCCGGCTGGTCGAGGCGACCGTCCGGCTCGACGTGCTGTCGCCGCGCTCGGCGGGGCTGGCCGCCTGGGGCTCGGCGCTGGCCGTCACCGACACCGCCAGCGCCTTTGCCGAGGGCGGGCGCGAGCTGCGCCGTCGCGAGGTCGCGCGCTTCCTGACGGTCGAGACCTGCCATCCCGGCTCGATCGTACGCTGCGTCGACATGGCGCGGACGAACGCGCGGGCGGTGCGCACCGCGCTGACCCGCGAGGCGTGGAGCGCGATCAACCGCGCCTGGCTGCATTTCGAGGCCAGGCCCGCCGCCGATGATCCCACCGCCGTCCTCGGCCTGGTCGAGGCGGTGAAGAACGAGACACGCGGTTTCGAGGGCGCCGTCCACCGGATGCTGCGCAACCAGACGACCTGGTTCATCCGGCTGGGCCAGGCGGTGGAGCGGGCGGACAATACCGCGCGGCTGCTCGACGTGAAATATCACATCCTGCTGCCGGCGGGCGAGCGGATCGGCGGCGTCGTCGATCGCGACCAGTGGACGACGATCCTCCAGACCGTATCCGCCGTGACCGCCTATCGCTGGCTCTATTCCGACGGGCTGAAGCCCGCCAACGTCATCGACCTGCTGATCGCGCGCGCCGAACTGCCGCGCAGCCTGGCGGCGTCGGTCGAGGAAACGGTGGACGTGCTGGGGCAGCTTGCCCGGCGTACGGGGCAGCATGGGGAGGCGGATCGCATGGCGAGGTTGCGGGCCAATCGGATGACGAAGACGCGGTCGGGCGATGTGATCGCGGGCGGGCTTCACCAGTTTCTCGAAGCCTTTATCCAGGAGAATGCCCTGCTGCACGGCGCCATCGGCCGTCAGTTCAAGTTCGCCTGATGCGCATCGCGATCGAGCACCAGATCGTCCACCGCCCGAAACCGGGTCGGCCGACCATGGTCCAGATGCTGCGCCTGACGCCGGAAAATCATGACGATCAGACGGTGGCGAACTGGCATATCGACGTCGACTGCGACGCGCGGTTGCGGCGCGGGCAGGACGGTTTCGGCAATGCCGTGACCATGCTCTATATCCAGGACGCGCCCGAGAGGGTGACGATCACCGCGACCGGCGAGGTGCTGACCAGCGATGCGCATGGCCTGGTGCGCGGGACGACCGAGACGCTGCCGCCCGCCCTGTTCCTGCGCGCGACCCCGGCGACGCCCGCCGATGCCGCGATTGCGGCCTTTGCCGAAGAGGCGATACGCGGCGCGGACAGCAGCCTGGCGGCGCTCCATGCGATGAATGCCGCGCTCCACCGCCGCTTTGCCAGCGCTGCGCAAAGCCCCGCGACGGACGCGGCGGCGGCTTTTGCCTCGGAGGCGGCGGGGGCGTGCGATCTGGCGCATATCTTCTGCGTGGCGGCGCGGTCGCTGGGGGTGCCGGCCCGGTTCGTCTCGGGCTTCGCGTCCTGGGATGACGCGGCGGGCGCCACGGCGCATTGCTGGGCGGAAGCCTATGTCGAGGGGCTGGGCTGGATCGGATTCGATCCGAGTATCGGGCTTAGCCCGCAGGACCGACACGTCAGGGTTGCCGTCGCGCTGGACGCCGCCGGGGCGACCGCGCTGTCGGGCGAGGCGTGGCGGGAGGTGGCCCTGGTGGATGAGGCGGTACATCAGGCTTCGGCCTGATTCCTCCCCTGCAAGGGGAGGGGGACCAGCGAAGCTGGTGGAGGGGTGTCACCCCTCTCGAGAGCGCGACACCCCTCCGTCAGGGCTGCGCCCTGCCACCTCCCCTTGCAGGGGAGGAATAAGGGAACGCCTGGTCAGGCTTCCCCGGCCTCGATCGCGGTTTCGACCGGCGGCGGCGCGATGGGGGCAGGGCTGTCGCCGGTGAAGGGCGCCCAGCCGCGCACGGTCAGCGCCTCCAGCGGCTGATAACGGGTCTTGTACGCCATGCGCGGCGACCCCTTCACCCAATAGCCGAGATAGACATAGGGCAGCTCGGCCGCACGGGCGCGAAGGATATGGTCCATGATGATGAAGTTGCCCAGGCCGGGGCGGCTGTCATCCTGCGTCTCGAAAAAGCTGTAGATCATCGACAGCCCGTCGCCCTGCCGGTCGGTCAGGCAACAGCCGACCAGCCGCCCGCGCGACCCGTCGGGACCGGTCGGCTCGCGATATTCGACCAACACCGACTGGACGGGCGACAGCTCGACCATGTCCGCATAGTCGCTCTCGTCCATCGCCGCCATGCCGCCGCCGGGATGCCGCTCGCCCAGATAGCGGCGCAGCAGCGCGAACTGCTCGGCGGTCGCCCAAGGCTGGCAGGCGGTGACTTCCAGATCGGCGTGACGGCGCAGCAGCTTGCGCTGTGTGCCATTGGGGCGAAAGCCGCCCGCGACGACGCGCACCGACACGCAGGCGCTGCACCCCGCGCAGGAGGGGCGATAGGCCACTCCCTGGCTGCGGCGAAAGCCGATGCGGCTCAGCGCTTCGTTCAACTCATCGGCATGATCGCCGCTCAGCTCGGTGAACACCTTTCGCTCGTCGCGCCCCGGCAAATAGGGGCAGGGAGCGGGGCTGGTGACGAAGAAGCGCGGGAAACGAAAAGGCGCGGTCACCGCCGGGCAGTTCCTTCGAGTGGGGGACAATAACCTTCTTTAACGATCTTCCCGTCCGAAGCGATGGGGCAGCATCGTTCGGAAACGGGACGAATCGCAAGAAAAGCGGCGCCGTGTTCCGGGGGTCAGGCGAGTTCGACCTGGGTCGTCTCGTACCCTGCCGCGCGCAGCGCCTCGATCAACCGGTGCAGGTGCAGCGCGTCGCGCGTCTCGCACTCGATATCGGTAATCAGGCCCTTGGCGGGCAGGGTGGTGAAGACGCGCTGGTGATAGACCTCGATGATGTTCACCCGCTCCCGGTCGAAGATGCGCGCGACGTTGAACAGCGCGCCCGGCTGGTCCTGCAACCGGATGCGCAGCCGGGCGAGCCGCCCCGAACGGGCGAGGTCGCGCAGCAGGACGTTGGCGAGCAGGCGCGTGTCGATATTTCCGCCGCACAGCACGATACCGACCGTCTTGCCCCGGAAACGCTCCGGGTGCGACATCAGCGCGGCGAGGCCCGCCGCGCCCGCGCCCTCGACCACGGTCTTTTCGATCTGGAGCAGTGCGCTGACCGATTCCTCCAGATGGCGCTCATCCACCAGCACGATCTCGCGCACCAGCTGCGCCACCATCTGTGAGGTCAGGCCGCCGGGCACCTTGACCGCGATACCCTCGGCCAGCGTATCGCCCGCGCAGGGCAGGTTGGTGCCGTTCAGCTTGTTGTACATGGAGGGGAACAGTTCGGCCTGGACGCCGACGACCTCGACCGGCTTGTCCGCCGCCGCCGCGACCGTGGCGATGCCCGAGATCAGGCCGCCGCCGCCGATCGGCACGATCAGCGTGTCGATATCGGGCGCGTCCTCCAGCATTTCCAGTGCCACCGTGCCTTGCCCTGCGATCACCCGCGCATCGTCGAAGGGATGGACGAAGGTATAGCCGCGCTCCGCCTCCAGCTCGCGGGCATGGGCATAGGCGGCGTCGAAATTGTCGCCCTCCAGCACCACGGTCGCACCATGCCCTTCGGTCTGGACGACCTTCACGATCGGCGTGGTGCGCGGCATCACGATGGTCGCGGGGATGCCCAGCCGGTTGGCGTGATAGGCCAGCCCCTGCGCATGATTGCCCGCCGACGCAGCGATGACACCCTTCGCCCGGGCGGCGTCGGAGAGTTGCAGCAGGGTGTTGAGTGCGCCGCGTTCCTTGTAGGCGGCGGTGAATTGCAGGTTCTCGAACTTCAGATAGACGGTCGCCCCGGTCAGCTGCGACAGCGTCCGGCTGATGAGCGTCGGAGTACGGATGATCCGGTCCGAAATACGCGCATGGGCGGCGCGAACATCGTCGATGGTGACGATCGGGGACGGGATTTCCGAAGCGGCCTGAGCGGCGGTGCGACTAACCATGGTCGTGCCGTAGCCGATCGGAGGCGGGAGGTGAACCGTTTCGGGTGGTACTACTTATCTCGCCTCCCGCAGGCGGGAGGGGCGTGCTTTTGGGGGCGGACCGTCGCAAGACTCTCCTCTCCCGCAGGCGGGAGGGGTTGGGGAAGGGCAAAGGGGTCTCACGGAGACCGGCGTCCGAAGCGCGCCTTTCCACTGTTGCATTGCGGCATCGCCCGCCCGCCGAAATCGTGCAGTGATGCAACAAGCCTTCGACCCCTGCGTTGCTGGCCTTTTGGGGCCATGCTAGGGCGGCGCGATGATCACAGGGTTGCCACGGATGTCGCCGATGATCCTTTCCATCACCGGCACGATCCCCCAGTCATGAGCGTCTCACCCACCGGGATCGCCACCACCGCGAACAAGGATATCTATCCCCACCCGCCGCAGGGCATGGCGCGCCTGGCGCTGGGCGCGATCGGTGTCGTGTTCGGGGATATCGGCACCAGTCCGATCTATGCGTTCCGCGAAACCTTCGCCAACCCGCACCATCCCCTGCCGCTCGACAATGCGCATATCCTGGGCGTCATCAGCCTGATCTTCTGGTCGATGATGATCGTCGTTTCGGTCAAATATGTCGCGATCATCATGCGTGCCGACAACAAGGGCGAGGGGGGCAGCCTGGCGCTGCTGGCGCTCGTCTCCGGGCAGACCAAGACGCGGCGCTGGTCGCGCGGAATCATATTGCTCGGCGTCTTCGCCACCGCGCTGTTCTATGGCGACAGCATGATCACCCCCGCCGTCACCGTGCTGGGCGCGGTCGAGGGGCTGGCGGTGGCCGCGCCCGCATTCGGCGGCTTCGTCCTGCCGATCGCCATCACCATCCTGATCGTGCTGTTCAAGATCCAGCGTTCGGGCACCGAGCGGGTCGGCCTGTTCTTCGGCCCCGTGATGCTCGTCTATTTCTCGGTGATCGCGGTGCTGGGCATCATGAGCTTCGTCCAGACGCCGGAGGTGCTGCAGGCGCTGTCGCCGCACCATGCCGTCCGCTTCTTCTTCATCGATCCGCTGCGGGGGTTCCTGGCGCTGGGTTCGGTCGTGCTGGCGGTGACCGGGGCGGAGGCGCTCTATGCCGATATGGGCCATTTCGGGCGGCGGCCGATCGGCCTTTCCTGGCTGGTCTTCGTGCTGCCTGCCCTGATGCTGAACTATATGGGGCAGGGTGCGCTGCTGTTCCGCGAAGGGGCCGCCGCGCTCGAAAGCCCCTTCTACATGCTGGCGCCGGAGGGGTTACAGCTGCCGCTGGTGATCCTGGCGACCGCCGCTGCCGTCATCGCCAGCCAGGCGGTCATCACCGGCGCGTTCTCGGTGACGCAGCAGGCCATCCAGCTGGGCTTCATGCCACGCCTGCGGATCGAGCATACGTCGGCGGTGACCGCCGGGCAGATCTACATCCCGCTCATCAACTGGATGTTGATGGTGATGGTGATCCTGCTGGTCCTGTTCTTCCGCTCGTCGTCCAACCTGACCTCGGCATATGGGATCGCGGTGACGGGGGCGATGCTGATCGACACCTGCCTGCTGGGGGTGGCGCTGACCCGGCTCTGGAAATGGCCGACCTACGCCGCCTTGCCCTTGCTGGGATTGTTCTTCCTGGTCGACGGGGCCTATTTCCTCGCCAACCTGACCAAGGTGCCCTCGGGTGGCTGGGTGCCGTTGCTGATCGGTTTCATCATCTTCACCTTCCTGACCACCTGGTCGACGGGCCGCAAGCTGATGATCCAGCGGCTGCGCGAAGGCACGATGCCGATCCACATCTTCATCGATTCGGCGGCGGGCGCGGCGAGCCGGGTGTCGGGCACCGCGATCTTCATGACCTCCTCGCCTGAGGGGGTGCCGCACGCGCTGCTCCACAATCTGAAGCACAACAAGGTGCTGCACGAGCGGATCATCCTGCTGACCGTCAAGATCATGAGCCAGCCCTATTGGCCTGAGGACGACCGCGCGAAGCGCGACGATCTGGGCCATGGTTTCCATCGCCTGGTATTGCGATTCGGCTTCATGGAAGAGGCGGACGTGCCCGCCGCGCTGAAGCGGGTCGAGATGGAGGGCGGCGCGTTCAAGATGATGGACACCAGCTTCTTCCTGTCGCGCCAGACCCTGCTCGCCGCCGAGCGGCCGGGCATGTCGATGTGGCGTGAAAAGCTGTTCTCCTGGATGCTGCGCAACGCCGAGAGCGCAATGGAATTTTTCCGCCTGCCGACCAACCGCGTGGTCGAGCTGGGCAGTCAGGTGGAAATCTGAACCAGCCGCCAGCCCCGATCATCGTCACCGCCCTGTTCGGCCGCGCCGATCAGGGCGCGTTCGACGCCTTGCGCCGCCAGCATTTTCCGCCCGAGCGCAACGTCCTCGACGCGCATTGTACGCTGTTCCACCATCTGCCGCCCTCGGCCGAGGCGGAGCTGAAGCATCGCCTGAACGGCCTGACGCGCGGGGTGCGAGCCCCCGACGCAAGGGCGAGCGGGCTGATGTCGCTGGGCCGGGGCGTGGCGATTCGGATCGAATCGCCCGGCCTCGTCGCGATCCGCCATGAACTGGTCGACGCCTTTGCCGGAATGCTGACCCCGCAGGACGCGGGTGGCTGGCGCGCGCATGTGACCATCCAGAACAAGGTGACGCCCGCCACGGCCAGGCTGCTTCTCCAGCAGATGGAGCGCGATTTCCGCCCGCGTGCCGTGGAACTGATCGGTCTGGGCACCTGGTGGTATCGCGGCGGCCCATGGGAAATGCTTTCGCGTCATTTGTTCGCTTGACGCCCGAAAACAGCCTGTCTATAGGCGCGCCTCCACCGGGTGGAACGCCTGGCATGGCGAAGTAGCTCAGCTGGTTAGAGCAGCGGAATCATAATCCGCGTGTCGGGGGTTCAAGTCCCTCCTTCGCTACCACCCGGTGTATTTCCTTCAGCATTCACGACGATGACCACGCCCCGTGGTGCCTGCCGTCGTACCCCGTCACAGGCGTGTCGACGCTTGCCATCCGATGTGGCGTCGTCGGCGGTCGCGGGCACCAATGATGCTTATGTCCGAAACAGCGGACCCGGATCGGGGAATTCGCCGGATTTGCAGCCTGTCCGGCATGGCATATCGACCCCGATTGTTATATCGTGCCCGGCATCCGGAGAGGACGGGGGCTGAGGGCCGGGTGCTTTTGTGCGCCTTAACCTCTCCTTTTCCTCTGCCAAATAGGTCTGCGTCACGATGTCCTCCAGGAGCCTCGGATCTTAGGTCGTGAATGCCGCCGTCTATGCCTTGATAGCCAATAGCTGCATGGCGGCGCTTTTCGTCGTGACCTACGGCGTGATCGCGCTGTCCTATTCGCGGCAGCGGGCGGCGGCCTGGTTCATGGTCAGCTATCTGCTCGGCTTCTTCACGCCCATCTGCCATCTGCTGGTGCTCTATACCGATCACGTCGCGCTGTTCTCGGTCGTCGGTTACGGCGTGTTCCTTGGCGGTATCCTGGCGATGGCGGTGGGCATACAGGCCTTTGTCGGGCGTCGCCCGCCATGGCGGCTGATCCTGTTGCTATGGGGTGCCGGACTGGCGCTGCGGCTGGCGATAGCGGACGGGCCGCGCAACACCTTGCCCTATGAGCTGATGTTCCAGCTTCCCTTCGCCATCGCGTCGTTCGTCGTCATGCTGACGGCGCGCCGGATCGCGCAGGGTGGACCGATCCGGGCCATGTTGATCGGTATCTTCGGGGTGATCGGCGGGCATTTCCTGCTGAAGCCGTGGCTCGTGCTCACGCTCGGCTCGGGGCCTACGCCGAAATCCTATCTGAGCAGCGTCTATGCGGTGGTCTCTCAGATCTCGACCGGCGTGCTGCTGGTCGCAGCGGGGCTGTGCCTGATGCTGTTGGTGATCCAGAAGGCGCTGGAGGAGACGATCCTCGATGCCGAGACCGATCCGCTGACCGGGCTGACGAACCGGCGCGGGCTTTACCGCGCCGGCCCCCGCATGCTGGCGGAAGCGGCGATGCACGGGGAGGGGCTTCATGCCCTGGTTCTCGACCTCGATCATTTCAAGGCGATCAACGACCGCCATGGCCATGCGATCGGCGACATGGTGCTGGTCGCCTTTGCGCAGGTGGTGCAGGCGCTGACCGCGCCGGACATGCTGGCGGTGCGCATGGGGGGCGAGGAATTTGCCGTCCTGATCCCCGATGCCGATAGCGACGCGCAGGATAACCGGGCGACGCGGCTGGGCGACGCGATTCGCGACGCCTTGAAGCCCTTCGCGACGCAAGGGCTACCCGGGTTGACGGTCAGTGGTGGGATCGTCCGGTATCGGGCGGGCGAGACGCTCGATGAGCTGATTGGGCGTGCCGATCAGCTGGCTTACCGCGCCAAGCGGGCCGGGCGTGACCGGATCTTGCAGGATCCTTCCGATCTCGCGTCCAGGTCTGACCAGCCCGACTGGGTGGAGCGGCGGAGGCTTGCGGCAGGCTGACCGGTCAGGCGAAGCGATCGTGCGGATCGTGCGCGACCAGCATCGCATCGGACCGGGCCAGCGCGATCAGGGTCAGGCCATGTTGACGGGCATGATCGATCGCCAGGCTGGTCGGCGCGGAGATTCCGACCAGCAGGCCGACCCCGGCCACCAGCGCCTTGTCGACCATCTCATAGCTGATCCGCGAGGTCACGAGGATGAAGTCGGGACTGAGCACCGTCCCGCGTGCCAATGTCCCGACCAGCTTGTCGAGGGCATTGTGCCGCCCGACATCCTCCGCGGCGGCCAGCACCATGCCCCCCGCGTCACAGGCAATGGCGGCATGGACCGCGCCTGTTTGCCCGTTGAGCGGCTGGTGCGTCCGGACGGTGGCAAGTGTGGCGAACAGTGTTTCCACATCCACCTGGGGCGCGGGAGGACGTCCGGTAACGGGGCGGGCGATCTGCTCGAGGCCTGAAAGCCCGCACAGCCCACAACTGGTATCGCTCGTCCGGTGGCGGACCCGGTCCTGCATCCGCCCGCGCAGATGCTCGGCCAGCGTCACCCGGACGATCCAGCCGCTTTCGGCCGCAAAGGGCTCGATGTCGAGAATGTCGCCGGGCGCGTCGACCAGCCTTTCGGTCAGGAGAAAGCCGGTGGCGAAATCCTCCAGCCGCTCGGGCGTCATCATCATCACCGCATAGCCGAACCCGTCGACCTCGATCGCGACCGGGCATTCGACCGCGATGTCGCGGTCGATGGGGCCGGCCGTGCCGTCCGGCGACAGGCGGATCAGTGTCAACGTCTGGGTAACTCTCAAACTATTCCTCCCCTGCAAGGGGAGAGGGACCATGCAGGGCATGGTGGTGGGGTGTCCCTGGGTGCGATGGACGTCGCAGCTCGCTGATCGGGACACTCCTCCGTCAGGCCTGCGGCCTGCCACCTCCCCTTGCTGGGGAGGAAAGGGTCTATCCCCATCCGGCTCACAGCGCGGCGAGGTCGGCGGGCGTGTTCACATTGGCGATCGGCTGGGGCGAGGCGATGGGGATCGCCCCGATCGCGCGTACCCAGCCACGTACCGAGCGGTCCCGCCCGAGCGAGAGATGCGCCATCAGATGCGCACCCAGCGCGGCGGGCCACAGCCCCAGCACCGGCGCATCTTGGCAATAGCTCGGCTCGCGTCGCAGGACCGCCTCGATCAGTCCTTGCGGAAGGCGTGGCATGTCGCATCCGATGGTCAGGACACAGCGAAAGCCGTGGCTTGCGGCATAATCCAGCGCGCCCGCAATCCCGCCCAGCGGACCCAGGCCGGGGGCGGGCATGTCGGGCACCCCGTCCACGCCGCCGACCTGCACCACCCGCGCGCAATGCGGGGCGATGATCGCACGGGCATGGGCCACCAGCGTCCGGTCGCCCAGCATCGCGATCGCCTTGTTCGACCCGAACCGCGACGAGCGCCCGCCGGTCAGGACCGCGCCCAATATGCTCATGACGTCATGCTCATGCCTGGGCACGTACCTTCACCGGCACCGACTTGCCCGCAGGGACATGGCTTTCCAGCGCATGATGCTCCAGCGGGATCAGATAGTTGAGCTCGGGATAATAGCCGCCGATGCACCCTTCGGGGATGTTGTACTCGACCACGCGCAGGCCCTCGACGACGCGCTCCTCACCGTCATCGGCATCACTCTCCAGCGCGATGGTCTGACCATCGGTCAGGCCCAGACGGGCGATGTCGGCCTTGTTCATCATCGCCACCATCCGCGTGCCGCTGATCCCCCGGAAGCGATCGTCATAGCCATAGATGGTCGTGTTGAACTGGTCGTTGGAACGCAGCGTGATGAGCCGCATCCGCCCCTCGGCGGGGGTGATGCCGGAAGCGTCCATCGCGCGGGGCACGTTGAACTCGGCCTTGCCGCTCTCGGTTTCCCATTTGCGGTGCGAGGCGGGATTGCCCTTCCAGAAGCCGCCCGGCTCGAACAGGCGGTCGTTGAAATTGGCGAACTTGTCCGGGTAGACATTCTCGATCGCGGTGCGGACAAGGCCATAGTCGCCGACCCATTCGTCCCACGGCACATTGGGGTTGGGCTCCAGCACCGCCTTGGCGATGCCCGCCACGATCGCGGGTTCGGACAACAGCGTATCGGCGGCGGGCGTCGCCTTGCCGACCGAGCCATAGATATGGCTGAACGAGTCCTCCATCGACACGGCCTGGCGACCGCCTTCCTGCATGTCCGTCTCCAACCGGCCGAGGCAGGGGAGGATATAGCTCTCTTCGCCCGGCACCAGATGGCTCTTGTTGAGCTTGGTGGCGATATGGACGGTGATGGGGAGCTTCGCCCAGGCCGCCTTCATCCTGGCATGTTCGGGCGTAGCGCGCAGGAAATTGCCGCCGAGCTGGACGAAGCCCTGCGCGGTCCCGGCGATGATCTGGCGGCAGGCCTCGACCGTGTCCCAGCCATTTTCGGTCGGCGGCTCGAACTCGAACAGTTCCTTCAACCGCTCGACGGGCGCGAGTTCGGTCTTCTCGGTGATGCCGACGGTGCGCTGGCCCTGCACGTTGCTGTGCCCGCGCACCGGGCCGGGACCTGCGCCCTCGCGGCCGATATTGCCGCGCAGCAGCAGCAGGTTGACGATCATGTGCAGCGCATCGATGCCATAGCGATGCTGGGTGATGCCCATGCCATAGACGGCGATCACCCGCTCCGCGCGCATATACACCCGTGCCGACTGTTCGATCGCGTCGCGGGTCAGGCCCGAATCACGGATGATGTCGCTCCACGCCGCATTGCGGCAATAGTTGGCGAAATCCTCGAACCGGGTGGTGTGCTGCTCGATGAAATGATGGTCGAGAATGCGTTTGGCGCCCTTGGCCACCGCACGGTCATCCTCCTCGATCACCAGCTTGCAGATGCCGGTCAGCGCGGCGATGTCGCCGCCCGCCTTGACCTGATGATATTGGCTGGAAATGTCGGTCGAGCTGCCGGTCAGCATCTGCACCGGGTTCTGCGGCGAGGCGAAACGTTCCCAGCCGCGTTCGCGAAGCGGGTTGAAGGTCACGATCTCCACCCCGCGCTTGGCGCAGGCCTGGAGGTTGTGGAGCATTCGCGGCGCGTTGGTCGCGACATTCTGCCCGAAGGAGAAGATCGCGTCGCACTTGTCGTAATCCTCCATCTGGATCGTCGCGACGGGCGATCCGATGGCGGACTTCAGGCCGACCGAGGTCGTCTCGTGACACATGTTCGAACTGTCGGGCAGGTTCTGCTGCCCCCACATCCGCGCGAACAGCGAATACATGAACGAGGTTTCGAGGGAGGCGCGGCCGGAGGCGTAGAGCACGACCTTGGTCGGGTCGCAGCTCTTCAGCTTGGCGCCGATCGCGGCGAACGCCTCGTCCCAGCTGACCGCGACATATTTGTCGGACGCCCGGTCGTACCGCATCGGATGGGTCAGGCGGCCCGCCTGTTCCAGGTCATGGTCGGGCCAGGACTCCAGTTCCGTCACACTATGCCTGGCGAAGAAATCCGGCGTCACGCGAAGCGAACTGAGTTCCCAGGCGGTCGCCTTGGCCCCGTTCTCGCAGAATTCGGCGATATGCGGCTTGGCCGGTTTGCCCCAGGCGCAGCTGACGCACATGACGCCGCCGGGTTTGTTCTGGCGACGCAGCGTGTCGAACACCTCGGGACCCAGTCCCTCCTTGGGCAGGACCTTCGCCATGCCCTTCATCGAGCCCCAGCCGCCGGCAGGGGCGGTATATTCGGTGATCTTCACATCGTCGTCGTCGCGCATCGGGCAAACCTCCACTTGCAACGCCAAACGAACCAGGCGCGGATTGGCCGCATGAGAAGCGGTTCATTTTTGGACGAGCAACGCCTATCTGGAGGCAAATCGTTTCACAGGATTCGGACATGACCACCCACACCACGCGTATGCTCATCCTCGGTTCGGGGCCTGCCGGGCTGTCCGCCGCCATTTACGGCGCGCGCGCGGGCATGCAGCCGATCGTGGTGCAGGGCATTCAGCCGGGCGGCCAGCTGACCACCACCACGGATGTCGAGAATTATCCCGGCTTCGCCGACGTCATCCAGGGGCCTTGGCTGATGGAGCAGATGCAACGCCAAGCCGAGCATGTCGGCGCGCGGATGATGTGGGACACGATCACGGAAGTGGACCTGACCAACCGACCGTTCCGCCTGATCGGCGATGGCGGCGACGTCTATGAGGGCGAGGTGCTGGTCATCGCGACGGGCGCGCAGGCCAAGTGGCTGGGCCTGGACAGCGAAGAGGCGATGAAGGGCAAGGGCGTGTCGGCCTGCGCGACCTGCGACGGCTTCTTCTATCGCGGCAAGAAGGTCGCGGTGATCGGCGGCGGCAATACCGCGGTCGAGGAGGCGCTGTACCTGACCAACCATTCGGATGACGTGACGCTGATCCACCGCCGCGATTCGCTGCGTGCCGAGCGCATCCTGCAGGAGCGGCTGTTCGCGCATCCGAACGTGAAGGTGCTGTGGAACAAGGAAGTTCGCGAGTTCGTCGACGGCGGCGGCAATGCGGGCCTGGTCGCGCTCGACCTGCTCGACACGGTGACGGGCGAGCATAGCCGCCTGGACGTCGAGGGCGGCTTCGTCGCGATCGGCCACCACCCGGCGACCGAGCTGTTCCGCGGGCATCTGGAGCTGGATTCGGACGGCTATATCGCGGTCGAGACGGGCTCGACCCGGACCAGCGTGCCGGGCGTCTTCGCGTGCGGCGACGTGGCGGACAAGGTATACCGCCAGGCGGTGACGGCGGCGGGCACCGGCTGCATGGCCGCGCTCGACGCCGAGCGCTTCCTCGCGGCGGCCGAGTTCGAGGAACTGGCCAAGGCGGCGGAGTAAAAATCCTCCCCGGCACGGGGAGGGGGACCATCCGAAGGATGGTGGAGGGGGGCTTCCACGAAGGGCGTCCCTCGCGGCGATCCCCCTCCACCACCGCTTCGCGGCGATCCCCCTCCCCATACTGGGGAGGATTCAGCTCAGCCGATCGATCGCCTCGGGCGTCAGCGACCCCGGGATCATCATCACCGGCACCGGCAGGGCGCCTGCGTCGGTTCCGGAAAAGTGGCTGACCAGCTTGCCCGGCGCGCCGCTGGCCGCAGCCCCCAGCACCAACGCGGCGATGTCGGGATTGGCCGCGATGATCTCGCGGATCACCTTCGGCCCGTCGCCCTCGCGCACCGTGATCGAGGGACGCAGGCCCGATTCGTCCAGGATCGTCCCCGCCGCGCTGGCGAGCAGCGCCTCGGCCTGTTGCCGGGCTTCATCCTCGATCGTCGCCTGCACGCCACCGAACGCGATGAACTCCTGCGGCGGCAGCAGCGTCAGGATTTCGACGCCGCCGCCGGTCTTCACCGCACGCCGGGCGGCGAAGCGCAGGGCGATTTTCGATTCCGGACTGTCGTCGATCACGACCAGATAGATACGCATGGCGGCCCCCAAATTCCCGTCAAGGGATGCCGTTACATAGTATTTCATGCAAGGCCATGACTTGACCGAGCGCAATTCGGGCGCAAGAGACGGGCCGCTACGGAATTGGTTTGCCCCGAGAGGACCTCCATGTCGATCGAGATCAAGATGCCCGCGCTGTCGCCGACCATGGAGGAAGGCACGCTGGCCAAATGGCTGGTGAAGGAAGGGGACACGGTGAAGTCCGGCGATATCATGGCCGAGATTGAAACCGACAAGGCCACCATGGAATTCGAGGCGGTGGACGAAGGCGTCATCGCCAAGATCCTCGTCTCCGAAGGCTCCGACAACGTAAAGGTCGGCACCGTCATCGCGATCCTGGCCGAAGAGGGCGAGGATGCCGCGTCGGTCCAGGCGCCCACGAAGTCGGAAACCCCGGCTCCGGCCAAGCCGATGCCGACCGACCCGACCGATCCCAACAAGACCGGCAGCGAAGCCAAGCCCGCCGAGCGCACCGTCGAGCAGGCCGAGGATCACGGCAAGCCCGCCGATTCGGGCAAGCCGGCTGGCAATGGTGGCCGCGCGATCGCCAGCCCGCTGGCGCGCCGCATCGCCTCGCAAAAGGGCCTCGACCTGTCCGCGCTGACCGGCTCGGGTCCGAACGGCCGCATCGTCAAGGCGGACGTCGAGAATGCGCAGCCGGGTCAGGCCAAGGGTGCCGCTCCCGCTGCCGCCGCTTCGTCGTCGGAGGCCGCTTCTGCCCCTGCGCCCGCGCCCAAGCCCGCGCAGGTGCCGGATATCCCGCACGAAGCGTCGAAGCTGTCGAACATGCGCAAGACGATCGCGCGCCGCCTGACCGAATCGAAGCAACAGGTGCCGCATATCTATCTGACGGTGGACATCCGCCTCGACGCGCTGCTCAAGCTGCGTGGCGAGCTGAACGCCGGTCTCGAATCGCGCGGCGTGAAGCTGTCGGTCAACGACATGCTCATCAAGGCGCTGGGCGTGTCGCTGATGGCGGTGCCGAAGTGCAACGTCATGTTCACGCCCGACCAGCTGATCAGCTTCAAGCGCGCCGACATCTCGGTCGCGGTGTCGACCCCGGCGGGCCTGATCACCCCGATCGTGTCGGAGGCTGATACGCGTTCGCTGTCGTCCATCTCGACCACGATGAAGGACCTAGCCAGCCGCGCCCGCGACAACAAGCTGCAGCCGCATGAATTCCAGGGCGGCACGGCCTCGATCTCGAACATGGGCATGTTCGGCATCAAGCAGTTCGAGGCGGTCATCAACCCGCCGCAGGGCATGATCCTGGCGATCGGCGCGGGCGAGAAGCGTCCGTACATCGTCGACGACCAGCTGGGCGTGGCGACCGTCATGTCGGCGACCGGCAGCTTCGACCACCGCGCGATCGACGGGGCCGACGGCGCCGAGCTGATGAAGGTGTTCAAGGAACTGGTCGAGCGTCCGCTGGCGATGCTGGCCTGATAAGCCGGGGGCGGGGTCATGCGGGTTCGGACGGAGCTGTTCTATATCGGCCTGGGGCTGGTGGCGGCGCTTGTCATGACCTGGGCCGCCGCCTGGGCCTATCCGCTCGCGCGCACCGAAATCTGGTGGTGCGGCATAGGTGCGGCGATCGCGACGGTGGCGATGGGCATCGGCCCGCTTCACCGTGCGCGCATCGCCGACCGCATGGCACGCAGGCATAGCGAACAATGAGCACGCTTCCCGATCAGCACCCCACCATTCGCGTCACCGCCATGCCGTCGGACGCCAATCCTTACGGCGATATCTTCGGCGGCTGGCTGATGGGCCAGATGGACCTGGCGGCGGGTTCGGTGGCCTCGCGCCATTCGGGCGGCCGCGCGGTCACGATCGCGGCGGAGGGGATGAAGTTCCACGCCCCCGTCCTCGTCGGTGACGAAGTGTCGGTCTATGCCACGCTGGTCCGGGTCGGCAACACGTCGATGACCATCGAGGTCGAAGCCTGGCGCCGCGCCCGCCACATGGAGGACGCGACCAAGGTGACCCAGGCGCGCTTCGTGTTCGTCGCGACCGACAAGGACCGCAAGCCGCGCACCGTTCCGCCGATGGCCCCGGCGCAAGACTGAAATCTACTCGGGGATAGTCCCCCGCGCACCCAGATGGTGCGCGTTCAGAAGGAAGAGCAAAGTGGCTGACACTTACGACCTTATCGTCCTCGGCTCGGGTCCCGGCGGCTATGTCGCGGCGATCCGCGCGAGCCAGCTTGGCCTGAAGGTCGCGATCGTCGAGCGCGAGCGGCTGGGCGGCATCTGCCTCAACTGGGGCTGTATCCCGACCAAGGCGCTGCTTCGCTCGGCCGAGGTCTATCACTACATGACCCATGCCGCGCAATACGGCCTGTCGGTCGAAAAGCCCTCGTTCAGCCTCGACAAGGTGGTCGATCGCAGCCGGAAGGTCGCGGGCCAGCTGAATGCGGGCGTCAAGGGCCTGATGAAGAAGAACAAGGTCGCCGTCCATGAGGGCGTCGGCACGATCACCGGCAAGGGCAAGCTGTCGGTCGTCCAGGGCGACAAGACCACCGAGCTGACCGCCAAGCACATCATCGTCGCCACCGGCGCGCGCGCCCGCGACCTGCCCTTCGCCAAGGCGGACGGCGAGCGCATCTGGACCTATCGCCACGCGATGGTGCCGCCCGCCATGCCGACCAAGCTGCTGGTCATCGGCTCGGGCGCGATCGGCGTGGAGTTCGCCAGCTTCTACAACGACATGGGCGCGGAAGTGACCATCGTCGAGATGCTCGACCGGATCATGCCGGTCGAGGATGCCGAAGTCAGCGAGTTCATGACCAAGCAGCTGACCAAGTTCGGCATGACCATCAAGACCAAGACCGGCCTCGAAAAACTGGAAGCCACGGCATCGGGCGTGAAGGCCGCGATGAAGGGTCCCGACGGCAAGGTCGAGACCGCCGAGTTCAGCCACGCGATCGTCGCCATCGGCATCGTGCCCAACACCGAGAATATCGGTCTGGACAAGCTGGGCATCGAAACCGATCGCGGTCACATCAAGACCGACGGCTATGGCCGCACGAACGTCGACGGCATCTGGGCGATCGGCGACGTGACGGGCGCACCGTGGCTGGCGCACAAGGCGAGCCATGAGGGCGTGATCGCCGCCGAAGCCATCGCGCAGGCGCTGGGCAACAAGGACGTCCACCCGCACGCGATGGACAAGGGCAATATCCCGGGCTGCACCTATTCGCGTCCGCAGGTCGCCAGCGTCGGCTTCACCGAGGCGAAGGCCAAGGAAGCCGGTTATCAGGTGAAGGTCGGCAAGTTCCCCTTCATCGGCAACGGCAAGGCGATCGCGCTGGGCGAGGCGGAAGGTTTCGTGAAGACGGTGTTCGACGCCAAGACCGGCGAATTGCTGGGCGCGCACATGGTCGGCGCGGAAGTGACCGAGATGATCCAGGGCTATGTCGTCGCCCGCCAGCTGGAGACGACCGAGGCCGAGCTGATGGAAACGGTGTTCGCGCACCCGACCATCTCGGAATCAATGCACGAATCGGTGCTCGCCGCCTATGGGCGTGCGCTGCACATCTGATTTCTGGGCTTGGAATTATGGGGAAGGGGCTCGCTGCGGCGGGCCCCTTTTTTGTTGGGTTTCCCTTGGCCTTCGACTTCGCTCAGGCTGAACGGCTGTTTAGTTGATCCCCTTACCCCGTTCAGCCTGAGCGAAGTCGAAGGCCACGCCCGACCCTCACAACCCAGCCAAAACCCTTTCACTCTCCACCACCTCGGTAAAATCCGCCTCCAGCAAGCCCATGGTGACGCCGAAGATCACCCCCGCCTCCAACCCTGCGGAGGACAGGTCGAACCCGATCACCGCATCGCGGACCACCGTGACGCCAAATCCCAGGTCTGCCGCCGCACGCACCGTCGAATTGACGCAAAACCCCGCTACGGCCCCCACAACATGGATTTGCGCGATCCCCCGCTCGCTCAGGTGCGCCTCCAGCGCCGTCGTCGCAAAGGCCGACGAACTGCTCTTCACGAACACCGCCTCGCCGGGCCGTTCCATCGCACAGTCCATGGGCCGATAGCCCGGCGCATCGGGATGCAGGGGTGAAGCGGGATCGGCGGCCGCATGGCGTATATGGATCACCGGGTACGTAGCGCGCCGGGATCCGTCTGCCAGCACCGCGATTCTGTCCGGTGCCTCCGGATGGACGTGGGGCCGCCCCGCATCGATCCGGGGCTGCATCTCCATCTGCATGTCGATGATGACCAGTGCCGTGTCGCTATCCCCGCGCAACCGCGACGACACGGCGCATTCCGCTTGCGAAACATCCGGCTTTGGCCGCATCGGTCGCATCCGTCATGACCCGCGCCCATAGCCACCGCCTGCGTATCATCGTCGCGGCCCTGATCCTGTTCGGGCTCAGCGTCATCG
>Ga0308156_1000438_pt1 | contig 86815 bp, 78 predicted proteins | sample PhyAR2_FD_201041 | JGI IMG/M metagenome (GOLD analysis project Ga0308156, IMG submission 201041) | Phyllosphere microbial communities from UC Gill Tract Community Farm, Albany, California, United States - DLSL A.R2 | ecosystem: Host-associated > Plants > Phyllosphere > Unclassified | place: USA... | reverse complement strand
ACTAAATAAATCATCCATTATTTTATTCCCCCGTTTAACCAGACGCTTATCTGCTAAGTCTCTAAAATTTCTTGTATCCATCTTAATAACAAAAGTATTAATTTAATTGTGTCCACACGATAGTCCATGGGAGGGGAATTTTTACTACTCTGTTCTTACGGTAGAATTTGGGGTTACTGTTACAGGGAAAGTGGTGGTCTCTGTTGAATGGTGGCTGAGGTGACTCGAAGCTACCAGTCCTGCCAGTGCACGCGGGCCTTCGAGAGTCTCAAGCCCCGACAGTCGACCAGTTATTGTCATTCGTAGGAATCCCGACCTCGCCGATAACATGCGCACGTAAAGATTCGCGTTAAGATCCTTTCAGGATGACCATTGGAGTGGTAATACATCCTTTCTCATCTAAAACCGACTGCTTCCAATTCCCATCCTATGGAGGGGTGGCGGAAATTCCAACGGAATTTGCGACGGGGTGGTTTATGACGCAACCATACGCCAAGTCACCTGTCCTTTCGATCACCCTCCTGGTGGCTGAGCGGAGTCGAAGCCACCGGGCACTGGGAGCAGCAAATCCCGCAATATTCCTTAAACCACCCCACCAAAAATTCTTTGAATTTTCGGCGCCCCATGGGAGGGGAATTTTTGCGGCAGTCTTCTGACGAGGGATTTTTGGGTTGCCATGACGGGAATGGTGGTGGCTGTTGAATGGTGGGTGAGCGGACCCGAAGCCACAAAAAAACTCCGGCCGGGAAAGTTCCCGGACCGGAGTCAACACACTTGATGAAAAAACCATCTCCAGGATGGAATGCTGTAGCACTGATGGCATTGACCGGTCCGCCCGAATGGCATTGACCGGACAGTAATGATGGCAGGGGCCGGACAGCACGAGTGTTGATGTCCGGTCTGCGATACCTGTCCTGTTACGCCACCGTCAGTTGCTTATCCAATAATGCCGTTCTTGGCTGTTTGAGCATACTGCTTTCTGTAAACTGCGTCACCACTTCCAGATGATACGCTCCGGAAGCTAGTGCCGGAATCACTACGATAAGCTCCGAAGGATTATTCGTAACAATATCACTAGCATCGACTTTCGTTCTGGCCTGCGTAGCGGCATTGACAAAGAACACGCCCACCGAAGCATCTTCGCCTGTTACCTTGATCTTGCTGCCCGCGATCTTCAGGTTTCTGCCCGGGGTAAGCAGATCATTCACAGAACCGCTTTTTACATCCGTAACCTGTAAGATCACTGCTGAAGAATCGGCGACGCCTAAGATATTCACTTCAATGTTGGGAATCTCGGCTCGAAGCTTCTCGCTCTGGTTGAACTGGAAGATGATGCTGTGCTTGTCTTTGTTAAAGGTCTCCGATGGGCTGTCAAATACCCCGCGGATGGTCGTGCTTGCGGTGAAGTACCCGGTGTTTACGGAAAAGCCGTCACAAAGCTGATAAGCCATTTCTTTCAGGAACAGCTCGGTGGCGTGCTCCATGGAGGAGGCGGAAATATCTGCCCCGCCACGGGAAACTGCTGCCTTGCAGATCTGCTGAACATTGAGGCTTCGCTCGCTTGCTGTACGGGCAATGAAATCATTGGGATTGTCTTTGGTTAAAACGTTATCGTAGAGATACGCTTTGATTTTGTGGAGGATGTTTGACATTACTTTATGTATTTAGGATTATAATTTCTCAATAAAAAAGGTAATATTACTTGCGACTGTTGGGCTTGTCATATTATCATTACATAGCATAGTAATACGGTATATTTCTCCAGTGGCATGTAATGATACTATCATTCTTCCCTGATCCCTTACAAGTGGGTTAAATGTCATATTCCAACCAGTCCAGTTATTAGCATTTACTGTAACTTGAGTTTGCTGTGTAAAAGTCGTACTACTACTGCTACCCGTCAATTCTCCCCAGATTGTCATTTGGGTTGTAACAGAAGGGCTTAACTGAATTGAATTAAAAGTATTTCTCACATTAGCAACGAGGCCACCATATCTTACTGACAGGTTTCCAAAAGTAGTTTTAGTAGCATTCTGAACAGCGGCATCTGTCGTTGTAGGAATAGGACTTATCACTTTCTTCAAATATTGAATAGGGTTGACACTTACATTTTCTCCAACAGTAGCATTACAGTTCTGCCCCAAAAAGCTTATTGGAACTGAAATGGTATTGGGAGAAGTAAAGTTGGGTGTTCCTGATATGGAATAGGATATTGAGCCATTTCCATAATTGAGTGTACCTGGATTTAATGTAAACGTCAGCCCGTTTTGGGAGAATGATGTACCGGAAGTATAGCTTCCTCCATTACCTCCGGTATAAGGAACGGTGAGTGTGCCATTATAAGCAGTGCCAGAAGTAAAGGTTGCCGGGAAAGTAGAGGAATCGGTACAATTAAGAGATACAATGGCAGGAGATATCGTAGGATTGTTATTTACCGATCTCCATTCTGTACCATTCCAAAATACAAATCCTTTAAAGGTTAATCCACCAGTTCCCATATTATAAACCATCAAGCCATTTGCAGGAGAAGCTATTGTCGTTTGGTCTGTAGAACCAGTTAAAGCTACTCTGGGAATAAGCATTCCTTTGTTGGTAGAAGAAACTTCCAATGCTGCACTGGCATCCGGGCTGCTTGTTCCTATTCCGATCTGGCCATTGTCTTTGGCTACGAAGTCTGTCCCTGCGGCTCTGGCTGTACCATCTGCCTTTGTTCCTAATTTTACCAAGCCGTTGGTGGTGTCATTGATCCAGGCATCGTTGGTAGTGTCTCCCGCGGAAGCCCCGGTCATTTTCTGCCAAACACTGCCATCGAAATAATAGTAGCCTTCAGCAGTAATATTCACGGTTTTGGTATCAGTGGGATTTGCTGCTGACTTAGCATACACAATCACTCCCTTTTGGGATGTTCCGTAAGATGCAGTTTTGAGCGAATTGCCATCTAGTTGCGGGATAATAAGCCCTTCCGGTTTACTGCCGTCGGTGGTTTTAGGACTGATATCAAGGGTCGCTTTCGGGGAAGTATTGTTAATCCCCACCTGAGCGAACATCGTAAGGCTGATGAATAGAACAGCCAGTGTAATAATGTTTTTCATTGTTTATGTATTATAGTTAATGTTTTGATTACTTTATTTCTTGAACACCAAGTGCACAAAGGTTTTTTTAATGCATTGCGCTTTAAGTTTCACAAAGCCGCTTCGCTTATAAGAGCCTAAAGAGACTTGAACACCAAGTGCACAAAGATTTTTTTAATGCATTGCGCTTTTAAGTTTCACAAAGCCGCTTCGCTTATAAGAGCCCGCAGAGTAAACTGTTGAGATGAAAGACCACTCATCGTACCGAAAACCGGGAATTCCCATCCTGCGGAGGGGTGGCGAAAATTCAACGAATTTTTGACGGGGTGGTTGTTTCTGTTCATCATCATTTAATGTTATTACTCGGTTTCTGCGCCCTATTCTTTTTGAACACAAAGTGCACAAAGATTTTTTTAATGCATCGCGCTTTAAGTTTCACAAAGCCGCTTCGCTTATAAGAGCCCGCGGAGATTAAACATGAAGGACACTAATGGTTTTCACTAGTTGCACAATGTTTAAACTCGCGCGCTGTGGGTTGAACACAAAGTGCACGAAGGTTTTTTAATGCATGGTGCTTTTAAGTTTCACAAAGCCGCTTCGCTTATAAGAGCTCGCGGAGATTGAGTTGATTCGCTTCCGGATTTGCTATGCTAAAGGTATTAGTGCTATTCGTGCAAAATCATTCGTGCCATTTGTGTTTAAAACCAGGCGGAGGTCGGCTGAAGTGGCTTACGGCAATCTCTAAAAATTTAGTTTCGTTACAGAAAAGAATGAAGCGTAACGTTTTTACGCAGAAATGTACGAATACAGGAAGTCGTGGAAAGCTAATCGTTTGGTTTTTCATCATTTATGAAAAGTGGTCTTAGTTTGACTACATTTTGTTTTCAAACGTCTAAGAATCAGTAAGGTTTATGGTATTGAGAATTTGGTCAAAATGCTTTTAAACGGCCGGTTTTTGACGACATTTGTCATTTAACATATTAAAAAACAAATGATTATTGTTGGGGTATAATCATAAAATATTTACATTTGTCAAATAAAAGTAGTCAAACTAAGACTACTTTTTTTGTCTTAAATTAGTACTGCAAATTGTTCACGATAAACACATATGATCATTCAGTACTTATTCCCTAAAAAAGGAGACGCAAGAGATCTCCAACTTTCGGTGATTGATAAGAAAACCAATGCCGAGCTGCGTTTCCGGACGTACATCACCATCGAAGAAAAAGAATGGGACCACGCCCGGCAAAGGCCTAAAAACCCGTATCTAAAGAGCAGCAAGAAAGTCAATACCAAGATGGAGGCCATCCGGCTCCGCATCCTGGAGGTCTACCGGCATAAAAGAAACCGGGAGATCTCTTCCCGCACGATCAACCGGATCATCAGGACCATCAGCCTGGACAAGCAGGTAAGCCATCCGAGGGATTCCTTTCTTCTTTTCGTACAGCAGTACATCGCCTCCCGCCGCCACATCATCTGCCATTCTACGTTCAAAAGGTATATGGTATTTTTCCGCTTCCTCGAGCGCTACCAGGGCGCCCGCTCCAAAAGGCTCATGACCAAGGACCTCAATGATGGCTTTATCCAGGATTTTATCGATTTCGGAAGAAGCGGAAGCTACAGCGAAAGCACGATCTACCGCACCCTGAATTTTGTAAAGAACGTCCTGAACTTTGCCGAAAAAAAAGGGATCAGGACATCGGTCCGCGAGTTTGAAATACGGCGCAAAGCACAGCAGCGGGAGCTGGTGACCATTTCGGAAGACGAAATCCTGAGAATAACGAACTGCGAGGTTCCTGCCGTACTGAAGGCCGCCAGGGAGTGGCTGCTGATCAGCTGCTACACCGGACAGCGGATCTCCGACTTTATGGAATTTACCCGGGACAAGCTCATCGAAATCAACGGTATCGTATGCATCTCCTTTGTCCAGAAGAAGACCCGAAAAGAGATTACCCTGCCGCTGCACCCCGCAGTGACAGAAGTGATCCGAAGAAATAACGGCAACTTCCCGCGACCATTGGATGCTTTGGTCTACAACCGGCAGATCAGGCAGATCGCGAGACTGGCAGGCCTGCACCACCAGATCCGTGCCCGCAAAAGGATCGGGCACCGGACAAAAACCGTCTTAACACAGAAATGGCAGGTGATCACCAGCCACATCGGAAGGCGCAGCTTTGCCACCAATTTCTTTGGAAAGATACCCACCGCCCTCCTGATGGAAGCTACCGGCCATTCTATGGAAGAGATGTTCCTGAAGTATATCAACCGGACGGATAACAACCGGATCGCTTCTTTAAACGGGTATTTTCACAGCACCTACACCGAAGGCATCAGCAGAACCATTTCCGGTAATGAATTTCGCACCGTAAGCAAGCATCAATGGAAATAGTCCTCTATGAGCTTTAGTACACAAAGCGCTTACATAACCTGGGTTCGGGATCATTTTATCGCAAAGAGAAACAAAGAATTTTAATTTTGGAAACGCTTTTAAGGTAAACAAAGCCACTTTGTTTATCAAGGTAATACAAGAATTCTGTATTAGTCTGATAAGCTTTACGCCTTTGTCTATTAATTTTAAAAAGCATGTGATTAATACTTTTGTTAGCCTGCGTTTCATATAAATTATCCCGAACTCAGGCTAAATCGCTTCTTCCATGGCTAATCAATGGTAAAAGATTAACATTTATTTAAAAAGTTATCATTTTTTAAGACCCTCACATCAATAAAATCATTATATTTGAATAGATTCTGAAAACAATGCCATGAAAAAAGTATTACATATTCCCTCAGAATTACAGTGTTCAGCCCTATGGATTTGAATTCTTACTAAGGATAAATAAATGAAGCCCGAAACTTTTCAGTTTCGGGCTTCTTTAATCAAATCGATATGCAAAGGTTGAATATCCTTATTAAATAGTGGATGGTTTTTGGGTTAATGGTTGATGGTTTTAAGACCTGTCAACAAACATCCGTGAACCAAAAGCTAAGAGAGCAGCCTTTTCGCCGTCTCGGAAATGCTCTTTCCGTCCGACTTTCCGGCTAGGGATTTTGAAGCGGCTGCCATTACTTTCCCTAAGTCCCTGATGGATTCGGCGCCTGTTTCGGCAATGATGCTTTTCATTTCGGCTTCCAGCTCTTCCGCAGAAAGCTGCTTGGGAAGAAACTGCTCGATGATCTTCATCTGGGCCTCTTCCACTTCGGCCAGGTCATTTCTTCCCTGCGCCGTAAACTGATCGTAAGAATCCTTACGCTGCTTCACCATTCTTTGAAGAATGGCGATCTCCTGCTCCTCGGTCACCTCGGCATCCCGGGCTTCCGTCTTAAGGAGCAATATCTGCGACTTTACCGCACGAAGAGAATCCAAAGCCACTTTGTCTTTCGCTCTCATCGCCGTTTTTATCGCCTCGCTTATGGTGTTTTCTAAACTCATTTTTTTTGGCTTTAGGCTTTAGGCTTTAAGCTTTAGGCTATAGGCTATAGGCTTTAAGCAGTAGGCTAAGATTCATGCAATGCCTATTAATTGCTTACTGCCCATAGCTTATTGCCTACTGCTTATCGCTTACAGCAATTAATCTACATATTTATCGCTTCGCTTAGTTGCTTTTGGCTTTAGGCTTTAAGCGGTAAGCTAAGATTCGTCCAATGCATCGCCTATAGCTTACTGCTTACTGCCTATAGCTTACTGCCTACTGCTTATCGCTTACAGCAATTAATCTACGTCTTTATTCAAAAACCGGTTTTCTCTGATCTGCATGTTTCCGTTGTTATCGGAGAGGTAGGTATTGATGTTCTGGTCTGAAGCATTGGTTCCTTCGATCGAGATGTTTTTTCTCTTGAATGCCGGAACCGATTCAAACTCGCTGGAGCTGTCGAAGCTCTGGTATCGGGAATTGAATTCCTTCAGTTTGTTTCTTCTTTCCATTACCCTTTCCTGGTCTACGGTTTTATTCACAAAGGTGAACTCTTCTTCCGCTTGCTTCGGAGCTTCTGTTTCAGCTTTCGTTTCGATGACAGGCTCTTCTTTCAGGTGCTGGAAGAAATGTTCCACTTTCTGAAGAGGCTCTTCCGTAAGCTGGTTCACTTCACCGGAAGTGGTGAACTCTGCCTTCGGCTGCCCGAAATCAGACTTCGGTTCGTTATTTTTCGATTCATTCACAAAGAAGCTGAACTCAATCGGCTTTTCTTCCGAAAAAGACCTTGAAGCGGAACCTCCGGTTTGAGGATCGTCTTTTTTCTGGTCGAAGTCAAATTTGAAAGACTCGATCTCCAGGTCGTTGCTGTCTTCCTGCTCTTCATCCAGAGAAAACAGGCTGAACGATTCTTCTTCCTCATTTCTCCAGCTGTGTTCCGGGGTCTGCAGCGTATCTTCTTCTCTGTCAGTGAATTTTATTTCCGTTTTTGCAGGCTCTTCTTCAATGGTCATTTTTTTTTCAGAAGACGATCCGAAGAATGGAGCATCATTATCTTCATCATCCAGTCTGAAAAGGTTTTTCCCTCCAAACTCATAGTCGTTCTCCGATACCTCTCTCTCTTGTCTTGTTTTAAAAGGAGACTCTTTCGGCGAATCGAAGCTGTCATTAAGACTGATCTTAATCTTCTCTGTAGGCCCGGAAAACTTTTTGTTGTCATTTGAGAATCCTGTAGCGATCACAAGAACGCTTACAGAATCGCCAAGCTCTTCATCAGAACCCACCCCGAAAATAATATCGGCGGTGTGTCCGGCTTCTTTCTGGATATGATCCATGATCACCCCGATTTCGTCCATCGTTACCTCTTCGGCACCACTTCTGATCAGCAAAAGCACGTTTTTGGCTCCGGTAATCTTGTTATCATTCAGCAATGGGGAATCCAACGCCTTTCTTACGGCTTCTTCCGCTTTATTTTCACCTGAAGCTACACCTGTAGACATTAATGCCGTTCCCGAGTTCTGAAGCACTGATTTAGCATCTCTAAAGTCGATGTTTACATCGAAATAACCGGTAATTACTTCGGCCATGCCTTTAGCGGCGTTGGTCAATACCTCATCGGCCTTGGAGAATCCCTGCTTGAAGCCCAGGTTCCCGAACTGCTGTCTCAGCTTATCATTATTAATAACAATCAGGGAATCTACGTTGTTTCTTAATTTATCCAGTCCGTTTTCGGCCTGCTCGAGTCTTCTTTTTCCTTCAAAGCTGAAAGGAACGGTAACGATCCCCACGGTAAGAATCCCCATATCTTTGGCAACTTTGGCAATTACAGGAGCCGCACCGGTTCCGGTACCACCACCCATTCCGGCCGTGATGAACACCATCTTGGTGTTTTGTCCCATCGCAGCTTTGATGTCTTCGATGCTTTCGATAGCCGATTTCTCTCCCACTTCAGGGTCTGCCCCAGCCCCAAGACCTTCCGTAATGGTGGTTCCCAACTGTACTTTGTTGGCAACCGGGTTATTATCCAACGTCTGGGCATCTGTATTGCAGATCACGAAATCTACCCCGTGAATTCCTTTTTCGTACATGTGCTTCAGCGCGTTGTTTCCACCGCCTCCAACACCGATTACTTTTATTATTGATGAATTTCCTTTTGGCAAGTCAAACGAAAACCCCTGTGTCCCTATATTTTCCATAACTATATTTTTTATAATTATAATTGATAATTGATTGATGATCATTGATAAGGAAAAGATCATTTATCGCTTATCAATCCATCATTTATAATTTATTCTACTTCTTCAAAGAATTTTTTTACTTTTTCCATGAGCGACTGTCCGAACGTAAGCTTTGCGGCTTTTCTGGATTGCTGCTCGGCTATCGAAGGCTCAGGCTGAACGGTTTCTGCCTGTGGCTGCAAAGGCTCGTGAACGGTTTCCGTTGCGGTAACCTGAGCTTCTGCCTTCACCTCTACAGCCTCCTGAACGGGTTCCTGGATTTCAGCATTCTGTTTTTTATCCCTGATCTTTAAACTTTCCATCAGCAATCCGATGGATGTTGCGAATTCAGGTCCTTTAAGATACTGATTTTTATCGTTCGCTATATACTCATTGGCAAAACCGATCCTGCTATCGAAACCGGTGGTATAATTGGCAAGCTGGCGAAGGTGTTTCAGATTGGATCCGCCTCCTGTAAGCACGATACCCGCAATAAGCTTTTTCTTCTGCTCAAATGCTCCGTACGCTTTTAATTCGGTATTTACCATTTCCAGGATCTCTTCTACCCTGGCATTGATGATCTGTGCAAGGGTTTTTAAGGAAATTTCCTTATCCGGTCTTCCGTGAAGCCCGGGAATGGTCACATACGTACTATCTTTTTCGAGCTCAGGCACCGCTGACCCAAATTTTACCTTAAGTTGTTCCGCATGTTTTTCAATAATCGAACAGCCTTCTTTAATATCTTCTGTAATAATACCGCCACCGTAAGGAATTACACAGGTGTGGCGAATAATATTGTCTTTAAAAATAGCGATATCCGTTGTTCCGCCGCCGATATCGACGATGGCTACGCCCGCTTCTTTTTCTTCTTTCGTTAATACCGCTTCCGAAGATGCTAAGGGCTCTAAAGTAAGGGCTTCCATTTCAAGGCCTGCCTCACGCACACATCTTGCAATGTTCCGGATGCTACCCATCTGCCCCACGACAACGTGGAAGTTGGCTTCCAGACGTTTTCCGTGCATGCCGACAGGTTCCTGGATTTCACCCTCGGAGTCTACTTTATATTCCTGAGGAAGTACATGGATAATTTCTTCACCGGGAAGCATGACCAGCTTCTTGACCTGATCTTTCAATGCTTCAATGTCATCATCTGTGATGAATTTATCCGGATGTTCACGCATAATATAATCGGAATGCTGCAGCGAACGGATATGCTTTCCGGCAATCCCCACCGTCACCTTACGGATCGGCACTCCAGCGCTGGACTGTGCCTCAGACACAGCAGCCTTGATTGAATTAATGGTCTGCGAAATATTATTCACAATACCTTTGTGAACACCAAGACTCTTAGCCTTCCCTACACCGAGAACTTCTATCTTCCCGTGTGCATTCCTCCTTCCGACAATCGCGACGATTTTTGTCGTCCCGATGTCCAGACCTACTGAATACTCTTGATTTTCCATTTGTTTATATCGATTTGATTTTTATTCTATTTTAACTTTTGCCTTCGTTTTCGGCTTTGCTGCCGTTGTTTTTTTCTCTGTTTTCGGTTGCTGTTTCGGCTTGGTTACTGGTTTTGGTTTTAATGAAGAGGAGGTTATTTTTTTAGTCGTCTTTTTTACTTCTGCGGGCTTCGGAAGCTCGGCGGTTTTCTTTACTGCCACGAGCGGCACTTTGGCCAGTTCTTTATTTCTTGCATTCAGAATGCTGTCGTTTTCTTTAAAATTGGGATTTAAAGTCGTGACGATCTGATTCTGGTATTTTACCGATACCATATTGTACTTTTCAGGATCCTGATACACAAGGTATTTTTCCACAAAGGTTTTAAAGCCTTTTACCTTAAACTCAATGTTATCAAGATCACCGATCTCCACTTTGTAGTTTCCTTCGCTGGTCAAAAGGTTGTAGCTTCCGTTATTCTTTGAGATCCCGATGAAATATTTCTTGCTGAAATCATCCTTATCGATTTTCTCTACCAGCTCCGCCAGCTTCCGGTATTCGTCTTTCTGTACATCTCCCGTTACCAGCATGCAAGGGTGGGAATACGTTTTAGAGATCGGAAATTCAACTCCTTTTTCATCCACATAAAAGTCTCTGCCTTCTTTATTCAGCCTGAAAACAGGAACCCTCTGTTTGATATCCAGATTCAGCTTCCCGTTAAGATTCAGATAAACATTGGCACTGTCGACCGCCGGAAGCGCATTGATCTTCTTTTCCAGCGCCGGAATATCCAGCTCCCCCACCTTTCCGGAAGGGTTCTCCTTTTTTACAATCTCCCGGATGTCTTTTTCATCAATAAAATAAACCGGGGTCTTATCACTCATCTTTACAGAAATCTTATTGTCGGTAATCGTCTGGCCACTGAACTTCTTCAACGAAAAGCTCAGCAGAAACCCAAGAATGATTACAGTGACGGCAATTTTTATTATTCTGTATTTATTTTTCATTTTATATTTAACGCTATGAGCGCAAGGTTTTTCTTTAAATGCTTACTTTATATTTTTCGTTCGCAAGGGCGTTTCACTCAGCAAGTGATAGCTGAAAACATTATACTATATTTTATAATTCTATTATGTGGTGTTTAGACCAAGCTTATAATTTATTTACTGCTCTTTTTACTCCATCCTTAAATAAAGTAGAATGAAAATTTAAAATCATTCCCAATTTCATTTCTGCAATTCTTAAATAATTAAGAAGCTGGAAGAAATGATATTTATTAACTTCCGGAACTGCTTTTATTTCTATAATTACTTTTTTCTCAATTAATAAATCGACTCTAAATGCTTTTTCGACAATTAAACCCTCATAATTGATGCTAATATCCTTTTGGCTTTCGATACAAAGTCCGCTATTCTTCAATTCATGAATTAAGCATTGTTCATAAACATTTTCATAGAGCCCTATTCCAAGTTTTCGATGCACTTTCATCCCTGCATCAAAAACTATATTCGATATTTCATTTTCTGTCATCTTTGTGTTTTTCTATTTACAAATGATATTTTCAGTTATCATTTGCTGAGTGAAACGCCCTTGCGAACGACTTTATACGGGGTTATATAATTTCCATTGCGCTCGTTGCGTTTATCAAATTAATATTTACTCATCCACTCACAGACAGGATCATACAGCATATCTATATTTCCTGCGCCTACCGTGAGAAGGATATCGAATTCTTTTTCTTTTATCTTATTGAAAGCCTCATGTAATGCTGAAACTTCCTTTTTATCTAAAGTCACTTTTTCCAGGAGCCAGTCTGAAGTAATTCCTTCAAAGTTTTCCTGAAGTTCCCTGGCCGGATAAATATCAAGCAGGATCAGTTCATCAGCCATACTAAGGCTTTCTGCAAAACCGTCTGCGAAATCCCTCGTTCTGCTGAACAGGTGCGGCTGGAAAACCACCAGCAATTTCTTTTCAGGGTAAAAAGTCCTGATCGAGCTCATTACCGCATTAATTTCTGTCGGGTGGTGAGCGTAATCGTCGATGTAAATTTTACCGTTCTCATACCGGTGTTTGGTATATCTTCTTTTAATACCTCTAAAATTGGCAATTGCCTTTTTAAGAGTTTCAAAGCTCACTCCTAACTTATGAAGAATTGCCAGTGCAGCCGTTGCATTTTCTACATTATGGATTCCCGGAATTTCCCAGGCAAAATCTTTTACCATTTCTTCAGGCGTATGGAAATCAAAATAGATCGTATCATTCTCCATACGCAGGTTATCGGAATAAAAATCGGCCTCTTCGTTTACAGCATAGGTAAGATGAGATCTGCCGATGTCAATTCCTTTTCTTACAAAAAGCTGTTTGTCGTCGGGAACCAATGCGGCAAACTGCCTGAACCCTTCTTCAATGGTATTTTTATCTCCATAAATATCGAGATGATCTGCATCGATCGACGTTATTACGGCCCAATCGGGAGACAGATTGAGGAAACTTCTGTCATACTCGTCTGCTTCTACCACAGAATATTGTGTCCCGTTATAAAGGAAATTCGATTTAAAATTCTCGGAAATTCCGCCCAGAAAACAGGAGAACGGTAAATCTGCTTCTTTACACAGATGAGAAACCAAAGTAGAAGTCGTTGTTTTTCCGTGGGTTCCCGCAACCGCTATACAGTCGGTGTTTTCGGTAATCAATCCTAAAACCTTCGCGCGTTTCAATACCTCAAACTGGTAATCATTGAAATAATCTAAAATCCCAAGCTTTTTGATCGCCGGGGTGTAGATTACCAGCGTGTTTTCCGGCTGGAGTGCCGTGATCCTGTCGTCCACTTTATCTTCAAAAACAATATCGATTCCTTCGTTCATCAGGGCTTGCGTAAGCTTGGTGTTGGTTTTATCATACCCGGACACTTTTTTGCCCGAAGCATGGAAATACCGTGCCAGAGCACTCATCCCGATACCTCCGATCCCCACGAAGTAAAAATTCTGATATGTTTCTAAATTGTTCATTTATTTTAAATTAAAAGATCAAGTCATTTTGAATTCCAAGATTTCATCCCGAAGCTGCAACATCTTAATCTTATCTATTTTATTATTTTAAAAATCTCCTCTACAATCTCTTTTGCGGCGTTGGGTTTGGCAAAATATCTAAGATTTTCCGACATTTCTTTTCTTAATTCTTCATTTTCACAGATTTCTGTGAGTGTAGTCCAGAACCGGTCTTTCATTTCGGAATCCTTTACCATTCTGGCAGCATTTTTCTCCACGAGGTTCATCGCATTTTTGGTCTGATGATCTTCCGCTGCAAAAGGAAAAGGAACCAGCAATACAGGTTTCTCTGCCACTGCGAGCTCTGAAATGGCTATAGCCCCAGCCCGTGAAACGATCACATCCGCGGCGGAATATGCGGTTTCCATATCTTTGATGAATTCCTTTATCTGTATCTGGTTGCCGGTTGCCGGTTGTTGGTTATTGCCATCAACGGACAACTGAAGACCATCAACAATTTCTTTATAATCCAGTTTGCCCGTTTGCCAGATCAGCTGGTAGCCTTTTTCTTTCAGGCGATCCAGGTTTTCTTGCCACGCAGTGTTCAATGTTCTTGAGCCTAAGGAACCGCCAACAGATAAAATCGTCAGCTTATCTTTACTCAGTCCCATTTTTTCTTTTGCTTCTGCAGCATCCTGCATCCCTGAAACAATATTTTCACGGATCGGATTGCCCAGAAAATGTATTTTTTCAGCCGGAAACCCCTCCACTTTCGGGTAGGCGGTAAAAACGGCTTTTGCTTTTTTACTTAATATTTTATTGGTAACCCCCGCATGGGCATTCTGTTCCTGAATAAAAATAGGAATCCCAAGCTTACTGGCTTCATACAAAGCCGGCCCGCTCGCAAAACCACCAGTTCCAATCGCAAAATCAGGGGCGAAGTTTTTAATGACCTTTTTCGATTTAGATAAACTTTTTAAAATCTTAAAAGGTAACCCCAAATTGGAAAGAATTTTTCCCCTGTTGATCCCGGCGATATCAATTCCTTCTATTTTGTAGCCGGCTTGCGGAACTTTTTCCATTTCCATCTTACCATTGGCTCCAATGAACAAAAACTCTGCATCAGGAAATCTCTTTTTGATTTCATCTGCAATAGCGATAGCCGGGAAGATATGTCCTCCTGTACCCCCTCCGGATAATAAAACGCGGATGGCTGTTGGCTTCTGGCTGTTGGCTGACTGATTGTTCATTTTATTTAATCGATTATGATTCTTTCTAATTTATTTTTAAGCAATATCATTGATTTCTGCAATGCTTTGCTTTTTGCCCATTCCCTCTTCATCATAGATCTGGATTCTGGAGCTGATATTCAAAATAATTCCCAACTGCAAATAGGTCACCAGCATCGAGGTTCCTCCGTAACTGATCAAAGGCAGCGGCTGTCCTGTCACCGGAATCAGATTCACCGCCACGGCGATATTTACGGATAACTGCACAAAGATCATGACCCCGAGACTGAGCACGAGCAATGATCCGAAGAAAGCCGGCATTTTACTGGCAATCATGACAATCCTGATCATCATAATGAGATACATGCTGATGAGAAATGCCGCCCCTATAAGACCGTACTCTTCAACAATTACCGCAAAAATAAAGTCGGAGGCAGACTGTGGGAGCATTTGCTTGAGAGCACTTTTCCCGGGTCCCATTCCGGTAATTCCGCCATGAACAATGGCTGCTTTGGCCTGCATTACCTGGTAATTTTTGGCTTTCACGCTTTCATCATCCACATCGGCTGTTTTGGCTTTGCTTGAGGTAAAGGTTTCGATACGGCTCATCCAGGTGTGTACCCGGTTTCCGCCGATGAGATTGGTATTTAAAGCAACTATTAAAAACAAAACAATGGCAATAAATGATGCAGAAATGAAGCCTGCAATGTACTTCCAGTGCAGCTGCCCGATAACCAAAACAACAACGGAAACCATTAAAATCATTAATGCCGTAGAACCATTGTCTTTTGCCACCAACACGAAAACCAGTAAAATAGGCCCGAAAATGTACATGATGTTCTCAATCGGAAGTCTTTCGCGCGTGATCTTTTTGGTTAAATATCTGCAGAGATAAACGATGAGCATGAGAAACGCAAAGGAAGACGGCTGGAAAGAGATCGGTGTTCCGGGAATCTTCAGCCATCGAGAAGCACTGGCGCCATCAATGGTCTGCCCGGTAAACATCGTCACAATCAGCAAAACGATCATTAATCCCAGCAGGATACTGCTGAGCTTGCCGATGTACTCGTATTTTACCATTCCCACAATTCTCATAATGGCGAGCCCCAGCACGACAAAGAACATATGCTTGATCACGTGGCCTGTGGTAGTACCATTGTTCACAATATATTCCAGATTCGAACTTGCAGAATAAACCGGGAAAATAGAGAAAATGGAGATCACAAGAATGACCATCCAAAGTACTTTATCGCCCTTCAGGAATTCAAATCTGTTTTCTGTTTCTTGTTCAATCATAATATTCTCATCCCAACCCTCTCCAGGGAAAGGGAGTTCTTCGGGTTCTATTTAATTTTTTAAAACCTGCTCTTTAAACTGACGTCCTCGGTCTTCATAGCTTTTAAACAAATCAAAGCTAGCACAGCACGGAGAAAGTAAAACCGTGTCTCCTTTTTTAGCGAGTGATTTTGAAATCTTTACCGCTTCTTCCATACTTGAGGTATCATAAATAAATTCTTTCTTATTCTTAAAGAAGTTGATGATCTTCTCGTTGTCAATTCCTAAGCAGACAATTGCTTTTACTTTTCTTTTGACCAGCTCTTCAATTTCGGTATAATCATTCCCTTTATCCACTCCGCCAACGATCCAAACGGTCGGATTTTTCATGCTTTCCAGGGCATAATAGGTAGCGTTGACGTTGGTTGCTTTGCTGTCGTTGATGTATTTTACGCCTTCGAGCTCGGTAACAAACTCCAGCCTGTGCTCAACTGCCTGGAAAGTCATTAATGAATTCCTAATACTTTCATTATTGATTTCCAATATCTTACCTGCGATAGATGCGGCCAGGCTATTGGCAACATTATGATTTCCAAGGAGAGACAGCTCTTCAATTTTCATCGAGAATTCATCTTTCATTTTAACCATAATACGATCATCATCCACGAAACCGCCCTCATCCAGTTTTTCTTTTGTTGAGAAAGGAATCATTTTCGCTTTAACTTCAAGCTTTTCAAGTATATTTTTGCTCATTTCATCATCTTTATTGTAGATGAAGAAATTGTCATTTTCCTGATTTTCAGTGATCCTGAACTTTGCCAGCGCATACTCTTCATAATTGTAATTGTACTGATCGAGATGATCCTGCGACAGGTTCAGCAATAAAGAGATATAGGGCCTGAAGTTCTGAATATCATCCAACTGGAAAGAGCTTACTTCCAGGACGTAATATTCGTGGTTTTCATCCGCCACCTGCCTGGCAAAGCTGTACCCGATATTTCCGCCCAGGCCTACATTCAGTCCGTCGTTTTTCAGGATGTAGTAGATCAGGGAAGTGGTCGTTGTTTTTCCGTTGCTTCCGGTGATGGCAATGATTTTGGCGTCGGTAAACTCTGAAGCAAATTCGATCTCGGAAGAAAGTCTGATTCCTTTATCATGAATCTTATGGATGATCTCTGCCTTTTTAGGAATTCCCGGACTTTTCACGATCCAGTCTGCGTTCAGGATTCTCTCTTCATCGTGGTTTTCTTCCTCAAATTCAATTTCATTTTCAGAAAGAAACTTTTTATAATGATCTTTAATAGCTCCCTGGTCTGAAAGAAAAACTTCAAGACCCTGTTTTTTAGCCAAATAAGCAGCGCCACAACCGCTTTCTCCTCCTCCTAAAACAACTATTTTCATACTTTTTTGCTTTATGCTGTAAACTACAAGCTTATTGCCTATGTCTACTGCCGGTTTTATCTCATCTTTAATGTAATCAGGCATACAATGGCCAGCATTACTCCGATGATAATCATTCTGTTAACGATTTTACTTTCATGAAAGCCTCCTTTCTGGTAATGGTGATGTAAAGGGGACATTCTGAATAATCTATTGTTCTGGGCATATTCCAGCCCGTATTTTCTTTTTCTGTATTTGAAAACAATAACCTGAGCCATCACGGAAATGTTTTCTATTAAAAAGATCCCGCACAATACAGGAATCATCAGTTCTTTCCTCAAAATGATCGCCAGAACGGCAATCACGCCTCCCAGCATAAGACTTCCGGTATCGCCCATGAATACCTGGGCCGGATAGGTATTGTACCAGAAGAACCCAATGACCGCTCCCACCATAGCGACAATGAAAATCGTTGCTTCACCCATATTCGGGAGGAACATGATGTTGAGGTAATCTGCAAAAATGATGTTTCCGGACACATAGGCAAAGAAGGCCAGTGCCAGAAGGATGACCGTACTTGTTCCGGCGGCGAGGCCGTCGATCCCATCGGTGATATTCGCCCCGTTTGAAACGGCGGTCACGATGAAGATCACAATAGGAATAAATACGATCCAGGCCCATTCGTGAGCATCTTTATCATTCATCCAAAATAGCATCCCGCTGTAATCGAATTCGTTATTTTTTGCAAAAGGCACCGTGGAAACAGCAATTTTCTCGGTCGGCATAAAGTTCTGTTCCACATTATTCCGGTTTACCACTTTGGCATCGGCATATTTTCTTTTCACCGTAATATCGGGGTGGAAATACATGGTGACACCTACGATTAGGCCCAATCCTACCTGTCCTACGATTTTAAATTTACCGCTCAGCCCGTCTTTATTTTTCTTAATTTTTTTCAGGTAATCATCCAGGAAACCGATCGCCCCCATCCAGAGTACCGAAACAATAAGCAGGACGATATAGACATTTGTGATTTTTGTAAACAGCAAAACAGGAATCAGCGTCGCCAGGATGATAATGAGGCCTCCCATGGTAGGCGTTCCTTCTTTCTGTTTCTGCCCATCTAAACCGAGATCGCGCACCAGCTCCCCCATTTGTTTCGCTCTCAGATAGTTGATGATTCTTTTTCCATAAACAAGAGCAATCGTCAATGAAAAAAGCACCGCCATTCCTGCACGGAAAGAGATGTACCTCAACAGTCCAAGTCCGGGAACGTGGATGCCGTGGTTGGTTAGATATTGGTATAGATAGTATAGCATGGGCTTCTTGATTTAAAATTTAATTTATTTAAAGATTCAAAGATTGTGACCTCTCAATATTTTCATTTAAATATTTAACAAAATTTGAAATATTTGAAGAAATTTCTCTTGAGAGATTAATGATTTCCTCGGCTTTGTTTTCATCTCCTATCTTTAATCTTTTACTTACAATCATCATACTTCTAACTTCTGCGCAGCTGCCTTTTGCAATTTTTAAATATTTAATAAACTGTCTGTTATTGTTATACTCTGAGCCTTCAGCAATATTGTTTGATATTGAAAAGCTTGCTCTTTTTATTTGATTATTAAATTCAAACTCCTTACCTAGACTTTTGTCTTGAAGAAATTTGTAAACTTTTTCAATTAAATCTAAACTTTTGATGTAAACCGGAAAGTTTTCAAAATTTTTTGTCTTCATCAAATTTTTAAATTTTTAAATCAATTTAATCTTTAAATTAATAATTTATTTGCTCATCAGTTTCCAAAGTTCATTAATCGTTTCTTTATCATCAAAGTGATGTTTCACGCCATTAATTTCCTGATAGGTTTCATGACCTTTCCCCGCTACGAGGACAATATCTTTCGGCTCGGCAAATTTTATCGCCATTTTTATCGCTTCCCTTCTGTCGGGAATTGAAGTGTACTTGCTGAAGTTCTGAGGTTCGACACCCGCTTCGATTTCCTTAATGATGGCTGCCGGATCTTCCGTTCTCGGATTATCTGAAGTGATGATGGCCAGCGTAGATTTCTTCGTCGCAATATTTCCCATTTCAGGTCTTTTCGAGTGATCTCTGTCGCCTCCGCAACCAAAAACGGTAATTAGCCGCTCGTTTTTAGTTCTGATATCATTAATGCTGTCCAGGATATTTTCCAGGGCATCCGGCGTGTGGGCATAATCTACAATAAAAAAGATTCCGCCGTCTGATTTGAAAGTTTCAAATCTTCCGGACACTCTTTTCAGCTGACTGATCGCCTGCAGGATTTCTTCCTTTTCAAAGCCCAGTTCAGAGGCAATCCCGAAAACAAGCAATAAATTATAGACGTTGAATTTTCCCGTCAGGGTCGTCCAGAATTCCTTTCCGTTGAAATTCAACAGCATTCCGTTAAAATCTACCTCCAATAATCTTCCGTGATAGTCGGCCATTGTTTTTAAGGCATAAGACCTTTTTGTGGCTTTTGTATTCTGAAGCATTACATTACCGTTTTTATCATCGACATTGGTGATCGCAACAGATTCGGCATCAAGCCCATCAAAAAACCTTTTCTTTGTTTTTAAATATTCATCAAAAGTTTTATGATAATCAAGATGATCGTGTGTTAAATTCGTAAAGCCTGCGATTTTAAAATGAAGCCCTTCGATCCTGTTCTGGGCAATTCCGTGGGAGCTTACTTCCATGAAAGCAAATTCACAGCCTTCTTCAACCGCCTGGGCCAGGATTTTATTGATTGTAATAACGTCAGGCGTTGTATGGGTAGCGGGAATTACCTGATCAGCAATTCTGATTTCTACGGTAGAAAGCAGCGCAGAATCGTATCCTAAATTTTTAAAAACATCAAAAAGCAGGGTAGAAACCGATGTCTTTCCATTGGTTCCGGTTACGCCTACCAGCTTTAGTTTTTCAGAAGGATTTCCGTAAAAATTGGAGGCCAGCTGTCCCAATGTTTTGGAAGAATCTTTCACCTTTACATAGGTAATATCTTCCTTTAAATGATCAGGAAATTCTTCACAGACAATAGTTTTTGCCCCTTTTTCCTCAGAAGCTGCAATAAATGAATGTCCATCCGCAACCGTACCTCTCATTGCGATATACAAAGAGTTTTCCGTAACCTTTCTGCTGTCGAAAACCAGCCCTGAAACCTCACGGCTGTCATCTCCGTGAATTTCTAAAACTGGGATCCTTCTTAATAATTCAACTAATTGCATGTTTTTATTTTTTAATAGGACTTTATCCTATTCTGTTTTAAATCGCCCCTTCAGGACTCTTTCTTTTTTCAATTCTGCAGAGACAAATAAATTCTCTGGTTTTTACTGATGGTCGTGCCTTCTAATGGGAATTGCTCTTTAATTCTTCCCACGCCTTTAAAATCGACACGATATCCCAAATTCTCCAGCTGCGGGATCACATTTTTACCAATTAATCCTACGACATTCGGCATTTGTTTATTGTTTACCGCTATTTTTACATTGGGCTCCACCATTTTATTGAGGTTTACCTTTTTATCGACCAGCATCTCTCTTTCAATATTCTGAGGAGTCTTCAGGAACGTTTTTCCTGCAATCTCCTTGAATACCGGAGCCGCAACCGTAGCGCCGTAAAACCCTTTCGCGGTATTCGGTTCGCTGATCATCACATAGCAGGTATATTTCGGTTTATCAGCCGGATAAAACCCTGCAAATGAAGCGCGGTATTTCATAGGTCCCGGAAGCCAGTACTCAAATCTTGCCGTTCCGGTTTTCCCCGCCATTTTTAAATTCGGGGTAAAAATGCTCTTTCCGGTTCCTTTTTCCACAGCCTTTGTCAGGGCATGCGTCATCATTTTAATGGCTTTTTCAGAAGCCATTCTGTCGACCATGACTTCCGGTTTCGCACTGTACATTACCTTACCTTCTTTCATGATTTTATCAATAAAAAGAGGCTTAAGCATTTTACCGTTATTGGCCACACCGTTATAGAAAGTGGCTAACTGTAATAAATTGATGTTGGAAGCATATCCGTAAGCCAGCGATGCAAGGGCCGCAGGATTCCATTTTTTACTTTCCGGTGTTACAAACCTTGGCTTTGTAATCCCCGGAAGCTCGATATCCATTTTGTCGAACAGCTTCCATCGTCTTAAGTGGTCTAAAAAGATCTGTGGCTTTTCAGCGTAATATTTTGTAATCAGCTTGGCGGAACCCACGTTACTGGATTTGGCCAGCACATCACTGATGTCGTAAATTCCGTGGCCGTGGCCATCTGAAATTCTCTGCTTGGCATATACCCAGACTCCGTTTCCGACGTCTACCGTAGTATTTTCATCGATGAAACCGTCGTCCATAGCAGCAAGAAGAGAAATGGTTTTAAAAGTAGAACCCGGTTCTATATTATCTTTTAAAGCATAATTGTAGGAATCTACGTACTCTCCTTCGTCGGTTCTTCTCAGATTGACCATCGCGCGGACTTTCCCTGTTTCGACTTCCATGACGATCACCGTTCCGTGTTTTGCTTCGAAATTGATCAGCTGTTTTTGTAAAGCTGAGTGCGCAATATCCTGAATTCTAAGATCTAAAGTCGTATAAACATCCTCTCCGTCCACAGGCTCCTGAACTTTCCAGAAGTCGATCGGCTTCCATTGCGATGAATTGATCCTCTGCTCCAGTCTTTTCCCGTCTGTTCCTCTTAAATATTTTGAGAAAGCCCCTTCAAGACCGGCTGTATGCACCCCATCATCCATTCCGATGGTACCGGCACCGATTTCCGATGTGGCAAGCTCTCTCTTATAATTTCTGTCGACGATGAAACCGCCTTTATTTTTACCTTTTTTAAAGATCGGAAATTTTCTGATCCGGTCGTACTGATCGAAATCAAGCCCTTTTACCAGTGTATAATACTGGTTTTTCTTTTTTCGCTGATCATCAAATTTCTTCCTGAATTCACCTCTCGGTTTTCCGAACATTTTGCTTAAAGAATCCGTGAGCGCACCGATATTGTTGCTGTAGACGGTATCTTTCATCGTTTTAAAATCCAGATAAATGTCGTAGCGCATCACCGTAGTGGCCAGAATAGAGCCATCGGAAGCGAAAAGATTTCCCCGGGCTGCCTTCAGCGTGGCTTCACGGTAATTTTTATTGATGTAGTCGTCCTTGATTTCCTGGACGTTCGTATTCTGAAGGATCACGATCCTTGCTAAAAACATGACAAACACGCACAAAGCTACCACTGCAAAGAGGTAGCCCCAACGTAACGTTTTTTTACGCTTGTTATCGTAGTCATTTTGTTTTTGCATCTGTACTATCCAGTTTTATGAGCAGTTTGTGCGGGTGGCTTTCCAGGGTCATTAAAGAATCCCGGGCCACCTCTTTCCCCAGCTCCGACTCCATTTTTACTTTTATAAGCTTACTTTGTGCGTAAGCGTTTCTAGATTTATATTCTTCCGTTTCTTCCTTAAGGGCATTAACGATTTCGATCTTCTTATTCACCAAATGGTTACTGTAAATCATCGCCATCATCAATATGAACAACAGAAGAAAATACCGGTAATGTATTTTGATCTCATCACGGTTCAGGAAATTCCCTTTTATAATGTCTATAAAAGTTAATTTCTTCTGAGGACGATATGTTGTTCTTTTTGCCAATTTATTGTCAATTTGCTTCGCAGTGAATCCGCTTTGCTTGTGAATGGTCAATTTAAATTCAGCATTGACGATTCACCATTCACTTTTTTACACTTTAATCCCGGTTCTCATTTTTGCACTTCTGGCTCTGGAGTTTTCCTCAATTTCCTTATCGTCAGGAATAATGGCTTTACTCTTTACCAGCTCAAAAGCTTTCTTATAATTTCCGTAAATGTCTCTTTCCGGTTCCCCTTCAAACATTCCGTTTTTCAAAAATCTTTTCACCAGCCTGTCTTCCAGAGAATGATAAGAAATCACAACCAGCCTGCCTTCCGACCTCAGCACATTGTAAGCCTGCACCAGCATTTCCTTTAGTACTTCCAGTTCCTGGTTTACCTCGATCCTGATCGCCTGAAACAATTGCGCATAGAATTTATTCACTTTATGAGGCGGGAGATAACTGAAAAGTTTCTTCAGGTCTTCCGTCGTTTCTATGCTTTTTATTTTTCTGTGGTGAACAATATCCCTGGCCAATTTTCGGGCCTCTCTCAGTTCGCCGTAGTAATAAAATATATCGGCCAGCTGCTCTTCATCATAATCATTAATCACCCTTTTTGCGTCCAGGCTCTGCATCACATTCATTCTCATATCCAGAGGCGCGTTGCTCCTTGTTGAAAATCCCCGGTCGGCTTCATCGAACTGGTGGGATGAAACCCCAAGATCAGCCAAAACCCCATCAACCTGTGAGACCCCATACACCAGCAACGAGTTTTCCAGAAACCTGAAATTCTGATTGATGAGGGTAAACCTCGAGTCGTCGATTGTATTTTCTAGGGCATCCAGGTCCTGATCAAAACTGAAAAGCCTGCCTTTATCAGACAGCCTGCTCAATATCTCTCTTGAATGGCCGCCACCGCCAAAAGTACAGTCCACGTATGTTCCGTCCGGATTCGTTACCAAATCATCTACACTTTGCTTCAACAAAACGGGGTTATGATACATGTTTAAGTTGTGTTTTTTAGCTTTTTAATTAATAATCAGCTCGTTATTCTTCATCGAAGGCGCCCATTACATCTTCGGCAAGGCTTGCAAAATCTTCTTCATTAATGGAGATCACTTTTTCGTAAGCTTCTTTATCCCATATCTCAAAAAGTTCGCCCGCACTGGTAATCACAACATCTTTCTGAAGAGCAGCAAAAGTCATAAGATCTTTCGAAACCTGAAGTCTTCCTGCATTGTCCAGCTCTACTGTTTTTACCCCTGCCGTAAACATTCTAATGAAATCAGCATTCTTTTTAATGAATCTGTTTAGTTTATTAATTTTGCCCATCACTTTATCCCATGCATTCATCGGATAAACTTCCAGGCAGGATTGGAACACGGATCTCTTGACTACGAACGCCTTGTCGTCGAAGTTTTCCATTTGTTTAATCAATGATGCAGGAAGTTTTAAGCGGCCTTTATCATCGATTTTACACTCATATGTTCCAATGAAATTTTTCATTTGGGACAAATTTATATAATAATTTCCAAAAGTTCCCACTTTTTCCCACTTTTTGCCTTAATGTTGATAAGTTTTATCAAAGATTGAAATTCAGGCACATAATAAACTGGTATGATGATTGTTGTGCAACTTGTTATTTAAGCCATAGTAAAGTGTTTGAGAAAAAAAGCTTTAAAAAAGACTTTGGTATATTATTTTTATTTTAAATTAGGCTTATCAAAATATTTTTGAGGTTTAATTTGTATTTTTGCAAGGCTTTATTAAGGCATTATATGATATTCAGTACAAAAAAAGAAAAGAAATATACCTTCGTTGAGGCGGGAGAGGGACATCCATTAGTGCTTTTGCACGGTTTAATGGGTGGGTTGAGTAATTTCGATAAGATGGTGGATTTTTTTTCAGACAGAGGATTCAAAGTTTACGTTCCTCAGCTGCCGATCTACGATTTGCCCGTACTCAATACCAATCTTACCACAATAGCAAAATATATCGCTAAATTCATAGAAACGCACATCGATGCTCCGGTTACGATCGTCGGAAACTCCATGGGAGGCCATATCGGGCTCATCTTAACGCTGGCAAGACCTGATTTAATAAAAAATCTTGTCCTTACCGGCAGTTCAGGGTTATATGAAAGAACATTCGGGGACAGTTTTCCCAGAAAGAACGACCGTTCCTATATCAGAAAGAAAACAGAAGAAGTTTTCTATGATCCTGCCATTGCAACCGAAGATCTTGTAGATGAAGTTTTTTCGGTGGTAAACGACAGAATGAAGGGCATTAAAACCGTCATGCTCGCAAGAAGTGCCATCAAGCACAATATGCTTCATGACCTGCCGAAAATCCTCACGCCCACCTGCCTGATCTGGGGAAGACAGGATAATGTCACCCCTCCCGAGGTCGCGGAGGACATGCACAAATTCATTCCGAATTCGGATCTGTTCTGGATAGAACACTGCGGCCATGCAGCCATGATGGAAAAACCGGATGAATTCAACGAAATTCTCTACAGCTGGTTAAAAGATAAAGTTTAAACTAAAATATATAAACCATTAAGAACTTTTCTTAATGGTTTGTTTTTCTAAAAATATTTCAAAAATGGTTATTAAAACAGCAAACTTCGTAAAGAGTAGCGGAAAATGGCAGGAATGCCCGGAACCCAATATTCCGGAATATGCTTTTATCGGAAGATCCAACGTCGGAAAATCTTCACTCATCAACGCGATGATGAACCATAAGGACCTCGCAAAAACTTCGCAGACCCCCGGAAAGACACAGCTCATCAATCATTTCCTGGTCAATGAAAGCTGGTATCTTACCGATTTACCGGGATACGGCTACGCTAAAGTGTCAAAGTCGATCAGAAAAGATTTTGAAAAGCTGATCACCAATTATATCCTCAACAGGAAAAATCTCGTCAATCTCTTTGTGCTGGTAGATTCCCGCCACAAACCCCAGGCCATTGACCTGGAATTCATCCAGTGGTGCGGGGAAAGCGGTGTTCCCTTCTCGATTGTCTTTACCAAAGTAGATAAGCTGAAACCCAACGCCGCTATAAAAAACGTGGAAGACTACAAAGCCGAACTCCACAAAACCTGGGAAGATCTTCCGGAGATTTATGTAACCTCAGCCGAGAAGAAAGAAGGATGCGACGAAATCCTCAATTTCATCCAGAAAACCAATGAATTCCTAGCCAATAATAACGTAAGTTTCGATGAGTAACATAATCTGGAAGATCAAAAGTTTCGACGAGTTTACCGTTCCTGAATTATACAACGTTCTAAAAGCAAGAATCGATGTTTTTGTCGTAGAACAGGACTGCCCATATCCGGACCTCGACGATTATGACCAGAAAGCCATCCATATCTGGGCGGAAGAAAATGGGGACGTATTAGCCTACTGCCGGATATTCGATAAGGGAATTAAATATCCTGAAGCCTCCATCGGAAGAGTTCTTACCACCGGAAAGGCACGCGGAAAGAACCTGGGAAAACAACTGATACAATATGCGCTCGACACCATTGAAGCCCGTTTTCACACCTCTGACGTAAGAATTTCCGCACAGGATTATCTACTGAGGTTTTACGGAGCTTTCGGTTTTGAAGATACCGGCAAAAAATACCTTGAAGACGACATTCCGCACACGGAAATGTTTTATCAGAAAAAATAATAAAGAGGCTTTCAGACTGATGAAAGCCTTTTTCAATGTACACGAGGCAGCATCCAAAATCAATAAGGTGTCCGCCGGAATAGATAAGGCATCTTCCAAAGTAAATAAGTCTTCCTCTCAACCCGATAAAGCTTTGGCAAAAATAAATATAACATCCGCCAAAGTATATAAGACATCCGCCGGAACACATAAGGCATCCGCCAAAATAGATAAGCCTTTGTCTCAACCCGATAAAGCTTCGGCAAAAATAAATATGACATCCGCCAAAGTGTATAAGACATCCGCCGGAATACATAAGGCATCCGCCAAAATAGATAAGCCTTTGTCTCAACCCGATAAAGCTTCGGCAAAAACAAATATAGCTTTGGCCAAAGTATATAAAGCAATGTCCGGATTAAATAAGCAATGTTTTAGATAAAATAAGGGCTGTCTCAAATTGTGAAACAGCCCTCATCTATTATATTACTCATTCAGCATTCCAAGTTCACCGAAATGCTTTTTGAATTTCTGGATTTTTGGCCCGACCACGGCACTGCAATAAGGCTGTGTAGGATTTTCATTGTAATATCCCTGGTGATATTGTTCGGCAGGCCAGAACTTTTCAAATTTTGTCACTTCCGTTACATAAGTTCCCGGCCATCTTCCGGACTGCTTAGACCTTTCGATCGCTTCTTCCGCTTTTGCTTTTTCAGCATCATCTTTATAGTAAATGACCGAACGGTACTGCGTGCCGATATCATTCCCCTGCCTGTTCAGCTGGGTAGGATCATGAAGAAAGAAGAAAACATCCATCAGCTGTTCATAAGAAATCACAGCCGGATCGTAGGTGATCTGTACCACCTCTGCATGACCCGTTTCACCGGTACACACCTCCTCATAAGTAGGATTGTCTTTATGACCTCCCGAATATCCTGAAACAGCCGACTGCACCCCTTTCAGCATATTGAAGCAGCTTTCCACGCACCAGAAGCAACCACCTCCGAATGTGATCTGTTCTAAATTATTGTTGTCCATTTTTTGTTGATTATTGAATTAAATATATTCTCTGAATTCGGAATATCCTTGAAAAAAACAGATCAAAAATAGGAAAAAGTTTTTCAATTTCATGCTCGATCCGGCTTCTAAAACCAAATCGGAGCTATAGATGAGACAAATTATTTTTGACATTAAAAATAATTTTGACCTAGGGAGTTTTTTTTAACGCAAAGGTTTAATTCTGAATCTGCAGATTTCAAGTGAGCAAAGGAAGAATCAGCAAGCTGATTTGATGAAGCGCACGTCCAAGTTTCGCGCAGCAATTATTGCCTTCCTTCTAAAATCAGCGATAACCATTTTTCCTTTGCGTTAAAAAAAAAGATCTGCTCAATCTGCAAATCTGCGGGAGTATTTAACAAAAAGAATCTAGTAGCCCGTAACATTTCCAGAGAACAAAAAATGAATCAGCACACTGATTGATGAAGTTTACGTTAGCTTCGCGCAGCAATGTATTGCCTTTGCCTTCTAAAATCAGCGGTAACCATTTTTCCTTTGCGTTAAAAAAAAGATCTGCTCAATCTGCAAATCGGCGGGAGTATTTAACAAAAAGAATCTAGTAGCCCGTAAAATTTCCAGAGAAAAAAAAAGAATCAGCGCGATAATGATTCCTCTTTGCGTTAAAATATTTATCAATAAAAAAGCACCCTTAAAAAGGATGCTTGTATCTATGTAAATAAATTTCAATTATTTCTCCCAAACCAGGGCACTTGCTCCCAAGATAGCAGCATCTGCTTCATCCAGTTCACTGAATACCAGTTTTACTTTATTCCTGAAAATCGGCAGTAAATTTCGCTCCATGTGCAGTTTTGTAGGCTTTAAAATAAAATCCCCGGCTTTAATCACTCCACCAAACAGAAGAATCGCTTCAGGAGACGAAAACATAACAAAATTCGCCAGCGCTTCTCCCAGCTTTTGCCCGGTATACCTGAAAACCTCTATAGAGATCGCATCTCCTTTCAATGCACATTCATGAACGGTTTTTGAGTTGATCGACTCTTCAGGATACTGCGTCAGCATCGACTCCGGAAATTCAGCACGCATCTTTTTGGCGGTGATGGCAATCCCTGTTGCGGAAGCATAGGCTTCGAGAGAACCTTCAGAACCTGTACTCCAGTGCTTTCTTCCACCTGGCTTTACGATGGTATGTCCCAGTTCACCTGCGAATCCGTCATGTCCGTAGATCAGCTTACCGCCGGCAACAATCCCACTTCCTACGCCGGTTCCCAAGGTAATCATGATGAAATCCTTCATCCCTCTTGCAGCTCCGAAAAGCATTTCTCCGATGGCTGCCGCGTTGGCATCATTGGTGATGGTACAAGGCAGTCCGAATTTGGCTTTCATCAGATCCGCAAACGGAATGATGCCTTTCCAGGGAAGGTTGGGCGCCTGCTCTATCGTTCCTGTATAGTAGTTGGCATTTGGAGCTCCTACTCCGATCCCATCAAAATTTTTCTCTTTTCCGTGGCTATCGATCATCGGACGAACAGCCTCGTATAAAGCATCTATATACTCTTCTACGGTAGGGTAGGCATCTGTCCGGATGTTTCCTTTCTCCAGAACTTCACCTCTGTGGTTTACCACTCCAAATTTTGTATTCGTCCCGCCAATATCAATTCCCAGCGCAACGTGTTTTGACAAATCTACTAATGACATTTCTCTTCTTAATAATTGTAAAAGGTTAAAATTATAAAAAAGATCTTATTATTAGACGATTAAGCAGCATTTTATTTAAAAAAAATATTATGTTGTTTTCAGGGTATTCTTTTTCCTTCTTCCCCACCAGATCATAAATCCGGTCACTGGTAATGAGGCACATACAAGGCTCACCAGGAAAGCAATGATCTTTGTCGGCAGTCCCAGAATGGCACCTACGTGAATATCGTAATTGGCTCCGACTGCTTTTTCCCCGAAATTTTTGTCTTTCATGTCGTGAGTATGGAGCAATTCTCCCGAGTTTTCATCAAAAATAAGACTGCTGCTTTTATGATAAGAGTAGGATAAATGTTTCACATAAACTTCAAAATTCGGATGCTCATGATCGTCCATATGTTCATGGCCGAGATCAATAGAGAAACCATAGGAATCGGGGTATTTTGCTTTTACCGTATTGCTGATTTTATCTAAAGTACCCTCCGTTCTCCATTCGATGGGAGCTTTGGTTTTAATGGATGAGAAATCAGGATAAGCTGTTTTCCCACCGGAGAAAACAAAGTAAATCGCAGCCTGAACGACGAAGAACGCATAGAATAACCCTGTAATCGAAAATATTAAAGCAAAAATAGAAGCGTAAAAACCCAGCACATTATGAAGATCATAATTTTTTCTTTTCCAGCTTTTCACATTTTTCCATTTAAAGGAGAAACGTTGTTTTCTGGCAGCTTTATTTTTTGGCCACCAGAGAATAATTCCGGAGATCAGCATGATGACAAAAATAATCACGGGAATTCCCACGAGATAGGTCCCCCAGGATTGCTTCAGCAGATAACTCCAGTGGATCATTTTAACGATCTGGAAAAACCCGTTTTTCTCATCATAGGTTCTTAAGACTTTTCCGTTATAAGGATTTACATAAGCGATTTTATAGATCGGGAATTCATCAAAATAGTTCCAGCCTTTGGGATCATGCTCGTACCAGTAGAAAAGATAAGACATCTTTTTATCGATCGGGATATTGACCCAGTGAACGGGATATTTTTCTTTTACCTGCGCTACAACAGATTTTTCCAGGACACGTATCGGAAGAACCTGTTTCTGGTCTATATTTTTTTCGTTGTGATAAATAACATCTTTCCGGGTAAAGTTTTCCACCTCATCTTTAAAAACATACAGAGCTCCGGTAATGGAAATGATAAAAATCAGAAACCCAATTCCCAGACCAAACCACAAATGAAGCTTGCCGGTCCATTTTTTAAATGCACTTGGTTTTTTCTTATGATGATGCTTTTTTCTCATGATATCCTTACGTGAGGCAAAGGTAATGCTTAATTTTTATTTAGAATACTTACAATTAAGGAATTTTACTGATATTTTTCCTATTCATATAATGCATAAACAAAAGCGCTTCATCATGAGAGTCAGATGAAGCGCTTTTGAGATGATATTTAAATAAAATCTGTTTTAAAATTTATATTCAATCATAAAAGTTCCCCGCATTCCCGGTGCATTGGCGAAGTCGCTGTCCCGTGCTGCCCACCACGCGATCGGCGGCTGGTAAAGGGTGTTGAAAAGGTTTTCAATTCCCAGGGAAAGCTTCCAGGCCTTATTGATATCATAACTTGACTTAAAGTTAAAGACGGTGTATTCTGGTACCTTTCCTTCTCCGTAGGCATACAATCCGGTCTTTGCATTAGGCTGGAACCGATCCTGTCCGAAGATGTGAAGCATATCCAGCCCTACGGATAAATTCTGCAAAGGCCTAGCCTGAACATACGCGAGAATTTTTGGTGCGGAAATTCTGCTGTTGTTAATTTTGGTTGAATAATCGCCATCATCTTTTGGTGATGTGATTCCTTCGATCCAGCTGTAGCTTCCTCCGAAATTGATCCATCGTGCAGGGGAGAAATGTAAAAATCCTTCTACCCCGTACACCACTTCCGGTGCGCGCTGGATGGTCAATGAACGGTCGGCACTCTGAACAAAAGAAGCACCCAGCTTTGAGGTACTCACATAGGAAGTCACCTCATAATTAAGCCAGCTGGTAATTTGCCCGGTAGTACCTAATTCGTAATTATTGACAATAATGGGTTTTGTCTCGAGATTATTGATTGTGTCTGAGGTTGAGGTTCTCAATATCCGGCCAAGTTCATTGATGGAATATGCCTGAGAGAAACTTCCGAAAATATTAATGGCCGGATTGATGTTGTACCGGAATCCGATGTTACCTACCAATGCGTTATATTCAAGGTCTCCCCCTTTCACAAAAATACTTTGGGTAAAAGTGCCGTCGTTTTTAATAGAAGACAGCGTATTGAAGTCTCCCACTTTCACTTTAATATTCTCATATCGCAGCCCTCCTTTCAGGATCAGTTTTTTAAAGAGGTCGATTTTCATCAACATGAAAGGGGCAATATTTGTCATGTTCATATCAGGGGTCCAGTAGCGGCCGTCTTCCAGCTTCTGTACGGTCTGGTCATTAAGAATATCGATTCCATAAATGACTTCACCTTGCGAATTCTGAGCGTTCCATAGCTGGGTGTCGAAATTGGCTCGTGCTCCATATTTTTTCGAGATAACATTAGACTGTCCGCCGTTGAAAAAAGTGTCGCTGTATCCATATACCGTTCTAAAATCCTGCATATAGAGGTTGACGTTAAGGGAAGTTCCCTGCCATAGCCTTTTGTTGTCGTAGCTGAGCTTGAGGTTATGATTTCTCGGTGTTCCTTGCGGGGTGGTTTCCAGACCTTTTCCGAGGCCCTCACCGATGGTTGGTGTTACTCCGTATTTTCCGGTTTTGAGCCCTAAATCCAACTCAGATTTTGAAGCATAACCGATATAGGAAGCTTCGAGTCTGTTGTTTTCATTAAAATTATAGCCCAGCTTCAGCATTCCGTTATAATTGTTCATTTTTGCGGTACTGTATGTCGGGCTCAGATTGTCTCCGTTGGCATCTTTGAGATATCCGGTTCTTTCGTATGCGAATGACGCAACATAGTCGAAATCTTTGGTAATTTTTCCGGAAAGCAGCTGGCTCGCCCTGAATCCTAAAGTTCCGCCATACGGTTGGCCAGTCACTCCGACCTGTGAAATTCCTGAGATCTTTTTATCACCCGTGCTTTTTCTGGTGATATAATTGATGATCCCTCCGTCTGATCCGTTTCCGTAGATGGAAGTAGCTCCTTTAATCACTTCAATTCTTTCAATGACCGAAGGATCGATAGATCTGATGTCTCTTGCTCCATTTCTTAAAGGCGTCGATTGCGGAATTCCGTCGATCAAAACCAAAACCTGTCTTCCTCTGAGCGTTTGCCCACTGTTGGTCGTTGTTCCCGAGCTTGTGGCAAGACTGGGAACCGTATATTGTAAAATGTTGCTGATATCCGAATTGACGGTCAGCTGCGACTGAATCTGCTTCTGATTAACAATGGTCACAGAACCTGGAATTTCTTTAATATTCTCTTTCTTTCTGGAAGCCGTTAATACGACTTCATCCACATCTTTTACCTGAAGAGAGTCTTTCTGCTGTGCAAAAATGTTCACAGAAGCTAATGCAGCTGCTGCTAAAATGGTCTTTTTCATGAGTTTTTGATTCCTTTTTTCTTTTTTTTACCTAGCCATATCAAAAATCCGGTTACCGGTAACGAGGTGCAGAGAAGCCCTGCGATGAACCAGATTATTTTTCCGAAAATGCCAAAATACGAACCTGTATGGATATCATAATTGGCATTGGCATATTTTTCTGCATTGTTTAGCTGATCGTGAGATTTATTCATCAGCAGCTTTCCTGAATATTTATCAAAAACAACCTGACTTCTTATGGCAAACCTTCCATCTTCCCCATAAACCGTGACGGGTATATTATTTAATTCCTTCCCTTTTTTGGTTTTCCCATTCAACGGAATACGGAAACTTGAATAGGCAGGATAGTTTTTTCTTGCCTCCTGTGCGGTAAGGTCGAAAATGTCTGTTTTTTTTACGGATAGCGAATCCGGGGATTTTATTTCTTTTTCTTTCGGTAGTTCCGAAGATCCGGCTAATACCAGATTAAAGACATTTTTCACCCATGGAAACGAGAAATAAATTCCGGATAAGCTTAATAACAGGGCAATAAATGAAACATAAAACCCCAAAACATTATGAAGGTCGTAGTTTTTACGCTTCCAGGTTTTTACATTTTTCCAGACGAATGAATAGCGTCCTTTTGCTGCTTTCCTGTTTTTAGGCCACCAAAGGATAATTCCGGTGATCAGCATGATAATGAACAGCACCACTGGGATTCCTACGACATATTTCCCCCAGTCTGTTTTTAAAAGTAAACTCCAGTGAATGGATTTAAGGATCGGGAAAACATCATACTTTTCGTTATAAACCCCAAGGATTTCGCCGTTATACGGATTTACATAGACCAGCTTATTGATTTTTACCTCCTCAAAATAATTCCAGGCATTTTTATCTTTTTCATAAAACCAGAATTCATAAGATTTTGTCTTGTCTAAAGGAATTTCAACGGAAGTCACCGGGTATTTTTCGTTCAGTTCAAAAGTAACTTTATCCTTTAAAACCTCAATTGGCAATGGGTTTTGCCTAATCGTTTCAGCATTAAGATCATAAGCATTCTTCCTTAATTGATGCTGAATTTCATCTTTAAAAACATAAAGAGTTCCTGACAGGGATACTATAAAAACAATCAGACCAACGCACAAACCCAACCAAAGATGCAGTTTGGCAGACCATTTTTTGATCCATGAAGGCTTTTTCTTATGGTGATGCTTCTTTCTCATGCGATGAGAAAAAAGTTAACCTTTTAAGGGGTTAACTTTTAATTATTTAAAATTTATATCCTATTGAAAGTCTGAAATTTCTTGGAGCTTCTGCCTGATAATAATAATATGATCCGTAAGAATAGTATGATCCAGAATACAGATATCTGTCAAATACATTAAACACGTTTAACCCCACTCTGAATTTTGTGTTTTCCCATGAGAGACCGGCATCAAATTTAAGATAGTCGTTCATATTCTGCGTTCCTGCAGTTCCCCAGTTCCAGGTACTTCTGTCACCCAGGAAAGTTCCTCCGAAACTTAGTCCGAATCCTTCCAGTATTCCATCTGTAAAAGTGTAGTTTAACCAGCCGTTAACTGTATGCTTGGCATATCCAGGAATTCTTGTTCCTACAGGATTAGAAGTAGGATCGTTGGATTCTGTTATTTTATTTTCTGTAAAAGCGTAATTGAATATAGCATTAAATCCTTTTACAATTTCTCCTTTAAGATCGAATTCAACACCCTGAACTCTTGATTTACCTAATACAATAGAGAATCTTTCTCCAGGAATATTGTTTGGATCAGTGATAAGTTCGTTGTTTTTGTTTATATTGTAAACAGAAAGAGTAGTGTTCCATTTTCCACCGAACCAGTCTCTCTTTAGCCCTACTTCCATATTATCTCCAGTAATGGGACTTGCACTCGCTCCACTTCTCAGGAAACCCGCTTGTGGTACAAATGCCTGATCATATAATGCATATACTGAAGTATTTTCATCCACTGAATAGCTTAATCCTACACGAGGGGTGATTCGGTTCGCCTTTTTATTGGTACCATAATCATTCTGACTTACTGTAGTGTATCTTGCAGCCAAGGTTACTCTTAATTTATCATCAAAGAAACCTAATTCGTCCTGTAGATATAATCCGGTATAATTCTGATTAATAGTGCCGCCGGAACCTGCTCTTTCCGAAAGCGGGCGTGTCTTGTCGAAAGCACGGTAGCCTATTAAATTATTCGGTCCGAAATAAGCATTCTGTCCGTTACTATCGTAATTGTTTGTATCTACATTATACCAATAGCTGTAATCGGCAACCGTGTTTCCGGGATCTGTTGGAGTTGCAGGCCTATAATCTCCATCAGCATTAAATTTATCCAGATTGTATCCCTGATTCCAGTCAGCCATATACTTTTTGCTTCCAAGATCCAGCCCTGCTAAAATTTTATGTGATACAATACCTGTTTTTGCATATCCATTTAAGAAGACCTGTCCGAATTTCATAGTATTATCAGCTTCCCAATAATTCAACTTTCGAATCATGTAACTTTTATTTTCAAACCTATCCGGCCAAATATCACTTCCCATGGTGTATTCGTTGACATAGGTTAGCTGAGAAGTCAGTTTCCAGTTTTCGTTAAACTTATGTTGTAGATTGATGTTAACGGTATTATTGTCAACCTTCGTAGGGTCTAGACTTGGATCTGTAAGAGTATAATTTACAGGTTTTGTTCCATATCCTTCAAAACTGTAAACATACGCAGAACCTACTTCAGACATCTTTGCCTTCTGATAGATATATTCTGCTGTTAAAGTCGTCTTATCGGTAAGATTTACTTTTAATGAAGGATTAATGATATAACGGTCATTAAACTCATAATCTCTGAAACTGTTTCTGTTCTGAGCCATTAAATTTAATCTGAAAGCAACTTTATCAGTAATCTTGGTATCGATATCCGTTTCGCCTCTGTACATATTGAAGCTGCCCAGTGTTACTCTTGCTGAACCGTTTAAAGATTGTCCTGTTGGTTTTTTGGTAACGATATTGTAGATACCGCTTGGTTCTCCGTTTGACATTAAGAATCCGGATGGGCCTTTGATAAATTCAATGTGATCTACAAAAGACATATCTTCACTCAATGGACCCCAATTCGAAGTAACGTTGACTCCGTTCATGAAGGCTGCAGCTCTGGAACCTCTCATGTTTACTCTTGTATACATGTCTCCCCAGTGCTCCAATCTCTGTGCTCCTGCAACGTTTCTCAGAACACCGTCGCTTAATGTTGTCACCTGCTGATCTTCCAATGCTCTGTTAGTAATGATAGAAACATTCTGAGGAATTTTTATAAGTTCCTCGTCGAGACGCATAGAAGATGACCCTTCCTTTTCTACGTATTTCTTATAATATTTCCCATTTACGATTACTTCCTCAATATCATTCGACTTAATCGTATCTTTTTCCTGAGCAAAAGTTAGCATAGAACCTAACATCGATGCACAGATCAGCATATTTTTCATGAAAGTAAAATTTTCTGCAAATATATTGTTTTTAATTATTCTAAATAAATAATTGGATTGATATTTGTCATAAAATTAATATATCATCAATAAGAAAAGCCGCTCCAGACAGTTCTGAAGCGGCTTCTCTATATTTTGAAAATACTTTTCTTACGCCGGAATCTCTCCTTTGTATAAGAATGAAATAATTTCTTTGTTCAATTTATCGATCATTTCGCTGAATAAGTGGAAAGATTCCTGCTTGTAAATTACCAGCGGGTCTTTCTGTTCGTAGACCGCTCCCTGAGAAGATCTTCTCAAATCGTCCATTTCACGAAGGTGGAGTTTCCAGTTTTCATCGATGATGGACAATGTGATATTCTTTTCAAAATCGTTGATTAAGCTGTCACACTGCGTTTCATAAGCCTCCTTAAGATCCGTCACAATCGTCATGGTCTTATGACCGTCTGTGAAAGGAACCTGAATCATTTTAAACATCGATCCCTGGTTCTGATAAACATTCTCAATAATCGGGAATGACTTCTCTTTCAACAGGTTGAGTTTCATCTGATAGTCTTCCTGAGCAGCTTTAAATAAAATATTGGTAAGATCCTGAACGGTTTTCGATTTAAAATCATTTTCAGACACCGGAGATTCCATGGTGAACGTTTTAATGATTTCGTATTCAAAATCTTTATAACTTCCGGATGCTTTTCCTTTTGCCGCAATGGAATTGGCTACATCGAAAATCATATTTGCGATGTCATACTTAAGATGATCTCCAAACAAAGCGTTCTTTCTTCTCTTGTAGATCACATCACGCTGCTTGTTCATCACGTCATCATATTCAAGAAGTCTTTTTCTGGTTCCGAAGTTATTTTCTTCCACCTTTTTCTGAGCTCTTTCGATCGACTTGGAAATCATAGAATGCTGAATGACCTCACCTTCCTTATGCCCCATTCTGTCCATCATTTTCGCAATTCTTTCAGAACCGAATAAACGCATCAGGTTATCTTCCAGCGAAACATAGAACTGGGAACTTCCCGGGTCTCCCTGACGTCCCGCTCTACCCCTCAACTGTCTGTCAACACGTCTGGAATCGTGTCTTTCGGTTCCGATAATAGCTAATCCTCCTGCTTCTTTTACTTCTTTCGTAAGCTTAATATCGGTACCACGACCCGCCATGTTGGTGGCGATGGTAACAACGCCCGGTTGTCCTGCTCCCGCTACGATTTCTGCTTCTTTTTTGTGAAGTTTAGCGTTAAGAACCTGATGAGGAATCTTTCTTAATTGCAATGCTTTTGACAGCAACTGAGAAATTTCAACAGAAGTTGTTCCTACCAGAACAGGTCTTTTTGCGGCTGTTAATCTTTCAATTTCTTCAATAACGGCGTTGTATTTTTCACGGTTGGTTTTGAAAACCAAATCCTGTCTGTCATGTCTTAAAATAGGACGGTTGGTTGGAATTACCACTACGTCTAATTTATAGATCTCCCAAAGCTCGCCGGCTTCGGTTTCTGCTGTACCCGTCATCCCCGCAAGTTTATTGTACATACGGAAATAGTTCTGAAGGGTAATGGTTGCAAAGGTCTGCGTAGCGGCTTCAATTTTTACATTTTCCTTTGCCTCGATCGCCTGGTGAAGTCCGTCCGAATAACGTCTTCCTTCCATGATACGACCCGTCTGTTCATCAACGATTTTTACTTCGCCGTCGATAACCACATATTCGTCATCTTTTTCAAACAAAGTATAGGCTTTCAGCAGCTGGCTCATGGTATGAACACGCTCTGACTTCTCTGCAAAATCGGAGAACAGTCTTTCTTTCGCTTCAAATTCTTCTTCTTTTGATAAATTTTTAGCTTCCAGTTCGGCAATTTCAGTCCCGATATCCGGAAGTACGAAGAAATTCGGATCAGAATTCCCTTGGGACATGTATTCTACTCCTTTATCAGTAAGATCAACCTGATTGTTTTTCTCTTCAATAACGAAGTATAGATCTTTATCTACGATCGGCATGTCACGGTTATTATCCTGCATGTATTGTGCTTCTGTTTTCTGAAGCAGGGCACGGTTTCCGCTTTCCGATAAGAATTTAATTAACTGTCTGTTCTTAGGAAGACCTCTATACGCCTGAAGCAATTTAAACCCTCCTTCTTTGGTGTTTCCGGCAGCGATTAATTTTTTCGCTTCGTTGAAAATGGCCGAAACCGTTTTTTTCTGAACCTCAACAATTCTGTCGATAGAAGGTTTCAGCACGTCAAATTCCTGACGATCTCCCTGAGGAACCGGTCCGGAAATGATCAACGGTGTTCTGGCGTCGTCTACCAAAACGGAGTCGACCTCATCGACGATGGCAAAGTTCAGTTCTCTCTGTACGAGTTCTGAAGGCGAAGTCACCATGTTGTCTCTCAGATAATCGAAACCGAATTCATTATTGGTTCCGTAAGTGATATCCGAATTATATGCTTTTCTTCTTCCGTCGGAGTTCGGTTGGTGGTTATCAATACAGTCGATCGACATTCCATGGAACTGGTATAATGGACCCATCCATGCGGAGTCCCTTTTCGCAAGATAGTCATTCACCGTTACAACGTGAACACCTCTTCCCGGAAGGGCATTTAGGAAAATAGGAAGTGTACCCACCAAAGTTTTACCTTCTCCGGTTGCCATCTCAGCAATTTTACCACTATGAAGGATTACCCCTCCGATAAACTGTACGTCATAATGTACCATATCCCATTTTACAGGAGTTCCGGCAGCATCCCATGAGTTCTTCCATACGGCCTGGTCACCCTGAATCTCGAGGAAGTCTTTTCCTGCAGCAGCCAATTGTCTGTCCCAGTCTGTTGCCTTCACGCGGATCTCTCCGTTCTGTGCCCATCTTCTGGCCGTTTCTTTTACCAATGCAAAAGCTTCGGGAAGAATCTGACCCAGTACTTTTTCTTCAATGTCGTATGATTCCTTTTTTAGAGCCTCAATTTTTGAAAAAAGCGCTTCTTTTTCGTCAACGTTTTTCGAATTTTTTATCTGCTCTTGTATCTGTTCTATCTGAGATGAGATTTTTTCAGTTGCTGATTTAATATTTCCTTTAAATTCAGCAGTTTTTTCTCTCAATTCGTCATCAGATAACTGTTGAATATTAGGTTCAACAGCTTTGATTTTTGTTACAACTTTTTTTACTTCTTTTAGGTCCTGCGCTTTCTTGTCTCCCAAAAACCCTTTAAGAACTTTGTTTAAAAAACTCATAAATTTTTGCTTTATGCCTAAAGCGATATGCTTTAAGCGTTTTAAATAACACGCTTATCGTGTAAATTGATATGTAAAAAAGGGCAAAAAAGCTCTAAGCGATGCCTAAAGCTTAATGCTTTCAATTAATATTCGTCTTCGTTCCAAAGATAATCTTCGTCCGTAGGATAGTCGCTCCAGATCTCATCGATGGCATCATAGATTTCTCCTTCATCTTCGATGGCCTGAAGGTTTTCCACAACTTCCATAGGTGCACCAGTTCTGATTGCGTAATCAATAAGCTCTGCTTTTGTCATTGGCCAAGGTGCGTCACTTAAGTATGAAGCTAATTCTAATGTCCAGTACATAATTTTCTAATTTTTTGCAAAAGTATAAAAATAGCTTATATTATATGCTTTTTTACACCTGATTTTCAATTCTTTTTATTAATTTTTGTTCATTCAACAGGCCAGGCGCTTGTTTTACTACATGGTCTGCCGGTTTGCTGTCATTTTCTCAAAAACCATTCCACAAATTTTTTTATGCCATTTTGGAAGTTGGTGTCCGGTTTATAGCCTATTAATGTCATGGCTTTTGTAATATCGGCATTGGTTTTCAGGACATCTCCGGGCTGCATTGGCAGATTTTTCCGAATGGCAGATTTTCCCAATGTGGTTTCTATGACATGAAGCATTTCATTCAGCGTGATGACCTCGCTTTCACCCAAATTGATGATCTCATATACATCGGAATGATTTTCCAGATAAACGATCGACTTTACGATTCCATCGATAATATCATCAATATAAGTATAATCCCTTGCTGTCGTTCCGTCTCCGTAAAAAGGGATTTCAAGGTCTTCCGTGATTAATCGGGTAAACTTATGTATAGCAAGATCAGGCCGTTGTCGGGGTCCGTAGACCGTAAAAAACCTCAATTGTATCATGTCGATGTTATACAGATCATGATATACATGGCCAAGGATTTCGCCGCATTTTTTCGTAGCAGCATAAGGAGAAATCGGCTTATCTACATTATCGGTCTCCGAAAATGGTATTTTTTCATTATTTCCATAAACACTTGACGAGGATGCCGCAACAAATTTTTTGACATTAAATTCCTTACACAACTCCCACAGATTCATGGTGCCGCGGATATTGACTTCTTCATACTCCAAAGGCCTTTCAATGGAAGGGCGCACTCCGGCCAGTGCCGCAAGATGCACAACCATATCAATCGTATGTTCTTTAAAGATTTTTTCCAGACCTTTTTTGTCACGGATATCCTGGTAATATAAGGCATACCGTTCAGATTGTACGACAGTTGCTAATCTGTGGATATCTCCCTGTTTTTCCGTAAATTCAAAATCCGAATAATTCTGTATTGAATCTAAAGTATTCCTAACTTTTATCTGATAATTATAAAAATCATCAAAGTTGTCAACATTTATGACAGAATGTCCCTTTTTTAATAATTGTTCTGAAAGGTGAGAACCAATGAATCCGCTTCCGCCCGTTATAAGATAGACCATTTGTGGCTTTTTAGTCCAACAAAAATATAAATTTATTTTTTGAAAATATAATCATTAATTTTACCTGAAAAGTAATCGATATCACTATGCAGTTCCAGGGACAAATTTTAAAGATGATAAGCTTCAATGATGAGCCTATTCAATATTACCTTAACCTTTCCGGCGATCTCATTCACATGAATGAACTTTTCGGAAAAGAATTAACCATAAAACATACCGGTTTCCAATGTGTACATTGCCAGCAAAATAAGCCGATATACCGAATGGGTTTCTGCAAAAACTGCTTCTTTGAAAGTCCTTATGCCAGCGACACCATCATCCGTCCTGAGCTCTCTACCGCGCATCTTGGAGTTGCAGAACGCGACCTGGAGGTAGAAAAAGAAATCCAGCTTCAGCCCCACACCGTGTATCTGGCTTATACCGGAGAGGTGAAGGTCGGTGTTACGAGAAATACACAAATTCCCACACGATGGATCGATCAGGGCGCGACTTTTGCTCTGCCTATTGCAAGAACCGAAAACAGATATGAAGCAGGAATGATAGAAGTCGCCCTCAAGCAGCATGTTCCCGACAAAACAAGCTGGAAAAAAATGCTTCAGGATGATTTGGAAGATGATATTGACCTGGCTGATTTTCAGCAGAAAATAAGAGCATATTTTCCTGATGATTTCCAGAAATTCTACAGTGAAGGCGAGGATTTGTGGCGGTTTGACTATCCTTTCGAAAAACCTGAAAAAGTAACTTCTTTCACACTGGACAAAAGACCCGAGTTCACCGGAAAACTAACCGGAATTAAGGGTCAATATCTGGGCTTTGAGGGAGGAAACTTCATCAATGTCAGGGGCCATGAAGGATATGTGATCGAATTTTTTGTAAAGAATTGATCTTTATATCAGAAACAAAATAGGTAACATGAAAAAATGGGCTAAAAAGCTGTTTGTTGGTCTGGGAATTTTGTTGGTGATTATTTTATTGGCAAATTTCGGACTCAACATCTGGCTTAAAACCCAGCTTCCGAAATACATTAAGAATAATACCGACTACAAGGTTTCCTACAAAAGCATGGAAGTTGATCTGATGTCAGGAAATATCCTGGCCACCATAATATCAGTCAACAGTAAAAATCCACAAAACATTAATGTGATCGGTCTCCAAGGGACTATTGACACGTTAAAAATAAGCCGTTTCGGAATTTATGATGCACTGTTCAACAAACAGATCAGTTCATCAGACCTTCTGCTTTCAAAACCCAACCTGAATGTGGTCCTGGCAAAGCCTGTGGATGACAAAACCGGAAAAAAAAGAAATCCTGTAAAGTTTGAAAACATCAGGATCAACGACGGAAACATCAGTGTTTTCAGACATACCAAACAAAAATTCTTATCTGTAGAGGATCTTTATCTTTATGTGGAAAACCTTCAGCTTACCGAGGAATCTGTTGAAGATAAACTTCCTGTTGTATTTGACCAGTACACTATCAGAGGAAAGAACTTTTTTTTACGTCCGGATGATGTTTATGCACTGAAAATCAGTTCTATCAAAACAGCTAATGGTAAGATGTCGATTGATGATTTTCAATTGATGCCTGTCCTGAGTTTCGATCAGTTTAAAAAATATTATCCCAAGAAAAATAAGCTTTTCCAGCTGGCGGTCAGGAAGATGGAATTTACGGACCTTGCATTGAAAAAAAACAACGTTTCTCTGGCCAACGCAAGTTTTTATCAACCCAACCTGCTTATCTACACCGCGGAGGCAACGCCGGTGAAGCCTAAGAAACCTTCTGATTTTGAGCTCAATCTTGCCAATGTGAAACTGGATAACGCCACGGTACAGATCATGAAGCCCAATGGAAGCAAGCTTCTTTATGCTAAAAATCTCTATGTGGACATAAACCAACTGAAATTTGACAAAGAAACGAGGCAGGAACTCGTCCCTGTCGGCTATAAAAACTTTCAGGTCTCCGGGAAAGAAGTTGTGTTTTCAAATCACCAGGATTTCACTTTCGGAAGCATTTATTTAAATCCTAAAAAAGGAGAAGTAAGAAACATTGCTATTGTCCCCAACGGAAGTGCAACCGATAAAACCTCTATGGATCTATTGGCAGATTATGTGAGATTTAACATCAATAAATGGGATTTTGCCGACAAAAAAATGAACCTTGATGTCCAGGACATTCTGATCAGCCGTGTCAAAGGAAAAATAACAGCGGGAACCCATAAAAATCAAAAGGTTAAAAAATCAGATGCCGGTGGCATTCAGTCACCTATTGTGATCAGAAAAGTAGTCCTTCAGAATTCGGATATTATTTATTCCAAAGACAATCAGCCATTGAGTTTTAATGATCTGAATGCAACGGTGAGCGATATTGAGCTTGTTTCTAAAAAAGACGGCTCGGGAATGGAGCCGAAAATCGGCAGGTATTCGGTCTCGACTAAAAATTTCGCCTATAAAACAAGGTTCTATAATATGACGGCTGCATTGGTTAAGCTGGATCATAATAATATCAATGTATCCGCCTTTGCCATGAAGCCTCTCGTTTCGAGAGCCCAGTTTATCAAAATGATTCCTGTGGAGAGGGATTTGTACGACATCACGGCCGGTCAGATTACCGCGCAAGGCACATGGAATCTTTTTTCGGATCAGAAATCGATAAATGCTTCGAATGTAACGATTAATAAAGCTGATGCCACTATTTTCAGAAGTAAAATTCCGGAAGACGATCCGAAGGAAAAACCTTTATATTCAAAGTTATTGCGCTCCATCAAAATTCCGATGGTGGTTAGCCAGCTTAATCTTAAAGATTCAAAATTAGTCTATGAAGAAGATACGCCGGAAAGTGCAGGTCCCGGAAAACTGACATTCAGCAATTTCAACATGAATGTTCAAAACCTGAATTCAGCTAAAACAAAAGGCAGGCCGACGCGTGTGGATATCAAAATCAACTGCTCATTCATGAATCTGGCTCCGCTTTCGGTAAACTGGAATTTTGATGTGGCGGACAGAGGTGATAATTTTAATATATCCGGGAGAACGACCAACCTGCCTGCAACGGGAATCAATCCGTTTATCCGTCCTTATCTGCATGTCACCGCGACCGGAACGATCCAGGAAATGCTTTTCAATTTCAGAGGAAATCCGAAGGGTCTGAATGGCAAATTCAATCTCAAGCATAAAGATCTGAAGGTGGCTATTCTGGACAAAGAAAATAAAGAGAAAAAAGGATTTCTGACGGCCATCGCCAACCTGCTGGTAAAGTCGGATTCGGGAAACCTGCCTGAAGATGTCGACGTGGAAGATGTTGAGAGAGATCCTACCAAATCATTCTTCAATCTTTTCTGGAAGGGAATCGAGCAGGGATTAAAGAAGACTCTTATCGGAATCAATATAGACAAGGCAAAAAAAACTGCCGATAAAGCTGTATCTACGGCAAAAAATGTTAAGAACGGCGTAAAAGACATGAAACAGTCTGCCAAAGAAATAGGAAAAGCAGCCCAAAAAGAGCCTTCTGACAAAGCAATGGAAAAACCATCCGAAACCGGTAAAGAAGAAAAAAAAGGGTTCTTAAAAGGAATATTTAAGAAGAAAGAAAAGCCCGCAACTGAATAGTTCCGGGCCTTTTATATTAATCAAAATCAAATTCGTCACTTTCGAGAATAGGAACTTTGCGTAGAAAATCATCAAACTCTTTGGGATAATTGCTTCCTGCGCCATACGAATCTATAATCATTCCCATATTTCCAGCGGTGTCTTTTACCACATACAGAACTGCATTGTCATCAGGACTGCTTGGCCCTTCAAAACGGTATGTTTTTATGATGGTGAGTTCATCAGGCTGATATACTTTTTCAGAATTTTCCAGTTTCATTTCACAGCTTTCATTCATCCTGAATTCCCTGTGGATCCCTCTTTGTGTGAGTCTTGTCATGACCTGGCTCAATGTGGTCATTTTGTCAATATTTCCGGTGCCTTCCATAATAATATTTTTCATCTAAAATGCAATAATCAAACCATTCGCACAAGAAATATGGTATTTAAAGTACGTTCAACGTTAACAAAAATTATAAAACCCAAATAGCATTGGGTATACTTTTTGCAATAGACAGGATAATAAATCAGAGAAAATATGAAAAAGGAAGTTGGAGTTTTACTGGCAGGAGGAGTTGGTCTTTTGGCAGTATTAAGTATCATCGGAATTAAAAAAATATTGCATAAAAAAGATAAAAGATACAGTGACGCTTATTCAGATTATCACAGACACTTTGATAAGAATCAGGAAGATGATTATCACGGTATAGAATTTTACGCACTGAAGTAGTAAAAATATATTCAAATCAGCGAATCCGGCACCAACAGGGCGCCGGTTTTTTTTGTGGAAAACTTTAGTGTTAAAACTCATTATTATCTGAAATTTCCATTCTATTTTTACAAGATAATGCAGAATGAAAACATCATAAAAGGACAGGGCGCTCAGCGAAATGTGATCAATCGTTTCGACCGGTACACTTATGAGCCAGAAGATGAAGATTATGAATCTGTAAAAACCTCTTTCACCGAAGTTTTCCCGAAAACCATTGTTAATCAGGTAAAAAGTGAAGATCTCCCGATGGAATATTCTATGAATCCGTATCAGGGCTGTGAGCATGGCTGCTCATACTGTTTCGCAAGACCTACCCATGAATATTGGGGATACAGTGCCGGGATCGATTTTGAAAGAAAGATCATGGTAAAGAAAAATGCCCCGGAACTTCTTGAAAAGTTTTTTCAGAAAAGAGGCTATAAACCGGAGCCTATTCTTCTTTCCGGAAACACAGACTGTTACCAGCCGGCAGAAAGGCAGTTTGAAATTACAAGGAAGCTTCTGCAGGTGTGCCTGGATTACAGGCATCCGGTAAATGTTCTTACCAAAAACGCTCTTGTACTCCGAGATATCGATCTATTAAAACCAATGGCCGAACAGAATCTCGTGTCGGTTTCATTAAGCATTCCGACCATTAATGAAGAACTGCGGAGAACCATGGAACCTAGGACAAGTTCCGCCAAGAATAAACTGAAAGCCATAGAGATCCTATCAGAAAACAAAATTCCGGTGAATGTCATGGTGGCACCTATTATCCCCGGGCTGAACAGTGATGAGCCTTTAGCTATTTTAAAAGCCATTTCGGAAGCCGGCGCACAAAGCTTCGGCTACACGCTGGTACGGCTGAATGATACCGTAGAGCCTGTTTTTATAAACTGGATTGAAAATGCTTTTCCGGATCGTGCGCAGAAAGTTCTGAATTTAATCCGTTCCATGCGGGGAGGAAAACTTGGCGAGAAAAGATATTTCGACAGGCAGAAGGGAGAGGGAAATATTGCAGAAATGATTCACACCACTTTCAAAATCGGGAGAAAGAAGTTTTTCGAAGGAAAAGAATTTCCCAAACTATCGTCCAAAAACTTTACCGGCTCCAAAGATCAGCAGCTGAAGTTATTTGACTGATAAACAATGATAATATCAATTACAAAATTAAGGCTGTCTTACAATCCGTAAACAGCCTTTTCATTTATTTGCTTAAATCTTCCTTAAGTTTTTTCGCTCCTTCCTCAACCTTTCCGGCTCCTTTCGCAGCCGCTTCTTTTACATCTTTCCCGGCTTTCTGAAGGCTTTCCTTCGTTTTGTCTGCGGTGGCATCTATTTTATTCTTAGCGTCTTCTGCAACGTTGTCTATCTTTTCTCCGGCCGCGTCAATCCTGGCCTGCGTTTTTTCTTTTACCTCATCGACTTTGGCGGTATCAACGCCTAATCCGCTTTCAGAGACGGTGGTCGTTGTGGTGGTGACAGTACCGTCCGGGTTTTCCACCTTCTCGGTTTTTGATGTTGATTTGGTGCAGGATACGACCAATGTAGCAATCATTAATCCTGATAAAATGTTTTTTTTCATACGTATTGATAAATTTAAATGTTAAATACTATTCTGTTTTTGTTTCGGCAGCAGCAGAAGTCCCGGCCGCTTTTTGTTTTTTATCTTCTTCCTCTTTTTTCTTGTTTTCTTTTTCCAGCTCTTCTTTAATCCTCTTCTCCTGTTCCTGAAGCTTCAGGGCCTCTTTCAAAGAATCCTGATATTTCTGCGAAGACATTTTGATTTTTTGTACCACGTCTACAGATGTTGCGCCGGTGGAAAATGAATCCACGGCCACAGTATCATAGCCTGCCTTCGGACTGTCTGCCGGGTACAGATCCTGCGGCTCTTTTTTTGAGCAGGAAACAGCCGACAATAGTGAAACAACAAGTATAAAAAACAAATTTTTCATGAGAACTAATTTAGCAGAAATTCCGCAATTACAGTTAATGATGAGATAATTTTACACGATCCTACTTACATCATTCTATAAAATTATTTCTCAAGCTTAAAAGTGGCCATCACCGGAAAGTGATCCGAAAGCTTTACCGAACGGTCTACCTTATAGCTGAGCGGCTTTATCGTTTTTGAAGAAAAAATATAATCTATCCGTATAGGGAATTTATAATCGTGAAAGCTTGTAGCACTTCCCTGTCCTGCTTCCACAAAAGCATCCTGTAAACCTTCTACCAGATGGTAATATTCGTATGAATTGGGAACCGAATTGAAATCTCCTGCCAGAATGACTGGATATGGGGAATTGTCAATGCTTTCCCGGATTGTGCTGATCTGTTCCTGGTGCATTTTAAATGTGGGGATCATTCTTTTAATAACGTTCTTCACTTTTTGCTCATCTTCGTCGCTGTTTCCATTCAGCTTTACCATAGATTTTTTAAACTTGAACGGCTGTAAATAAACATTAATAATCCGATAAATTTTCCCCCTTATCTCTAAGTCGGTTCTAATAACATAAGCATTGTTATAAGTATAATTGCTCTCGATAAGCTGCTTCTGCTCAATGATCTTATGCTTTGAAAAAAAAGTAACAACATAGCTTTGCGGTCCTTCGTGAAGCCCTTTGAATTTGTACTTTTCCCGGTCTCCGTATTCCTGCAGCAGAACAATATCAACATTCTGACTGTTAACATAAGATTCGATCTTCTTCATTCCATAGGACCCGCCTTTTGCATTGAGGGTAAGTATTTTCAGGTTGGCAGTTTCCTTTTTAGCAGGAACATAATTTATCCATCTGACGACAGGCTTAAAAAACAAAAGGCCGAAAAGAAGGAAGACAAAAGCCCTTTTTTTCCAGCTGATGATCCAGAAAATCGTAAGGACAAAATACACCGATATGAGTATTGGAAATCCCAGAGAAATAAAATTGAACCACGGAAAAGTCTTCGGCGGAACATAGGCATTTAAAAGCATCGCTGAGAGCAGGAAGAAGATTCCCAAATGAACGAAAAGAAGAATGAGGCGAAAGATTTTCACAGGAATTTAATTGAATCTATATAAATGTTTTTTCCAGTTTCTTGCCAGCAGCCATCCTACCAAAGCACCTCCCACGTGGGCAAGGTGGGCGATTCCTCCCACATTCCCAGTAACCCCAAGCCATACGGAGCCTACGACAATAATCGGCAATAAATATTTAACTTTCATTGGAATCGGAATAAACATGATCCCGATTTTTGCATCCGGATACAAAGTCGCAAATGCCGCCACGACCCCAAAAATAGCTCCGGAAGCTCCTACCATGGGTGATGTTAATGCCATATATAGATTATAAGCGTCTTCACTGTTGGCATATGGCTCCGGATTAAAATTAAATTTGCTGAGATCCGCTTTCATAAAAATATCTGTAACATTGATATTGGCATTTGTAAGCTCGGAAGTGAGCTGCTGTACCTCATAAAAATTCCAGAGATTAAATAAGAAAAATGCGCCCAATCCGCTCAGGAAATACAAAATCAGGTATCTTTTTTCTCCCAGCGCCTGTTCCAGAACCGGTCCGAAGCTCCACAACGTAAGCATATTGAAAAGAATATGTGCATACCCCCCATGCATGAACATATGTGTAATCACCTGCCATGATCTGAAATTCGGAGAGAATGGATAAAAAGCGGATAAAGAAGTGTAAAATTGAGGAAATAGAAAATTCACCGCAATAAATACAACCACATTCATAATGATAATATTTCTCGTAATCGGAGGGATACTGTTAAACATACTTAAAATTTATTTTTAAAATCATTAAACGGAACTTCAAAAAAGCATCTTTTCCCATTCGGTAAAAATTCCGGGAAGCCTAATGCCGTAAAATCTCTGATCAATTGTTCCGCATCTTTTTTATAGATAAAATCAAATCTTGATTTAGACTGCATTTTATTCCACTGGTTCTGGTAAAAATGCATGAATTCTTCTTCCGTTTTATACTCAAGAATGTCAAAAAGATTCTCCAGGAATTTCATGACCTGGGTTTCTTTTAAACCTTCCGGTACAGCATCAATCCTGAGGACGCTTTCATGGGCGATGCTCATTTCGAAACCCAGTTCGGGAAGGAATTTTTTGATCGATTTATATTTGTTCTTTTCAATCTCATTCATGTGGTATTCGAGTGAGAAAAGAAGTGAATGGCCATTTGCGGCCCCTTTCTTTACCGGTTTTGAATGTTCCGACACCACCAGCCGGTGCATTCTACCGAGATCCAGCATCAATGTCCTGTCTCCTTTGTTGAAAAGCCAGTAGCCGTTGGGAAGCCTCATCAGGTCTTCATCGAAATCTTCATCTTCAAAAAGATTGATCTTCGAAGGCTCGGCTGAAATATTCTGATGGTACATTTCTGCAAGATTCTGGATTTCTGCCTGCTTTACCCCTCTTTCTTCCAAAAACGGATTGTAGTCTTTATCCACAATGATTTCAGGCATCTTTACAAATCCACCGCCACCGCCGTTGCTTTTACTGGGGAAGGTTTTCTGCATGATCTCATCCAGATGCGGATCTCTTTCAAAATCAAGACTCGGCGCCACATTATAAATCCCAAGCGATCTTTTGATGGTAGAACGGAGCAATGCAAAGATCAGATGCTCGTCTTCAAATTTCACTTCTGTCTTCTGAGGATGAATATTAACATCGATTTTCTCAGGATCCAGCTCCAGAAAGAGGAAAAATGTAGGGATGTATCCGGGCAGAAGCAGTCCATCGAAAGCTTCCTGCACGGCTTTATTAAAATACGGACTTTTAAAATACCTTCCGTTTACGAAAAGGAACTGCTCGCCTCTTGTTTTTTTGGCCCCTTCAGGTTTGGCTACAAACCCGTGAAGCTTGCACCAGATGATATCTTCTTTAATCGGAATCAGCTGTGGCTGCAGTTTTCTTCCGAAAATATCCACGATACGCTGCATCTGGCTTCCTTTTCTTAATCTGAAAACCGCTTCATCATCATGGAAGAGGGAAAATTCAAGATTTTCATGTGCCAGCGCCACCCTCTGAAACTCATCGATCACATGCCTGAACTCGATATTATTGTTTTTCAGGAACTTCCTTCTGGCAGGAACGTTGTAGAAAAGATTTTTCACTAAAAAATTAGATCCGTCTGCGGTCTGAACAGGATCCTGAAACTGAAACACACCTCCTTCTATGTAGATATTGGTCCCAATCGTGGCATCTTTCTGTTTGGTCCTCAGCTCAACCTGAGAAACGGCAGCAATGGAAGCGAGGGCTTCTCCGCGAAAACCCTTTGTTGCAATTTTAAAAATATCTTCCGTACCCCTGATTTTTGAAGTGGCATGTCTTTCAAATGCCATTCTGGCGTCTGTTTCGGACATTCCTTTTCCGTCATCTACTACCTGGATCAGGTTTTTCCCGGCATCTCTTACAATCAGTTCAATCTTTGTTGCTTCGGCATCGATCGCGTTTTCCAAAAGTTCCTTTACGATGGATGCAGGTCGCTGCACGACTTCTCCTGCCGCAATTTGGTTGGCTACGTGATCCGGTAAAAGCTGAATAATATCTGACATAAAAAAAGTAAATCAACTTACAAAAATAGGGATTCAGAATAAGAATTAAAACAATAAGGCTCTTAATTAAAATTTAATTATCAACATATTAACAGTGTAAACGAAAACGGATTTCATATCAGCCCGCCTTTCAAAAGCCTTTCCCTAAAGCACAATCCCCCAATTGCACGAGACAATTAGAGGATTGATTCACAGCTAGTTTACACAAAATTAATACTGATATTTATCTCTTTTAAATATAAGTCTTCTTAAAACGGGTGTTATTCTTCGAAAATAAGCTTTCGCTTCTTCTCTCTTTTTTGCTTCACTTCGGAAGACCCGTGAATTTTATCGTACAGGAAGGCCAGCAGCGTGGGCTTTTTATAAATTTTGCTGTATCTGTATTGGGTATTAAAATGCCTAAGATGAATTTTATAGGCGTCATATCCGATCACGGTCAATAAACACAGACTGATCACATAGAAAACCCTGAATTCCAGATAGTAATAGGTAAGCCCTGAAAAGACCGCCCCACAGACATAGGCAAGCATGATGCTCATCAGCAGTTTGGCCCTTCCTACCAGCTCACCATTCTTCCTGAATTTTTTCTGCGTGAACATAGAGAACAGAATTCCCAGGTCGGTAGTCGTTCCTGTAAGGTGCGTTGTTTTAACGGAAAAGTTTGAGATACTCGCCGTAAGACCATTCTGGAGGCCTGTTGCAAAGAGCATGACCGCCACCAGGTATTGCGTTTCTTCAAGGCTTTTTCTGTAATAAAACTGACCGTAGATCCCTACAAACAAAAGACAGACGATTTCCAGGATCAACGGCATAGAGTGAGCAAAATATTTACTTTTTTTATTGAAATTGATCACAATAAAATTCGATACGAATCCTCCGAAAAAAAACAGGAAGATCCACAATCCCACAACCGCCACCTGAGACCAGTTTGCCTTGCTGATTTCTGCTGCCAGAATTGCATAATGGCCCGTCACGTTTGACGTAAATGAGAGGAATATCAACAGAGAAGCAATATTTATAGTACCCGCCGTAAAGGCAGTCAGCGTTCCCAGTCTTATGTTGTCTCCCAACGTCCTGCTGTTACTATAATTCCTTAGCATTTTCTTTTAATTTTAATGATTGATGATTACGCTTCTGCGAAGATTTCCGCCAGTCTTCCTTTTTCCGGAAGGCGTTCCTGGATCTCCACAGAAATTTCATGACTTTTAAGATCTTTACACTTTTTGATGTAAGGAATAAGATCAAACTTTCCTTCACCTTTACTTCTGATCGCCGGCGAATAATAAGCTTCTTCAATATTTTCAGCTTTCACATAGTTGTTAAATGTCCTCTGGAAGCTTCCTGTGAAAATATCGCATACGATTTTATGAATGAGGTGCGGATATTTATTTTTAATGATTCCATAAGCCTCACAAAATTCCTGAGGACGAAGCTTATTAAAAATCGTGCTTTTCGTATTAAACAGAAGATCTCTGATGGAGTCTCCCGTATCATATCCTGAAACCAAAAGAATATTATACTGATCCTGGTCTTCCGAAGCCTCTTTTTCCCGCATCACTTTTTTAAGGATGTTGAGGGATTCAAGAGAATAATCCGTGGCTATTAAAATCGTTCTGGTCATATTTTTAAGATTTAGGTTCGTATTTTATCTTTTTCGATGATACAAAACTAAAACGACCAGATTAAAAGCTCTTTGGAATGGAATTAAAATGTGATTAAAGAGATTAAAATCGCATTAGAATAATAATTAAAAAAAAAAGAAATACAAAAAAGCTGTAACAAAAACAGGAGTCCGTAAACTAATACTTATATAAACATCCAAAAACAATGAAAAAGCTATTTTCTATATTTTTTATCGCTCTGTTTGCTTTTGCAAGCGCCCAGAACAATGATTCCAAAGAAACTGCCAACCGTTTTTTTTATGAACTTACTTTTAAACCTAAGAAAGATTCTGCCAAGCTTGAAAAAGTGCTTACCGCACTTGACATCGTGAAAGACAGATCCGTTTACAGAGACTATACGGTAATCGGACAGGATTCCATAATTAAAGTACAGATTGAGGCCATGCAGAAATCAGGGGTCTTCAAGGATTTATCCAAAAGCATCAGAATGCCTAAGTTTTCAGAAAAAATCGTAAAGCATTATCCTGACATGAAAGTACAGTACATCGAAAGAATTGCAAGCGGTTTTACCCCAATGAGCATTGCTTACAACGAAAACATCAAATTTGACTGGAAGATTTCCAACGAAAAAGAAAAAATAGGCCCTTACAATACCCAGAAGGCAACCGCAGATTTCGGAGGCAGAAAATGGACGGCCTGGTTTACGACAGACCTTCCTTTTCAGGACGGACCTTATAAATTTTCAGGACTTCCCGGGCTTATCGTAAAAATTGAAGATGACGGGAAAAATTATTCATGGGTGCTTCAGGGAAATAAAAAGGTTCAGAACTGGGAAGAACTCTCCTACAGCGAAAAAATTTCCGGGATGGGCTTAAAAGTGACGGAAATGCCAAGAGAGAAATTCGAGAAAACGTTCAACGATTTCAAAAAAGATCCTTTTGCAACAGCAAGACCAATGATGACGCAGGAAATCATGTCTAAAACAATTCCGGGAATGGACGGAACCATCGGAGATATGATGAAGAAGCAGGAAAAAATGTACAAAGACTTCTTTAATGCCAACAATAACCCGATCGAGGAACCTTACGAAAAAGTGAAAGTAGGAAAGGTTGAAAAAGTAGGCAGAGCAGATTAATAACATTCATACTTCATTATATTGGATCAACCCAAATGCAAAATTGTATTTGGGTTGATTTCTTTCATACCAACATGTTATTTAGATTAAATTTAAATAGCGTATATTTGCATACAAAATTTTGGCTTTGAAAGAGATGGGTTTGCATAAATTAAGTGAATTTCCTAAAAATAAAATGGGAAAGATTTTAGGGTATGATAACGACAGCCTTAAAATGCCTAATAAAATCATTGAAATGGGTCTCCTTCCGGAAACCTTATTCAGGATTCTGTACCAGGCGCCTTTCAAAGGTCCGATGTATGTAGAATTCGGACAGGAAAAAAGCCGTATTGCCCTTCGCGAAGAGGAAGGCAACTTTATTATTGTTGAAGAATTGAATTGATGCAGGGAAATCAGAAAAAACAGGTCCTTTTAGTCGGAAATCCTAATGTCGGGAAATCAACGGTATTCAATGCGCTTTGCAACAAAAAGCAGAAAACCGGGAATTATGCAGGAGTGACCGTAGCCAGCCATTCCGGATATTACACGTATAAGAATGAAGAGATAGAAGTAGTAGACCTTCCGGGATCATACAGCATTTACCCGAGTTCGGAAGACGAAGCTATTTTTTCAAAATTCGTGATGGATAATCAGAAAGATTATGCCGGGGTTATTTACATTCTTGAAGCATTAAGTTTAAAGAGAGGCTTGCTTTTATTTCAGCAGATCCAGGACCTTGGAATCCCGATGATCCTGGTGGTCAACCAGATCGACCAGGCCGAAAGAAGAGGAATTTCCATAGATATTCAGAAATTTTCGGATGTTTTAGGGATAAAAATCATCCAGACCAACGCTAAAGAACAGATCGGTATTGAGGATATCAAGGAAGCCGTTTTACACAATGATTTTTCGAAAACAGCCTTCCCCTCTTTTGAAACACCTGTAGAACATAAAGATTTTATTCAAAAAGTCGTTGCCCATAAAGAAATCGACAATGAATACAAAGCCTGGCTCAGCCTTTCATTGGGAACAGATCTGGAAAAAATCAGCTCTGTCGTAGAGCAGCTCAATGAGCCGGATTCAAAAAGCCTCGTTCCGAAAAGATTACAGGTGCAGGAAACCGTAAGAAGATATCAGAATATTGACAAAATATTATCAGATGTCATTTCTAAAAAACCTCAGTTTAAAGAACTTTTAACCGAAAAATTAGATAAAATACTGGTTCACAAGTTCTGGGGTTATGTCGTTTTTATGATGATCTTGCTGGTTATTTTTCAAAGTGTTTTCTTCCTGGCAGAATACCCGATGAACTGGATCGACGATTTCTTTGCCTGGCTTTCCACTTTTACGGGAGAGCATTTGCCGGAAGGCCCTTTAAATTCACTGATTTCCAACGGAATCATTCCGGGAATCGGGGGAATCGTAATCTTTGCACCACAGATCGGGATTTTATTATACTTCCTCTATCTGCTTGAAGATTCGGGATATATGGCAAGGGTTGTTTTCCTGATGGACAGGATTCTGCGCCCTTTCGGACTGAACGGAAAAAGTATTGTCCCTCTTGTTTCCGGTACAGCCTGCGCAATTCCGGCCGTTATTTCAACGAGAAATATTGAGAATCTGAAGGAAAGATTATTAACGATTCTGGTAACCCCTTTTATGACATGCTCTGCAAGGCTTCCCGTGTACAGCATCATTATCGGGCTGATCATTTCAGACGGAACATTTTTAGGGATAAAATATAAAGCCCTGGTTTTAATGGGTATGTATTTATTAGGCTTTGTTGTCGCTTTATTTTCAGCTGCAATTCTTAATAAATTCATTAAAAATAAAGGTAAAACTTATCTTGTGATGGATCTTCCCACCTATAAAAAACCGCTTTTCGGATACGATTTTAAAATGGTTTTAGGAAAAGTCTGGGATTTCATTACCGGAGCAGGGAAAATTATCTTCATCGTAAGCATTATCATCTGGTTTTTGAGTTATTTCGGCCCGAAACAAAAGCCCGATCAGTTTGTTGCCTCAAATGTTGAACTTGATCATTCATACCTCGCCAAAATGGGCAAAGGAATAGAGCCGGTCATTGCTCCTCTCGGCTACGACTGGAAAATGGGTGTCGGGATCCTGACCAGCTTTGTTGCAAGGGAAGTTTTCGTGGGAACGATGTCTACTTTGTACAGCCTTGAAGATGATGCCCCGGAAGTGAAAGTAATTGATAAAATGAGAAGAGATGTGAAGCCTGACGGTGAAAAGGTTTTCAGTTTTGCGACCGGCATTTCCGTTCTTCTGTTTTATGCGTTTGCAATGCAGTGCGTATCTACACTCGCAGTAGTCTACAGAGAAACCAAAAGCTGGAAATGGACCGCTTTTCAGGTTGCGATGATGACCGGTTTGGCATATTTTGTGTCGATGTTTGCTTATCAAATATTAAAATAATGGATTCTTCCTTAATTTTGCAATACATTATTGTTCTTCTGATTGTGGCATTTGCCTGCTATTCTTTGTTCAGGATACTGAGAAAAAACTTTGCCCCAAAGAAATTCAGCTCTAAGAGAACAAACTGCGACAAGGATTGCGGTTGTTCATAAAAAAATAATGTTCTTGTGGAAAACTAACCTTCTTAAGGATTAAGTTTTTACTTATTTTTGTAAAAATACATAAGAACAAATGAAAAAAGAATTGATCGAAGAGCTATTTTCAAAATTCGAAAAAGCCTCACATTTGTATAATAACATAGAATGCTGGAGCGCAAGAGATTTACAGGAAATCCTTAACTACACAAAATGGGATAATTTTCTGAAGGTTATTGAAAAAGCAAAAAAGGCTTGTAAAAACGCAGGTGAAGATGTTAAAAACCATTTTGCTGATATCGGGAAAATGGTCTTGCTGGGAAGCGGTTCTGAAAGAGAGATTTCTGATATTGCTTTAACAAGATATGGATGCTATTTAATTGCACAGAACGGAGATTCTTCAAAATCTGAAATTGCTTTTGCACAAACTTATTTTGCCGTCCAGACGAGAAGACAGGAAATTATTGAAAAAAGATTGTTGGATGTTGAGAGAGTAACGGCAAGAGAAAAACTATCAAAAACAGAAAAGAAACTTTCAGGAATTATTTACGAAAGAGGTGTTGATGAAAAAAGCTTTTCTATAATAAGATCTAAAGGCGACCAGGCTTTGTTCGGCGGTTTTACGACAAATGACATGAAAAAAAGAATGGGAGTTCCCCAGACGCGTCCGCTAGCTGATTTTCTTCCGACATTAACGATAAAAGCCAAAGATTTTGCTACCGAACTGACCAGCCATAATGTTGTTGAAAAAGATCTGAACGGAGATTCTCAGATTACCAATGAACATATAGAAAATAATCTGGCCGTAAGAAAAATATTAGGAGAAAGAGGTATAAAGCCAGAAAAACTTCCTGCATTGGAAGACATTAAAAAAGTACAGCGGAAACTGGAAGGAGACCAAAAGAAAATTCTAAAACAAACTAAGAAAAAATAAATGTCACTAATAAAAAGTATTTCAGGAATCCGTGGAACCATCGGAGGAAAAGTAAATGATAATCTTACGCCTTTGGATGTGGTGAAATTTACTTCCGCATTCGGAACATGGCTTCAGAATAACAACAATAAAATGGACCTTACCCTCGTTATCGGTAGAGATGCGAGAATTTCCGGGCAGATGGTTTCCTCTCTGGTGACCGCCACCCTGCAGGGTTTAGGAATAAATGTCATTGATCTCGGTCTTTCAACCACGCCGACCGTGGAAATCATGGTTCCGGAACTGAAAGCCGACGGAGGAATTATCCTGACGGCTTCCCATAACCCGAAACAGTGGAACGCCCTGAAATTATTGAATAACAAAGGCGAATTCATCACCGGGGAAAACGGAGCCGAAGTTTTGGCCCTTGCAGAAAGTGAAGATTTCAACTTCGCCGAAGTGGACGACCTGGGACAATATCAGACAAGAGACGATGCTTTTGATATTCATATCCAGCAGATTCTGGATCTTCCGATGGTAGACGCTGAAGCGATTAAAGCTAAAAAGTTTAAAGTTGTTTTAGATGCGGTTAACTCTACCGGGGGCATTGCCATTCCGATGCTGCTTGATAAACTGGGTTGTGAAACAGTAAAACTATATTGTGACCCGACGGGACATTTCCCTCACAATCCTGAGCCGCTGAAGGAATATTTAGGAGACATTTGTGAACTGGTAAAAAAAGAAGGAGCAGATTTTGGAATCGTAGTGGATCCCGATGTGGACAGACTGGCGCTCATCGACGAAAAAGGTGAAATGTTCGGGGAAGAATATACGCTGGTTGCCGTAGCAGATTATTTATTAAAAAATAAAAACGGGGTTGCCATTTCCAACCTTTCTTCAAGCCGCGCACTGAGAGATGTCGCCAGAAATCACAATTCTGAATATTTTGCCAGCGCAGTAGGAGAAGTAAATGTGGTGACGTTAATGAAAGAGAAAAATGCAGTAATCGGAGGCGAAGGAAACGGAGGAATTATTTATCCGGACCTTCACTACGGAAGAGATTCTTTAGTGGGTGTTGCTTTGTTTTTAACACACCTTGCGAAAGAAAACAAAACGGTTTCTGAACTCAGAGCCGGGTACCCAAGCTATTTTATGGGTAAAAAGAAAATAGAGCTGACTCCCGATATTAATGTGGATGATCTTTTAACCAAAATGGAAAAAGAGTATCAAAATGAAGAGGTATCTACGGTAGACGGCGTAAAAATAGATTTTGAAAACAATTGGGTTCATTTAAGAAAATCGAACACGGAACCCATCATCAGAATTTATACAGAGGCTAAATCTCAGGAAGAAGCCGACCGATTAGGTGATGAAATGATAGCTAAAATCAATAGTTTGATTTAATAAAAGTTAACAACCTTTTCATCATTTTAATCGTATTTATTATTAAATTTAAAACTAAGATTTTCAGAAGCGAGTATTTGTACATCTCATATCTCTGGTCTTAAATCTTAAAACTGTTTTATATTGGAAGAATATTTTGGAAATGAACTTGTAAAAAAGTTCGAGGAAATGATGGAAAATAATGATGAGTTCTACTTTGATACAGAAGAGTTGGAAGACATCATTGTCTATTACCTGGAGCTGGGAGATTTTAATTACGCAGATTCTGCTGTAAATTATGGTCTCAAGCTTCACCCGAACTCCTTGGATATCAAGATTAAAAAGCTTGAAATTCTTTTGGAATGGGAAGATTATAATACCGCAAAAGAGCTGATTGACGAGCTGAAAGGTTCTTCTATGGAAAATACCGACTTTTTGGTCTGCTATGCGAAGTATTATTCGAATCTTGGAAATCCGAGAAGATCGATTGACATTTGTAAGAAAGCATTAGAACTGAAAGAAGAAGAAAATTTTCTTCACAACTTTATTGCTGATGAATATGTGAATCTTGGAGATCCTTTTAACGCCCTTAAACACTATAGAAAAGCCCTTAAGGAAGACCCAACCGACGATTATGCGCTGGAAAACTGTATGGTCTGCTTTTCAGATTTAAATAAGAGCGATGAGGCTATTGCCTTTTTGAATGAATATCTGGACGAATATGCCTATTCGGAAATCGCATGGTTCGAATACGGACAGTTTTATTTTAACAGAAAAAATTATGACGAAGCCATAAAAGGCTATGATTATTTACTCGCCATCAATTCAAGTTCCGTAGGCGTTTATGCCAATAAGGCAGCCTGCTATGAAGCGTTGGGAGATTATAAAAAAGCCATTTCTGTCTATGAAGAAATGCTCGAACTGGAATACACGAAAGCATTTACCTTCTACAAGATCGGACTTTGTTATAAGGCTTTAAAACAACCGATTGTCTCCTTAAATGCTTTTCAGAAATCATTAAGAGAAGATCCCCAGTTTTATCTGGCCATGATGGAGCAGTCCTACATCTATGAGGAAATGGGCGGCATGACCGAAGCGTTACATTTTGCCAAAGAAGCCACTCACCTGAATGAAAATAATCTTGATTACCAGAAAAGACTGGCATTCTTGTTCATTGATTCAGGAAAATTCGAGGAAAGCCTTGCCTGCCTTAAAAAGCTGGTGGATGCGGAACCTTCAAGATTCTATAACTGGTATGCGTATTCAGAAGTTCTGATGCTGCTGGGTGAATATGAAGAAGCTATTGTGGTTTTAGATAAAGCTTTAAAATCGCATCACAGAGCCGAATTGTATTATCAGCTGAGCAACTGCTATTTTAACCTGAAAGACCAGGAAAAAGGCAAAGAAACCCTGATGAATGCACTGGAGCTCGACCCCACTCTTGTTTCGGATATGCAGAAAAAATATCCTTTTATCAAAGACGAGGTGAAAAAAGCAAAAGTGAAAACCAAAAAGAAAAATTCGGAAGGATAATCATTTGAATTAAATAATATCATTGGATCATATAATCCCGCATCTTTTTGCGGGATTTATTTTTTTACGATACCTGCTTTATTTCTTAGGAAAATAAGTCCTCCGATAATAATTCCGGCCCCGGCAAATTGCAGGACAGACAGTTGCTCTCCGTCGAGAATGCCCCAGACAATGGCAACAAGAGGCATGAGGAGCGTTACGGTGGAAGCAAATAAGGGAGAAGAGACCTTCAGGAGGCGATAATTCATCATCATGGCAAGCCCTGTTCCGAAAACGGAAAGCAGGCTTACAAACATCAGCCCGGTAAGATGGTCTCCATCAAAGCTAAAACTTGAAAAGAAACCGGTACACGCAAGTGCGACCAGTGAAGGAAGGAACAGCACAAATGAAAATACGAAAGCGGATAAGACGGTAGAAGAAACATCCATTAATTTAGATTTTACCGTAGTTGTACTTATGGCATAGCATAAAGTGGCCAGCAATAAAAGTAAAATGGGAATCAGCTTAAATGCACCACTCTCCCCTTCACCGCCGAAAGCCAGCAGGCAAACTCCCGTAAAACTGATCAAAGTTCCCGTAATCTGCCGCCTGGTCGTCTCAAACTTCCATATCAGTGCGCCGACAACGATGACAAAAATCGGCATCATAGAATTTACAATTCCCGCAATACTGCTGCTGACATCCGTTTCCGCAATCGGGAACAGGAACATTGGAATAAAATTCCCGGTAAAAGCAGCCAGCAATAGCCACTTCAGGTGTTTTTTAGGAAAAAGCTTATATTTTGAAACCGCAATAGGCATCAGGATTATTCCCGCAATAAGAACCCTTAATGCGCCAACCTGATACGGGCTGAAATGGTCGAGTGATTTTTTGATTAAAATAAAAGAAGATCCCCAGATCATGCTCAGGAAGATCAGAAGAATCCATTTTTCTCTATCGGTGTTCATTATTTTTATGTAAAATTTTCAAAAACTCCCGTTTTGGGATCATGCGCGCCCCGAGACTTTCCAGGTGGTCGGTATGAGACTGGCAGTCGATCAGTTCAAGTTGATGCTTATGCGATTCCACAAAATGTATGAATCCGGCTTTTGAAGCATTGCTTACTTTAGCAAACATGCTTTCCCCACAAAAAACATTGCCGATCTGGAGACCGTAAAAACCGCCCACCAATTCTTCATTTTGCCAGACTTCGATACTTTTTGCCAAGCCATATTCATGAAGCTGGATAAAAGATTCCATCAGCTCATCAGAAAGCCAGGTTCCCGACTGTCCCCTTCTGCTGATTTCCTGACAGTTCTTTATAACCTCCCTGAAATTCGTGTTTTCAGAGAATGTAAAAGTTTCCTGTTTCAGGATTTTCTTCATTGATTTTGAAATTTTTATCTCGCCGGGAAATAAAACGAACCGGGGATCCGGGCACCACCACAGAATTTCTTCATCCGGATTATACCAGGGAAAAATCCCGTTCTGATAGGCAAACCATATTCTTTCTACCGAAAGGTCTCCTCCAAAGGCAATAATTCCTTCGTGTCCGTCGTACAGCTGCGGATCGGGAAAAGAAATCTCATTTTCGTTTAGTCGAATCATTTTTAGGAAAAAAAATCCCACTTAATAAAGCAGGATCTGTATTTCAATAATAATTTTTTAATTAAAATGGCAAATCATCGTCATCATCTCCGGCGAAAGGATTTTCATTGGAGACTGAAGATGCAGACTGTGAAGGCGCCGCCTGAGTAGGTTCTGAAGCATTGTCAGCAACTTTCTCTACCCTCCAACCTGTAATAGAATTGAAGTACTTCGTTTCACCCTGGGGAGAAACCCATTCTCTTCCTCTGATATTGATTCCTACCTTTACATTTTCGCCTTCTTTCAGATTATCCAATAAACTGATTTTATCAGACAAAAATTCTATGTTTATCGGCTGCGGATATTGCTCCTGCGTCAATATAACCATTTCTCTTTTTTGGAAACCGCTCGCAAATGTCTGAGCATCAAAAAGTTTCTTTACCGTTCCTTGTAATTCCATATCATATTAATTAACGATGTAAAAGTAATAAATTGAAATGTAATAAAGGGGGTCGAAAATAAAAAATGTAAAAATTTTAAATTTTTTGCAGGAAAAGTTTGTAGGTAAAGGAAATTATTCTATCTTTGCACCACTGAAAACGAGAGAAGCTCCTTAAAATACAGTAAAAAACAAAACAACGCGGATGTGGTGTAATTGGTAGCCACGCCAGACTTAGGATCTGGTGCCGAGAGGCGTGGGGGTTCGAGTCCCTTCATCCGCACAGTTTGCGAAAATAGCTCAGCTGGTAGAGCACAACCTTGCCAAGGTTGGGGTCGCGGGTTCGAATCCCGTTTTTCGCTCCACGCCTGCCCTGGTGGTGGAACTGGTAGACACGCAGGACTTAAAATCCTGTGCCTCTTTTGGCGTGCGGGTTCAAGTCCCGCCCGGGGTACTAAACGGGAGCTGGTTTAAGAAACCAGCTCCCGTTTCTTTTTGTGCCTATACCTGGTATATCAAATCTCATTCTTACCGAACCTTAATCATTCATTCAATATTTTTTAAGTCTTCATTAAAAATATTTGCTTAAAACCAAAAACATAAATACATTTGTAGCTACACAAACGATACAAATGAAGAAAAAAAGAATTCCTTTTCTGTCAAATATTGATCCTAAAATTTATCTGAGCTTCGGCATTATCTTTATCCTGAGTCTTACTTTTTTGCTCTACCAGTATTTCCGTCATGTAGACTGCGAAAACGCCAACTTCTATATCCATGCGGAAGAATATCTTGTCAACAAAGTCGTAGAATTTCATGACAATACCAAAGGCGCAACCTCCTGGGAGTGGGATTTTGGTGACGGCAGCGAAACCGACCGGAGGCAGCGCACGCTCCATTATTACAAAAAACCCGGAGAATACATCGTGAAGCTGAAGATCAACGGAAACTGTATTCATGAAAAACCGGTTACCATCACCAGCATCAGCCAGCAAACCGGCTACCTTCCTGTCATTATCGCGCCGGATGTGGCGGCAGTGGGAGAAACCGTCTATTTCAATGCACAAAAAAAAGGCGGAGAATCCTGGGAGTGGAGTTTCGGGGAAACCGGCGGCACGGACGCACTGGATCAGTCTGCCGTTTACCGTTTTAAAACGACCGGAGACAAAAAGATCACACTCATTGTGAATGGTGATGTAGAACACACAGCCATAAAAACAATTTATGTTGCTCCTAAAACCATTAAAGCCAAGCAAAAGACCGATATCAAATCGTACGAATTTGAAAAGCCTCATTCTTCTTTTTCTTTAGCGCATGGAGAGGCACAAAAAGATCCGTTGGTAGATATGCTGCAGTATATTCCGGTTTCGCCTGCATCAAAATCGAAAAAAGACTCTGCGGTTTCCGAGAAAAAAGCTCCCGAAATATCGAATGAACAGTTTCAGATCCTTCTTAATCAGGTTGCCGCACAATCTAAAACGAAAGATGACTTCAGGGAGTTTCTTTGTGACAACTATGATCTTCCCGTGATCGTTAATGATAAAACATTAATTTCTTTTGATGTGTTTTGCCGGAAAATTGCCGGAAAAAAAATAAGGATTACCGCCCTGCGATTGACTAAAGATTCCAGAAACTGCATTCAGAACATCAATATTCAATATCAGGTTAAAAAATGGCTGATATGGATGGAGGAATAAATTCCAATACATTAATTTTTTTTCATTCTTCAAACCGTAATAATCCCTGAATATTTTTGCCGGAAATATATTTAAATTTCAATTATGCCTGCTAAAGTCTCTTACATAATCAAATATTAAAATTGTATTATATTTAATAAAACCCTAATTAAAATAATTTTTCAGTAATTTATTTAAACTTTAAGAGCTAAAATTTAATAATTTAACAATAAAATAAATATATTTGCCAAATTAAGACCAGGAAATAACAAGGAGTCTTAAGGATATCAAAAACGAATACCATTAAAAAACACAAGATGAAAAAAGGTAAATTTCAAATGATCCTTTATTCGCTCTACGCTTTTACCGTCATTTCTTGTGGCGGTGAAAAGTATATTCGGGAAATTCCCTATCAATATTCTTCGTCAGAATTTTCGAAAGCACTTCAAAAGCATAAAGAGTCTGTCGATTCTCATTATTCATCCGTGAACGATAATGCTCAGGGGCTAAATGACGACACCCTGAAAATCAAAGAAAAATACTCTATCATCATGGAAGTAAGGCCTGATGAAGTCGGGAATTACAAACTGTACTCGTTCATTGACGAATGGCTGGGAACCCCTTACAAAAAACAGTCTTTCGAAAAACAGAAAGCCATTGACGGATCGTATTTCGTACAGGCGCTCTTCAGTGAAGTGTATGGGGAGACCTTTCCCAAAACACCCGATGGGATTTTTCGTTCGAAGACACTCCAGTTGTTTACAGGACGTACATTTTTAAAAGAAGGGGATATTATCTTTTTCAGGTACGACAAGTTTCATCCTATTTCGGATGTGGCCGTATATCTTCATAATGACCGCATTCTCGCCTGTACAGTGAAAGGCCTTAATATCTATGATTTTAATGATGAATATTTTCAGTTGCGCTACGTGGCTGCAGGAAGACTAAAAGAAAAGAAATAATGTCATTTTATCTGAAAACACATATCGTAGAAAAAGGCGAAACAATAGAAGACATTCTTTCGCGATACGGCATTCCCAGTGTGGAGATGCTCAGGTATTTTCATCATAAAAATGCTCCGAAAGGCAGCGGTTCTCTCGGTTTGACACTTTCGCCCGGCCAGGAGATTCTGATTCCCGGAAAAGAGGATATTGATAAAATCATGTCAGAAAGAAAAACCGCCACAGCGGAATTTTCATATTCAGAGAGAATCCTCAATCAGGATCTGAAATTCCCTTTTGTTAGCGGAAACCATCGGTATAAGGTAAGTCTGCAGGAAGAAGACTGCGATGATGTCGATTCTTTTTTCTTAGATATCAATCATTTAAAAAAAGAAAACGGACTACACCATTTCACTATTCAACAAAGTGAAGTACTGAAAAATGAAAGCCAGGATAACGACAGCATTGAACTGCTGGCTTCAAAAATCAACGATGGTTTTTATCCTTTACAGATAGCCATCAATGAAAAGGGAATTATTGAAAAAATAAATGAAATGTTTATTCTTCGTAAAAGGTGGCATGACAGGAAATCGGATTTGTATGAATTCTTCCCGGGGGAGCTAGGAAAGAAAATGCTAAATCCTATTGAAGAAGATTTATCTGACCCTGAAAATCTCGCATATAAATTTAATCTGAGTATTCCTTGGGGACTGCTCTTTCGCGGAATTATCGGAAAATATGAGCATGGAAAATGTGAAAGAAAAATAAATATGATGGATGGGGATTCTGACTTGTCAGTAATCAATACGGTTGTGGAAAAATCTTTGGGCAATGATCCGTTTTTTGAAATCAGGCAAAAGATCTTTGATGAAAACAATTCAGGAAAGATCAAAGCAGACGCGGCATATACGCTATACAAGAAAACCAATATGGTTTTTCAGGCCAAGATAGACTTATACGATATGCCGGAACATCTGCATCTTAAAATGATAAAAACAGAATAATATGGGACAAAAATATTTAGTCTGCCAAGGTGCTGTCTGCAAGTGTACTTTCGGCACAATTCCCGACACATTGAAAGTCCTTACCCAAAACAGGCACTACATCAATGACGGCGAAGGTAAAACCAAACTTACGGCAACGCATAAAGATCTCGGGAAGACCTTTGAGAAAAATTCATTCGGCAATTGTGCCAGGATGAACAATAACCCCTGCCAGGCCACAGTAACTGAATGGAGCGGCTACTACGAAAACATTACCCTGGAGTATAACGGCGGCGGGAAAGCCTTGCTGGAAGACAGTAAAGCGACCTGCCCTGTGGGTGGAAAAGACTGTATAACTATTATAAAACATGGCCAAACCATAGAGATAACCAGGCAGAATCTCAAAAATACAAGCGCAGCAAAAATTCACATTATGAATCCTTTGCTGGATATCGATGGATTACTGGATGAGCTGGACGAGCAGGAACTGGATGCTTATTAAAAATGAACTGAAATGTCAAAAAAAGGCGTATCGAAAGTGTCGGGAAACACCGCACCTCTTATAGGAGAAAAACAAATATACCACATCGCCGAATGGTATGCGGATACCCCTGCCCGTGACCGGATTGAGGCCGATGTAACCTGGGAACTTTTCAAAAAAAGAAAGAACGGAACATTTACCTCAACCCATATAAAGAAAAAGGGCATTGGTGAATTTACGTTTGGAGAAACCGCCCGGAAGCATACCTACAGACTGGAAGCCTATCTGTACAAGCCTGAAGGAGGCGGACTTATCATTAAACCACAACCCAGTACGGTTCCCAAAATAAACAAAGTAGAACTCTGTTATGTAGATGATACGAAAGGCAGCACCTTCAGTTTCATGGAAAAGCTGAGAGCTAAAGCATATTGCGTAAACCTCACCGGAGAAGAACTCATATTTACCCTTTGGGAAGATGACGCAAAAGGGTCCGGACATCACCCGGAAAATAGGCCTATAGAAGTCTCCTCCCCTAAAAAAGTGGGTAAGAACGGGGTTGCCACTGCAGAGTTCATGCTTACGAAAGCGCTGATGCAAAAAGCAATGAAAGGCGAGACAGATATAAGACAGATCGAGTTTTATGTAACCGCAGAGTATTATAAAACAAAGAAACACGCCTCGGAAAATGTAGACATCAATAATCCTTTTCCCGAGCAGAAAAAGCGTCAAAACACCCAACATCCAAAGCACAACACCCCGACAAAAGCCAAAGGGTCTCCGGCTGAGCAAAAACCCAAATCGAAAAAAGAAGAAAAGGGATTTCTCGACACCGCATTGGAAATGGTAGGGGAACTCTGGGATTTTTCGGAAAGCAAAGGCACTGCCACTAAAGACAAAAAGCCAACACCACAAAAACCTACAGGGAATAAGCCGGTGGTGGTGGATCATAAAAATGTTGAAGGGAATTTAGAAAATATCTGTCCGAATTGTAAAAAGGAGATTACTGTAGAAGAAATTACAGCCATTTTTGGAAATGATGATAAGGATTTCAGAATGGAATGTATAAAATGGATTAATAAATATAAACTCCATTTTAACATTGACACTTGTATTAAAAAAGCACATTTTTTATCACAAATTGCTGCAGAAACACACTTTAAAAAACAACAAATGGCTGAAGGAAGTATCAAATATACTCCTAAAAATATTAGAAGCGGAATTTTTGGAGATAGAGCAAAACTATTAGATAGAAGAAAACAGATAGAAGAATACTGTGAACAACGACCTGATCAAATTAAATTATTTAATTTTTTATATGCAAAAGAAAATGGTTTTGGAAATGGAAACGGAGATGAAGCAAGTGGTGATGGATTTAATTTTCGAGGAAAGGGTCTGATTCAATTAACTGGAAAGGGAAATTATAAAACAGCAATGGCCAAAATAAAAGAATATGTTCCTAGTAAATTGTATGAAGAATTATTAAGTGTGGAAAATCGTAAGAAGTATTATGAAAAGTTTACATTTTCAGAGGGTAGAGAAGAAAAGACATTAAAAGATGTGAATTTATTAGATTTCATAACTTATTATGACATGCCGACAGAACCAAAATATGCAGTGTTAAGTGCATTAGCAGATTGGAGAGCGAAAGGATTAAATAATTCTCCTTTAATGATTAATGATATTAAAACAGTCAGCTTAATAAGAAAGAAAATTAACTCTGCAGGACTAAACACCGATGTTGCTATTATATATTTTAAAAAAAGTATAATCAATCTTAAGGTACAAGAATGTAAAGCTGCAACAAAAGAAAAGAACACAGATGATCACATAAACCTTTACATAATCAAAATAGAAAAATCTTCATATTTCAAAAAATGCGAAAATATTGAGAATAAAAAATATCAATATGATATATATGATGATAAAAAATTAATAAAATCTTATGTTTTAGAAAAGAATGAGCATAATTTATTACCCTTTCCTCAGTCAGGCCCTAACTGGGGACGCTTTGGAACAAGAGACAAAGGTGGGGATAATTGGATAAATCATAAAGTCTGTGCTGCATTATTAGGCTTTTTTTATTCTCTACCAAAAAATGGATTTAAAGAAACATTATACTTTAATGATATTTCAGCAAATGATGGAAGAAACATAGGACATGCTGGCCATAACTTGGCAGGCAATGATATAGACATACGATACCCAGGAAGTAGTGATGGTGGACAAACATTTTGGAAAGATGCAATGAAAGTTTACGATACAGAAGAAAAATTTGTATCTGTTTTAGAAAACATCATATCAATTGGAGTAAGTTGGGGCTTCAATAAAAATTATGCATACAAGACAGGTATAAAAAATACTACAGGAATAGCAACTTCCGTACATCAAGACCATTTTCATTTAGGCTTAAGGTAAAAATATGAAAATAAAAATTAGCCTTTTAAGCTATTTTGTGATTATTAATTTATATAGCTGTCAAAAAGTAGATTTAGAGACATCGCAAACAAATGAAGTTCAAAATAAAAACAGGATGGAAAGAATTTTACAAAAGCAAATAAAGAATGGTGCTAATCATTATATTGAAGAAGCAGGAGTTGAAATTCCTTCATCTTTCGAAGAAAAAGATATCGAAGCCGAAATTAATATTGTCAGTAATATTTTAAAAGTATCCGGATATCAGACTCCATCTGATAACGAATTTAAACAGAGCATAAAAGATCTTTTTAATAGAGAGATCCTTTATAACTCTAAAAATAAGTATTTGTATATCAATTATCTTGATAAATGCAATCATGAATATTTAAATTATAAGAATAATGGGGTTGATTATTTTGGTACTTATATTATTAAAGAAAACAACTTTATCACTGATTTTTTCTTTATCCCAGAGATAATAGATTACCAGCGCGTATTCCCTCAAATAAGTAGATTAGAAGAAAATACACCCTCCGAAAAAAAAGATGATAAAGGAAATTCAATCTTAATAGAAAAATGGAGTGATTTAGAAAAAAATACAGATAAGTCATATAATTTATTACAACGGAGACAGCATAATATACAAGTAATAATTTCCCGAAATAAATACCTTTTCAACGATGACAAAGCCAGCTTCGTTTGGCTAAAATTTAATGATAAATCTTTTTTAGAGTCTTTGGTTAAAACATTTGGCTATGTGAAAAATAAAGAACTCTTACAATGGGTATTGGAAAACAATTATAAAAATATACAGGATTTTGAAAAGATCCTGTGGAATAAAAAATGCGACGGAAAAGTAATTTTCAATAAAGAAGTAATAGACTTAATTCAGCAATTCCCAAAAGAGAGGCAACGAGAATATTTAACTCAAATCATTGCTTATGTTCTTCAAGAAATGAAAGAAACAGATTCTGTATTAAAGAGTGATTTTTCTCAAAAAGCGGAAATTTTAGGAAAACTGTGCTATTACGGGGAAAAGATAGGAGAGAAAATCGATATGCCTTATCAATGTTTCCAGATTCTTACTATAAATGAAGGAGGAAAAGAATTTGAGGAAGAATTTAAAAGGCAAAACTATTATAATATTCCGGATTTTAAAGATGTTTGGAACGAAACGAAAACAGGAGGTATCAGGCTACAGGGAATGGATGAACCCTATAACAATGGTAAGATTCAAAGTAAAGAACAACATATCCTCCGCCTTTTCGACCGCCCCGACTTCTCCAGCTTTTCCCGGGAAATTATGGTAAAAGGTGACATAGAAATACTTCACAACATTTCAGGCTGGGATTTTATAAAAGCGGATGGCACTACGGGTTATATCTTTATAGAACAAGTTGAAAAGAGGAAATACAACGACAAAAGCATACTTTCTTGGCTGATGATGAACCACTAACAAAGGCAAAAAAAAAGCTTTTGGAATAACCTGTTCAGTTAATATTTTTTAAAACAAACAAAATATGAGAAAAATAATGCTTGTTTTTTTGGCGATCTCTATATCCGTGAGTTGCCAAAAGAAAAAAATAATAAATAGTATAAACGAGGATATGATAGATCTAGAATTAATAAAAAAACATTTAAAACTTCAGGAAAAAATAGAGCTTCATGAAAATGATAATGAAGGATCTCATCTATATAAATTAACGGAAACCGATATAGAATTAGGCGGAGAGATAATAAGAAAAGGGCTGATAAACAATGGATATAAATTAATACCTCAAGAAGAATTTCTAAAAAAAGTCAATAATGTTTTTCGTATTCATGGTAACACAAAAAATGAAAACATAGTATACCATGAAAATTTCTTCACTTATCTGATACCATCTGATGACGGACAGCAAGGAATATTAAAGCAGACAGAGTATGATTACACTTATGAGCACTTATTTTTTTTCAATAAGGTAGGTTTTGTAACATCAATTCCGCTATTAGGGGATATCATTAAAATCAAAGCTGATGATTCGTACCAAATAGAATTGCCACAATCTCTAATATCTCGCAACAAATATTTATTTAATAATAGTAAGGCAGATTTAGCATGGATGCTTTTCAATGATAAAGAATTTTTGAAAAGTTTACTTATCAATTTTAATTATGATAAGGAAGCAGAGATAACCAAGATGGTTTTAAAAGAATTTAATTTTAATGATACTAATCTATTTCATCATTTAATTTTTGATACTGTTAATAACAAATATAAGATTAGAGAAAACATTTTAAATGATATAGAATCAATTATCTATCATGGCAAAACTCAGGAATTACTATCTCCCGCAAAAGAAGGAAATGGATATGATTCTCTCACAGAAATTCTCGAAGAAATATATCTAAATCCTACTGATTATATCGAAAGCAATAAAACCATCGCTTTTCTTATGGAAAAAGCTCTGGACGTTGGAAATATTGGAATTCCTCAGAGTTTTCTTCATGCCCACGAAGAATTTATACACGAATTGGAAAAAAATAATTATTACAATTATGAAAGACTAAAATCTTTCTCAGATAATTTGAATCTTTTCGGGAGAAATGAGAACGAAATTTTAGATAAAAAAAGTATCAAGATATCTAATTCATATATCCTCCGCCTGTTCGACCGCCCCGACTTCTCCAGCTTTTCCCGGGAAATTATGGTAAAAGGTGACATAGAAATACTTCACAACATTTCAGGCTGGGATTTTATAAAAGCGGATGGCACTACGGGTTATTTACCGACATCGGACGTTAAAAAAGAAAAACCGAACAGAAGTTTCCTGGCGGATGAAGCCGCGTTTCCACAGGAGAGAAAAGGTTTTTGGAAAAACATATTCGGCTAATTATTTTTGACTAATCACAAATGAATCATTTACAGCACACCTCATCCCTTATCGCCTCACTTCAGCACGACATCCGTGCGGAGGTCATCATCAACCATCTTATCGAGAGCGGTGATCTGAAAACCGGCCAGTACCATATCCAAAAAGAAGGTCAGTTTGCACGGTCGTACCGTTTCGATGTTTTGGATACTAAAGTTTTAGATCAGCCTTACGATGACGAATCTATGCTGATCTTCAATCTCTCGCGTGATGGCATGTATGATACATTGCCGGAAGGTATCACTCACTCTTCTACAAACGATATTCCCGGAAAAGAGGTAGAGACAATGATCAGGGAACACAATGATCAGAAAAAGCAGCAGAAAGCAGCCCGGAAATTTTTTCAGCCTTTTGAAAATGAAATATTCGGCTATGGCGTAAAGACGGAAAGCTTTGAAAGCGCCTTTTTATTTGAGCTGAACGGAAGCAAAGCACCGGAGATGTTCTATACATTCTGGGATATTGACAGGGATTTTCCGACCATGCTGATCTCCAGATTCATCCGCCTTCTTCCTTTCGCCTATAAGATCGTAGGAAATATTTCCCAGGCCGCCCATATTCTTTCCCTGCTGCTGGAAGAAGAGGTACAGGTAAATGAAAGACCATACCGGAAATACCATGATGAAAACGAACAAACCCTCCTCGGAGAAAGCCGGCTGGGCCTGGATTCCATTACAGGAACCGAATACGACGATTACTCCAGCCATTTGGAAATAAAAATCGGCCCTCTGCAAAACGCCTCCCTTTCGGAGTTTATTCATGAAGGGAAGAAGAAAAAATTTACCGATCTGTTTTATGAATACTTCTTTCCCCTTGAGGTGGAAATTTCCACGACGGTTCTGCTTCATGAAAAGGAAGAAAAATTTGAGTTCGGCACTTTTACCGATGCTTTTCTGGGCTATAATACATGTATATGAGCAAGATAAAAAAATACTTCATCAATTTGTTTGATCCGCAGCTGCTCGTCATTGCTTTGGTCATGACCGCTGCCTGCATTATTCTTACCATGATCTTTGCACAGAAGACCGGGGGATTTAAGCAAAAATACCGTTCCCGGTTTTACGTCTACGTCTTTTCTCTGGCCTTTATATATGCATTAATTGCGTTATTGGGCTATAACAAACTCTTTCAGGGCAACAACCTCTATGAATTCATCTTCTATCAGATCTGCTCGCTCGTCACAGGAATTATACATTGCTACGCTTACCGGGCTTACTTCGACAGGTTCGGGTCCCGCAAAGCCGCAAACGAATATTTTTTTGCGTTGCTTTCAACGTGCTATGCTGCCGTACCCTTCATGCTGATCTACACCTTTCTGAACGGAACCGACCTCGCATACCTGATGCTGGGACATTTTATTGTCTTTTTTGTCCCCACCTTCCTCAACGATACCTTCAACCGGGCCATGAGCATTCCTCCGAAAGTGTACGTCACCTGGCAGTTTCCCGAAAATTATAAAGAAACCATAGGGCTTTCTGATAACGAATGGCAGGACATGGTGGTCTTTTCCTACATCATGGAAAAAGATAAAAAAGCACGGAAATATAGTGTTTACCGGGCAAAAGGCCCTACAAGGATCGATTTCGGACGGCTGTTTTACAATTTTGTTGAAGACTACAATCAACGGCATCCGGGTGACCAGATAGAGATAGAAGACGAAACTGGTTTGTTCAGCTGGGTGTTCTTCCTTCAGCCCAAATGGTACGAATCCACGAAATACATCGACCCCAATCTTACCCTTTATATGAACGGAATCGAAGAAAACAGCGTAGTGTTCTGTATGAGGACAGAAAAGATATCCGGCAAAAGCTCAGACCATCAGGAGCCGGAATACGAATACAACCAGGAAAAAGACCGTCAGAATGCAGAAAAAGAAGCAGGCCTGCAAAAGACCATCCATTAAAATCTATGAGTGACAAGATGAAGCCCTTTGCATATGCTTTCAAAATAAAAACAAGAATAACATTAAATATTAAACTTTAACCTTAAACATTTTTATTATGCCCGTAAAGTACAACTTAAGCGAGAAAGGCAATCCGGGAGACCGTGAAGCCGCCAAGAAATTTTATGCCAATGCCAAATCCTCGGGAGAGGTTACCTTCCGCAGTCTCAGCAAAGAGATCGCTTCCGGCTCTACCACAGTGAGTGACACCGATGTGATGGCCGTTCTGAACGACCTTACCAAAGCTTTGTCGAGACACCTGGCCGATGGCAAGATCGTCCGCTTCGGAGATTTCGGGTCATTCCAGATCAGCCTGAGCAGTGAGGGAGCCGAAACGGCCGAGAAGTTCAACGCATCGATGATCAAAGGGGCGAAGATCCTCTTCCGTCCAGGTCTTGACCTGAAAGAGATGCTTTCAACAGTGAAGTACGAGAAAGAAAAGTAGTCCCTGCAGCCCCTTCTGACAGAGGGTTTTGCAAGGTACCCAAAAACAACGGGACGTTTTACCGAAAACCTTTCGACGTTTTAGTAAAAAGGTCCCGTCGTTTTGGTCAAAACGTTTCGACGTTTTTACCCTCTTAAAAAAAAGAAAAATTCAGATCGTATAAAAACTTAAAAAAACACGTCCAATGATTGAAAAATTAACACACTTCCCGGTCAACTGGATCGACGGAATGAAGATCAATAAAACGCACTTTACCGATGTGCAGCATTTTGTAAGCGACAGCATCCGCGATACGGTGGGCATTCACACCTCCATGATCAGTTATGGCCTGCTGCCGGTACAAAATTCCATAAAAATCAACCTGATTATTGATAACCATAAGCTGCTCAGAATAAAGGTGGAAGAATGTCACGCCATCACACCCAATGGTTCCAGGATAGAGATCGGCGGCGGCACTTCGGAAAGCCTCAGCCTTTCCATCCCTTATCCCGAAGCGGTGCGCGAGCTTAAAGAGAATGAAGACGCCGTTTTACTGGTATGCATTTCCGTAAACCTGTTCAACAGGATTCTCTACGGAGAGCCCGATCCTGAAGAAAACCCGCCGCGCTATCCTTATACCCATCCCGAATATTCGCTCAATCTCATTTCAGAAGATGAGCTGAAGAGCAGCATCGGCCTCGGAAACCATTACCTCACCGTTGGAAAAATCCTGGTAAACTCCGGTGAATCCAAAATTGACAGCCATTATATTCCGCCCAGCATCAGCATTGCCAGCCATCCGAAACTTCAGGACCTGTATATGGAAATCGACAGGTTCTACGGGCAGATCGAGCTGTATGCCACACAGATCGCCCAAAAGATTTATGCTAAAAAACAATCCAACAGCCTGGCCGTAATGATGGAAATGCTGTCTGATAAAGCCTTGAACTATTTGGGAACGGAGATCAACCGGTTCCGGTGGCTATCACCTCATGCTTCTCCGGCCCATATGCTGCTCTCCGTAGTTTCTTTTGCCAGGACCCTGAAGAACTTTATCGATGCCCGCTCAGGCGCCGGAAAAGAGGAGCTTCTCAACTACTTTGCAGAGTGGTGCAATGTGAGCCAGGGCGACTTTGAAATTCTTTTTTCAGATGTCATTAATACCGATTACCATCACAACCAGATGGACAAAGTCATCGCAAAGATTGCCCAATTCATGAAAATGCTGGAAGAACTGTTCTCTATTCTCAGCCGCCTGGATTATATCGGGAAGAAGCGCGACGGCAGTATCTTCGTCTCAGAAAATACCGATGAAAGGGATTCGGTTATTCATGCTAAGAGAAGCAGGACCTTTCTGGCCGACTAGTTTAATGGTGAGAAAAAATAAAAGTTATAATTAAATATGATCATTCATGGAAGTTTTAAATAAAAATCAGCGTAGAAGCGCTTATTGGTTTTTTGTCTTATTTTTTGTGCTCACCGTAGCAGTACTGGTTACAGCGGTATTCTTCAACGCCTATTTTCCCTTCAAAGAAAACAACCTCCTCAAAGACGAAAATATAAGAATGAAGAAAGAAATGGAAACACAGAATAAATTTTCCTTTCAGCTCGAAAAGGTAAAGGCGGCCGTAGATTCTATGGGTATGCCACAGCAGAATGATTTCTTTAATGAAAAGCTTGCCCTTTCCATTCTTGCCGATATGTACAAACAGCTCCCGAAAGACACTTTGAAAAATAAAAATATGTACAACAATACCATCATGACGTATAAAGATCTGATTGATGCCAAAAAGCAGATCAAACAACTTTCAGGAAACCAGGCTTTAATGGACAGCCTCAGTTCCATCAATAAAATCCTCAAAGAGGAATACGATAAAATGAAAACGGATCTGGATGTCTGCAGGCAACTGTACCAGGCTCAATAAGGGAAAGATATGAAACATTGGCTTTTATATTACTTTGCATTCGGAGCCACGATAGGTATCCATGCTCAGAAGCAAACCGCCGACAGTACGGAATATGCTCATTTCGACTGCGGGATTACCCAGACCGGACAAAAGCCCGGAAAGCTTTCTCTGGCAAGTGTTCCGGCCATCCAGCTCAGAGTGAATAACGACACATTCGTTTATACCGCGTTTCAGCTGGGAAAAAGAAAGAATAAACTGTATCTGTATCTTAAAATATTAGCCGACAATGTGTGCATTAAAAAGGATAAAAATGTAGATCTGTATTTTGAATCCGGTGAGATTATGACGCTTGCAAACGAGTATCCTTTAAACTGTGAAGCTTTATTCGTCTGTCAGCTAAAGAAAAGAGAGCTTCGGAAAATTAAGGAAAACCATATTGCTCTGATCAGAATATATACCTATAAAATGAATTATGAAATGTATGTGAATGAAGTGCAGAATCACGACATCCACCACTCCATCGACTGCTTATCGGAATATAAAATCAGGAAAGCCGACAAAGGAAAGCCGAAAATAAATGACAACAGGGAAAACCATGAACCGAAATGAGCCCACTACCTCAACTGAATCTTAATCTGGGGATTATTGATGACCCTTCCGTACCGAGCCAAAAGGAAAACGCAGAGCCGATCACCATCCGTACCGATTCTGAATTAAAAAGATACACGATCACCATTATCATTTCCGATCAGCAAGCGGGTAAAGTAATTCTTTCCGTAGCTGGAAAGGAAATCGAGATCCCAACCTATAAAATGACGGTCACCGATGATAAGACCCATGAAACTGAAGCCTACCAGGTGACGCGGGATACGCTGAACTTTGTTAAAATCAAAACGAGAAAGAATATTTTATCTTTCTTTGGCTTTAAACGGTTCGACAAAACTTCTTTCCTGTATGAAAACATTGCTTTCGAACCCGGATTGGAAGATCTTGAAAAATTTGCAGTCTCCAAACACCGGCAATTAACACCTGATGCGCTGACCTACGAGCTGGAAGGAAATGGACAGAAAGTGATCCTTTACGCCGGTGATCTCAATACCTTTAAGAAACCAGACTCTGCTGAAAAGTATTTTGTCATCGCAGACGGAAACCATGGGAAAAGCTTTATCGGAGATATTCTTTATCGTGAGAAATTTTTGAAGCTGACCCCGAAAGTAGAACTGCAGCTCGTCAAAAGAAAAAACATCCCCGTGAATTTCGAATATGACGATCATGGCAATATTCGTAAACTGATCTATTTATAATATTGAAAACATGAAAGGAGCCTACTACAGATTACCGATCGATTTTGAAAGCCTTATGTCCAAAGGAGATGCTGCGAAAACTTCTCTGGAGGCATCGATTGCCCACCACCTCTTTCTGCTGACAACGACCTCTTTCGGTGAATGCAAATTTGATGAAACCTACGGCACAGCCATCTGGGAACTGGATTTTGATCTTTTAAAAACAGACAACAGCATGAAAGAGTTTATTTCGGGAGCCTTAAAAAAATCCATCCGCCTGCATGAGAAAAGACTTCATCTGGATGATTTGGAAATCAGCATCAGAGATCAGCAAATAGGAACAGCAGGAAAAAACAGAATGAAAAAGAGAGTGGAATTCCTCGTTAAAGGCGTAATAGTGGAAACCAATCATCCATTTGTACTCAGAAACTATTTCTTTGTGGGCCCACTTTCCTATTAGAATAAAAAACTTTTAAAACCAAAAGACTGAAAAAATGAATCAGGAAAGAATCAAAAACAGGATATTAAGACGTGCCGCCAGAATGTGGGGCTATAATGAACTGGAAGCAGAAAGTTCTTTTGATCCGGTTGTAGGCTTATTGCTTTCTGCATGCGCTTCCGAACTGGAAAAATTAGAATTCGAACTGGAAAGCTCAAGATCGCGGATTATTGAAAGAGTGCTGGAAATCATGTTTCCGGAAGAGATTTCCGGGGTTATCCCGGCCAGGACGATTCTCCAGGTCTACCCGCTCGAAAACAATGCAAAAGTATCACGATACAGCACTTTTAAAACCGCAATCCCAAAACATAATGTATACAATCCTGCGGAAAGTACTTTTCAAAACATCTATTTCAGCCCTTCCATAGAAGCGAGAATGACTACCGCAAGACTGAAATATTTTGCCTACGGTAACATGCTGCACCAGGCCGAAAGCTTTTTTTTCGATGAAGTGATTGGAAAAGGAGAAAAACACCTCCCTTCAGGCGAACTGTGGCTGGGAATAGAGTTGGGCAACAAAGAAGTATTACAGGACCTCATGTTCTTCACAGAGATCAATAACACGTACCAGGAAGAACTCTTTTTCCATTATCTGAAACAGGTAAAAGTATATTTCGGAGAAAAGGAATATGCTTTCAGGGAAGGCTACAATACGGATAAGGAAAGCTTTAATCCTGAAAACATTATCCGGCAAAACCATTCTGACCTGACTTATATTTATCATGAAATAAACCATTACTATCACAAGTACTTTTTTACTTTAGAAGGAAAACTGGAATTTTCTGACAGACCGGAAAAAGAGCAGCTGTTCATCAACAATTTTCCCGGTCATCAGGCGGGTAACGATGAGGATGTTATCTGGCTGAAGTTTGTTTTTTCTGAAGCTATCATTCCGGAAATACTGCAGAATGTACGTTTTGCCCTGAATTGTATCCCGGCCATCAACAGCAGAAATAAAACGATAGGGCGGAAGATCTCAGGAAAGATCAACATTATTCCCATCGAAGAGGAAGACCATTTTCTTGACCTGGATTATGTTTCGGAAGAAAACGGCCGCAGATTGGATATTAAAAATTACGATCCAGGGGATTCAGGCACCACAGCACTTTTAAGAAACGGCGGGGTTTCAAGATTCGACAAAAGAAATGCTTCCGAGCTGCTGCAGTATCTTTTGGAACTTATTAAAGACGAAACGGCTGCTTTTGCCGGCATAGGCGGTAACACGGCCACGGAAATCCTGAAACAGATCAGTCAGAATTTAGCCTCCTTGCATCAGGTAGCGAGAGAAAAAGAATTTATACAAGCCAGCAATCCTTACCTTATCATTTCTTCCGGGAATAAGGACACAGACATCCGGTGCACGATCTCATACTGGTCTACCGCCTCCGAAGAAGCCAACAATCTGAAACCGGGAACAATATTAAAAGCGGAAAACAACGGAAAGAATGCATTAAACGAAACTGCCGTAATGATCCATGCTACGACAGGAGGCCGGAAGAAACTTTCTCCCCACGATAAAATCCTGGAGTACCGGAACGCGCTTCTTACCCGTGGAAGAATCGTAACCATTGCAGATATCAGGGCCTTTGGAATGAATCATTTTAAAAATACCATTACAGAAATAGACGTTAAGAAGGGAACAAAAAAAGAAGTATCCATGAAAGGCGGATTCAGCAGAACCATTGATATATATGTTACCCGAAGTAAAGACCATACGGGAACCCTGCAGCCATCCGAATGGAAATACCTGTGCGAAAATTTTTTATTAAAGCTTAGCACAGCTTCAGCCAATATATATCCCTATCGTTTATTCGAAAAGTAATTTATTTTTTGTGTAGTGAAAGATTTTTTTATACATTTATAGAAAGAAACACACAATGATGAAATCGCATACATTCTCTGTAATGCCGTATTCTTCCCCCGGCAAATCCCTTTGAATTACGATATCATCTTTGACAGCAAAAACAATTTAAAACAATTTTTAAACAAAATATTATGCTCTCAAACAACGGAATCGGTGGTAATGAAGTACCATTGGATGCAAATGAATCGATCGCGGAAATCCCGCAAAACAGAACTCTTTTTGCACAAAAACTTACTGCAGAAGACCCTGTAAAACCTGAACTGGTGGAAGGACTTACTGCTGTGGAAAAAGTTTTCGAACATTTTAAACCTGAAATCAAAGTTGATTTTGAAGATGCCAACGGAGCGGTAAAAATGGAAAGCTTAAAATTCCGGAATCTGGGAGATTTCGGAACCAAAGGCATTACTTCTCAAAGTGATTTCCTCACAGGACTGGAGACTGAAAAAGACCAGTATCAGAAAATCGTAAGGCAACTCAAGACCAATAAAATCCTGAAAGCGGCCTTAGAAGATCCTGAAACCAAAAAAGCATTTCACAGCATTTTACAAATACTCATTAAAGAACTGGAAGAAAACCAATAACCAAAACACAAATCGACATGTCACAAAAACTACAAGAAACTCAGCAAACAACAGAAGCTCCGGTTTTGGAGCACAGAAAAGACGCCTCATCTTCACTGGAAAATTTTTTGGAGAAAATGGCCCGTTACGGAGGATTCGATCTTTTGGAAACCTCCATTGAAAACATACAGAACATCAACCCGGACCGAAAAGCAAGAAGAAAAATTTTCCTTACCGAAAAAGGTAAAGAAAAAGAAAGAGACACCCTTAAAAAAACACTCGAGCTCTGGTCGGCCGTGATCAGTAAAAATGATTCTCTCGCCGAAATGGTAGCCCACTGTGAAGATCAGAGGAAATCTGCGGAAGAGCTGCTTTCTAAAAATCTTTCTAAAGCAATTGATGCAACGCGTGAGCTGGAAGGGAATTACAGGACAATAGCCCTGTTTTATAAGAATACAGAATCGGGTAAAGTTAAAAATATCACGGTCGTAAATGCTACGCTGGAACAACTTAAAGATCTTGACAATACCAGATTTATTGATATTATTCATGCCGAACTTTCGGACAATTATGACCGGCTTGATCTGAAAAACAATTATGGACTTTTGGTTATTCCCGGATATCTGGGATCCAATACCGTTGTTGAAAAATGGGCTAAAATTGCCCACGAAAATAAGGTAATGCTTATCACAGATTTTGAACATCTGGATGAGCCGGATGATGTGATGGAAATGTTTGACCAAGCTTATCTTACGGGGGGAGAAATGTACCGCTCCAATGTACTGATGACCTGCAACTGGCTGGTTGGCAGAGGACGTTTTAAAGAAATCAATGAAACGGACGATTTATTCATTCCTCCATCGGGGGCGTTTGCCGGAAAAGTGTATAAAACACTGATGTCGCAGGTAACGGCTGGAAAAAAGTTTGGTGGCATTAATGAAGTTGACGGCGTGAAATTCGATCTTAAAAAGAGTGAGATTGCGAATCTGGAAAATATGGGACTTATCCCGATGGTAAACGAATACGGAAAAGTAATGGCATTCTCAGGAAAAACACTGTTCAACGGGGATAATCTGGGCTTACAGACGTATTCGGTCGTGCGGGTATTTGATTATGTGACCAAAGTGCTTATGGATTTTTTGAACAGAAGAGCCTTTGAAAACTTCACAGCCGTTACCCGAAAAGAGATTATGAATCAGATCGTCAGATTTTTAGATGCGATTACCGGCCCCGGAAAATTGATTGAGAATTTTGAAATCAGAAAATTTGAACAGGATCCGGTGCAGAAAGACCGTATACATCTTGATATCCACATGAAGCCCTATTTCCCCGCAAAGAATTTCCTGATCAAAATGGATGGACACAAGGGCGATAACGGCAATGACTGGAATACGGAATACCAGCAAAAATAAACTGAAAAATCATGCTTTGATGGCATGGGCAGAGGAAGCTTAGTACTTAATTCCTTTGAAGTTTTTCATAATTTGTGTTTTTTTATTAGCCGCACAGGAGCACTTTTGTTCCTGTGCTTTTTTTGTCCGGATCAATTCCCATCACTATCTAAAATATCGAATATCCATTGTCATTTTTCAAATCGGCCTTGTTATTTATTCAACATAATTAAAATATCATTCAAATCAATTAATATTTAAACATTTATCAATTAATTTTACATTCAGCCATTTAACATAATAAATTTATCGGTTATTTATTGTCAATTTCATTTGTTTTATCAGAAATAAATTTTACTTTTGAAAAAAAAGATTGGCTCTTTAAAGTTGGTCTTGAACATGAGAATATTTCCATTGTTGGTCGTATTAATACTTTAAACCTAAAATATATCAATTATGTCATTTAAAACCATTTTAGAATACGCGGGAACTAAGCGTAATGTTTTATCCGTTGAGTTTGGAATGCTACAGGAAACCGATAAAACGGGAAGACCTTCTTCCGTCGCAAGAGGCGGCAAAATTCATTTAACCGTTGAAGGAACCGGGGCAACCGACCTTTTTGAGTGGATGACCAATTCGTTTGAGAGAAAGGACGGAAGCATTAAATTCATTAAAAGAGACAGTGATGCCGTTCTGAAGGAACTTAAATTCAAAGAAGCCTATATTGTGAAATATACTGAAGATTTTAATGCTTCCGGAGAAAATCCTTTGACCGAAACCTTCGTTCTTTCAGCTAAAGAAATTGAACTTGGCAATGCAAAGCATGTGAACGAGTGGGTATAAACCTTTACTTGATTTCTTAACACAAATGAAATTATCTAACGTTACATTGTACATGAGATGATCTTACCTGATCAGAAATTCTCTATCATTTTCTAAATCTTCCTCTTTAATTTATAATCATCAACTGCTTTCCGGTTCTTAAGAGTCCGGAAGAGTAAGTATGTCGTATAATAACAAACTAAATATTAATCATTTAAAATCTTAATTATGTCATTTAAAGCCATATTAGAAGTAGCCGGAAAAAAATATAATATCCTGAATGTAAATTACGGCTTATTTCAGGAAACAGATGCAACAGGGCGTCCCTCTACGATTACACGGGGCGGTAAAATAGACGTTACCGTAGAAGGAACAGGGTCCACAAAACTGTTTGAATGGATGACCAACTCCTTCGAGAGAAAAGACGGGAAAATTGTTTTCTTTAAAAGAGACAGCGAAGCCACATTGAAAGAGCTCAAATTCACGGAAGCTTATCTTGTGAAACACAAAGAAAAGTTCGAATCCGTTGGTGAAAATCCGCTCACCGAGTCTTTTACCATTTCTTCCAGAAAAATTGAGATGGGCAACGGTGCCTATGAAAACGAATGGGTATAAACTTAGCATAAACCGATAGCCAAATTCCCTTCATTTAAGTATAATCTCTTTTATTTTCTTTAAATCAAATTATTATGTCTTTTTTATCAAAATTAGAATTAGACGGCACCCTTTATACTATCCTTGAATGCAAATACAGGTTCACCCAACCTGTAGATGGGACCGGTAAACCCAAAGGAATACCGAAAGGCGGAGAAATCCTGATCCGTATTGAAAGCACGGGCAACCCGGAACTTCTAAACTGGATGCTTGACCATAATCAGGTAAAAAACGGCAAGATCATATTCTACCGCCGGGATGCCATGAGCAAACTTCAGGAGTTAATTTTTGAGAAGGCATATTGTATTGAATTTTCCGAACATTTCAACGCTGCCAATGCGGAACCTCTGCAGATTGAGATGCATTTGGTTGCCAAAAAATTTGACCTCAACGGCGCAGTTCATCAGAAAATGTGGCGGGAATAAAACCCAACTGTTGAAATCAGGACTTCATCATCAGTAAATATTAAAAAATATGGAAAATCAGGACTTTGATTTGGAGACAAGTAGTGGTAGGTCACGTTCATTTGAAGATTGGCTTCGTGATCCTGTCAATCCACTGGTCTACTGTCTCCTCACGCTTGACGGAAAAGATTTTCTCACCAGTAACGGCTATTCGGTAGAGCTGGTTCAGAAAACAAATGATCATGATTCATTTACCATTACCGTCCCCGACGATGCGATAGACCGTTTTGAAGGATTTATCATGGAAAATTCCAAAAATTTGTTAGGTAAAAACCTTACCATAACCTACTGGCGTTTTGGAAAAATCAGTCAGTCCTTTTCAGGTATAATCATCGGGATCAGAAACAAAAAAGATGAAGGTGGCGGCTATGGAAATCTTTATATCAATGGCTATTCGCCGAGCATTCTCATGGAAAATGGCAGAGACTGCCAGAGCTTTGAAGATAAAACATTAAAAGAAATCATCAGTGAGATTAGTGAACCATATCCACAGGAGGCCAAAATTACGGTTGATTATCCCAATACTAAACATGCTTTAGCGTACACGGTACAATATAAAGAATCGGATTATAACTTCATCAGAAGATTAGCCATACGGTACGGAGAATTTTTTTATTATGACGGCGAGCGACTAATTTTTGGTTCGACAACCCAGCCAGCCGTAAGCCTTGCCGAAAATATTGATCTTATCGATATCGAATTTGATCTCACAATGAACGCTCAGGACTTTAGCTATCTCGGCTTTGATGCTCAAAGCGGGTCAGGAATAGAAAAAGAGAGCCGTAGTTTTACCTCTGAGTTTAAAGAAAATCTTTTTCAGACACTCAGCATTAACCGTTCGAGAAAACTGTTTCCGAAGAAGCCGAAAATGTATTTCAGCCATATAGGAATCAGCTCCGATTCAGAGAAAGAGCTTGAGGACGTCATACGCCTTGAAAAAGAACATAAGGAGAACCTGCTGACCGTAAGAGGAAAAAGTAAGGATCCTGATCTCAGAATAGGCGGCAGGGCAATACTTTCGGATATTAATGGCAGGGCTATGGAAACGTACAGGATCATAGAAATAAAACACTTTTATGAACCTGGAGATTATTATAATGAGTTTGTAGGAATTCCGGATCTTTTCAACGCTTCTTACTACATCAATGTGGAGGCCATACCCATAGGCGAAGAACAGTCGGCCCGGGTAAAAGATAATAATGACCCGATGGGCATGGGAAGAATAAAGGTGCAATTTCCGTGGCAGGAATACAAAAACCAGACTACACCCTGGATCAGGATGATACAGCCGCACTCAGGTTCCGGTAAAGGCTTTCATTTTATTCCTGAAATCGGGGAGGAAGTTCTTGTCGGGTTCGAAGGCGGAAATGCAGAAAAACCTTTTGTGATGGGAACGCATTATAACGGAAGTGAAAGCAGCTCCTATCATACTTCAGGGAATGACAAAAAGGTTATTCACACCCGGAGCGGAACAAAGATTATTCTGAATGACGCGGAAGGTTCTGTTTTTATAGAAGATCCAAGTGGGAATACGTATCTGATGGATGGGCAGGGAAATATTAATGTGAGTGCACCGGGGAATATGACCTTGACCGCAGGGGAGAATCTTAATATCAGCGTTGGGCAAAACTTGACAACAAATGTGGGTATGAACTCCACAGAAACTGTAGGAATGAACAAAACCGTCGGGGTGGGAATGATGAAAATGATGTCTATTGGAACAGATTTTATCACCAATGTCGTAGGAAAGTTAACCCATTATGTAAAAGGAGATTTGGAAACTTTCGCTGAGAAGGAGCATAAATTAACTACTTTAAAAGGAGTGCAAGTTCAAAGCGAAGGCAAAATAGAACAGCATTCTAAGAAAGAGGTTCAAAATAACAGTGGAGAGAAGTCTAAAAACTATTAGCCATGAGTATAGAATATTTTGTAGAAGGTAAGGCAGTTATTCGAACTGGAAAAAACTATGTGGTAAAATCTAATGAAACAATTGCCAATAATGCTGCAATTTCAGTAGAACAAAAAGGAGCAAAAACCGGAGTAAGCTATAACAAACCCCAGGAAATTAACCCAAATGACAAGCCTGTAGAATCTATAAACGTAACGCTTAATCTATTTTTTGATGGTACACAAAATAACAAGACGAATACAGAAGCAGGGAAAGATTATAAAGAATCTAATCATAAAGATGATAGTTATACGAATGATTTTTCTAACGTGGCGAGGGGTTTTGATGCCACTGATCCTAATGCTGAAAATCAAATACGTGTGTATATAGAAGGTATAGGAACAGACGACTTAAAAAACGATGATGTTTTTCCGGATGTAGCTTTAGGAACGGGAGATCTTGGCGTTGTTGCTAAAGTAACCAAAGGATGTATCGAAGGCGCAAAAGCAATAGGTTCTAAATTTAAGGGAATACCAAAACAAATCAATCTTACGGTTAATGTTTTCGGATTTAGCCGTGGAGCTACCGCTGCCAGGCATTTTATATATGTGGCCACTTCTCCAGCAGAATTTTTCAGTTCGGGTTCCGGTTTTTTTGCATTAACACCGTATGATGCTCCTTCTCTTAAAAATGCAGTTTATATGAAAGAAAAAAATCCATTGGCAGATATTTATGGCTTTTTCGGAGCGTGTTTGGTGGGACAAACATTAAAAATCAGCTCCATACAATTTAAGTTTGCAGGGTTATATGATACGGTGGCAGCTTATGGTCTTAATCACAGAGGCGGTTGGGGAATCAATGGTGATACCAAGCAATTGGGTTTAGATGCTATAGGTTCCGGCAGAGTACACTTTGTACTGCAGCTGGCCGCCGATGACGAGTATCGGGATAACTTTGATCTTACCAATATCAATAGTGCAGGTTTATACGGATTAGAGCTTACTTTGCCCGGTGTACATTCGGATATTGGAGGTTCTTATGTGGATGGCGACAAGGAAATATCTGTATTGTTTTGTCAAAAGGGAGGAATCATTAATGATGTATTTTTCAATATAGATGAAGAATGCAGGAAATTTAAAGAAATTCTGATAAAAGAAGGTTGGTATAAAGACAAGGAACTTGTGATCCGTTCTTTTTATCAGAAAGATTTAGATTCCGATAAGCGTTGGAACAAAGATTCGACATCCTACAACGGAATTATTGGTACCCGGGTGCTTTCTAATGCTTATGACAAAATTGCGCTCAACCAGATGTTTCATTACTCACAAGATGAAAAAACAGGCGGGGTTAAGTATATAAATGAAAGAATTAATAAAAAGTATAGTATAAAAGGTGACCTATTAACCCGTATTTACAACCAACTCATCAATTATATGAATGCCTGTAATGATCTCCGAAACCAATATGTAGAGAAATATATACATGGAGACAACCCTTCGGTTGCAGAGTACCTCGCAGAAATAAAAAAAATATCGTATCTGGATTTTATAGAGGAACAAGACCTGAAAGACCTTCGCCATCGGTACCTGCACTGGTCGGTAAAAGCCAACCAAGTCGGATTGAATGCCAAATCTCAAACAATGCACCCAAGAAAGAAGGAGCGTTAGAAGCTAAATACCGAAAAAGACATATACAAAATGGATAAACTAAAAACGCTGCTCTATTTTTTGTTATTAACTAATTTGATACACTGCCAGGAAATGAATAAAATACCAGAATTTCATGTAGAAATATGTGCTCCAGCAAATAAATATGAAATAGAATTCGTATCAGATCGGATCAAAACCTTAGAAGGTACATCTGCTGGTTTGCCTTA
>Ga0308156_1000436_pt1 | contig 87377 bp, 94 predicted proteins | sample PhyAR2_FD_201041 | JGI IMG/M metagenome (GOLD analysis project Ga0308156, IMG submission 201041) | Phyllosphere microbial communities from UC Gill Tract Community Farm, Albany, California, United States - DLSL A.R2 | ecosystem: Host-associated > Plants > Phyllosphere > Unclassified | place: USA... | reverse complement strand
TAGTGCCTCTCTCCTTTGATTGTCATAGGGGAATACCCGTATGTTTGGTTGAGTTATATATCCATTATACGAGTTAAATCCCTGAAACTGACAAAATTTAAAGGAGGGGCATTTATATTATCTTTTTGTTTAGTTTCAAAGAATGCTTCTAAATCAAGGTTTGAATTACAAATTTCTTCCCTGATATTCTTGGCTTCTTCAGCTTCAAATGTTTTAATATCTTTTGTCATATTATTTTCTCCTTAATTATGTTTTCTTAGTTTATCAACTCCTGCAGCTTTACACGATTCTATTTTTCCTGATTTAAATTTAAGTAAAATATTTTCAGGATTGTTAGAGACTCTAGTAATTTCGACAAGTTCGATAGTATCATCACCAAAATTGTGATACCAAACTGCTTGAACTACATTCCCAGGTTTAACCCAATCTTTCATAATTAATTTCTTCTTTCTAAAATATAAAAAAGAACTTATACAGTTCTTTTTTCTTTTATATTAAAATGGTAGATCATCATCAGCAATATCCATAGGTGAACCACCAAACGGGTCTCCGTCAGTAAATCTACCGACATTATTGGATGTATTACTTTGCACATTTTGTGGCTTACTAGTACTTGGTGCTGAGTTAGCTGTTCCTTGACTATGCTCTTGTTCACGTTTTGCGCGACTTTCCAGCATTTCAAAAGAACTTGCAACAACCTCAGTCACATACACTCTCTGACCTTGCTGATTCTCATAATTACGTGTTTGAATTCTACCAGAAACTGCTATTAAAGCTCCTTTTTTAGCCCAATTTACCAAATTTTCAGCCTGTTGTCGCCAAATGACGCAATTTATGAAGTCAGCTTCACGCTCTCCATTTGCGTTCTTAAATTGACGATTAACGGCCAGCGAAAAAGTTGCTACAGCCAAATTCTGTGGTGTATAAGACAATTCTGGTTCCTTAGTAAGTCTTCCTACTAAATTAACGTTATTCATTTATATTTCTCCTTATTTCTTTAAGCTCTTTTTTCATCTTTTTCAAGTAATTTTAAACCTGGTTTTATTCCAAAGAGCAATTCTTCCATTCTTTCATCATTAATAGTGTTATCATTAACAGCTGCTTCAGCCATTGCTAACTTACTTACAGGTAATTTCACGTTTAATAATGTGCGTATTAGCTCATCTCGTTTGTCTGGAGATTTATATACTGCTTGTGCCGTAAAGTACAAGCGATCCATCTCTGACACATCCTTCTCTAGTTTAGTAGTAATATCAGTCAATCTCGCTTTTGCTTTTAATGCTAAAGCATCAGCATGACCATATGACCACCAGAACTTGTTTAATTTGTTGATAATATTTTTTAAAGAGGACTTATGATCTAATAAAGCTAAAAGACTAAGATTAGTCTCTGGAGCTTCTGACCAAGCCATATCGTTAAAGTCTAAATAAAGTTTTGAGCCATAGCTAGCTGCAGATTCATAAACCGATTTTATACTTGAGATATAATTAGCAACACACATATTTAACACGTCAGTCTCAGTGCTATCAGCATGTCCGCCAAATTCATTTAAAAAATCTTGATATTTTTTCTTTTCCGCTTCTGCTTCTTCATTAGCTAAAATATTATCAATTTTTAGACTTAAGTCACTAGGCAATAATCGATATTCTAAACACTTATAACCTATTAACTCTTCATAGTAATAGTCACTAAATTCTTCTAAACTTAAATCCCTTACTTGACTCTCAAACTTGTAAATCTTTAAAAAAGATTTTTCGATTGATTTTCTGTAATCACAAGAATTAAAAACTGCTTGTGCTTCTTCTGAATAACTAGATATATTTTTTCTGATTTTATCTTCTAGAAGTTCCATAATAGATTGATTATTTGCCATTTCATCCTCCTTATCTTTAATATTATTTTATAAACGGCATGTTTTGTTGAAAATAAAAAACTACAGCGATTTCACTGTAGTTCTTCTTAAATATTCTAATGCTCATCATAGCACTAAAGATTCTTTCTAGCCCAAAAGGGCAAAGGTAGCATTACTACTACTGCAGCCCATTTGGGTTAGTTCATTTTTATCATTTAAATAAGATTATAAATAAAAGAGAGCTCACATTGAGCGCTCTTATTCATAATCATAATTTTGTTTGTTTTGGTCATACTGCAGACCATAACAAAAAGTGTTAAACAACTCCTCTTTTAAGAGCCGTAAATGTAGCGGTTAAGGTGAATACTTTTTTATGCATTCAACCCAACGAAAATAATACCTGCTACTAGATTATTTTCTCGTTTAATTAATCAATTTAGTTCAAAAACATTGATTAATTGTCATTCTGCGCATTATGACGTGTGAATATTAGCTCACTGAGCTTTAAGTTCCAAGCGCTATAAAGGAAAATTTAAATAAATAAAATATTTATGTACTTATTATAGCATTTCTTTTTGCATAATTCTACCCATTAATAATATTTAGTCTATATATTTCAAATAATCTGTTGCATTGATTTCTAAAGATATTTCTTTTTCATATCTTCTTAAAATATTCTCAATAGCTTCTCGGTAATCTTTTACAGTAACGGATATTGAATTAGAGAGAATACTATTGTTTTTCAACTCATTTTGAACCACATCTGCTAATTTCAACACATCCAAATTATCGCCAATTTTTAAATAAGCTAGGCTTACTGAAGCTTGTAATAAGCTTTCAAATTTATCTTGTACAAAGAAAAATTGTAACCGGCTAAAATACTTCTTGACTGCTGTACCTTTGGAAATAGGTTTTGAATATTTTACTACCTTCAATTTTCGGAGGGTGTTAGTTTTGGGGTCTTCCAAAGAAATAATTGGAATTTCGCTTTGTACGAGTAGACTATTAGGATTTAGGTCGCCTATAATAAATATCCTTTGACCGTCTGAAATAAAAAATTGTGTCCCTAAATGTGTACCAGGATAAACGTTTAGTTGACCAATTGCATGATTACTGATTGTAGTATAATTCAAGTCAATTAGTTGATTAGTTTTGTCAATATCAAAAGCGTTAACGGCTTCATTTTTTTTAAAGATTGCACTACCTCCGGCCTCGTCATAGGCATCTGATAGTAAAGCTTCGTCAATCAGTTGGGTTGGAGAAATTATTTTTCTGTAAAGTAATAGTTTGTACATCGATGCAAGAATTGGTGATTTCTTTACTTTTCCATTTTTTAAATAATCATACTGGGGTAATTTTTTATTATTGTTGTTATTTAACCTTTTGGTTTTTTTCGATATCTCATCTTCATATTGTTGAGTTTCAAAGTTTAGAAGCGCATTTCTTGCCTCCTCAATATATCTGTTAACTTGCTCCTTACTAACAACTTCGTTTTTAAGAGACCTTTTTTTCAGACCTAATATATTCACTTTAAAAGTCCTCCTCGTTTGTTTGTTAATGCAAGTCTTTCACTTTCCCCTTTAAGTAAACTAGCATTTTCTTTACTTAAACTTGTTCGAGTAGATATTGCGCCCAATGCCATATTATTATACTTCAACTGATTCTTTAATCCAGCTAAATCTAGTGGTTTAGAATCTCCTAATAATTTTTGCAAAGATAATTTCTTATCACTTTCCTTTGATTTTTTCATATAAGCCCAACGCGCTTTTTTAACATGTGATGGGTCAAATTTCTCCAACGAATTAGTAATATTATTGAACTTTTCTACGACTTCTTGGATTTCTCGATCGTTATTGTTTTCCATAAGTACGTTTAAAAGGATGGAAAATGAATCAGTTGTTGATAATTCAACTTCATCTTCTGTAGTATTTGGGAGTAATGAACTCACTAGAATATTTTGTTCTTTTGTTATAAACCTCTCTCCAGGAAACTTAGGATTAGAAATTAACAAGAGAGTAATCCCTGGGGTGATGATATGCTCGCTGGGAACAACCTTATAATTACTTAGTGTCTTTTCCTTTTTCCAAGTTACCCCTTTGACATCTTCCATAATATCTTCTAATGGTAAATAAACACTTTTATTATCAATAAAGAATCTTCTTAACAAGCTTGAATTTTCTTCCGAATGAGTATTTTTTTCTTCAGAAAGTATTGGTATTATTTTAGCAAGTTCAAATAGTATCTCTTGAAAAACCTCTTCATCATTTTTAATTGCACCAAAACAGTTAATTTTCCAATCAGGTAACTTCAATTTTTCCATGCCATACATTGTAAATAGTTCAGGCACAATAAAATTAACTATTCCTCCAATACCAACATTCTCATTACTCTTTGCGTTGGGATTAGGATTCTTTACAATAAGGAAATGCAGCCATAGATGTTCTAAATAGTCACAGAAGCATAAATTTTGGGGCTCTTGATAATCGTATGGACTGTTTTTTGCTATTTCTGGATTTGATAACTGAATAGTTATGTCTTCTCTGACATGGTGAATAAATAAACCATCCTGTGTCCTGGTTATTCCTTTAGTTTTTGACCACGTCTCTGTTAAGTATGGTTTGCTAGGTAAACCATACTTTTCTTGTAAATACATACAGTATTCGTCATATTTTAACGATTTAACTTCGCTAAATTCCGCTAAGTTCATAAAATACTCATTTCTTTTAATAGTAGTTGTTTTTGTTTATTATGTCTTTTATTATACTACTTTGGTACAATAAATATTTAATGTTTATAAAGAAAAAGAAGTTATTAAACTTCTTTAAGTAATGCTATTATTGTTATCTTAGTCTTGGAGTTACTTGATATAACTGACTTTCTATGATTTGGCTTGCTTATTAAATAAAAAGGAAGTGAAAAAAGAAGTGATGGTTAGAATTGAATCGACAAATTGCTTATAATGACAGGGAAAGATTAATTAACAGAATATAACAAAGAAAAAGGATTAGCAAGGTATGTCTAATTGGGCTGATAAATAGATTTAGGAGGGTTTAAAATTTTGAAGGAATCAAACCAAATGGATTATTCGCCAAAACAGAACATCGCACCGTGAAATATCTCGATAACTTAATTGAGCAAGACCATAGGCCAATTAAACGATGAAAAAAATTTTATCGAAGTCTCTGAACTGCCTCAACCACTATTAAGGCAATGGAGACGATTCAAGGAATATACAAAAAGAACCGAAGAAATGGAACGCTCTTCGGCTTTTCGGTCTCTACTGAAATCAAAATATTAATGGAAATACATGCTTAAGAGGCTGAACAAACATAGACCTTGTTTTTAAATTTAAAACTTTGCAACAGAACCTGTTTCTACTCCTTCATTTGGACATTGTAGCCTTTTTCTCAGAAATGATTATTTTGACTATCTCTTCTACAGCTTTCTTTGTTAGTGACTTCAACATATTTTTAAATTCTTCGCTAGAAATGTACTCAACTATTCTAGCGGAAATCTCTTGCATTATTCTTTTTAAAACTTTACTTGTAAATCCAGGTAATCCATTTACCATTACTCATTCTCCTTTTTAAGTTCTTTTAGTATCTTTTTAAAAAACTTATTTTTGGTATTTTTTTCTAAGTAATCATATGCTAAATTAGTCAACTCAGTTTCTGAAATTTCTCCATTACTTTCAACTTCTGATTTTTTTAATAAAGAGTATAATCCTTCTGGATTCAAATCGATATCTTCACTAAATTCACTCACTTTCTTATCAACTTCGTTTTTAATTTCAATATCTAATTCTTTGGTTAAAAACTTTTTTGGTAATATCTTTCTAAAGTTAGATAGTTCATAATCGATATCTTTTTTTATTATTAGGTCAGTATTATTTTTAAATTCCTCATTTTTTTTGATTATAAGATTTAATTTTTCTTTTTCCATATTTTCTCATATTCTTAGGGTATTATTTTAAAATATTTTTCAATACCGTTATCTGTAAAGGAGATATAAACTTAATAAATATTGATATTACAATGTATCATAACATCTAATTTAACTTTTATACTACTCGTTCAGAAACAATAAATTATATCAAATCATTTAACGTCGTGATTATATTTGTATATTCTTCTTTATCAGAATCTGATAAACCTGTAAAAATTGTAATAGGAACAGAGCTATTATATTTACCTACCAAAATATTAATATCCCTTTTTAATTCATCTAAAACATTAAGTGAATTCGTGTTTTCGTAAAAACCTCGCTTAGGAGATACTATTCTTCCTTTGTTTTTTAATCGGCTCAATGTCCCTGCTATCTGACCATCTGTAAAACCTTTTTTTATAAAAAAATCATAAATTTCGTTTGCTTTCACTTCTCTTTCTGCTTCAGAAATATATTTAGTTACTTGAGCTGATAAATTTTTATCCATTAAATGTTCCTCTGCCTTCATATTTGATTATGTGCACATCTATATAATAACATAAATGTTTTTGTGCGTAAAGTGCGAAGTTTCTGTTTTTAGTGATTTATTTCCAATTTACGTTTCGCTTGTTCAATCCAATGAAATAAATGTTTAATTAATAATAAATTGATTAACAACGTTCAAACATCTTACATTTGAACTTGCCGGCGGAGCTTATTCTTGTTTCTGAGGCAAACTGCTCATTTGTATTTCGAGTTAAAATAGGATGTTGATTTGTTTTAAAAAGTCATTGGATATTTATTTTTTTTAAATTATACTAGAATTACAAAATAAAAAGCCCTTTTAGAGCGTTTCTTCTTATCTTTATACTAATAGAAATATTGTCATTTTAATAAAAATAATTTAATCAGAGTAGTATAGCAATAAAAAAACTTCTAGCAAGGTAGCTAGAAGTTATTCTTTGTTCACATATCTTATTTTCAAAAAAAGGAAGTGAAAAAGGAAGTGTTTCGATTGATTTATAATGAATAATATTGAAATTTTAAATCTCAAATATTGCTATAAACTAATAAATTGACTTCTACTGAGGTGTGGTGAAACTCTTATTTAACTTCTTTTTTTATAAAGTAAATAAGCATTAAATTAATAATTGTAAATTATTGTTTCCTTAAAAATTTTAAGTAAACAATAATACTTGAAAAAAGTAGAGAGACTCCACTCAAACATTTCAAAATACTTGGCTTTAAACCAGTATTGGGGAGTATTTTTTTATCTTTAGTAGTCTCGTATCTAATAATTATTATTTTATCAGAACTTTTTTCGTCAAAAGCTAAGGATTGAACTTTAGTTTGTGAAGCTTTATAGTTTTTTAATACTGGAATCTCTACCTCTTTAGATTCTTCAGGTTTTGGCCATACTGAATCGTTAACTTTATTTGTTACTTGGTCATATGTTACTGAAGCCACAAATTCAAACGTCTGAACTTGGTCTGGAGGAGTTTTTTCTCCGGCTCCCTCATAATGGACTTTTAATGATGCTTCATGATAATAATCAGGGTTCTTACTACCATCTGAGTTTAGTAGTCCTCCTTTTATTGTTTTAACAGAATGTTTCAAATATACTTTTGAGACTTGTGCTTGGCCCTCTTTGTGGTCATAGAAGCCTGTTTTTACAGCTTCATCCATTTTTACTAACTCATAGCCTTGTTTATGCAGCTGCTGAATATTTTTGTCTACATCTTTCTCATTATTATATGGAGCATCTGAAACACCCTCAAAGCTTAATTCTGCATCTTTTATATTTACACCTTGATTATAATTTACTTCTTTCAACCCGTTCACATCAATAAATTGAACCAATCTTTTTTGAGCTGTTGGGCTATAAATTACCTTAACAGCTTCATCTTCTGAAGTAGGGCTATATGTTTTAGATTGTACTTTATCAATATCTGGACGGTATCCTTCTAAAGCAGGTGACTCAATCTCTTTTGAGTTTTGGTCCTTACTCCAATTATCTTTTACCACTTTACCTGTCACTTGATCTATAGAAGCACCATTTGTAAAATGAAAAACTTGATTATTGCTTGTCGCCACTTGGTCACCTTTTAAATTTAGATAACTAATGGATTGACTTACATCCTTTTCTTGATAATTTTCTGTAGGCTTAACTTCATGCTTTAAATCTACCCACAGAATAGTATTTCCAACTGGATATTTGCCTTTTTGAGCATCAGCTCCAACTAATATGTATCCTTTATTTTTTAATTCTTTAAGAACCTTTGTATAAGCACTTGTATTATCAAAGTTGGAATCAGTGTGTCCTACAAGTTCTTGAGTCGATACGACTTTATCGGCTTCTGTTGCCAATGAATCAATATCTCGATAATTTACTGTGATTTTTGCTACTTCAGCTTCATAAGATACTTGAATAACTTTACTCTTAGCTTCTGAATTGTAAGACTGAGAATCTACCTTCGAATAATCACTTCGGTAGCCCGGAATTTTGGGACTAGGAACTTCTTTACTTTTTTGTGGTGAAGACCATTCTGGAGCATTCTCTTTAACAACCTTTCCGGTCACTAAGTCAATTGTTTGAGTAACAGTAGACGTGAAAGTAAATTTTTGGATATCATCTTGTGGAGTTTGAGGACCTGCCCCAATATAATGTATTGTTTGAGTGACTACTTTATCTAAGATAGGTGTTACCGCATTAGAACCTGGTACCTCTTGCTTCTTTGTTCCATGTGTTAAATGTATTTTGATAAGATAGCCTTTTATATCTGTTGGATTGGGTAAATCTCCATTCTCAACTTTACCTAATTTATAGCCCTTGTCAGTATATCCTTTCTCAATTGTAGAAAGTTTAGTACGGTTAACTTCAGTATTTTCATCTTGCCCTAAAATAGCAGTATTAAAGGGCTTAGAATTCTCAAGTGTTGTACCAATAGTATCGTCCACAACACTGTAAAGAATCGGTGACTTTATATCAGTATAAGTAACGTTTAGGATTTGGGATGTGTCCGTCACTTGATATGTTTTGGCTGGTATTTTAGTAGTTTCAGCTTTAAATCCTGTTATTTTAGGAGAAACTACTTCTTTTGATGTTTGAGGATTTGACCATTTAGGGGCTTGCTCTTTTATAACATCACCATTTACCAAATCAATTGTTTGAGTAACTGTGGATGTAAATGTAAACTGTTGGACGTCATCTTTCGGAGTTTGAGCCCCAGCCCCTATATAATGAACAGTTTGACTAATAACCTTGTCCTGAATAGGAGAAGCTGCTTTTGGTCCTGGTACATCTTGTTGTTTAGTACCATGAGTAAGATGAATTGTGATCAAATATCCTTTTGAATTTTTTGGTGCTGGTAAATCTCCATTTTCAACCTTTCCCAAAATATATCCCTTTGAAATATAATTATTTTTAATATCATTTAGTTTAGATTGATTACCAGACGTCATCATTGAGTTACCAATTATTCCATTAGCAAATAACTCCGAATCTACTAAAGTGACTTTTGCTGTATCGTCTATTACTGAGTAAGAAATTGGTGATTTATTACTATAGATATATGTGATATCAATATTCTCACCTGCTTTTACGGAAGGTATAGTAGGTGAACTCTTTAATTCATAATTACTAATAATTGGAGCTTTTATTTGTGGGATGTTTCCATCAGTATCTGTTGTAATAGATTTATCGTGTAATTCCTTACCTTCTTCGTCCACGAAATGACTAGTTATTGTACCTTTATTAGTATAAGCAAAGAGAATATTTTCTGATTTACCTATCATATCTTGAGTCACTGTTCCAGACGTAGCAAGTCCTTCTATTCCTAATTTAGAAAGTAAGGTTTTGTCATTAGTTGAGACATAAGCATATCCTTTAACAGTTGGAGGGGTGAAATTCCATTTTTCTCCTACTAAAAGATTATTAAAAGTGGCACCATCTCCTATTGATTTTCCATTTTCGTTATCAACTGTTTGAACCGCTATACTTGTTTGAGTTGAAGAAGCTTGACCTGATACTACCGGAGTAATCACTAGAACTTTTTTCACGCTTTTTTTTGATTTAGAATTAGTAATAACTCCAGTTACCACCTCATCATTATTGAAATTAATAGGTTCAAATCCAGTATTGGGTGATACAAGATAGAATGTCATCTGAAATGTATCGCCTACAGAATCATTATCACTCGCCATTGCTTCAAGGTAGCTCTGTACATATGGGATGTGTATTCTATCATAATACTGACTGCCTTTAGGAGTTGCTAACAAAGCGATAGCTAAATTTGCCCAATCTTTTGGGTCGCGAGAGACATCAAAATCAACTGTCTTTGTACTTTCGTCATACTTAGCATTTTTAAATATATTTTGAAATGCTGGAAAATCAGATGCATTTGAACCAGCGAAAATAGCAGCTACATTCGATTTAGATACTTTATTTGAGCCTAGTGGAGTGTACGCTTCAAATCGAATAGCTCTAAATGGGTCTTTTTTAGCAAGTTCAGTCAATTCTGCATTTTTTGTTGCAGATATACTGTAGTGATCGACACTTCCATCTAAAAGGCTATTGGTGCCACTCACATTTGTTTGATTGATACTTTGTCCAAAAGAAGAAAGGAAATTATTGGAGGATCTCGCTTTAGAAGTTATAGTAGAGTCACTAGAGTTAACGATATCTGATGACTGAGATTCAAGCTTATCAGTGAACTGTGTATCTACCAAATTTGTAATAGTTTCTGAAGTAGTTTGACTACCTACACTAACTGTGAGCGTTCCTCCAGAACCCTTTTGTCCATAGTTCCCGGCAACCCCACCTTCGAGTGGGAAGGGAGTGTTATTTAACGGAACTGGAACCCAAGGTGAGCCATTAGAAATCATGAAGTATGACATGTTTTCAAACTTGGTATTATTAGCTTCTGTTAGAGCTTTTATAGTTAACATACCGGTAGATTCGCTATAATCGTAAGAAAAGGAATGGTCTGGCGCTTCATAGTAATTACCATTATTTTGACCGACATATGGGCTTGTTCTAAAAGTTGATAATTCAGCTGAACTGTTTGAATTAAAAATTTTCCCTGTCATGTGAATTGGTATTTCTATACTTTCACCTTTGGACAATGGACTTTCCAATTCAACTGAGAATGATAAAGGAGTATTGATATAAAACGCATTAGAAACTGTAATTCCTATTTCATCAGTATTTTTTTCCCAATTAACTGATACACTTTTTACTCCACTTGAAGGGTTATTCTCTGTAAAACCATCACTAGTTCTTGTAACTGAATTTTTGGCCGTATTTACAACTAGAGCACTTCTTAGCATCTTCGAGTGTAAAATACCTTGTGATTGGTTTGATAAAAATGAACTATCTTCTTCTTCTTGCTTTGTATCAATATTATCTGGTGTCCCATAAATAATATGGCTCGAATCCATTGTTGAAGCCGAAACGGTAGTAGCTATTTTAAAAGAATTATAGTTTACTGGCTCACTTATACCTGTGCTGATAATTGCCCCAACCAAAATTCCTGAACTATATAGCCAAACCTTACTTGATTTCCAAATCTTTGTATTTATGTTATATTTCCTGTTTACTTTTCTCATATATCTTCTTCATCTCTAAACATATCATTTAATTTTATTTATTCTTCTAATCCTGAACATTTGTAAGAAGCCACTCTTGTCCGAATGAAATTAATTCCTTCTTTTGGACTATTGGTAAGTTTTTAAAATACTCTTTCACTTCTTCTCTGTTAGGATAATCTGTCTCCCCCATCAGCAGTTCTGGAGCAACATTAAAGAAGTGAGAGATATCAAGAAGACGTGTTGCAGATGGTTCACTGCCATATTTATAATTATTTAGTGAATTTCGAGGGTATCCAAGAACCCTTTCTATTTCATTAATTGATAAGTGTCTAATTTTGCTTTGTTCCAATAAATGTTCATAAAAATTTGAACTCATAAATTTATACCTTCCATCTTTAATTAGTTTTGAATTGTTAAAGTAGCTTTGCTACCTTCTCCTAGTACTTCAAGAATTTCATATTGTTTTGCACCAATTTTATTCCCATCTTTCCATACAACTGTGGCACCCATTGCTGTCAATTTTTTGGTAACTTCACGCGCATCTTTCCCTACAAACTGATCCAACTTAATTTCTTTATAAGTTGTTGATGATGGGGTTGCAGTTGATTTTGTTATTGTAGATTTAGTAGAAGCTGAAGGTGTAACAATATAAGACGTATTATCTTCATAATTGCTTTGAGTACTACTTTCTTCAGGTGTGGCTGAAGAAACAGTTTGTTCTGAATTTGAAACAGACAAAGTAGTATCACTAACGTTTGATTGTTGACTGTTAGTAGTAGTTGTATTTACGGCAGACTGACTAGTTGTACTGGAAGGAACTTCAGTTTTGGTCTTTACCTTAGATGCATTAACTTCTGATGATTTCTTTTTGTCGCTACTTAATTTACTTGACTTAGTTGACTCTTTATCTGATACACTATTTTTACGATTGTTCGTGGTAGAAACCTTTGCTGTAGCTTGTTTATCCATTCCTTGATGTTGATTATAAATGGCTATGGATGCTACACAAACGATCACCAATAAAATTGTCGCTCCTGAAAACATTAAGGTAATTAATGACAGATTAGCTCTTTTGTCAACTCTTTTTCTTCCACTATGAAATACTAAATCATCTTCGTTAAAATCCATTTCACGATTATCTAGGTTTTCTTCAATTTCATTATCATCAATATCTCTTGGATTACCTCTCATTATTTTGTAGCCTTTCTGACAAACGAAACTTTACCCTCAGCGTTCAATTCAAATGCTGAGAAAAAAGTTGAATTATCTTTTTTCATTAAACCGTAAATAACCTCTGTTTGCTTTTTTTCTAATAAAAGGTAGATTTCTTCTTTAGTAAAATAATGCCCTGAATGCGTCCTATTAAAAAAGAACTTACAGGACCTATTGCTAGTACTTATATTGTTGTCACAAACCACATGGTCAGAAAAAATATGTACCCTTCCATTACATAAAGGACATCTTAAATCATTGGACGGCTCCTCTTCAATAACTTGACCTCGGAGCTTCCAAATGTTTTTTGAGAGTGCTACAAGTTCATTATATTTTTCTGGTATAATTTTATCTTCACCATTCATCAAATGGGCCCCATAGGCAGCTGAATTACTCATGCTAGCTGCAGTTCCCCTTTCCTTAAGCTTTAATGAGGTAAGAACTGCAAAATACATATTTCGTTCTAATTTTCCATTTTTATTCACGTATTCACGTATTAATTTTTTATTATCAACCATAAAATATCTTTCTAATTTATTAATAAGACTTCTTTGTCTACTTTTTGAGGAAGTTTAAAAAATTGAGCATCATCATATCCGTTTAAATAGCTCTCTTTATTCTCTATCACTGGTGTTTCAATTTGACTAATACTAAAATTCTTAGTAATCTTCTCAAACTCAGTTAAAACTTTTGACGATATCTGTAGGGATAAGCGAAGTTCTCTTGATGCTATCTGGAAAATATTTTCATTTTGCTTTGTAAATTTCTCTTGCAAAGCTGTTAGAAAACCCAAAATATAGTCTTTCCGATAAAGTGGCCCAAACTTTGACTGAACCATATAATGTCCTACATAGTTCAGGATTGTTTGGTGAGCAATATAAAACAATTCTTTAGCAAGTTCAACATCCTTTTTTAGGCCATAATATTTTAATAATATTTTATCTTTCGATTGCGCGTGTTCAGAAAAATATGCTTTTACCCGAAAATTTTTACCAATTAAACTGGCCAAGAATTTTTCCCACCATTCAAAGTTTTCAAATGACATAATAACTTCTTCCCCTATGTCAGTTGATTCTAAGTCTTCTTTCTCAATACGGTATTTTATCATCAGCTTTCTTGCCATTGCAAAAGCATTTTGACTTTCTTCATCTCTTTTTTCGCTGTCTTTCCCATCATTAGCTAAAGCTATCAACCCTTTAACCTTTTCTATAATATCTGCATTTTCCATCTTTACTCCTTAATATATTGCTGATATGGCACCTAAAGGTAATGCTCCTTCTTACGACTGCGGAATTTTTTTAGGTAATAGTGGAACTAATTCGTCGTAACTAAACTATTTAGAGATGCCATATAACATGCCGTAACATGTTATATTAAATTAATTTTTTAATGGGCTTAATTGCCCAATCTTATCTAAAGATAAAATTTGTTTTGAGGTACTATCATAAGTTACTCGATCGTAATAACCGTTTGAACGGTCTATGGTTGCAGCAACTTTGACATCCAGGTTATAACTTACTAATGCGGTAACTACAGTGCCTTGTTGATTTTCAATAAAAACTTTTAAACTACTGGTAGATGAACTAACTCCAGAGGAACTAGAAGGGCCAGAAGTTGAAAATAATTGGTTTACTACATCTTGACTCGCATACTTCTGAGCATCTTTTCTTCTTTCTGCATAATTATCAGTACTTGTATCAAAGGTTAAGTAGTCTGAATATAGCTTTGTAACCGCAGTATTTAAATCATCGATTATATAATTATTCTTCTTCTTATTTAAATCGCTGTATGCTGACTGGAGTGCAGATATTTGCTTTTTAGACTGATTGACCTGATTGGTCAAACTAATATTTTTACTATTCACACTCGATAGTTTTTGCCCAAATACCTTACAAATAGCCATGGATGCTACTAAAAGAGTTATCAACACTCCAATACCAATATTCTTTTTCATACTTCACTCTATCTTTCTACTGATTTACGCTCTTCAAAACTTGACTTATCTTTTGGTCCTTGCCAAAAGTTAATTCAAAATGAAGACTTACTTCTCTTGCACCTTGACCATTTACAACTTGCTTCATAGGTACATCAGCTGATATTTTATTGCTACTAATATTTTTAAATGTCATACTTTCAATGAGGTAATAACAGATATTAATATCCTGTTCAGTATGATTTAATCCATTGGGTATTAGACCATCAATTACATCATTAGAAGCATATGTTTGCATGCTCACAGCAACATCATGAAATGATTTATTTGTACTCGGATAATACGTATTAATAAAGTTTCTTGCTACTGATTCCATAACATCTTCACTAACTGATGTTGTTGTACTAGCATTTGAGGTTGATTGGTTAGGAGCTACGACTGCGTTTCCTTTTGTGGATGACTGTTTAGAAGATTGGCTCACGCTCTCTTCAGAAGTAGGTTTACTTTCTTTCCGACTCAATGATGTTGTTTTTGTCGCAACTTGCTTACTATCAGAGCTATCTTTTGATTTATGCGTACTAAACATAAATATTGAACTAAGTACCGCTACAATAATAATTATGCAAGACACTGTTCCAATTATAAATAATTCTTTTTTTTTCATCTTTCTCTCTTCTATTTGGTTAGCCGTAAAACTGTATCCCATCCATCATTCCAATAGCTGGTTACTCCTACTTCATTTCCAACTTTTAATGAATTAGTTTGATCACCAGTAGTAGAATTTCCTTGGTCAGAATGGGCTCCTACCAATTCATTAGCTTTACCATCCTTTGTACTAAACACTGTTTCAGTGTGTGCTGCTGAACTTGAGTTTACTACTAATATATCCCCAGGTTCTAACCCTTTTCCTGTTTTAACATCAACTTTAGAAGTTACATCTTTAAATCCAGCTGTCAATAAACTAGCTTTTTCATTTGTTGTTACAAATACAGCTCCTTTGTAAACGCCTGTATCTTTTAATGCCCAGGAGATAAAACTTGAACAGTCATAATCTGGTCCATCTGTTGAACCATGTGATGCACCATAAACGTATCCATGGGTTGCATCATCCCCAGTTTTTTTCATCCAGTTTAAATATTTATTGACGGTTTCGCTATCCGATAGTAAATCATCCGAGTTACCACAAGCATTATCTGAACTAGTATTGCTATTATCAGACGTAGTACCATCACCATCAACCACATCTCCGATTTCTGAAGGGATAGAAGCTCCATCAAATAATGTGTACGCTACAACTGCATCATTTTTTATCTGTTCTGGTTTTGTTTGTGGGTCTGATAAATCAACTCCTTCATAAGATTTGGACCAATCCATTGCAGCTTGTTTTGGATCTGTCGCTTTACCCACAGTCGTTGCTGTACTTTTTTTAGGTCCTTTAAGTTCATAATCTATTAGTTTAAACTCATTTTCTTGGGTTAAGGTACTCTCGTCTCCAGCTTTAATAGAACCCTCTGCTGTAATTCTGGTACCATTAACTGTATTTGTAAAACCTGACCATTGAAAATAACCTGCTACACCACCAGATGTATTAATAGCTTTAGGATTAAAATTTGATTCTCTATTTGCTACTCCTACAGCACCTGAGGCTCCAGCTCCAGAAAATTTATTTACTTTTGTTAGATGGTCAAATATACCTTTTGCACTCTCATATGCTGAAGTGCCTTTTTTTGTCCAGTCTCCGTTAACTTCAACGCTGGTATTATCTCCAGGATTATCAGTTATACTACATGGGCTGGAAGCTGTTTTCTTGCCTGAAGAGAAACCTGCGATAAGAACGACTACAACAATAAGTGTAAGTATTAAGCCACCTGCTGAAGTTAGCAACCCTATTAACCAAATTTTAAACTTAGCTTTTAGGACATTTTTTAACATAAAAACCTCTTATTTATTTTTTGGGAAGTTTAGGTGATGAAATTCCTGAACTTTTTGTTGGTCGGTTTGTTTCTAATGAGCGCGTGTTGCTTACTTTATCCATTTTCACAGATAGTTTAGAATCATTTTTTACATTAACATTGGTATTAGAGCCTTGAACATGTTTACCGACAGTTCTAGAATTTTGAGAAGACAAATCACTAGCTACTTTATTGACAGCCTTATCTTGTCCATCTCTAACTTGTTTTTTAGCGTGTTCCAAGTCTACATCTACTTGGTTATTAACTTTTGTATTAACTCGTGATTTTGCATCAATTTGAGCATTTACCAATCCAGCATTAACACTCTTCGTCATTGTTCTACTTTGTACAGGACGATTCAAGATGTCAGATAGTTTCTTGGAAACATCATCATCTGTCGTACTTGTGACCTTATTATCAGATACTGTATTTTTGATTTTAGTTTCCATATTTTTCATCATTTCAACTTCTTGTTTTTCAGTTTCATTTTGTACTTGTTTTGTTGATGTCGTCGAACTATCTTGGATTGGGAATTTTGGTGAAACATTTCCCTCTTTTAAGCTTGTTTTGACTGGTACATAAGCAGCATTACTATTTGATTTTTCTAATCCAGTAGCAATTGCTTGAGAACGCATTTCAACTTCTTTATTTGTAGGTAGACCAGCTTCACTAACTTTCTTCATACGATTATTATATGTTGTAGCGTTTCTATCACTTGACTCTTTGCTAGTATCTTCAAGCTTAGTAGCAACTCTGTTTCTTAAAGAGTTAGGATTTTCTAATCTTTCCGATTCAGATGGAGCCACTGTAGAAGCAATCGTGCTTGACATAGCAGGAACGATTTTCCCAACTTGTTCCATATTTGTAGCATGTACCTCACCAAAACCTTGTTTAATAGGAGTGCTAATCGCTTTACGGATTCTATTTTGATATGAACCTTTTTCTTGCAATGTACTTAATTTAGCTTCTTTTTGAGAATCAGATAAATGTACATTATTATTAATTTTTTCAGCTTGCTGAGTTAATCTCGAATTTTCTTTTTCTTCTCCATTAACTACAGAATCTTTAAGAGCACCACCGGCTTTTTTCGCACCATTTGTTGCTCCTCTTACGGCATTTCCTGCCTTGTTTGCCGCCCTTCTAACAAGCCCCCTACCAAGATATGCTCCAAAAAGACCTCCAGCCATACTAAATCCTGCATCAACCCCAAACATTTTTACAAATACCTGTGAGCCATTCAAGAAAATCATAGCTATTAGAGCCAAAAGTATAGGTTCAGCAAAGAATACCATTCCACCATTTAGACCACTATTAGCAAACATACCAGGTACATATGCTTGGGCAGTTATGAATAGAAATATAGATGCTCCTGAAACAATACAAATTTTTCCATATCCCAGAATACTTTCTATAAAAACAGCATTACCTCTGCCTGATTCCATCGTCATTGCCATCCCTGGTAAACCTGTGAAAATGGCTACTATAATATCGAAAAACGCAACTAAAAGTTTATAAAGTATATCCAAGAGTAATAGACCTACGCATATTAATACAATAATATATGCTGGGTTTAATGCATATTGGAAATAATGGTTAGGACTAAGTGATGCTATTAGCTCTACTGCACCTACGGGCATAAGCATTGAATGACCACCTGCTACATTTACTGTTGGGTCATATGCATTTGTTTTATAGGTATAAGCTGTTAATGCGCCCCAAAGTGTTCCGTGATTATCTGGATCATCAATGGATTGATTTGTAACTACACTCGTTACTTTTTTAAAAAATGCAGCCATCTTAGTCAATGGGTTATTACTATCACCAGTTTTTCCATCGCTTGAGGAACTTGGCATTAGTCCTGGATTTATTCCTTTTGCATCAGACGGAGTTACTAATTGTGATGATAATTGTCCAACCCAATCACTTGTCACAGTATCTTTATCTGATTGAGCTATTACGTTGACAATATTCTGTTCTCCTTCTACAGTAGGTTGCGCTCCTTTACCTACGACGTAACGTACAGGATAATTGTTAAATATTGCTTCGTCAGATGTAATTCCTAAATAAGTGTCCGCATCTCCCTTGTTTGGGTTTAGAAGAGTGCTATCAGGTGGACTGTAGCTTCCCGAATCATTCATCGTTCCATAATAGGGACCATTATAGCCTTTATTGTAGTCTCTACTATAAATACCTTTACCCGTGTTAATAATACCAGGCTGAACAATGTTCCATACAAAATCTTCAATACTTGTTTTAGAATTATTTACCTGGTACTGACCATTTGCGTTTTCTGATATATTTCTAGTTGCTAGGCCAACAAAGAAATATGAACCGGTACGAATTGAAACAGATAACAATACTGGCAGAGATATTAGTAAAACTAATGAAGTCAAACCATTTGTCAACATATTAGATATATCAACTTTTTTCCCAAGTAAAATTTTCCCGTAAATATAAAGGCCAAACAATGCAAGAACCATTCCACCTAATGAAACTCCCACAAGAATGAAATCTTGCACTCCCTTTGCATTTAAAAGTCCTAGAATGCTACCATTAAAGTCATCACTTTTAGAACTACCGTTAGCTGCTGTATTTATACCTAAGATAGTGAAAACAACTTTACAAATTACGTAATCAACATTGTATAGAAATTGAAAAATAAAAGCTTCAACTACACGTATAATTTGTGAAATTATAGTATCCCTTTGAAAATATTGAGAATATGCATGTAGAATATCAATAGCAGCATTATTTATGGAACTTCCATCGTTCGGAATAGGGCCCTGTTGCCCTATTAGTGTTGCCAGAAAGGGAAAATTCATTAAACTATTTAACAAGTTCTAACACCTCCTCTTTCCGATTTAGTCGTAGCAAAGAATTTACCACTTTTTGTGTACTAGTTGGACAATATTTTTTGGCAGTTTTCCAATTTTTAGTTCCTGTTCTCAATATATTTCCTGCTTCCAGCCAACTGTCGGTCTTAAGTAAAAAACCACTATTCAAAAAACTGATAAATACTTGTTCTAAGTCCTTTTTTAGAACAATTTCTAGCATATTTTTTTCATTCAAAGATTTATTAGTTAATTGAGACTTTAGTTTTTCTTCTACAACACCAAAAATTAAATTACTTAGTCTTTCTGCTGGATTATATTTCACAGCTATTTCCATGTCTTTTAAAAAATGATTTGTAAAAACTACAGAAAAGATATAAGTTTGATTTGTATTAGTCTTATGTTCCTCTAAACGATTATATACTTCACAGATAATACCTAATTTATCAATTTGATGAAATGACATCTTTTTCTTCTTTAAATTCTTTTTCAAGTATCGGTCTAACTTCTTATTACCGCCTAGCTGAGACTTATAATATATAGTTACTGTCTCCTTCATTTCGCTTACCTTTCTATGGCTTCACCATTTTCATAGTTTATAACTGCATTTGGACTTGAGTTACTCAAAATAACCTCTTCAGCACCATCATCTAATCTTTTCCCATAGCTACTAGAAATGTTGATCGATTCAGTTTTTCCGTCTTGAGTCAACCCAATAAATGTTAATTTAACTCTATCTGGCACTAAATTATCACCACGATATAATGGCTTAACTTCATAGTCTAACCAATCATCACCATGCTTCTTTAACCAATTTCTTAGTAAATTTTCATAATATAACTGGCTTTGTTGATTTGAATCATCCATTGAATCGTACGAACCAGCGTTTGTCCATGCAGTTTCAGGAAATAAATTTCTTCCATCATCATTAACACCACAAAATTGGTATCCTACCATATGCCCACGTTGCATTAGCCAAGCAACCCCAGTTGTTTCACCTTGCCTATAAGAAAACTTATAATTATGCCAGCCTACAGGATTATAATTTATCTTAGGAGGCCGTTCACTACCTTTAATCTTTTCCATATCTGAATATTTTAATTGAATATGACTACTTACAGCTCGGCCTAACTTATCCTTCGGACTCATTATAAATTGAAAATGACCATTCATTTTTAACGTTGTAAACTTACCTGTTTTTTGCGTTAACTCTGTGTCCTTTGGTGCTTTTAAGGAAGGATTTAGCTTGTTATAAACAGATGTTCCACCAGGCATTTCATAAGTGGTTGGAATTAAAGTACTTATGGGTGCTTTATTATTCGCGACAAGAAAGATTTGATTTCCAAACCTGCTAAGATTATTAGTATTTATCTTCCCGTTTATAAAGATGCCGTTGGAAACCACCACAGACCAAATGAAAATCATGATTACTGTAGCAAGGATAAACGAGATAACTCTTCTAAAGAACTTAGTACTTAAATTTTCTTGTTTAGTTGTTAATCTATCTGATTTTTTTCTTCTTTCTAACATATACAATCCTTAAATAAAGATGGAAACCAATGTAAAAATACAAAAGAATAATAAAACTAAACAAAGAATAATTAAAAGAATAATATTTTTAGGCGCTTTTAATACTTCAATAAGTTTATTGTCGTCATCATAGTTATTGTTCATACTTTTCTTTCTCCTCTTTCAATTGTTTTAGATGTTCTGATTCACTATTAATGCTCTTGGTTGTTTCGCTCACCTTATCTGTGACTTGTTGGAGGGATTGTTGTAAGTTATCAATTTGATTATTGATCTGAACTTTATCTGATTGAACAACTGTACCGTCAAGAGTAGATTTTAATGACAAAATTTGTGTATTATCTAGTTCTATTTGATTATTTGCACTCTTTAATGTATTTTTCAGCTTTTCAATTTTCTTATTGCTTTCAGAAATTTCTTTATCAATATAGAGTTGATCAAATTTATCTTTATCTATAGAAATAAATTTCTTTTCGTTAGCTTTTTTGGTATTAACTGAATATGAAAAAGTAGCGATTTTATCAATTCCTGTTCCATTATTAGCAGTCATTTTTACTTTTATAGATGAAGCTTGAACTTTTGATGGAGTTTCAACCATAAAATATCTGTCATTAATAAATTTAGCTTTAGCTTTATTTTTCCCGATATTAGCAGTGATATTCTTTTTTAAATAATCATAATTATTATTTGTTAAAGTAAATATAGTCCTAGTTGCACCATCAGATAATACTTCAATTGAATAAATTTTAGCTCCTGCTCCTTGAGCTCCAGTTTCAGTATCGTTGTAAACTTGTTTGGGTGCAGCATAATTTGTCTGCTTACCTCCACCATTAACATACCCAATAGCAATATCAACTAAAAATATCGTAATTATCACATAGGCTATTTTTCTATATTTCCCTGTTAAATTTAGTTCCTTAGATTGGTTTTTACTATTCTTAATGAATGGGATACTAACCATCTTTTTCTCCTATCCTCATATCCTCAAATAATGCGATAGTATTTTGAACAAAAATATTATCCTCATGCATTGCTTCTTCTAGAGTAGATTCATCTAAGTCTCGTTCCTTGAAAAAAGGTGGTTTTTCATAGTAATTCTTATCTTTTAGAAAAGCTCTTACTAGCAATCGGCCATTTGTGCATCCTTTCATTGATGGTGCATCACTAGTTGCCCAAAATCCAACAATGGCTGATGTTATTACAAAAAGAACCTTTCCAACTGTATTAAGATTAAGAAATCCACTAATTATTAAACCTGCAAATGCAAAACCCGCAATTTTAGCAAGCCATTTCATACCAAAACGGCCACCAATTATATAATCAAAGTTTGTTGATTTATCTATTTCAATCATTAAACACCTCCACTGTAAAGAAGTTCTTTATTTTCATCGTGTTGGGTTCTCATTCTGAATGTTTTGTTATCTCCAATAACTAAATAAGCATCACCAACCTTGAACCTTACAAGATTTTTCAAACGTCTTTCATTCATAGCACTATTAAAGATTTTTCCATATTGCTGTACATCTCCTTCATTTGCCTTAAAGAAGAATTTATAAGTACATAAGTGGAATATTTGTTCCATATCTTTGGCCCATGGGCTACTATTCCCATTAGGAAAGAAATGCTGAGCTGACGGAGTAATCATCAAAATACCTGCAAAAAGTTTACGCATTTCTTTGATAAAATTGATTATAATCTGAACCGCATATCCCATTTCTGCATTTAGGTAATTTTGGACCTCATCCATTATCACTGTAAAGCGAGTAATGTCTTCAAGATTTTTTCGTTTATATGTATAATTATCTTTTTCAACATTACCGTTATTAATTGCTTCTTTCCAAATAGTCATTAGAGCCGAATAAAATTGACAATTTAGTACTTCTTTTGATGCGACATCTTTTTGTCTCATGTCATAACACACTAACAACGTGTCATTATCATAATCAAGAAGTGTATGTCCTTCAAATATAGGAGCATATATTCCTGTCATTGTACTGAGAACTGTACTAATTTTTGAGATAGCTGAATCAACGTTCTGATTTGGCAAGGATTTTTTTATAGAATCTAAATTATCTCGAATGAAATTTTTGAAATCAGATGCTTTTGGGTATTCGATATTTTTAAATGTTGTAACTGGTTTAATTTTTGTACGTTCTGGATTAGTAAACTTTAAAATACCTCTTACTTGGTAAAAGCTCATCAATATAACGTTTAATACAGACTTATCAAAAGACTTAATCGTTGGCTCTAGCATTTCAAACATTGTTCCTAATTTAGCTAAGTGAGCAGTAAAACAACCATACTCATTAATGTTTCCACTATCATCAGTTACAGTTGGAAATATTTGATAAGGATTAATTCTATTTTCTTCACCAAAGATATCAACTCTTCTTCCCCCATAATGTTCTATAAGGTTATCGTACTCTTTAGAAATGACAATTAATCTTACCTTATTTTCTTTAGCCAACTCAGCCTCAATGATTTGCTTTGTTAACTCCGATTTACCATTACCGGGTTGTCCAAACATAACACCTGTAGCGGATTTACGTTCATCATCAATATGGTGAAAATCAAAAAGGATTAATCCAGATTCTGTATATCCTATATATGAGCCTGCTTCATCTAGTAGATCAACTTTATCAAACGGGACCCCATATCCAATGTTGCTTGTTTTTAATTCTAAAGGTTTACTCAAGTGAGTTTGCATACTTAAAGGTAGTGATAAAGCTTCATATTCTTCTTTTTGATACATTGAGTAAACTACAGCTTGATATCCTTTTTCAAGTAGTTCTTTAAGAATTTTGTCTCGTTCCTTACGGAGCTCTTCAAGTGTATTTGAAAATACCCTTATACGTAATATTGCCCTCTTCAAAGAAATATTATTTTTTCTATACGAGGTAATTTGCTTCCACATTTGTTCAGATTTTTCACGTGCCTCTATTTCCTGAGCTGGTGTTGCAACTTTCCCTATTCGCAAATTGTATTCTTGGTAGGCTTTATTAGCTTCTTTAATAGCTTTAGTCTTATCTCCACTTGCCAATGTAAGCGTAAATAGAGTGTTTGAGTATTTACATAAGTCCCTCATCCAGAAATAATCTACATAATCAGGAAGTGCAACAACCTGAATTCCGGAACTATAACCTGAAGATGTTTTTATATAATCATCCGGAACAAAATCTATTTCACTGGGAGCAATATTATTAATAAAATCTAAATTTCCTCCTTTTCGTGCGATATCTTCTTTTTCTAACTGAACTTTTTTCTTTTCTTTATCTAATTTAAGCTTCTCATAATCTTCTATCGACAGCTTAGCTTGTTTATTTTGCTTTGTATTTCTCATAATTTTCCTTATCTCAAATTGCTCGTAGGGTCAAGGATAGATTTTTTGATTTTTTCATATTCATCTTTGCCTTTCACCGCTTGTAGACTTACTCTTTCAGTAGTGTGTAACATATATTCCAAATTTTTAAAAGCATCTATATTATCATTGAAAAATTCTATATAATATGAAGGCTCATTGTAGTTTTCTGCAATTGAAATAATTCTGTCCCTTGTATACCTGGCTTGTTCAGCAGTTTCAGTATGTTTTGCTGTTCCTATTTTATGGTTCCATGAATTAATTTGAATAGATAAATCAATTGGCACATTCCCAATAATAATATTGCTATTAAAAAAACTCGAATCAAGAAAGGCAGTTACTTCATCTCCATAAAACTCTTTATCCTCTTTAGTTAAAAATTCGGAAAAATCTGTACCGCTAATCTTAAAAATTTGAGAATAAAATATCGCACTTTTATACTTATTCACTAATACATTTCTACGCTGGTCATAATCTTTAACAGAAATCATATAGCCTATGTTTCTTGTATTTCTATTTTTGCTCATTATTTACCTCATTTTTAATTTTATCCTTGTTGGAAACATAATTTAATGCATAGAACAAACCAAAAATTTGTAAAAGAGTCTCACCAAGGAAAAAGATTCCTGATAAAACCCCAACTGTTTGAAGTGCTAGAATGCCGATTCCAAGATTCATAATTAAATAGAAAATGACTAAAATTGTCATTAGCATCGCTTGAGGATGTGCTGATAAAAACTTATAAGAGAGAAGTGAAAAATCTAAAAATTTCCGTCTAGCCTCTTTACGTTTTTCATCCTTAATCACTTTATTCTTAATTTTGGCTTCTTCCACCTTATTTTTCGCTTCAAGCTTGTGTAATTTTTTTTGATATTTTGATTCTTTTTTTGTATTTGTCATAAGCCCTCCTATTACCTGAACCTATTATAAAAAAAAACAAAAAATGGCCTCTTGATTTTTTTCTTCTCTTAGATTTTTTGTAACATAACTCAGAATGCAAAAAAAGAGGCGATAAGCCTCTTTTATATAATCGTATTAAATACTGTAAATGCATCATCCACTTCTTCTTTATTTGGAACTATTTTTGAATTTTTTTCCATTGCTGAATCAAAACTGACGTATCCTCTTGTCAGTTCCTTTGAGACAACTAAAATCGTTGCAGCTTTTGAGATATTATACCTTTTGGCCAATGTCTTTCCAGCTTTACTTGAAACATTCACGTATTTAATATTCCTCTTATGGTCATTATCTAATTTAGTTATTTTCTGTTCAATATATTGATGCGAAGCATTGCAATATGGACATCCAACTTTATACAAGATGTATAGCTCTTTTTCAGATGAACTAAGTTCTTCATTACTCTTCACAGTTTCAGAAAATTTTGGTAGAGTTTTTTCAGCATTAAAAAAATAGTTGAAATTTTGAGAAATATCATTTGTATACTCAGTAACGGCCATAAATCTAAATAGAAATATTATTCCAATTAAACCTATTAATAAACTAACGCTGGTAATTAGTGCTTTTTTTTGTTTCATAATTGCTCCTTTTTAAATATTATATAATATCTCTTTTTTTGCAGACTAAAATTCTTTCTTAACTCTATTTTTTTGTAATATGGAAACCCTAAGTACTTTCTTCAATTGCTTCTAACTTATTTTTTCTAGTCAATCGATTAATCACAAATAAAAAAAGCTACGGGATTAGTACCCATAGCTTTTTATTTTTTTCTACATTTTAAACCAAGCATCTCCACGCGCAATAGCGGTGAAATACTCATCTTGCTTGTCATCAGGATTGAAATTACTCTTTATAAATTCATAGAGTATCAATCCACTTTCACCTTGTGAGTAACCAGTCCAACTAACTGCTCTAAATCCATGAGTCATACTTATTTCATTTGAGAGTTTTGTTAAAAAGTTGATGAAATTTACAAAGTTATAATACCCAAAATCATTAATCATTTCAAAAATTGAATCTCTGATTTCTTCCTCTGAAGAATATTGAGCCAAATCTCTAAATGAATCATAATAATTGTCGATATTGCATTTATTCATCCATTCAATAATTTGTTCTTGAATTTTGTTCAAACTGGTATTCTCAAACAAATTATTCAACATAGTTGTTAAATAACTATCCATATTTTCCACTGATCTTTCAGGATGCCATCCATCAATAGCGACAAGTGTTGCAGTTCCATAACCAATTTCAAATACTCCATTATCACTCATTTCATACTCTAAAGTAATATCAGCATATTTAACTTTTCGGTTAATAAATGCTTCCCAATCACTAAGCGTTGTATATTGACTTAATGGTATAAATCCTAAATCAGCCACAGTTATAATCTGTGTCCATTCATCAAGTTTATCTAGGTAAACATTAAGCTTTTCAGTTTTATTTTCTCCTAGTAATGCTGGTAACAATACCAAAGGTACCTCTTCAGATAAGATACATTGTAGGTAGTTGAAATTAGTATCTAAAAATGCCAAAAGTATATCCATACTTTTAATTTGATTATTAACCAATGTAGTCAACTTTTCTGACATTTGTTGTCTACTTAATGTATTACTAAATATAATCGAATGTAAGCCAGTTCTAATCTTATTTACTTGCAATATAGCCAAATAATCTTCAGAACCAACTTCAACTCTATTGATAGCACTTGCGTTCCAGTAAAAAGCTCTCGCGATTCTTGCATTTACTTTATCGTTAGTTTCAGTGATTAAGTTTGTTAAGTCCATTTTTATTTCTCCTCTTAAATAAAATAAAATGCAAAGTTTTAATTAACTTAGCATTTCTATTTCTTCTTTTAATTAAATAGTCTATCTTGATTAGTGTTTACATACTCTATTAGCCATAAAGGTAGGTCATAGTACTCACTTATTTCTTTAAGTTTGAACCCATCACCTGAGATTAGAGCAGAGTATCCTAGGTAGATCAAAGTCTTTGCATGAGTTTTGGGCATATGGTATAAAAACTTAAACATATCCATTGTTTTTCCCTTAATTTGTTCATTTACAAAGAGCTGAGAATAACCTAAAGCTTCTGATAGTTCAAGTATGTCAGTTATTGCCGTTTTATTAAGTTCCTTCTGAGATACCTCCTTAAGATTATTGTAAAATGACGCTAAATCTTCGGTATCATCTTCATCATAAGGCACAATATTATACTTAGTGTTAGGTTTAGTATTTCTATTGCTTTTACTTATAGTGGCTTTAAAAGTCTTTTCAGGTATCTCTAACCTATTTATTAGATTAAAATAAGTACCACAATCAATGAAATTATCGTCGCTATCGTAAACATAATAGTGTTTAAAGGAATTATAAAATTTTAAAGGTTCCATAGTTTCTCCTCTCCGTTATAACAGAATTTGATAAAACAAAAAACACAGCATTTATTTGCTGTGTTCTCCGTTTATATTTTGATTAATTTGCCTAAAAAGAGGTACTCTTATTAAGCAATTCGTATTATTAATTATTAAGTCCCCCTTTCATCGGGTGTTACACTATTACTAGTGCTGCAGCCCTCCAAGGGTTATGATTAATTTGTGTTTTTAAGAACTCACCTTTAGTTCTAAAAAATACTGATAGTAATTATTTAGATAATTTTCCAAATAACTTAGGTAAATGCGCGTGAAAGTGCATCGATTTTGTAGCAGTAAAAGCATTAGCTTGTTTAAGAGAAAAAGTTGCTACAGCTTAAATCCCATTTAAATATTGACTGTGTCAATTTGTCATTCTGCGCGTTATGACAGGTAAAATGCAAACTCAATGAATTTGCTATCCAAGCGCTATAAGGAATGGTAAATAAAAAATATTTGTATAAATAAATTATATCAAAGACCACCTCTCTTTACAAGGAGGAATAAAAAAAGCCCCGATTCTAGGGGCTTTAGCTTTTCTTCTTTTATGAAATATATAAATCGTCAATAGTAATATGGTCCATATCTTTGAATGGAATTTCAAGTACTGATTCTAAATAAGATATCACTTCTTCACGTTCACCTGCAGCATATACTGCAGTATCATCTGAGTTGTCCCAGGCAATCCATAAACGAGAATCTGGACTGATGATATTTAATTTATTTAGCTCTGTTTTGAGTTCATTACTCATTTTTTTCTCCTTTTATTTCGAAAATACATTAAAGATTAGATAACATACCAGATATATCATGAACAATTTCACGTTTGAAATCCATATATCTTTCTGCAAATTCTTTATTATTTTCAATGTAATGTTTTGTTTGTTCTATTAAGCGAGTTAATTCATTGGAAATATGTTTTTTTTCTTCATTAGAAAATAACTGTAAATTTTTAAAAGCGTAATCTATTAATGATTTGACTTCCTCATTACATTGAGTATGGTGTTCTAACAACCTAAAAAAGTAGTATTTATATATAGATTCTAAGCGGAACTTTGTAGTTTCAATATTTGCTGTAATGTAATCATCAGCATATTTGAAACTATAGCATCTTTTATAAACAACTGCATTAGGTATTAAACCAGAAACATAATGCCTACTCATATCTGAATAACCAAAACGTTCAGCAAACTTATTTGCTTCATCTTCATTGGCAAAATGGCCTATCACTTTATTTTTAGTCATTTTAAAGTCAGATAGGATATCTTTACCCGATAAATCTTCAGTATCAACTATAACAACGAAATCTGACGAATACTTCTTAGATTCAGCCGTCTCCAAAATTTTTTTATGCTTTGTAATTTCAAAAAATATATCTTTGACTTCAGGAGGCTCCGGGGTTCCTGCATAACCCTTATACACCATATATTTCAAATAGTTTTTCATTATTGAAATATCGTTATTTGTTCTTATTAGAAGATTCATTAAATCTGATTTACTCATACCGTAACCCACAGTGACACAATCAATACGATTAGTATACTGAGCCCAATAGCTCTTATCAACTTCCTTGAAATGTAACTTGTTTGTTCGAGGATCAAAGTAAAGTTGAACTTTATAATTATGATATTCATCCATTTGATCAATCCAGTTTACTTGGGCCGGAAGATATGTTGAATTAAGATAATCAATCATTTCAGATATAGCCAGATTAAGATTAGCTTCGGAAAAAATAACATTCCAATCTCTCTCATAACTAAATGCAGATTTTAATAACGGAAGAACATCATTATTTTCCACTCTAAACTCACTATTTAGCTGGAGATATTCATCTAAAGTTTCTAACTCATACTGATTAGGGTAACCCGTATGGTTTGAAAATTGTTCTTTGAACTGTTCATAATATGTTAATGCACCAATATATTTCATTTTTTCTCCTTTTTAATGTAATTCTAGTTCTTGAGGTTTATTGATTATGCTCTCAAAAATATATTTACTTGGTTCTTCATATACTTTCTTATAGCTCTTCTCCCCTTCAAAACTATCAATTATTTCTTTTTCTTCTTTAGACATATCAGAATAAGATTTTTTACCATATGACGGTGGTAACCATCCTTTTCTTTGACCAGCAAATAAATTTAGTCGCTTTAGCAACTCCAAGTCTTTAAAATAGATCCAGGCTGTTCCAGTTTTAAAAAAACTTACTCTAAAGAAATTAAATTCTATATCCTTTATTTGTCCATCTTTTATAGCCTTATCAATGGTCTCTGAAAGATTGATTTTAAGTGGTTTATTCCCATTTAAAAAGTTCAAAGCTTTCTCATAGTCGTTAAATCTGTTTAAGATTCTATATTTATCCAAACTAACTCCACCAAATTGAGATAAGCCTCTAAATGGTATAATCACTTTTTTATTTACGTACCAAGCTTTATTTGTTTTCCATCCATTATAATAATGAATATTTTTTGAAAAATCACTATATGAATATTGATTTGATAATTCATCAAACACTTCAAGGACTGTTTTTTCAATACTTCCTATTAATGTTCCAGTCATCTCAATTTGTAAAGTCTTAACATTATAATAGGAAAAATCATAGTTCCTCAAATCCTTCAAACTATCCTCAAGTGAAAACTTCATCTCACTAGTCAACTTAGAAGTGAAATCTGGATGCGCAAATAATGTCTCCCAGTATTTTAATCTTAAACGCTCTAAAAATTGATTTTCCGACACATCATCTTCATATTTTCCACTATATTTGTCATGGATCGTTAAGCCAAAAATAGGTTTAGTAGCTTTATTATAAAGAACTTCAGAATTCAAAGATGAAGATACAGCTTTATATTCACGGATAAATTTGACTCCAATTTCCGCTTCCTTATCAAATTGCTTCGTAAGTTGAGCTATGTAATCATTTTTTGCAAGTGAGTATTCTGCATCAACTTCTTTAAAACCAGCATTTCTTTCAACCATTGTCTTAAAATAAGAAACTTTTTTGGGTTTATCAAAGCTAATATTTAAACTGCCTATTTTTGGTGAATTAGAATTAATTATAGTACTAGATTCATCAAACATATTTATTTCGTATGTTGATTCATGCATGATATATCTTAGTAATTCATGTTCCTCGGCCGTTTTAGGGGACATAAATTCATCAATAGACATAATACAAATAATATTTCCCCCATTCTCCATTAAATTTATCGCTTTTTTTAGAAATAAATATAATTTTGTTTGAGGAGGATTCATAACAATAAAATCATAATGTTTGAACGTATTAAACTTCTCAAAGTCATTATGTATTACTCTGTATCCTTCATCTTTTAAAGAGGCGATATTATTTGGATCTTTTTCTATACAATCAATGTCAATTTTATGATAAGCAAATGCTGCCACTTCACGAACCAACTTTGTTAATTCACCTTTTCCTGCTGCTGGTTCTAAAATACTACCACTCAAACCAGCTTCATTTAGTACTGTTATAATCTTAGTTTCTACTTCTTTATTATTAATCATTTTTTTCTCCTAAAAAAACTAGCTTTCGCTAGTTTTGAATTTCTACATTTCAAACAATGATAACTGCTCGTGGCAGGTCTCAATTGCGTTGTCGATATTAATTGCTGTTTTTAGTTCCGTATTTGGTTCTTTCTTTGTTTCACTTATAAGAGGAACAGAATAATTACTCAAAGCCTCAAATAAATTTGGAAATAACATATTAAAATATTTGTTTATTTCCGGTACAATTTCAAGAAGTGGGATGTATTCAGCACTTTTTAATTCTGATTTGTTAAATGAAGATTTAACGTTATTGAATTGGTCAAAATAAACCTCAAAACTTCTAGCAAAAACCTCAGTTGGAGTCTTAAAATATGATGCTTTAGTGGGCATTATACTCATTTTGTCATATTTTCTTTGATAATAATCCAATATTGATGAAAATCCTTCACTCAAAGATAATGGCTCATTCTGTGTATGGTTATAGTCTAAAAAATGACCGTACTCATGCACAAACGATATGGTACCTAAAGCTCCATCATTTACTTCACGTGGATCAAGAGCAATAGTATTAAAATATGGAAAAAACAATCCACTCACTCGAAATTCACTCGTATTATGATGCCCTAAATATCTAAATCTTAATTCTGCAATTTGTTTATTTTTCGGTTTTGGTAAAACCTTTGAAAAATACTTCCACTCATCTTCAAGTTTACTCATCTTATTTACATCAATTGATTCATCATATTCAACAAATCTAAATGTATTTAAAAAGTGAGAACTATTCATCGCAAGCTGTATCTTCAGAGGAATATTTTTCTTTGTCTCAAATGTTTTAGCATAGTTTGAATTACTGGTTTTAGAATATCTATTCATCAAAGATACATTGATATCTTCTTTGTATAACTTCAACAAATATTGCTTAATATACTTAAAAGCAAATTCTTTAGACCATGATGTAACAAATTCTCCTGAAACAGTCGATTTTAACATACTGTCACTTATAGTGACGCTGTATGCCCCATTGCTAATGCAAAGTTTTCGTTCATCTGTATTTTCATTTTCAAAATTCATTGTCAAGGAATGTTCCTTTTTAAGCAAATTAATATCTTTTTCATTCCCAAACATATACTCTTTCACAATTCCAAAGAGATCTAGCTCAGAAAAATAAAACTTTCTTTTTTTGCTACCATATTTTGAATTTGAAAAAATTTTAAAGAATGAAAAAATTAAATCCTTAGTCGAAAACCCTGGATGTTTACCAGTTCCCATTTTATATTTAGCCATATCTTTCACATATTGCGATACAACAAGATTAAATATCTTACTAAGCCCACTCAATTTTGATTTTGAAATTGTCTGTAAATCGGGGAAGACTTTAGTATCAAAACTCCTACATACAGACCATTTCGCATTATGCTTTGAAAAAGGAACGTCATCACTAACAATAAATATTGTTTTTCTACCGCCACCTTCAGATTTGATACCTTCAAAAAGTTCAAAGTTGTTTTCTGAAAACATTTCTCTAAATCCACTTAACTCTTTTTTTGCACGTTCAAAGTTAAGACCTGAATCTTCTAAAGATATAGGATGTACAACTAAATCTGTACTTAATGATAAACTGGAACAGATTTCTTCTTTCGTAATTGATTCACTGTTCTTATAAACAAAATTAGATAGTTTTTGAACAATTTTGTACACACTATCTTTGGGGTCAATATTAATTTTACTGTTCTTCTTAACTTTTAATTGTTCACGTAAAAGACTTGTTATTGGTTGAAATTCATTTATATTATTCATTTTTTTCTCCTTATTAATATACACGTAGCGCTTTACCATCTTTGATTTCCCAACCTTCAGTATAATTTGAAGAGTTGTCCCAAAGTGAAACTAGAGGGTTCCCATTCCACCCACCTTGTACATACGAAGGTTTATTGAAGTTAGGATACTCAATGTTATAACTAATCTCTGAGTAAATCATTTCAAGGGAAATTTTACGTGTATCTATCCATTTTTGGATGTTTTGTTGAGTTTTCATATTTCTCCTTTGAAAAAAGAAAAACATCGATTTGATGTTTTCCTTTTTATAATTATTTTGTTTAAAAAATAGATAAAATTACTGTTGTATTGAAGCTGGCAGCAATATTTATCTTCTTAAATTTTCACCTTTTTTTGCTCTACACAATTGAAGTTTATATTTTAGTATTAGTCTTTGACATAAACAATTCCAAAACAATGGAAGAGAAATGCAAATCCACAAACCAAATATAAAGGGTACTTAAGATTCAAGAATATAAATATTATTGAAAGTACTATAGCAACTGCATAAAATACAATGGTTAAAGTATTATAAGTGTTAAATTTCATAAAATTTCTCCACCGCCCTTTCGGATGGCTAATTCCATGCCCGAAAGGGTTTAGGTACAAAATATTTTAGTTTAGTTAGTTAAAGTTATTTAGAAATACTGTTTTTTAAAATCGCTGGTGTTTCAATATCTTTATTTAATAGTTCATCAGATGATCGTGACACTGGGATATAAAGAACAATTTTCATCGCTGCTTCTCTTTTTTGTTTCAATTCTTCTTGCTCTGTAAGTCTTTTCAATTCTTGCTTATAAGTATATTCATAAAACTCTTTCCTATGTACTTCAGAAGCAATATTCATACCAGTTAGTATAATTACCCCCAAAGCAAAGAAAATGTACTTCCAAGTTCCTGCAAAGGCTCCAGATGACATTAATAATGTACTAATAATCGTTGAAATGACTGTGTTTTTCAAAAGTGCAATAATCGCTCTTTTATTTATTTTTTTCATTTTATTCTCCTTTTAGATTGTTTCAGAAAGAAAACCTTCTGTAGCAATGTTACTTTTCATGGCATAGCTCTCAAAATCTTCTTGTACTCTGTCAATAAAATCTGAAATAGTTAGGAATTCACCACTATTTACATCCTCTTCGATAGTGCTTAGATAATTTTGAGGTAAAATGTCGTTTTCGATTAATCTTTTTAAAAACTCTCCATATGTCACATATGTAAAGCTATTCTGCCACTTAGTATATTCTCCATTAGAAATATAATCTGATACTGCCTCTTGTAAATTACTATAAGCACTCAAAATTTCGGCATCTTGGTCTGAAACGTACATTCCTGCAACTTCTTCTATATCCGGTTCACCCGAATATATTCCAAAATCATCATACCCTTCTTTTCTGTATGAAAAAAAGTTAGTATCTAGAACATCAGTAAAGTTATCAAAAATATCAATCGCATTTAAGATGTCGGCAATTTGTAAATCAGCGTTTGTGGTCGTATTGGTGTTAATCATAATTTCTCCTTTTTTTAATAGTTTTCAAAAAGTTTCTTCAACTCAACAAAAGTTAGTTCCGTTAATTTTCGGCCATAAATCTTTTGTGAGAGTTGATTATAATAAAAAGAACGGTCATCAAGCTCCGTTCTTCTTTTTTCTTTTACTTTTTTCGTTTCTTCTCTAAGCTTTTTCTCCTGAAAATTATTAAATTTTCTTCGATAAATTGCTTCAGTTCTATTAGGTTGCTTATAATACCATTCAATTGGATAATTATAATAGTATTTTTGCAGCCAAACGATTTTTTGATGGAAACTTACTTCCATAATTCTCCTTTCATAAATAAAAAAAACACAGCTTTTGCTGTGTTCTCCTAGTTGTATTTTTAATGTAAAAATAATCGTCAATTCAACGAATTATTTAATAGTTATATAAAAAAAAGACCTTACCTTAAGTTCTTCAATTATATTATTAGATAATCTTAGCAAAAATTCCAAGATATTTGGTATAAAGTGTGCAAAAAAGAGCACGCATTTGTAGCATTTAAAGCACTAATATACTGATATTGCATATCATTGCATAAAGAAAATATAACTTGCTACGAGTTCATTTTCCAACTAATATAGTTATAACTTCGTTCAGTATAACTATTTGTCATTCTGCGCATTATGACTTGTAAATAAACTCACTGAGTTCAGGTTCCAAGCGCTATAAAGGAATGTAAAAATATTAAATATGTTATATGATAATTATAGCAGTTTAGATTTGCTAATGCAAATTAATTTTTGAATCTGCTATTTCTTTTTGCTATGATTAAAATATGTCAAAAGAATATTATGAAATTAGATCTTTTCCAAATGGAACTGATAACTACGAGAACTTTAAAAATGATGGTTATATTGCTGTTCAATGGTCAGGAATTGGAGACGTTAGACAATTAACAGAAAATCAAATTAGGCATGAGCTTGAATTGCTTGAACCCTTTAACCCAAACGGTAGGAAAAACATAACTGGATATAAAACTACTATTTCGCAACGATGTGCTTTTTTTGAAAGACTTAAACAAATGAAAATCGGTGACATTATACTAGTTCCAACAGAAAAAGGGAAAAATCTTTCCATTTTTGAAGTAAGCAAAACCTACTATTATGATAAACAAAATATAGTTAATGAGACTGCTCATAGAATAGGGGTTATAGGAAAGACCCGTATACCTAGAAATTCATTATCCAAGAGCTTGAACGCTAGTTTAAATACTAGGCTTACAATTAGTAAAATTTCACGAGAAAAATTTGAAGAAATTGATAATTTATTGCTTGGAATTACTTATTCCAACGATGATTTTGCCTTTGAAAGTATTATGAGAGAACTTAAAAGGTCTTTCTATGAGTCTAATAATGACATTATAAAGAAAAGTCTTATACTGACTGGATTTTCATTGAGTGAAGCTTTCTTAAGTGAAAAGATTAGGTCTGAAGCTCTCAAGGCAACTCCTAAAGAAAATAATTATATTTCAAAGAAAATCATAGAAATTGGATTAAAAAGTATTGACGAATCTTTAAAAAGACATAATGATAGGATTAAGTCATTCAAATCTGTATTTGAAACTACTAAAGATATCTCTTTCCCGAACCAAGAACAGCAAAACCTAAGAAACAAGCTTGCTCATGACATTTCTTCCCCCTACCTAGAGGGTGATAAAATCTTCTTCATTAAGAATGAAAATTCAGAACCAACTGGAATTATTGTTGAGGAGATATTTGAAAATTTTATTAAATATCCAAAAATAATTAATCAAGCAAAAATATAAAAAAAATCGATTGCAATAAAAAAACCCATTCAAAATTATATGAATGGGTATTTTTCTCTTTATTTTAGATATGAGGTGATAAACTTTTCAATAGAATTCAAATCACTGTAATTATCTATAAATCTTTCAAACTCTACAGAATAAGACTGCTCGCTTATCATTTCGGCAATCAGTTGTTCTATTTCAGTGTCAGATAAACGATTACCATACGCAGTTTTAAGAGCATCTAGAGCACTTTGACCTTCATTAGGAAAATAATAACTTTTTATTATATCTTCAAACTCATTTTCAAAATCAGATACCTTGAAAATTGAGAGTCGTTGATAAATCTTATTTCCATGATAATCGTCTTCTTCAATAAAATAAAACATTTCATCAGTTTTATAAAAAAATTGATGTTCATCTGTTTGGGAGATTTCCAACAATTCTAGAGACTTTGGGTCACCCTCTTTTAATTTCTTCATTTTTAAATCTTTCTGTCATCAAACTTTTCAACAATAGAGTACCCTGCGGTACTAAAAGCTTCATGTAAGGTTAGGGTAGCTGTTGAATCCTTATATTCCTCATCTTCTTCTTCTACAATTCTTTCTAGTAATGATTCTCCAAAGTTAACTAAAGCACTCTGGTAGCTGGCATATTCCTCTTCACGAAGAAATCCCTGTTGTAAATCATAAATTCCGTAGGTGTGTAATCCACCGTTAAAATCCAGTGGGATCAACTCTACAAAATTCTTACTAAAGGCTCGAACGTTTTTATTTTCATTGAATGATATACATAGAGATTCAATGTTCAAAGGAACGATTTCTTCCATTCCATCTTCATCCTCAATAAGAATAAAAAACTTTTGAAATGATTCTATATTATCCAGGTGTGTGAGAAGATATTTTGATTCAGGATAATTGCAAAAATCTAAGACACTCATTGAGAAATGAAGTAAATTCTCGTTATCCTTATCTATTTCTGTTTCATACTCTTCAAAATCAAAGCTAATCGCTTCTTTCATTCCCTTTAATTTAACACATAGAATGTATGGTCTAACTTTGTGTTTTTTCATATCAAAAGGCCGGTCAAATTTTATAGTTCCTGTCATTAAATCTTTGGTCATAAAGTTCTCCTTCTTGTATTATTTATTGAAATATTATTTTTCTTATTTGCTTAATATTTAATAGGAATTTGCTCGATAAATTTTTTACCAAAATCTCGGTCATTATCTCCAGCGTTAAATGAGATTGAAAGTTCATTTATAGCCACTGGTTTGATTTCTTCATCCTCACTACTTTCCCCTGTATAAACAAAAAATTCCTCAAAGGACTCTATATCATTTACATGAGTCAGAAGTTCTATAGATTCGGGGAAACAATCAATATCAAGCCCTCTTAGTAAAAATTGAAGCAATGAAGGGTCATCAGCATCTTTTGATCCTTCAAAACTTTCAAAGTCAAATTCAATAGGTTCAGAAAAATTTTTCAACGTTACTGAAAACCCGCCAAGACTAATATAATGCTTTTTAACATCAATAGGTCGATCAAATTTTATAGTACCAGCCATTAAATTCATAGTCATAATTTTCTCCTTAATTAGTTTTAAGCTAAAACCTTAACACAATAGTCATTTGATAGAATTGGAATATCAACAGTAGTTCCGTTGTAATCCGTTCTATGAAAAACATCTTTTAGCTCTTTACAAGTATATTTAACACTTTGCTGAAGTTCTTTAATTCTTTTTGCATCATCCACTTCGATTTCTTGAACAGAAACATCCGGTTCAAGTAAAAGCTGTGCTACTATCGCGGCATCTTTGTCAGCAAAGAAGTAACTAAAGGTTTCATCATACCAATGTTCTTCAACAATATAGAATTTTGTTTTCATTTTTTCTCCTTTTTTATAAAATAAAGCACGCGCAACTCTAAAAGCAATGCGCGTGTTCTCATATCTTATTCATTTATTTGATTCTTTCTCAGTTATTTCACTAATTAACATCAAAACTTCGTCTAATTGTTCTTCAGGTAGTCTTTCAATAAACTTAACCTTCCTGTTTTTAAAATCAATCATTAAAAGCTGTTCTACATAAATTCTTCCTTGGGTCTGTGTTCTTGAATCTAATTTAACATGAGTGGGAAACTCCCAGTTTCCATTTGTGATTGGAACAACCCATACAAATGGTGACTTAGTATTTAATAGATCATTACTTACAACCACCGCTGGCCGATATCCTTGTTGTTCATGTCCTTTAGATGGATTAAAATTTACTTTTACGATATCTCCTTGTTCAGGAATCTCATTAATCAAAGTATTTCTCCTCCTGTCCGTTCCATGTTAGCCCATGATTCATCTTCTGGAGCATATTGATACTCTCCATCAAAAGAATCAAAGCGCTCTCTTAGAGACTTTCTTTTCTTTTTTATAATCATTTTTTCTCCTGTTATTTCTAGCTCTACCAGGTCACCATTGGATAGACCAAGAATTGCTATTGCTTCTTTAGGGATACGCATACCGTTACTTCCTCCCCACGCTGAAATCTTTGTTGTTGTGTTATAGCTCATGTTCTTCCTCTTTCCTTCAATCCAAAGTATCACATAAATTATATTTTTATATAATTTAAATATAACTTTTTATAAAATGAAAGTCAACATATTCTAATCAGAACAAGCTCTATATAAATGTTCTCCTTTCTTAGTTAAAAAACCAACATTAAAAATGCTGGTTGAATTCTTTTCTTTATGGTCAATCAAATAATCACTAAATAATGAATTATTTTAGGTTATATAAAAAAAGAACTTACAGTAAGTTCTTCCGTTATAATCGTTTTTAAATCTTAGATAAAATTCCAAGATATGTTAAGTGTGGCACATGAAAAAACATATGCAATTTGTAGCAATAAACGAATACTAAGTATCCCAATAGAAAAAACTGCTACTGTTTTCTCTAAAATCTTCTAGCCTTAACTTTTTAGTATTAATGCTAATGTCATTCTGCGCGTTATGACTTGTAAAAAAACTCATTGAGTTTCGGTTCCAAGCGCTATCAAGGAATGATAAATTAATAAAATTAATGTACGCATTTATTATATCAATTCAAGTTAGTGTTTGCAACTTTTCATATAGACTTAAACGCTAGATTGTTTTTATACACCTTTTGCTTTACTGTACTTTTTATCCCATGTAGGCATAAAGCGAATGTAATTGCGCCCCTTATACTTATCTTCTTTTAAGGAACCTGTTACCTCTTCTCCTTTTTCATTTATTATTATTATTTCTTCTCCATTAGCTAATTTTGTACATTCTTCATCTGTAAAAACATGACCAAATGCTAAACGATTAAATTTTAAAGTTTGCCCTTTTGAATTCATTATAGAAATTTTATTATCATTTTCTGGCCTTTGTTCAAAATATCTAAAATCAGGACGAATTTTTAGGAGGAGAGTAAGCTTCCATTCATTTATGCGATTACTTATTTCCTTAATCGCTTCTCCCGGAGGAATTATTGTTCCACTATCTCCTAATCCTTGTATATCTGATAGCATAACTCCCAATTCTTTGGTTGAGTTAAATGTGTAAAGAGGCTGGTTATCTACCAAAGACTGCCCTCTCTCAGTTAACTCATAGTACTTTCCATTGTACTTTATTTGTTCGTACTCAATCATTTCTTTTACAATTTTTTCTTGTGTTGCCATTGTACCAAGGCCATATTTTTCCATCAAACGTATGATATTATCTGGTCGTATTCTTACAGGCGGACGTCTCTTAATTCTTTCTGATTCAAATCTTATATTTTTCATTCCTCCTGCAATAAATTCAACATTTACTGAATTATCAATGTTTGTATTATTCAATTCAGTTACTTCTCGCCACCCCTTTTTATCAATGCAACTGGTCCGACTTTGAAATTCCATGTCATCAATTTGTGTAGAATAGGTTCTTACTCTATCTATTCCTTCTGGGAGCATTGGACCTAGAGTTCTTAGTCCAATAATTTTATATAATTTCTGCTCATTTTCTCCTAGTGCTTTGAGTTCTTCTGGTGAAGGGACATTACCTCCATATACTATAGCGGTATGCCCAGCGTTCTTAACTTTCTTGTTATTGATCCAAGGACTATCAAAGGTTTCCTTATTTGGTAATTCTAATTTTACTTCTAAGAGACTTTTTACATCTTCTACTTGAGGCAATAAGTTTTCATCCCTGAATGAAGATGAGATAACATCTACTGCAGCGCGTGGATATGTAATATATCCTTTCAATGCAATAGTATTTAGATATGGAAGAATTTCATCTTTAATTTTATTTTTTTTGGCCCAAGTCTGTAGTGTAACTAAATTAAAAAACTTAGGAGCATTTACTTTTTGTAGTATATCTGAAGTCTCTACATTTGCAATATTAATATGTTGATGCTGAGCAACCCAATAATCCGCTTGCCCTTGTCTTTTGGCTTGACGAGAAGACTTTAGTCTAAGTCCATCAGCTGTGATCATGACTATTCCGTAAGAATTATTTTCTGGTGCATCTTCATCCCAATTATCAAGAATTTCGTTAATATGGTTTATGAAATTTGCTACACCGTTTTTCACGCGCCCTATTGAGCCTGTACCTTTTCCTATATCTCCGCGAAGCGCATTTTCGGTCTTCATTAATGAAAAAGCAGCTTTTCCCCCTAACCAATCGACTCTTTGTCTCTCAAGTCCAGCTAGATATAATAATTCATCTTGCTTAATTGGAACGGCATTTAAAAAAGCTTTTTTTATTTGACTACTGGCCATATCATTTGCATAGACTCTTTTCGTTACCTTATCAAATAAATTTAACTCTCTAAATATTTCCTGCCCTAATACTGTCCCTTCTCTATCCGGGTCAGTAGCAAGATAAATTTCACAAGAATCTTTCCCGTACTTCTCTACTTTTTTTATTAACTGTTTTGCTGTGAACTTACCAATCTTTGAGTCCTTTGGTTTTATTTTCCATTCAGAGGGTATTAAAGGTTGCTCCTTTATTAAATCATAAGGATTTGCTGTTAGACCATTCCACGCTTCGTTATAATCTTCTGGAGCATATTGTTCGTAAACGTGTCCCCCTAAATAGCCAATGACTACTGTACGTCCATTCCATATACCTTCATAAAAACCATCAGAATTTTGCTTGTGACTTCCAAATAATGCTTCTGCATACTTAAAGGCTTGTTGTGTATTTTTTTCACTCAAAATAAATAAATCATTCATTGGTATACCAAATTATCTAATTCCTTTTAATATTATTTCCTTGTTACCACATTTTGGGCATTTTTTTATTGAATCTGAGTTGGGTGTCTCACTTCTAACGTTATACTTACACTTTTTGCATTGAAAGAGATACGGATATTCAATTTGTCTATAACTAGCAATATAAAAGTTCATTACTTTTCCCTCAATTTTTAAGGCAATGTCATTGGCTTTTTCCAATTCATTGGTTCTGAACGCTCTATAAACAGTCTTAGTTCTTTTATTTGAAACCACTTGAAAATCTAATTGTGGCAGAACATATTGTCCATTGCTATCAACAACTACAAATGAAGGGTTTTTCTTTATCTCTTCTCTTGCTATATCAGCTTCTTCACACCACTCTTGATTCATACCAAAATAGTCTTCGATTTGGAGTCCTAGAGCCGAACAATGGTTACATTTGGTACTTTTCAAATCATTACCATATCTAAACCTATTATATGAACAACAGTTTGAGCAATAAACTCTTAAATATAGAAATTCATTGCCTCGATGATGGTAAGTTCCTCCCGCATCTACTTTCAAGGACCATTCTTTAAATTCTTTTCCATGTCCATGCGGTTTTTTATCTAAATGTAAAAAATAATGTATTAATTCATGTCTTACAGTTTTGATAAATTTAGGGTCCATAAAGTCTCTTGCTCTTAACTCAATAGCATAATCAGAACTTGCTTTCATAAAACCTGCAGTCCCCCCTTTGTAGTGTAAGGGCATAAAACGTGCATGTGATAAGAAAGGCCTATTAAAATCTCTCTCAGCTACCTTATGAACGTAAGCATCTATCATAAGGTTTGCTTCATCAATTCTCTGATTAAACAAATTTACATCTTTTATCATTTAATATTCCATTTAATAAATTGTATGATACAAGTAAGTCCCATTGTAATTAACATTATCCAAAAATTATTCATTACGGCACCTATGAACGTTAAGAGGATAATCGGTATTTCAAGTCGGAGAAAAATTTCGATATATTTCTTCTTCATAGCAGTTATGCACTCCTTGTTTCTTTTTCTCTTTCACATAACTCAGGTAAGTTAGCCTCAACAAGTGCTTTTGCGCACTGTGGGACAACCATATTACCAATCCTTGCGGTTTGAACAGCTTTACTCACTCGTTTCCCTTCAGGGTCACGGTCAATAATATATTCCTCTGGGAGGCCTTGGGCTTTTGCTAACTCATGCGGCTGCAGCATTCTCATTGTAATATCCACAATTTGATAATCCTGATTTTCAATCCGAATGAGTCCAAAGCGGTCTTTGGTTGGAATAGTATGCAGTGGGTCCTCTAAACTTTGTCCGGTATCTGTTCCATAATATTTAATAAGGAATGCTTCAACTAGGGCATGGTGGTCAACTTGAGTAATGGTATCTGTTGGATTTCTAACATCAATCCCGGCGCCTTGATAATTTCCTCCATAGTGCTTACAAAGAAATGCTGACATGACTCCTTGATGAACACTTTGAGCTGTCACTGTGCCTAAAGGGGCTTCAACTGCTGTTCCTGTGGATTGAGAATAATCTTCTTTTATCCAGCTGGCTTGAACAAGCATTTGATTTCCACCTGTTGTGATTGTTTTTAATGGGTCTGTTACTGCTGAACCTGTATGACCTGTATTATTGACCATAATAGTTGGTGTCACCAGGCAATGTTCTGCTTCGATATTAATTGTTGTCAGTGGTTGGTCAAGTGAGTAGGAAAGAGGGTCTCCGCCAAATTCAGTTTGACCAATACGAACGACAAATGGCTTAGGGTTATCAATCACAAATTTCTTAAGTCCTCTGGCAATTCGGTCCATTGTATTTTTGGCCAATGGTTTTTTTCTGTTAAAAATAGAATTACCTGGTAAAGACCAGTCAATACATTCCGCTGCAGAATGGTACGGTTTTTTTAATTTTGATAAAACTTCAAGTGTATCTTTGGGACCATGAGTAGGTTCAGGCCATACAATCGGTTGCCCATCAGAACGAGCAATTAAAAAGAATCGCTTTCTAGTTGTAGGTGCCCCATAATCACAAGCTCTTAATTCTTTGTACTCTACAACATAACCGCAAAATTCTAACTCCCTGACAAACGTTTCAAATGTCTCTCCTTTATGTGCTGGGTCTGGGGAAAGGCCTTTCTCCGTTTTTACGAGTGGGCCCCAACTTTTAAATTCTTCTACATTCTCTAAAATTATTACTCTTGGCTTGACCGCTTTAGCCCACCGGACGGCTACCCAAGCTAATCCTCTAATTTTCTTTGAAACGGGGGTCCCCCCTTTGGCCTTTGAGAAGTGTTTACAATCTGGGGAGAACCAGGCTAATGCAACTGGTTTTCCTTGTGTCGCTTCCTTTGGGTCAACATTAAAAACATCTTCGCAATAATGGCGGGTCGTTGGATGATTCACTTTGTGCATTGCAATGGCATCAGGGTCATGATTAATTGCGATATCAACCGAACGTCCGATTGCCATCTCAATTCCTGTAGAAGCCCCTCCTCCTCCAGCAAAGTTATCTACCACTAACTCAATTTCATTCATAAAACGTTCCTTCATCAATTTAGTTTATTTGTTTAATAGTATCAGAGTATATTAGTTTATTAGTTTATTAATAAATATATTTATCTCAAGGATTTATAGACCAAGTATTACCACAATTCCTACACGATATCCTGGTTGCTTGAGAATTATTATATGGGAATTTAATTACCATCGTATCTGGCCCATTGCATTCAGGACATAATACTCCTGCGGCTATCTTACGTTCTTTAGTTCTTTGCTTTTGTTGTTTCTCAGCCAATTGTTCTTGAAAAAAATACTCTTCAGGATTATTTTTTAATAAATCAGTATACTTATTTTCATAAGATGACACATCTAGTTCAATAAAATTAAGAGTAACAAATTTACAAAAAACTCCATATGTAAGTTTATTAATTGTTAAATATTTTTTGGAAATATATTTTTCGATATGGTCAAAGCTCTCAATGTCACTCTTGAACAACTCCCACAATCCTAGTTTATCTTCAGGGAAAATATCGCTTTCTTGATTAAATAATCTTTTTTTATTTCCTACATATGCTTTTCTATATACATCTCTGGTGTTGATCAGTAAATCAAATCTATGTATTAATAGAGGTTCAACCTCTTTACTTAACATTTGATTTACTCCTGTATAATCTAACGAATTTAGATTAATAAATATATCAAATCCATTCCCAATTGAACACGCATAAAACCTATTCCTTTTCTTAAATAGTGTTTTATGATTAATAATCCAAACTGGTACTTTTATCAGCTTCTCCACAATATATTAAATCCTCTCTCATTTTATAATCTATTATATTAAACTAAATTCCAAATAGAACTAATATTTCCATACTTATCAAAAAATTTATTAATGCTAAATCAACTTATAGGAATCGAACCTACTTCTCATAAACTAAAATACTCTTACACATTTATGAAATCCACCCGGAAAGTTGAAAACCCGTCAATTAAATTAGACAGGTTTTAATTTTTAACCTCGTAAAATGTTTTAGGCTTTACCAACCCTTTAAATAGGTATTTGATTGATCTTTCATCGTTTGCAATACACCTGCTGCAATATTTGGCAATACACTAAATGCGATAAGCATTGCAATACCACCTCCCAATAACCAAGTAATACGTTTTTTACCATTTTCAATTGAGTCTTGAGTCCCAATAATTAATAGAAGTGCTCCAATAATTATAGAAGCGAACGTTAATAAACCGATGACTGAAACTATTGCTGCGGTTATAGTTTCAACTCCCTGTACACCTGGTAAAGCTGATTTCAAGTAGCCACCTATTTGACTTGAAATGGTTCCAAAAAGTTTCCCTCCTACTAAAAACATAAGTCCAATGCTTATTAGACCTGCTGCAAAGTAGATTGCTTTGTTTTTGGCTTCTTCAACACTATTTCTGGTACCAATATACAAGTAAATTGCGATTCCAAGCCCAGATAGTAGAATAGCTGCAGGTACTACTATAGAAATTATTTTGATAAATGCATCTGACATAATTGTCTCCTTAATATTTTTTACAGTTATAAGCTACTGTTAGAGCTGTTTATTAAATCTTTTAGGAATATATTTTATTATTTTTCTAAAAGAGTAAATCAAAGTAATGTCACTGATTAAAGTTGGAATGACAAGAAACCATGTCAGTCGCCATGAAATCGCCAAAAAATAGATTTGAGCAAAAAATACCCAGATACTTATTGCAACAGTTACCAGAGTAGCAACTATTTTTTTTATTTTATTAAACCTATAAGTGTTTAATTTTTTTTGCTCTTTTTTTATTAACTCTATCTTATCCATTTCCTCTTCCTTTCAGTTGTTAAAATTTTTCGGCATCCTCTTGAGTAAAATTTGAAAGTTTAACTGGTATTTTCTCTACCTTTGTATCCTGAGATGAGCTTTCTTCTTTAACTTCTATTTTGTCAGCTAAATCTTCACGTGTACTCATAGGGTCAACCGTAGCATCTGATTTTACTACTAAATTATCTTGAATACTTGAAACTTCCACTGAACTTCCTTTTTCAAAAAGTCCTTCTAGTTTAAATTTTCTTTTATTGTCGGTCAAATTAGAAATCGGAATATCCTCTAAGTCTCCAAGCATTCTAACCTCCTTCTGTAAACCCTCAAACCTGTTTATTAAATTTTGTAAGCCAGCCTGTAACGTATCATTTGAATTTACGTTATTCGGGGTCTGCTCTTGTTGTTTATCTAATGAATTAACAATGTAATTTATTGCTGCACCGAGTTCAAAGAGCTTATCATTGATATACTGGGAATTATCTTTCTTTGAAGTGATGCTGATCGCATCATATCCTTCAGTAATAAATTTTCTACTTTTTCCATCCAAGACCATGAAAAGTGGTACTTTAGAATTAGCATTTTTCTTTAGGAAACCATAATAAGAGTTTGCTGAAAGCTGAACTGATGTCTCTAACCAATGAATTAGTGCATCTTCTGAATCAGGAAATATACTCACATATTTAAATAACTCTTGTTCAGATACAATATTTGTTTTAGAGATCATGATGCAGTCGAATGCTTTTGTCATTGTAGACTTACTGGATGGTGTCCAATCAATTGATCTAGCAAGTATATATGCATTCTCAAATTTGTAATTCAATAATGTTGTAATTAAACGTTTATCAAGACTTCCATCTCTATCTTCTATAAACAAATCATAATTTATCAACCCATCAAACATTTTGTCGAGTTCAATAATTACTCTCTCTAAACTATCAAACTTGAGTATCACTTCTAAAATAATATCTTGAGTACTATATCTAATTTCTTGACTTCGATTATTACCAGCAATAAATGTTTTTTGTTCATCAGTGATAATATCAGAAATAAATAATACTTTCTTTTTAGTACGAATCAATTTTGAAAAAAAGGGGTTAACTTGTAGTTGGGAAGGAAATTCACCTTCCAAGTATAATGTTTTGGTCATTGCCTTTTTACGCTACTCCATCTGCACTCTTTGATTCTAAGCCCATGAAACGAGAAAAACTTAAAAATTCTCCATCTTCCCAAAATACAAAACCATCAAGCACACTTTCCTTTTGAATATTCTCTAGGATTATAAATACTGGACTTGCAGGTAAAGTTTCATTTATACTTTGTGCAACTCTTTTTGCTTCATCCAAGTTATACACTATAATGGCCAAAAAGTTTAAGTCCCCTCCTAATCCAGGAATAGGACGGTCAGTATAATCCTGACCAATTATATTCCACTGTTCTGCTACTATCCCAATATATTTTAAGCCTTGCTCAGGTAAAACTGTATAGGTTATCAAATTACATACTTTTTCGTTTTTCATCATAATTGATAGCACTGCTTGAGACTCTTTTATAAAAAGCGGATTTTTTCCTTCTTCTTGAACTTTTACAAATCTGTTTTTATAACCTACAATATTTTTTAATGTTAGTGCAGCCAGGTAAACATCTACATTAACCCACTGTTTTTTTACGATTGTAGACCTAGAACTATAATACTCGATAATACTTGGATTTCTGACATAGCTATCCAACTTAAGTTTGGTTCTCATATGTATAGCTAATTGAAAGCCATATTGACTGAGAGAGTAACTTGGAATCTTTCGCTCTGAAGGACCAGGGACATATGATTTAAGAATAAAGCGGTTTTTAATAAGTTGGTCAAGCACCCTTTGTAGTTGTTTCTTTTGTCTATTTTCTGATAAACCTTGAAAACTAGGAGCGAATGAATAAAAGTAATTATTTAGTTGCATCTTTTGAACGTTCGTGAAAGTTGCCATGAAATTAAAAACTTCAATCATTTTTTCATCGTTTTGGAACTTCTCTACAAAGGCATTTTCTAAGTCATTATTACCATAGTATGTTTTCAAATCCTTCTCCAGTACAGAAAAATCATCTTCAATACCAAAGTCTTCAGCACCTTCTACTATCAAAGAAGGCATTACCACAGTCTTTTTTTCCTTATTAGAAAAATATTTTGGAAGTAATTGATTAAATATTGATACCATTTTATCTCCTTCCTAAGTTCTTACGCTGTTCTGATGTACTCTACTTTTCCTTTATAAAAACCTTTGCTATCTTTTTCATCAACAAATTTTATTTTCACTGGGACAAGTGCATGATTTTTGCAATCCATTTCTGAAGGTCGAATTTTACCTTTACCGGATGGAACCATCTTAAAAATAATTCCAGGCGCATCCATTAATTCAACAAAGTAACCACTGTTTACATCATAATTCGCAATGTAAGCTTGAGTCGCTTTTGCACCACTTGCCAATAAACGTGTTATGGCCATTTCAGGGGAAAGCTCACGATATTTTGCAGTACCTACAACTGCATAGTAGTAATATTCTTTATCAGGGGACATGTCTGGGTTTCTATATCTCATTTCTGAAGTAACTGGCACGCGCGTAACATCTGTCACTTTAAAATATACGATGTCTCCTCGTTTGACTAGATTTTCTAGCTTCTGTACTCTGGATTGTGCTTTATAAGTGAATTCAGTAGCTGGAATTACTACAGTCAACCCATTGTAGTCCACAACAACCCTTCTATAATCAACATAATTACTAGAACCATAGAAAGCACGCTTAGCACGTTTAGGTACAAATACTGATTTAACTACTCCTCGCAATTCTTTATGGACATTAGAGTTTTTATTAGAGAACTCCTTTGCAAAGGCCTCACCAATAGTGTATTCTGCGCCATTTATTTCTCCAATAATTACAAACTCGCCATAGTCCTCATGAGCAATGTCGGTTTTTTTTGAACCTTGAATCGGGATTCTTTGATAAATTTTGATAGGTACACGTTCCCCAATCATAGTGACAAATGCACTATCATTAGGTTGCATGAAGCCAGCTTGCCCTTGACGTACATAACAAGTAATCCCATCATCTGTCAATATTTCCAACATATGTTGAGTTACAAATCTAGTGCCTAATCTGAATGTTACATCTTCAAAGACACTTTGTACTGTTCCATATAGCCAATCTTCTGTCGCTTGATGCTCGACTACCTTTTGTAGGATATCTTCTCTGCTTTCGCGTTTTGCATAGATTTGAAGCCAATCCATTGGTTGTGTCTGTGTTTCTTTCATATTCATCTCCTAATTAAAGTAAAATTTATAGTTCATGAACCACTGCAAACAATTGTTGCTGTTGATTCATTAAAGCTGACGAACCTTTTTTTAAAACTCGATATATTCTTTCACCAGGTTCTTCAGAAAGCTTTTTAAGTAAATAAGTCATGTTTTCGGTGCTTCTAAAAATTAAATAATTTTCAAAGGTTTCCTCGAAATTTCTAGTTTCTTCTGAATCTAGATTGTACATCTTACAGTAGCGTTTCCACTTCCATAAGAAATTCCGAACAAAATCATCCGCGCCGATAAATTCCACCGGACTTTTTTCTTCTGTTTTCATTATCAAATGCCTTTCTAATAGATTACTAGTATATTTTAACCTATTCGAAAATTTCAACTTCTGATTTCTGTCTTCTCTCGGAATTTTTGTAACATAACTTTTCCATACAAAAAAACTCAGGCTTTTTCAGCATGAGTTTAAATAGTATATAAAGCAGTTCAAATATAATTTCACTTAATAGGTATTTTCATATTCCAATGGTTTGCTGGGTAAACTTAAAGTTATTAGTGGCTTGTTTACTTTTTTTATTTTTGTAACTACCTTCGTTTTAAAATAACTAGTCGGAAGTAATGCTTGCCTTTGAAAAGCCGTCTTGGCATCCTTAGCAGTAGAATATTCTCCTGTTTTATAAGTTTCTTCATCATAATAATTGTACTGTTTTTTAGTAAACATCTCCGGTCTAATAGTACCTTTTACAAAGTATACTTTTTCATTTTGTCTAAAAGGTATAAAAAACAAAAATATTATAGAACTAATAGATAAAACAATTATTGTAATACCAAACCAATTTCTCTTAATAATAAAAAATATTAACCCTACACTAACTGTTAATACCACAAATAGTAATCCTAACACTCCAGTAATAAATAAGATGAACTTAAGAATTGAATGATTATAGTCACTATTATAAAGATAGTCTGTTAATGACATTCGATGCTCTATAGTTGCTGCATAAACAGCAATACTCAAAAAGGTGAATAATAGGCTAATCGCAGTTAAAACAACTAATCCAACAATTCCAACATCAATAATATTCTTAAAAATTTCTTCACGTGTTTTAAATATTATTTTCTTTTTTTCTTCATACAACTTTATTAGTCCTCCTTTTATTTTTGTATTTCACCAAAAATTTTTTTCCATCTTAAGTCTCTTTTTGATATTTATTAAGAGGCGTTGTTTCAATAACTTTCCCAGTTGAGTTATTGATTTGTGTAACAACTACTCCTGTGTCACATTTATTAAATTTGGAACACGTCAATTTCCCATATTATTTCCTTTGTCAGACTCTTTTTCTATTTCTTGATATTAATTTCCAGTTCCGAATTTTAAGAAAACAAAAAATGCAGAAAAAAGAAAAATTAATGCTGATAATATTTGTATTGCAAGTAAAATATACATGATGAAAAATAACTTTTTCTGTTTCACGTTTTCACTGGGTCCATTATTTTCACAATTTAAAGTCCAATGTCCATCTTTGCTTTGATAATCAATACCTAAGTATTCTTCGACGAGTTCCGTTAATACTGATGCATTCTCTTTAAACTCATAATATTTTCCATATTGTTTATCATAAACCATCTCTAAAAATTTTTTCTTAAATTCTTTTTTTTCCATTATTTATTCCAATTCTAGCCATTTATGATTCCTTAGATTATCTTATTTTTTTCAATATCCAATTCTACTCATAACATTTTTAAATTATCTTTCTTTGAAAACTTGTCGACCAAATATTAGCACAGTTCCTACATACTATTTTTGCCTCTTGATATTCATTATGAGGGTACTCAACTACCATAGTTTTTTCACTTCCACATTGACCACATAATACCCCTGCATTAATTTTACGTAATCTATCTTTTTCTTGTTTTAGTGCCATTTTTTGGTTTTGTGTCAAATTTTGTGCTTTAAACGATGCATATTCCCTCTCATATTCTGTTACATCTAACTCAATAAAGTCTACTTCAATCATTCCTACTTTAACCATTCGGTGAAAATTGGCATAGGTCAATTCTTTTATTAGAAATTTTTCACGTAGAAAGGTATAAATATATTCATAGGCTATAGAATCCATTTTAAAGAGATACCATAAATCTTCTATTGTATTAGAGTCACTCCAATGTTCATTTGAAGGAAAAAGTTCTTTTTGATTATTTTTATAAGCTTTCTCGTAAAATTGTGCATTTGCTAGAAAATGAAACTGGCTTTTAACTTGAGACTCCGCTTCATGAACTAATTCATTTTTTTCTAGGTAATATTTAGCTTTCTCTGCTTTAAAATCATCTGCATTTTTAAATATATCTAAACCTTGTCCTACTGCATAAGCATAATATTTATCTGGCCTGTTAAAGTTAAAGAGAAATGTCGTTAGAGATAGCGTTCTACGTTTTACAGACCATAAAGGTATTTTTATTATTTTTTTTTCAATTTCCATTGATACTTCTCCTATTCTATATATCCAACTATTCTGGAAATTTACCAGCTAATCATTCCAAATTCCTAAACCATGCTCATTTTTAAATTTCTTATACATATCATGATTATTTAGTTTTGGAACAATATTAAAACCATAAGGACGTTCATCATATTCAAATTTAATGATATTACGCTTTATTTTCAAACCATCTAAATCTAAGTACCATTGGTCAAAGTAATCATCATATTCTTCATAGTAACTTTCTAAGATAAGGATTTCTTTTGAAATTGATGGAATTAGTGTCTCAATTAAAAACTCATAAGGTGTCACGGAATATTTATCATCTCTATAATTTTTAATATGAGATTTAAAGTACCATATATTTTTCTCTACCCTAGGGTTAAATAGTTCCTGCTTTTCACTCAATGGATAAAAATCTAAATCTTGTGAAAACATTCCACTTCCACCACGAACAAATTCTTCAAACTGCTCTAAAAGTGGATATTTTTTTAAGAGTAAGTCATAGTCTTCAACACTGATAGAATCGTCCATATAGGACGTTATTACTTCAACGTATTCATCCTTGAGAACAACTGCTCCTCGTAAGTCTGTGTACATTCCCATGTTTATACCTCTTCTTCAACAATTGGAGCATCTGATAGAGCTGACAATGTCCCAATTATGCCAAATAATATGATAAGAAATAATCCGAAAACTTTTGAAATTTCTTTTCTCAACTTGAGAAGGAGTGGTAACTGACATCATCCCCATAGAATCAAAGCCAATTAGATATTGAATTCTTCTACCTTTTTTATAAAAACCAGATTTCATATCATTTTCTTTAATAAAAGATATTAATTCGTTCGCAGTTTCAAACTTAGTCATCTTGATTGTCCTCTCACAAATTCCACTTGACCATTGGATAAGTAACAAATCCACTTTGATATTCAAAACCAGTTTTTTTTACAATACCATCCGCAATAAGTAGTTGAAATAGTTCCTCACCTTTATACAAATTAATATTAAAGAATTGTTGATTTTTTAAAGCCGGGAAAGGTAGATTAACTGTCAAAGCTGCGTATAGTTCATGTTCTTTAGTTGTAGCAGTGACCGCTAAACTCCCATCATGTTCATAACTAGTTTTTTTTAATATCAATGTATATCCATCAAAATTTATTGTTTTATTCATTTTTTTCTATTCTCCTCGAACTCATTCATTAATTTACTAGCATACTCTAGATAATCCTCATCAAAGACTAAATCAATTATGACATCTGGAATGCCCTCACTTAATGTAAAAGCTGCAAATCTAATTGCGAATTCTTGCATTTGCTCTACTGTGTAGAGTTTTAAATCTTGTTTATCTGTTTTTTTTAGCACGTCAGAATTATATGACTGTATAGCAGGTATTACCCCAACTACATCATCTGTCTCCCAAACTTGCCCTCTTACTGCTGGTTCCATCATAATTCAATACCTCAATTTTCACTTTTTATATTTTTATACGAATAGTACGACTCGAACGTACTTCTCCTAGTAATAGGCGCCTTTCCTGATAGACAATATTCGCACTGAAACATTCGTTTCATATTTTATTTACTTTTTTTAAATTTTGGTAAAACAGTAGTTGTAGCACTCTTTATTACCTGCTGAGGAAAGTGGTTCAAAATATCATTCATCTCCTCTTGATCATATTTATCCCCCATTTCATTGATATTACCAACAAAAATGAAATGTTGATATGAGTACTTAAGACGGACATCCATATAATGTTTGCTATACGCAATATAAGATTTAGAATTTGTAGACCGGTCATAACTGGTTATTTTATTTTCATTAACATATACTATCCAATCTTTCATAGTATTGTCTTTTTCAATTTTTCTAAAAATAATTGATTTCATTACCTTTTGACCTACAATTAGAAATACTATTAAGATAAATATGCTACCAACAGGGAACGAATTTAGCAAGTGGCTTAGAAAAATATTTGAATTTGAGTTTGTTGAAGTTGAAAGTGAATCTGACAATATTGATAAACTCCCACCTCCTATCAAATAGAAAGGAGCAATTCTTAATGCTGATATACAAAAAGAAGGTATCACGTCATCCACATCCTTATTAAAGAATAGAAAAATAAATTTATTGATTAAATGAAATATTAACGCAATTATAATAACAGATTCAAAAACCGATAATATATAGTGTTGTTGTTGTATCGTAAACTCGAATTCTTTATACATTAAAAATAATCCCATCAATACGATTTCACAATAACCCAGTAATAGAGCAATTAACATTATCTGAAGGGGTCTTAATAAATTATATATTTGAATAAGCCAAAATCGTTTATTCTTTAGAACATTGAAAAATTTTGAATGCTCACTATTTTCATTAATTATTTTTGAAGACATTTTTCCACCTTTTTTTCTTTTTTTGAATTTTATTTTTAATTCATTTATTATAAATTAAATTGCAGTTCTAGAATCATTCAAATTTTGCATTCCAATTTGAAATCCCCTTATTATAGAGGCTTAATACATGTTCCTTTACAATTAGTGCTCGTGATAGTTCATCAAACCATTGACGATATGTTTTATTATTCTTAGTGATACTTACTCTAAAGTATGTTTTGCCTTTGTATTTTGATGAAGAAATATTCCCACAAGAAATACAATTTCTAACATGACCTCCTTTTAAATCTCCTGTAGAAAAATCACATTCATTACCACAATCACATCTACAGCGCCAAATGACTGTTCCCCATGATGAAAGTTTATTCGTTTTTTCAATCACAAACAATCGACCAATTTGTTGTCCTGTTAAATTATTTTTTTCAAGTAAGCAACCACACGATTTAGTACTACCATTTATAAGATGTCCCGTTGCAACATTTTTCTCGTTACCACAATCACACTTACACTGCCATATAACAGCTCCGTGTGACGACCTTTTATTTGTTTTCTTCATAACAGTTAATTTCCCAAAGCGTTGACCAGTTTTGTCATTTTTGTTAAAACATCCACAAGACTGTGTATTTCCACTAGTAAGATTTCCAGCCACGGCCTTTTTTTCATTTCCACAATCACACTTACACTGCCATATAATTCCTCCACCGGATGACCGGTTGTTAGTTTTTTTAATGGCAATCAAATGTCCAAAACGTTGACCAGTTAAATCTTTAATTGCAAGACAACCGCAAGATTTTACGTTACCGCTCATAAGTTGTGCACTTGAAGTGACTTTCTCATTTCCACAATCACACTTACACCGCCATATAATTCCTCCACTGGATGTCCGGTTGTTAATTTTTTCAATAGCAATTAGTTTTCCGAAGCGGTGACCAGTTATGTCCTTTCCTGAACGTATGCAACCACAAGATTGTGTACCTCCATTTTTAAGACTTGAAGTTGTAACGTTCTTTTCGTTTCCACAATCACACTTACACTGCCAAATGACTCCTCCATTTGGGGAACGTTTTCTCGTTTTTCTTATGACTGTCAACTTTCCAAACCGATGGCCTGTTATATCCATTACTAAGCTCATACAACCACAAGATTTTGTATATCCTCTTTTAAGACTTGAAGTTATAACGTTCTTTTCGTTTCCACAATCACACTTACACTGCCAAATGACTCCTCCATGTGAGGAACGTTCTTTTAACTTTCTTATAACTGTCAACTTTCCAAACCGATGGCCAGTTAAGTCAATATATTTTCCCATTTTTAAATTTTCTCATACCCTATGAACTATGAACCAATAATCTGCTGAATATTTTGCCCTAAACAGATTATATTATGTTAAATATTTATTTTCATCAAAATAGCGAAATTGAATCTCTGGAAATTTCATAAGCCGTTCTCACAAATCTTCAATTAAATAGAGTACCAAATGATTTTCTTGCTGCCTCTAAAGCCTCAGGGTCTATCTTATCTTCTTCATTTGCTTCAGAAATAGTATCATTTTCTTTCTTCGGTGAAATGCTAGAGTTTTCTTCATTTATCATTTCCAACTCATCTTCATTGACCTCAGAAATGGGCTCATTTACTTTAATAGAACTAGAGTTTTCTGGAATATTATTATCTGAATCTAAATAATGAACATGTTCATCATTATTATTTTTCACTTTACTTATAATAATACTTGTGATTTCCTCTTCAGTATCAATAAGATATTTAATAAACTTACTAATATTTTTACTACCAGCACGTTCAAGTAGTTCAATTTCATCTGGTGCTGTAATTTTGACTTGATAAAACTTTTTCACATTATCACTTTTTGAATAAGCATCAGGGTTTTCCTTTAGCCATATCTGAAATGGAACTTCATTTGCGTATACTTCCTCAAATTTAATATAGAACCATAAAAGTCTCCTAATTGCTAAATGAGGTTTGCTATTTCCGCTTATATTACTATTTAGCTTTTCTAATAAATTAATCTCTGAATAGCGAAAGCCAATATTAATTTTCAAAACATCTTTCACTTTACTCTCCAAATTCTTTAATCAACCCAAATTTATAATACCCCCGAACATTTGCTAACTCAGATTCATCAGCTAAGACAGCCTCAGGATACTCTTTTTCAATATCTTCCATATATATTAGGTTCGCTCCGCCACCGCCAATAATAATGTTTGAGAGCTCTTCAGGATGTAAAATTTTTGATTGAATTAAATTTTTGATTTTTCTTGTATATTGTTTTCTCCCCTCTTTGATTTGAGGAGTAACATCATAAACATAATTCGCATTACCTGGACTATACTCATAACCTGCTTCTTCTGATCTTGATTTAATCATATCCATAATTACATTGTTTGAATTAATATTGATTCCATGTTCCTGCGCAATAGCATTCCCAATCCCTGAGATAACATCTGAAACACCGGAATCAATATTAAATTGTTGGCCACCTTTAATACTTAACCCAATAGCAACATCCCCTAGTGTTGTTCCACCACCTAAATCAAGAACAGCATTCTTCTTGTTAATTATGTCTTCATCCGCAATGGTTAAATCCTTATTAAAGGCGCGGTCCACTAGGAGGCCAAAATATTGTGGTAAAACCTGCACTTCTCCTACTTTAATGATGTAAGTTTTATCGTTTATAATAATAGATTGCTCTTCTTTTAGGTAGTTTATGATGCATCTTTTAGATTCTGTATCGTCAGTTAATCTTGGGTCGCCTGCATCAGTAGTAGGTAAACCTGTTACTATATTTACCTCATATGTTCCTGCTCCTTCATCCATGAAACTTAGCCCCAGAGCATAAGAGAGCATTGCTTGAAAATTTTCTGTCTTATATCTTCTTAATCCATATCCAATTGAACGTGACCAATTCTCTTCGTAGCCAATATCTCTCAATTGAGGACCAAAGTAATTCTCTTCAAAATCATTAACTTCGGTTTTAAATACAGGGTAATCTTCACCTTGAGAAAAAAGGGAGACTGTGTTTGTATCAGCAACTGCTAACAGGGCTGTTGGAAAAATGTATTCATTCTTTTTGGCCATCCCTGTTTTTATTTTAATTTGATCATTTCCTAAATCAATTGCAATTATTTTTTTGGTTTTCATTTTTTCTCCTTAAGTTTAAATTATTTACTTATACATTTTAACGCATGATTTTTTTATGGGAACTAAAATATGGGTTATTTTATCATTCTGATTCTAAGGTACTTGTGGCATTCAACAAGATTGACTTGAGCGATTTTCTCTCATCTTCTTCATTGCCTTCTTTATGAAAGACACCTTTTTGCACGTCTTCTAGTGAAAATGGTCTATTTTTTGAATCTTCATATGTTTCCTTTTGTTTCTGTTCCTCATCTTTTACCTGATTTGCAACAATTATACGAGACAATTTCTGAACTGGAGCCGATTTAATCATCATTTGTCGGTCTTCAGCCACTAACTCACTAATTAATTTTTCTGTTTCTTTATCGTCTGTTGATATTGCAAAATCGTCACGCGCATTTTTATTATCAAATGTAGTTTGTGCTTCATAGTCATCCCACCATACTTTTAGTAAACGTTTGTTTGCTTTAGGCAGGGTGTCAGTGAGTTCAAATGCAGGAGTGGTTTGGAGCTTAACAAATTCTTTTACTTGTCCCTCATCTGATGTTTGAGCAGCAAGGACAAACTTACCTAATGTCACTAAATCAGATGGTGTAATATTACGTACCTTTTCTCGTCTATAACTTACACCCTTTCTAGCAACTTGTTCATTTCCAAAATCAAAATCTCCATCATTATAAGAAGGTACAATTTTAAATCTTTCTCCAAAGGTTTTAGACCACCACTCAGCATCGTCTTGAAGAACACCTTGAAACACCATTTTGTTCCTTAAGCCTGTGAATACAATATTTTTAAAAGCTTCCCCTTCTTTAACTGAATATTGGGCCTCACTCTGACATGCAACAATAACCGGTGCATTATATTTACGAATTTGTGAAACATACCTTGGAAAATCCTTATTAATATAATCTGGATGTTCATCATATAGCGAAGGTAACATAGCATGTTCATAAGCAGGACGTCTAAATGCGGCATTCTGCAATGCTACAGTGATAAATTTTGCAAATAGAGTTAAGTCTCCTGCCATTACATCCACTGCTGTATTGACTAATAGAAAACCGCCAAACTTATAGAAAGTATCCATGTTAAAATCTGTATCTTGGAAAAACACGCGCTTTATATAGAAATTCATAGAAATATTTTCAATGACCGTAATCAGACCTTGCACATATTCTTCTTGAGAGTTCTTTATTACAATTTTACCTGTCACTTTATTTTTTTCTTGGGTTAAACAGTTCTCCCAAAAAGATAAAACATTATAGGCGATTTTCAACTTGTAACCAAAGTCTCTAATTTCTACTTCACTACCACTCTTTTTAAGTTTCTCAAAAGTATCTTGCTGAACTTTATAGTAATTCTTTAATATTTCTTTTCTTTGCCATAGTATATTGTTATCAAGCATATCATTTAAAGAATCAAAAGTAGGAGTACCCTTTAACCCTTTATCTAACTCATTAGGAAAAAGTGCAGATAGCTTGAGAAGATAAATCATTTTTTTGAGATATACTTTTTGTTTATTATCAAAGAACACATTATCTGATGCTGAAAATTCATAAAGAATATCAGATACAATTGTAACCACCTTATCTACAGGTCCTTGAAATGAATTAAATCCTGGAGTATTAGGATCCTTTGGATTGATATACATAATCATCTCCTCAGGAACACCTGCTGAAAGTAAATCTTTATATACTGCAGAAACTAAATCGTTAGATGGTTCAACCATAATGAAACCATTTAACATTTTCCCGCTCACTTTTTTATTGAAAAATTTCTTCTTAAAAACTTCAAAATCTTTATATTTTCTTCTATATCTATTGTATCGTTTAATATATTGGAGAAAATATCCATAAAATTGATAAGCGAACGGTCTAAAAATCGCTTGTGACTTACCTACCCCAATAGGGCCTTGAATAAGAATATTATTTGCTAATGCAATTGGTGAAAGGAAAGAGAATGAATCAGTCTCCATGTCTGAACCCATTAAAATGTAAGGTTCCCAAGAGTCTCTCTTACCAACCAACATGTTATAGAAGTTTTTACTGGTAAACCAACTTGATTTTGACCATCTATCAAAGAAATCTGGCCATTGTTGATAGATTTCAAAATTTCTTCCATAAAATATAATAGCTGCAGCAAAGGCTCCTGGTATTATATAAAGTGCATGACTAAATAAAGCGTTCCCCCATAACGCGCGTGCAACACCAGGAGTAATGTAGGTGGAGTGTGAGGATACTAGGTAGTTATTAATGACGAAAATTTTGTCAAAGTAATCCTGGAAAAGAAGTTGTAAAACCAAAGAGATTAAATTATACACGCTAAGTGCTAAAAACGTATAGTATCTATCTATATTTTTAATTTGTTCCTTCTTTTTGTCCACCTCATTGAAAGTTGAATCCATTAGGGAAGTTATATCTACTTTATACTTAAATGATAAAGTACCAATACTAATTGAAAGAATAGTAATCACTAAGGAAAGTATTTCAGGGATACTAAATAAATTCAGTGCACGTGTCAGCACTGACAAGGTTATTAACGTCGCTATCGTAAACAGCCCTCGGTTAACACGTGAAATAAAATTAAAAAATTCTTCTTTATTATATTTTTTAGAAACCCATAGCTCAAAAACAATGACAAATCTAAAAGGGTATTTTATTAGATTAATATGGTTATTTTTAAAACTGACAAGCCCATCAATTCCCTTCTGAACAAAGACAGGTGATTTATGGTAAATACCTCCAAGCATCTTTTTAATAGCCTCACGATACGTTGCAAGACGTTTTTCAAGCTTTTCAGCGCGTGACTCTTCTTCTTTAATATTTTCTTCAGCAAGACTGTCTTTTAATGTATCTTCTTCAGCAATATCATCTTGCTGAGCTTTACTGCTTGCTTTCTTCATTTTTTGTTTATTCAATAATTTATTTCCTTATGCTTAATCTCCATCAGTTACCATCTATCAGTAATTATTTTTCTGTAGAGTGTAAAACTGAATCATTATAGGTAAATTTCAATATCCTAGGACTAAAACCATCTTTTATTGCCTCAAACTCTATGCCATTAGCCTTCAACTCGTCTTTAGTTATTAGTCTTTGAATAATCATTTCCTCTAAAATGTATTCACTTGCATTTTTTTGACTTTGTGATTGACACAACATAAACTTTAGAAATAGTCCTGTTGCAAAATAATCTATAATCACAAGCAGAATAAGTTCAACTAAAAATAACGAAGGGGGCATTATTGAAAAGATATTTGCTGCTACATTAACTTGCATAGTAAACACAGAAATAATTAATGTTACTATTATTCCACTTGCACAAAGGATTTCCAAGAACGTATTGAATTTAAATTGTTCGGTTTGTATACTTAACTTATAAGCATTTTTTATTGAATGCTTTTTTTCAAAATAGTATGATTCATAGAGCGCTTTTAGATTTAATATAGTTTCTTTACGCTTTTCTTCTTGACTTTCAGTTTCACGTTCTTTTGTAAATTTTTCTTTTTTTATTGGTGAGGTTAATTTATCAATTTCCATCAAACTTTATTCTCTCCTTAATATTTAAACTTCAAAAATGGCTTTTTTATTTTTGTCCCAATAGTTCCGAGCAACTACATCTAGTCTTATTTAAAAAGCCACCAAATAATGAGTTGAAGGATAACCAATAGATAGTAATGGCTCCAATACTTACCAAAATTTCTTCTAAAAATCCCTTTAATCACGCGCTATCTCCTTACTAATCGTATGACTCACAAAATGATGTAAATCACATTACTAATTACAAAAGTTAAAAAGACTAATACTCTCACATTAGTCATTAAAGTCCTTGTTCTTTTTTCAGAACCAGGCGACTCAGTTATTTCAGTTCCTAGCATCCTTGTACTAAGCTCTCCGGACATTGCTATCGGATAAATCACAATGATAATTATCTGAATCAACATGATTAATTTTTTCAATAGATGTTGAATAGGGATAAGTTCAGGATTTTCTATATATCCAACCGCAAAGGCTGTTCCGAAATATATTAATATAATCAACACTAATGGGAGCAACAAACTTATCTTTACTCCCTCAGCATCTTCAGCATTTTCTTTTGTCATAGCTCTGGAAAATCTATAGATGTTAATCATTAACCAAATCCCCAACAATGACTGTATAATCCTAATAAATATCGTCAAATTATTATTTTCCTTTACATTCTTGAGCTGACCGTGTTAATATCTTCCACTGTAATTGTCAGTAAATTTTCATTTGATAGGTCTTCATGGTAAGTAAAATGTGATAACCGAACATCTCTTTCTTCAATAAGTTGGTTAACAAAAGTATTGACGAAACTAGCATTACCAAAATTCTTTAAAGACTTCGCTTGGTTAATTTTTTCATCCATAACAGCAAATAATTTCTCAAAAGCATTTTTCGCCACAAGCGCGTGATTGTCTTTAATCATTGATAAAGCAATGGCTTTAAGTTCATCATTCGTGTACTCTTGAAAATTGATCCATGTTGGAAAACGTCTTGAGAGTCCTGGGTTTGTTTCATAGATTAGCTCTTCAATTTCGTGTTTGTACCCTGCAAGAATGACGATTAGGTCCTCACTGTGTTTTTCATCAGTCCATGTAAGGAGTTCATCTATCATATCTTTATTGTACTGGTCATCTGTGGTTAGGCTATATGCTTCATCAATAAAAAGAATGCCACCTTTCGCTTTCTCACAAGCTTCAATCAGGTTCTTAGCTGATTCACCAACTACAGTACCTTTAAGCTTTGCCGGAGTTACTTCAACTACAATATTTCTTTTAATAGCTCCTATATCATAAAGAATTTGAGCCATTTTATTTGCTACTTTTGTCTTACCTGTACCGGGAGGTCCAGCAAATATAAGATTTCTGATTCCTCTATTAGCAGTAGATATTCCACGCTTGATTTGAATATTCTTCATTTTCTCTGATGCAGCAAACCTAGCTATTTTATCTTTAGCATCTGTCAAACCAATCATATTGTAAAGCTCATCTAAAGCAGCAGAAGGTTCATCATTTTTTTCTACTTCAACTTCTAAGGAATCTAAAAGTGGACTTATAGTTCTAAATCCTTTTATTGAAGGCTTTCTGACTAAATTATAATTAGACTCATCTACTACATCCTCATATGTAATCTCACCTAAACCATCAATGACATTTTGATAATTAAAAGCTCCTATCTTTGCGTGGTTGACATGTAATACCCCATCATTTGCAATTAAAAGGAAAGCCTCTTTAATTGCACCCCTTGTATTATCTCCATCTGCCGTTAAATCAGAAATAGTTACATCAAATTGTTCATTTAAAAGTTTTAAGCAGAAAATATTTGTCACTTGCTCTTCAGCAGTTGGATACTTTTTAATATCTTTTGCAACTTGTTTCCCCTCTTTGTCTGTTAAGACCAATTGACGGAAATCTAATGTTTCTATAACGCACTTGCCGTTTAATTCTAAGTTACCGTAACTAGAGATATTTCTTAAAAAAGCAGCTTCTTGAACAGATACTAAAGATACATATGTTATTTCACTATTGATAACAGTCAATCTTTGAGCATATAATCGGCACGCGCGTAAATTTCCGCCCATATGAGGGAGTAAACCTATTTTACTGTCCTTGATATCTATATCACCTAGTGCTACCTCACAATTTTGAATTGCTGAGTTTTCTACTTCTAATTTCCCTTCATAAGAGTCATTATCTGTTAATAAAAGGGGGTTCCGGTCTCTATAAGGAACTTTACTTTGGTAAACAATAGAACTATTATTAAATTTTATTGTTTCTGAATATTTTTCTAAACGAATTGCATTCGCTTGGCCACCAACACGTATATTAAGATTTGAAAATTCTAATTGAGAGGTTCCTGTTGCAAAAAAACCAACTATTCCTGGTGCGATTCCAATAGATACTGATTTATCATTTCCTACAAATGTTAGTGAATGAGGGATTATAATCCCTCGATTACTCAATACACAACTTTTGTGCAGTATTATTACATCTCCTGGAATAGACTTCTCGACAGCCTCATAAATATCTTTTGCTTTTTTCTTTAATGGACTAAGAGTTCCAACATGTATTTCCACTTTACATCTCCTACTAATTTATCTATATAACTATTCTACATAAAATTGAAATTTGACTCTTTGAGTTCTTTCATCTCTATAGTATTTTGTAACATAAGCCTATCCAAGACCAATCACAGATTAATGATAAAAAAAAAGAGAGGGCCAATTACCCTCTCTCACTGAACTTATTAAAAGACATTATGATTATCAACTAATCCATTTCATTATTGAAATAATTCTCAATAAACGTTCTTCCATGCGGTGTTCTAATATCTGGTATATTAATAATAATAGGTTCAAAATCAGTTTTTGAATAAATCTTATCTTTTAACATACCAAATTTTATTCTTTCAGCCGAAGCTTGTGCATCCTTAATATTTCTATAATTGTGAAATGGCATCAATTTATAACCGTTCATTCTCTTTAATGGATTCACCCAGTTATTAAGAACTGTGACGAGTACCCGAATTTCACCATTCTCTCTTTCCTCAATAAATATTGTATGAAATATCTTTTTTGTTTTGAAAAGTCTATTTGAAGTGATAAATCCGCTAATATAAAAGAATACTACTAAGGTAATCATTAACTCAATAATATATTTCAATTCTTTCTCCTAAGTCTAATAATAATAATCAAATTCTGTAAGTTTCGACTTACTATGATATTTTTTTCTCCTAAAATGATAAGGGTTATTACAGTTTTTCTTTATTTCCGGAATAGTATAATAAGCCCTTTTTGCTTTTAGAAGTTGAGGGTCATCTAATTCTAGTGCTTGTATCTTTGCCCCAGAAAATCTAATTTCTACAACTTTCTGTTCTGTTTCTTCATAAGAGTCTAATAAGCTTCTATAAGCCAATATAATCATCTCTATTCTTTTCTTTCTGTTCCAAAATCCTACTGGTATATTTGCCATCGCATTTCTTTCTATCCAACCATGAATGTATGTATCTATTTATTTATTATATACTGAATACCTCTTTATTTGTTGAGGCTCACGCGCGTGATTTTCTGAAATAGAATAAGGTTTATTGAACCTAATAATGAAATCATATTTATTTAACAACACTGACTTATAATACAAATCCCTTATCAGCCCCGTAGGTATCGAACCTACTTCCTCACCACTACTTTTGTAGTGATTCAACCATGTGAGGAATCTTCTGAGAAGGGCCGTAAACTCATCAAAATTGCGAGTTTATAAAAGTAAAACGGAAAATAATTAATGAAAAATTATTTTATAGGATTTGCTATAAAGTCTTTTTGGTGTTGTTGGGGGTCATTTGCTGCTTTTTGACCTTTATTGCCTTGAGAGTTAGCTTTTAAGGGGTTCCCTTCTTTTTTTCGTGGCTTCTGTCCAAAGCTTTTATCTGTCGAATCATCAGGAGTTGAAAACTTAGTAAATGGTGCATTCATCATTAAATTCTTGTAAGTGTTAACCCACTCTTCGGTTTGTTGCTTAAACTCAGAAAATTGATTTTCAAGCTTAACATTCTTTAAAACTTCCTTACGAACTCTTTCATCAGCTTTTTCTTTCACTTGATCAAGCTCTGCCTTTAGTTCAGTATTCTTATTTGCAAGTGAGCTAATGAGTCTTTCATCTTCATTTGCTTTTGCTTGAGCTTCTTCAAGTTGTTTAGCTAAATTGCTATTTAAAGAATTTTTTAAGTTACTCATTTTTTGTTCATGAGCGGCTAATTCTTGTTTAAATTCTGTGATGCTTAGTCCATTTGACCCAGATGAAAGGTCTTGAACTTGTTTTAATAGTTTCTCGTTGTCTTCTCGAAGTTCATTATTAGTAGCTTGAAATTGTTCCAATTTTTTAAGGGATCTTTCTTCTAAGTCCTTATAATCATTAACTTGTTTATTGTATTCCTCTAGTGGAACCATATCTTCACTAGGTTTTTCTTGAACTTCTTCGGTAAGATTTTGTGCCTCTTTCGTTTCAAACTCATCTTCTTTTGATAACGTTTCAGTTATTGTTGATTCATTTCCTAATACTGGTGCATCTCCTGAAGGTGAAACAGCTTGAATCATCGCACCAAAATCAAGTGGAGGAACATCTCCAAGTACGTTAGATGAATTAGCAACTTCTGAAGTTTGTGCAGTAGTTAGCTCACCTTGTGCTTCCACTGGTTGTGAATTTGGTAAAGTATGAGATTCTATTTCTTCTTTGAGTGAAACTGAATCATTTTTTATTTTCTCATCATATAATTCTTTAGTTTTTGGGAAAATTTCAAAAACCTCTTCCAAACTCTGACTCTCATCTTGTATTTCTGAAATATATTCAATAGTTGGATAAGTAGCTAAATTATTTACATTGGCGATACTCATTAAAGAATCGTTATCAAAAATTGTGTTTAGAATGTTTTCATCCTTAGTAAAATCTTCTGATGTAAAGTACTTGTGTAATTGCTTATCAGATAAAAAGAGTGTGAAGGTTTTCCCTGGTTCTATTTCTCCATACTTTTCATCATACTCATCCATGAAATCGAGTGTATCATTTAAACCAAATGAAGTTGCATCAAATATTACTGGTAACAGTTCTTTGGCTAAATGTATTCTTAATGGTGCTATTCCCCGCACTAATATAAAACGAAACGTTTTTCCATAATTTTTCTTTAAATTATCTAGAGTAGTTTGAGATGTTGTACAAACAAGAACTTTTGGTTTGTTTGAATAAAATTGTATTTGCATAATTCTTCTTTCTTTTTATTAATTGAATAATGATGTTGTTCCATCATTGATTTGATGTGGGACGACTTCTGATTGCTTGGTAGGTATTATAGAATAAATTTTGAGTAACTCTTGTTGGGTTAAATTTGGTAAAGGTAAGTCTTGCAAATCGCTATATACAATCTTATCTAACGTTAACTTTAAATCTTGACCATTTTCAAATGAAAGGTAGTACATAAGATTATAATAATACAAAGCCTTAATATCTAAAGATGATAAAGCTATTCCACTAATATCACTTGTTACCTTTTCATTTCTTTCACCACTTGTTCGAGATACTATAGATTGTGTTAATGTGGACCAGGCATACTCTGTTATAAAGTACATATTCACTTTAGGGTTATTGCTAAGCCAATCCTTTATTGATTCTCCAGTAAAAGTCCTTGTTAAGGTAATAGTATTAATAAACGTTACCATCTTATTTATTGGAGAACCTTTAAATACGAAAATAATATCCACTTTCTCATTATTTTTTAGGTGTGAGTACTCTTCAGCAAATCGTGGTAACTTAGATACAAAATCAAACCGTCTTTCAGTATCATTATCAAATTCAACTATCACAGAATGATTAAGTTGTGATTCTTTCATTATTGCATCTGGAACTAATCTTTCGAAAGATTTATCTACCGGAAAAGATAACTCATAACCTTTGAAAAGAGGAAGCTTAAGTAATATAATCCGTTGCAATAATAGATCATGCTCAAAACTGAAAGTTACAGCACCACCCTTGTCTTTATATCCTATGCGCGTGTCTTTACCTTTCAACAAAAGCTTATCAATTTTTTGCTTATTAAAAATATACTTTGTATTCTTACTTCCATCTGTGTTATCCTGAGTAAGTATGCCAAGTTCCCGTGATTTCTTTATTAGAGAAGAGGGTGGCTTAGAACTCAATCCACCAGCAAATTCCCAAATTGAACTTATATCCTTATATCTAAGTTCATGAAAAAGGGAACATGTAATTAAAAACTTCTTTTGTAGTTGACTAAACTTAACTTGATATACCATAAATTGTTTTAAATTCCTCTACATCATATTCTCTATATAAAAGTTCATCTCTAATTAAAGAGCCTTTTTTATTGCTTAAATGTAACCCATAAGTAAATACACTAAATCTATCCTTCCCCCCCTTCTTTACAAATGCTGAATTATCCCCTTTCAATATTCGTCTTAGAATTACAGGACTTCTTCTTCTAGCAATCGAACGTAGATAGCATATAAAGATCGGAACAAACAGATAACCTTCGTCAAAAAAATTAAATTGCTCAGCATCAAATGATATATGCTTTTCCCTATATTGCTCAGCTAGTGAGCTTAAAAATGATGGCTGAGAAATATGGTCATCTGGGTTTGTTCCAAACCTTATATTTGTTACAAAGAGCTCTAATTCTCTCTGGGTAAAATTTAATTTATCGCAAATAATTTCCGAAGACAGTTTCCTTTCAAAAGCATAAATTACAGTCAACTTTACACCTACTAATAGCCTCTCGGCAATAAATGTATCCGTAAAATCCACTGCTAAATGTTCTGGAATCTCGTTATAATTTATAAAGCAATAAAGTTGGTCAATAATCACTTTCCATGTATTTAACTGTCTCTGGTCAAGTGGATAATGACGTAATATTTTCATAACTATTCTAAATTTATGATAAGTTTCTATATCAAAAGATAAATCCTTTGTATAGAAAGTTAAGTCTTCCAATGCTTTATCACTTAGCATGTCAAATGGTAACTCGTTAAATCTAGATCGTATTGAAATAGATAAATCATTCCAAATTTCTTCTTCTAATTTTTTTTTCGATTTCCAATAATTATTTATTGTAGATACTTCCATAAACATTAACTCTCACTATCTAATACATCTGGTAAAAATCCTTCTTTTTTGTTCATGTCGATTAGTTTATCTCCTTCTTCTCTGTCAAAAAACATCTCATGTGTTTGCTTGTAGTCAGGATATACAATAGGTCTTATTACACCAGCTTTAATACTTTCCCGTATATAGCTTGGCGAAGCATTAGTATATCTGACAAACTCATCTAAAGTTAAAGTTTTATTAGATTGTACATGTGCTAATAGCTCACTTAAAGCTAATATTGTAATTGTTGTTGCTGATTTTGAGTATTGATTCACTGCTTTATCAACTAATTTAAAAAGTTTTTCATCTTCGGTATTCATATACCCTCCATTAAATTAAATTTATGTTGAATAAAGGTGATTAAAACAAAAAAGACAAAAAACTAATTAGTTAAACTAATAGATTCTTGTCAAATAATGTTCTGGAACGTATCAATAGTAAACCTAAAATATAGCACGCTAACATTGATATGCGAAAAACATTAATTCTGACATCTTGCAAAATCATCTTTAATAACATCTGGTTTAGATAATCTTAGTTTGACAAGTGGCAGAATTACGTGTAAAATAGCCTTATACATTTTAACCAAAGGTCGAACTAGAATGGTAATAATTCTCTGTTCTTCAGAAGCATGTTTTACTAGAAACAGCTTCTTTTTTTTGCTTAAAACGAAGAAAAGGGAACAACCGAGACTAAAACAAAAAATTACTAATCTGCTCAGCCTTGATTATTCCCACTAATTTATGTTAGAATGTTTAGGTTGAGTAATTCAAGTACCAGTTGTTTTACTCACGGAGCGCTGAGGTTACCGCCTCAGTGCTTTTTATTTCCTTTATTTTAGCACATTAAGCTAATAAAAACAAGACTGATTAGAATCACTTTACTAATCTTAAACAAATATATTTTTACAATATCTTGAATTTCTTGTCATCATTATACTACATGAGTTAACACCATATGTTAACAACAATTGTCAACTTAAGTTAACACATATAAAAAACGCTCAGGTCTGATTCGAGCGTTTTTTATATTTACGGTCAATTTCTTGTTTAACTGTAGTTAAGATTTCTTCAGTTACTTTAATACTGCCACCTTTCCAGCGTATCGTATCACTTTCACTGGTAATCACTTTTGTTATTTTTATACGAGAATAAGTAGAATCTCGTTGAATAATAGCCTCATCACCTTCTTTAATCCTTAATTGCTCCAATCTTTCTGGAACTTTCCAATAGCGTTTGTGGTTATCTGTTCCTCCAATATGTATGGCTTGAACGATTCTCATCAAAACCTCCTCTTTAAGATTATATATATTTTAATGCTTCTTAAATTAAAAATATAAGATTACATCAATAAAAAGCATTAATCCACATAATTATGAGAAAACATACTAAATATAAAGAGTTAGGAGTCAAATTCAAAAACTCTCCTCAATTACCTTAATTAATGGATTATTAATACAACTATTTTTATATTTAAGTAAATTAACATTAGAAAATATCTAGATGCGTAGAGTCACTTCAGTTTTATTAATTTCTAAGTAAATTCAAGGATTTAAAATACTAAAAGGCCTAAATTCTACTTGAATATGCTTTATAAATATTTATAATATGCTTTTTAATAGATGTAATAAGCATATTGAATATTGAAAGCCCTTGAATTCTTCCGTACTACGGTTTTTGGGTATTTATAATATGTTATTTGAATACTCTTATTATGCTAATGGCATATTTAACGTTCGAAACTCGTAAATAATAATGTTTTTGAATAGTAACAACTAGCTTTTTAAATATTTACCTGACTCTATTATATATTACCATTATATATTGAAAATAAAAGAACCTAAATTAATAGGTTTATTTATTATATTGAGTTAACTTACCACTGAAAAGTTGCTTGGTTTTTGAATTATAAGATAAAACAGATTCCAATTTTCCTTGAACCAGAATACGGAACCTATCATCTGAATAGCAGGTAATTAGTGTTATTTCTTTCTCTTTTCCTTGGTCTAATATCACATTACCTTCAGATGGTTTTATAATTGAGACTTTGGATGTTCGATACTTATATACTTTCCGTTTATCTGTAAGATATATTTCTTGATTTGTCTTTGCATGTTCTAGAGGACTAAAAAGGAGATTATCCGCCCAATGGCCTACAACGTTTGAAACATGATGACTAGCCAATGCAAAATTTCCCTGTCCCATTATTTGATTTGCTTTCATTGTCCCAGCACCATAAGTCATAATATTGTCACCATCTCCATTAAAAACAGGAAGGTTAATTCCCAAAGCTGGATATGATATCCCCCCAGTAATAGGATAGTTATTATCACTTAATTGACTTTTGGCAATGTCAAAAAAATTTATAGTAGCTATATTTTTAGTATCAAAGTTACCTTTTATTTTTTTATTTTCGTCAATTGTTTTCAAGCTTACTTTTTTTAAAGAATAAACAGAAGAATTCTTTTTTACCATTAACTGAGTTAATGGATATTGAAAAATTAGTACAATCGAACAAAATAGAGCTAAATAAAAAATAACAGCTCTTATAGTTTTTGTTAGCTTTTTTTTCTTTTTAAAACCCTTATTATTGATTTTAGATATTGTTTCATCTTCTTTATTATGTATTTTGTTACTTCTAGGTGTTCCTCTCATTCATTTCCTCTTCTAATAAATGCTCAACTTTAATCTGCATAGTTAAAAATAACTACGCAGTTAAAATTGAGCATTTATTATTTTTGTTTAAAAAGATTTTTTAATATGTTAAACCTTATCTCTTTTTTCTTTAAATTTCCAAATCCCTAGCGCTACTAAAACCGCTACTCCTAATGCTGTCAATCCGCCCATAATTTTAGAACCAGTATCAGGAAGGAAAATACTTTGCGAAGGTTTAGGTGAAACTCCAGGAACATTCAGTTTATTGACACGTGTTTCAGTTTGCATTGAAAGTTGTTTACCGCTTGCATTAATAACAATTTGACGTGCAACATTGACAATATCTTTATCCGCTGCTGCATCTGATTTTACTGTTGCTGGAACAACAATTTTGTATTGTTGACCAAGTGGTAATTTAGAAGTATCAACAACTTTTACTTCTTTGGCGCCTTCAGTTCCTTTTGAAACTTCGACTCCATTTTTATCGACAAAAATAGATTTGAAGATATTCATATTCATCGATAAAGTTTTGCCATTTAATTTATTATCAAAACCACCTTTAACTACTTCTTTTCCTGAGGCATCATAAGCTTTTATTTTTGCAACATCAACATCGAGCATTGAAGTATCAATAGTATCTTCCATTCCCATTGTTGTCACAAGTGAAGATTGATCATATGGGGTAGTATCTAAGGTTAATACGTAGTAGAGTTTCTCACCACGTGTAACCGGTTTAGTATTTAAGTTAAATTCTTGATTATTATCTGATTTATCAACGTATGGGTCTTTTGCTGTGGCTTTAACAATGTCTTGGTAACTATCATCTGACTCTATCGCCTGGTTCTTACTTGAATCTCCAATCAATTTGAAGTTATTAGAGCTAATATCCTTGTCATCATTCCTCATTGAATCGTCTTTAATACCAGCAGTTCCGCTATTGGTTTCATCCTTATGAGGTTGTGGCTTATTCACATGAGTGGTTTCTTTAGGATCTTTAGGGTTGTTACTATTATGAATAGGTTCTACACTTGTATCAGTTCCAATATATAGCGCTTCATTTGTAAAGGTTATGTCAGAACCCGCGAGATCCATTGTATTCACAATTACTGGTACGTCAATTTCACCTTCAGATGCTTTTGGAGTAAAGGTAACTTGACCATTTACTGGAATAGTCTTATCAGAATGATTGATAGATGCGGTAGTTACTTTAACTGTATATTTTTGTCCAACAACTAACCCTTTATAGTGATAAGTATCTGGCATTGTCACATTAGTTCCAATTTTAATAACAGAATCTTTAACCTGAGTGCTTCCTGAAACTTTATCTACGGTAACTGTTTGTGTTGGATTGTTTTTCCAATTATCCTCTTTAACAGTCTCATTTCCATTTTTATCAGTTACAGTTTCTAACATTGTTACTTTTTTACCCTGAAGTTTAGTGGTGTCAAATTCAGGAGTTTCTAAATCAACACTCGCATTTCCTCGTGGGTCAGAAGTAAATTTAACAGAAGAAGTAACTTGTTTTCCTGACTTATCTAATACTGGAGAACCGTCAGATTGATTGACTGCTTTTCCTGTTAAAGTGTATTCTGTTGAAGGATCAACGTTTACGACTTTTGCATTATCTTTAACCTTAGCCATTCCTACACCAAGCGTTTCGTCATTATCTGAAGCGTCTACTGCTGTAGTGGTGATTGCTGGTTTCGTAATAACTTCATCCGCAATCAATCCCAAATCTGGACGAATTGTAAGGACCTTATCATCTTTGAGGGTTTCGGTGCTGTAAGTTTCTTCATAAATCGATTGTTTTGAATCTGACCAATAGAATTTGAAGGTATAACTTTCAGGCGCTCCATCTTTGTTGACATTCAACTTGACGTCAACGTTTATTGGAACGATCGTTTTTGTCCCTTCAGGAGTAACGATTTCCTTAAATTGATAACGACCAATATAGCCATCTTTATCTGGTTTTGTTCCTAATGGAATCTTATAAAAAGCTGTCAAACCTGCTTGGGTAAATCCATTAGACCCTTCTGAAGTTCCAGAAGTAGCTGTGTCGCCATTATTAATAAAGCCATAGTTCACAAATGCTGTCTTGGTATTATCATCCATAGGAATAACTTGGAACTTAGCTCCATTTTCCCCAGTTAAAGAAGAATTGGCTTCCATTACTTTGGTCCACATGGCATTCCAAACTAAAGCTTGATTAGGAAGATCTTGATTAACTTCAATGACTTGTGTTTTATCATCTTGTTTAGTAATGCTAAACTTGTAAACTTTAGTACTTACACTTGTTCCGTACCCTGCTTGTGTTTCAACAGCTTTGTAGTTTGCAGATGGTAAATGCTTGATTTGCCATTTGTTATCCTTACCAATACGAATTGTTAAGTCACCATCCACGTCAGGAACTGCTTCTTCATCTTGCGTACCTTCAGTAATTTCAATTGGTAAGCCTTTTAGTCCATCTTTCAAATTAACTAAGTCACCATCTTTATGAATGACTTTGCCAGTCGCGTCTTTTACGTCACCATCATAGTAGATTGAAAGATTCGCTCCCTCAATTTCTGAGGATTTTCCATCCTTATCATCCTGCATGGTTTTCTCGAACTCAACATCGCCTGTGACTTCAGTATTTGTTCCAGAAACGGTTTCCCAATCGATGACTTGATTAGGTCCTTGATAGGTGAAAGTTACTTCTTTTGGTGCAAAAGTATTAGCAAACCCAGCTCCAGCAGTAATTTCAAATGCAGTATAAGTTTGACCAATCACAAGAGGGCTTGACAGTGGATTGTCAGTTGTACTTCCTTCTCCTTTTTCGTCAAGAGTAGCTTGAGCAACAACGTTCCCGTCTTTGTCTTTAACCCCCATTACAGTTCCTTTAAATTGATAACCATTATTCAAGAGATCAGAGCCATTATAGAGTCCAGATTTTTTAAATTTGATCCCACCAACTTGTTTATTATCTGTGAAGGTTAATTGAGCTGTTCCTTTGGTACTATCTTCTGTGATAGCGCCTTGCATTGGATCGTTAACCAACGTTCCAGTTGCATCTGTATGCCCTAATGTATAAGGAGAAGGCACATAAGTTTCTTTTGTTTTTGCAATATCGCCTACAGGTGAGAAGTCTTTTATCGTAACTGTTCCGTCTTTACCTGTAGTCACATCTTTAGCAATCCCTTTAGAAAACTTAACTGTTCCTGTTTTTTTACCGTTAGAATCAACAGTATCAAACGTTCCATCAATTCCAGTATCTACTGTTTTCCCGTCAGAAAGGTACATTGTGACGTCAAACTTAGCTCCTGCAATATTTCCAGAGCCTTGATGTGAATCTTGATCAGTTTGCTTTTTAACAATTTTTAGAGAACCATCAAGAACCACATTGACATTAAGGCTAAATTCTTCCGGTGTAGGGTCAGTTCCTGCATAAACAGGTTGACTAAATTCCCCAGTTCCGTCACCTCCAGTAGAATAAATAAATGGTTCTAATGCATTTGATAAACCAGATGAATAACTAATTTTATTACTACCTATTTTTGTGCTCGAATTTGTTTCTAATTTTAGGGTATTATTAGTGATAGATGTTGTTAAGTTAGGAATTTTATCCATTGGGTACTTAAATTTTGAGAGAACATCATTTGAGTCTGTCAGAGTTTTAGGAACTCCCACAGTTACCTTCACAGTTTGACCATCAAAACTTGGTTTTAAAGCCATTTTTTTTGCTTGCGAAGTTAAACTATCCGCATAAGTTCTGATAGCTTGAACAGAAGTCGCATTTGGTGCATCATCAATAGATGTGACACCTTTACCTGTAACATTAGCAATTGCTTCCCATACTGCTACTCTTGCCCCGGCATAGAGTGTCCAATTGCTTGCAGCGCCCTGAGAAGTTGCTAAATATGCAATGTTATTAACTAATCCCTGTTGTTCAGATGACATTTTGTTCCAAATAGCATTCATTTTATCCTGTTGGGCACTTGTTCCACCATCAGGAATTGGAACTGCAGGATTCAAACAATATACTGGCGTTCCATCATTTAATTCAAGGTATGCTATTGTCTCAGTAGTTCCATTTGACAAAGTAATATGAGCAATTGGTTTACCCAAAGTTGGAATTACTGAACCAGTTTCGGGTGGTGCAGCATATACAATATTTGCTGCAGGAACAATGGTCATTATCCCCAAAGATACTGCAATAAAGCCAAGGACTACTGATGATGTGATCCAAAATTTTTTTGATTTTTTCATTCTGAATCTTGAAATCTTAGTAACGGAACAATCTTGTTCCAAATTTCTTTTCTTCATAGAAAAGTTCTCCTTTAGTAAATATAAAAAAGTCCATCTTATAAGATAGACTTTTTTTATTCTTATAGTTTTATGACGTCTCGGTCCAAAAATAATAGAAGCTTCGCTCCTCGAATCATTACTAACTAATAATCAAGAGTTTATTTTATTTGTTAAGAAATTTGTGTCACTCCATAATTCCCAATATCAAAATTTCCAGAAGCAAATTGAGAATTTCCATAGTTAGCTGCTGCTGCAGATGCTTCAGCCCAAGTACTACAATTTTGAGTCCAGATTACTGCTCCTGCTTTATTTTTAACCCAAGCTTGAAATACATGACTAACTGGAGGAGCCACATTACCACCTCCGTTATTACTATTGCTGTTATTGTTACTATTGTTATTATTCGTATTACCTCCACTATTATTAGAAGCGTTATTAGAATTTGAGTTAGAAGCTGTGTTTCCTGAATTACCATTAGAAGCAGTATTTGAACCACCTCCTGTGTTTGGTGTATTAGGCACATAAGTATTATTACCTGAATTTACATTTGATGTAGCTTGATTATTTGTTCCAGACTCAGCAACTGCAGGTGTATCATTTGTCTGTGTGTCTGTTGATTTAGCATTATTATTGCCACCAGCAGTTGAACTTGCTTTTTGACTAGCTTGAGCAGACTTTGCAGCTTCTTGAGCTTGCTTGTTACTATCATCAAAAAGTTTTTGAAGTTGAGTTTTTACTGCTTGATCATTCTTATCTTTAAGATTATTAATCGCTTCTTGTGCAATTTTTTGCTTATTCGCATCAGTTGCGTGTGCTTGATAATCTTTAACGGCTGCTTGTGCTTTTTTAATAAGATTAAGACGAGCTCCTAAAGCTTCAACTAATTTAGTGTCCTTTGCTTTTTCCTTCTGATCAGTCAGTTTTGCTATTGCCTCATTGACAGCTTTTATTGAATCATCAGTTGGTTTAGAAGTTGCGGCTGAAAGTAAAGAAGTGACTAACTTTTGTTGTTTTTCTTCTTTTTCTTGCTTTTCTTTTGCCAATAATTCAATTTTGGCCTTCTTTTTAGCATTTTCTTTTGCTAATTTTTGAGTGTGCACATTATTGTTATGCTGTGTAATTGCAATTGCAGTGCCACATCCACCTAAGATTACTACTGCTAAAAATCCAGCTGAGGCCATCTTTACTTTACGATTCCATTTTTTGGGGTTAAGTTCCATTATGATTACTCCTAAAATTTATTTCTTTAAGCATAATTTCTTAAAGCTAACTATACTATATCATATGATTTCCTCTTGAGAACCAAAATAAAGGTATTTTTTGCCCTATCAGTTTTAAGTGAGATGAATTGATAATGCAGCATCCCTAACTCCTTACCAGAACCCTATTCGGTCATCCTGGCGGTTCCTGCAATACTTTGGATAAGTATTTAAATATATATGAAGTACAGTACGGTGTAAGCGTTCTTGCAAAAATTTAATATATTACAAAATATTTAGCTCCCCATTATTTTTTATTTCAATTTATATTTTATCTTTTTCCTAAAATTTGCCCTTCAATTTTTTTCTTCTCTCTCTTTTTTTGTAATATAAGAAAATAAAATAAAAAAAACACCAAAATTGATGTTTTTTATAATATATATTAATTCAAATTATCAATATTGAATTTTAACTGTTCAGATTATTCATGACTTTCTTTTGAAACTAAATTTTGCCAATGCTTATAAGAAAAATAGATTCCTATTTGTAGTCCTTGAAAGTAATCATCAGAAAATTTAAGAAAATCTTTGTTTGCCTTTAAATATGGCATTATAAATTCTGACAGTATTTTGACAAATGTTTTTTCTTCTTCTTTCAAAAAAAGATTATTTAAGACGTCAGAGCTAAAAAATTTTCGTAAAATATCAATAATATTTTTTAATGAATAACTTCGACTATCTTCTATCCCTTTTAGAGTTTCTGAGTAAAAGTAATAATCATCAAAATTATTTTCTGACCAATAGTTAAAACTTAAATATGGAAAAAAATATTTACTAATGTACTCATTCATTTCAGTTGGCATGACAATCCCAGTTTGTTGAATAAAAACATTTGGACTATCTAACATAATCTCAATGGCAGCTTCTAGTGTTCTATTACTACGAGTGAGTTCTTCTCTTTTTGCGGAAGTGACCTTTATTGTTCCGATATGTTTATTTTTCACAGTATTTTCCTTATTTCTTTTTGTCTTTTCTATAAGCATCAATTATCATCCATGCAAATATTAAAAGCAGAGCTGCTAGAATGAACCAGCCAAGATTAGAAATATCTATAAAAACTTTTCCAAAAGCACTTCTTTTTGTCCATACTAGTAAACCTAGTGCTAAAACTATTATGGCTGGTAAAATCATCTTGGTCGCTTTAAGTATGATAATTACAAGAACAATTAATAAGATTAGCGCCCAATAAATTTTTATTAATGAAAATCCTAAAACAATTAATATGCCCCAAAATATTATATCAAAAAGGCAACCACCACACCCTCCATCAGGTCCATCTTCACCAAGTAACAACCCCAATGTCCACATACACGTTCTCCTTATATCAAATTCTGATATAAGTATATCATCAAGTAAATAATATAGAACCAATAATTAGTGAAAATATTATAGGTCCTATATTATTTTTCCGATATCTTTTTTTTACTGAAAAATTCTTCAAAAGATTGTTCATTCCAATATTCGTTAAACATATTTTTCATTGACCCAAAAAGATAGTTTTCGTGATTAGTAATTTTTTTCTCAGTGCTTCTAATGGCGTTAAAATATCGCCTTAAAGTATTAAGAATTTTTTCTTGTAGTGCTTCTTCTTCAAGAATAAAAAATACTCCAAGCTCCTCATTTTCTTTACATACCGCATTCTTTGCATTAAGAATAATACTAATCATTTTTCTAAGTTGTTGAGGCGAGTTACACCACATTTGAAGTAAGTAAATGGCTTCTTCACTAAGAAATAGTTCATGTGTCCCTTCTTTGAGGAAAGATTTTGAGTTTTTCACTAAATCTTGATTTTGGGCTTTAAGTTGAGCTTCTGAAAAATTAGAAGAAGAAAAATCAAGTTCTTGAGTATCTTTAATATTATCTAAAGAGGTATCAGAAGTGTCTTTAGATAGATTGTGTGTGATTTTCATACTTCCGCTTGTAGCAAATGTAAGCAATTTAGCAATTTGAAAAGTTATTGAAAAATTTTTTTAATTTATTGGAGCTTTAGCTCCTTTTATTATTTTTGAAAATAATCGTAGTTATTTTAGTTAAAAGAATAAGTTAATAGTTATATATAAAAGTTACAGTTATAGTTACAGTTAAGGGGCATTTAAAAGGCTTAACGATGCGGAGTTACAGGTAAATAATAGTACTAGAAGTGTACACAGCAGTATTAAAAGTGTATACAGCAGTACTAAAAGTGTACACAACAGTATTAAAAGTGTACCATACCAGTACTAAAAGTGTACTTGTTAGTATTAAAAGTGTACCATACCAGTACTAAAAGTGTACTTATAAGTACTAGAAGTGTATTACCAGTATTAAAAGTGTACTTATCAGTACTAGAAGTGTATTACCAGTATTAAAAGTATTAATAATCACGCTTCAAGGGACTTTAAAAGTATTTTATGTGTACTTTTACTTGATTTAAAGGTATTTTGTGTGTATAATGGTAAAAAATGTATATTAAAAGGAGTAAAAATAGCCTATATCTTCTTTTTCTACTATATACTAAACAGAAAATACACCTTTTTTACTAGAATGGAAAAGATAATGGAATATTTAACAGATCAAGATGTGAATAGTGATAATTTTAGAGCTGAAATAAAGTATAGTCGACAGTTACCAGAAATGTTTATGACTGATGATATAAGTGCTCAAACAGAAAATGTTACTTACTCTATTTTGGGTGAGATTCGAGATCGTTATAAAGAAAATGAAATTGCTTCTTTTACTTTTCAAGAACTTTCTGAATTAGGTGGTTTATATATAAAACGAAAAACTGGAAAAATAGATTTATATTCTGGTAAGAAATTAGATAAGGCAATGATGTTAGTAAGTTTAGCTTTACAGAATTTTGCTTACTATAGAGTGACAGAAACTAATCAGGACGGTACACCAAAATCTTGGGATATTATTCCACTATTTAGCAAAGTTAGTGTGGATGGTACGAAAAGAATGGTTAATCTAACAATTTCGACTCAAGAAATTGACCCGTATCAAGTTGACTCTAAAGGAAATCACATTGATAAACCATTGAGAGTATACGATTTGATAAATTCAGCAGATTGGCGCACAGTTAAGCACCTTCAATATAGCAGGGAGCTTCATTATAGCTTTGAATCAAAGTATACAAAGAGAATTTATAGATTTATCAGCGAATTTAGAACTTTTCCTAAAGGAGCTAGATTAAGAATTGATGATTTAGATAAAAAAATTTTAAAAATATGGCGTCCTAAAGAGGATGCTCTTGACCCAAAAACCGCTTATGATTTTAGAGATAACAGAAAAAAATTTTTAGATAGAGCAATAAAGGAATTAAGAGAGGTAAAAACTCCTGAAGGAGAACAAATAATAAAAAACCTAGGTTATATTTTCCATAAGACAGGGCGAAGTATAACTTCAATTGAGTTTACATTTTCGGAATTTAGAGACGACTTACCAAATAATAATCATATTAGAATTAATCCTACAAAAACTAAGCCTGGTAATGAAAGTCAATATTTAAATGATTCTAAAAGAGTTCTTGATTATTTTAACTATCTTTCAATGTTAAAATTTGAATTGAAAGATAATGAATTTTATTCCCATATTCCAAATGTATATAATATACAGTTTGATATAGATGATTCGCAACTACTGCAACCCATTCATAGGCTCTTAGAGAACGGCGCTTCGATTGAAGAACTATTCCAAGTTGCTGAAATGAAAGCTATAGAGTGGAAACTTGATAACCCACAAATGAGTAGTAACTTTAGACCAAGTGTTGTATTTGGAAATAAGTTTTCTGAGTATAGAGCGTTTCTTCTAGCATTTATTGAACAAAATAAGAGACATTTTGTAAATGGTAATGAACCAGATTTCTATATTCCATTAAGTGGACCGTGGGATAATAATTAAAGAAAAAACACTAAGATTGACCTTAGTGTTTTTTCTTTAATCTCATGCAAGTATAATATTATAAGGGCATAGTATTATACTTGCATGAGATTAATCATTAAAAAAATAGCGTTATAATATTATAATATCAAGCAATTATAATATTTTGGCGCAAAAAAAATTTTTTAATAATATATCTGAGTTGTTTAATAGCATAATATTATCATATTAAATAATTGACGGTATTATAATATTATGCTATTATAGGTGTATAAGATTAAAATATTAAAGGAGATACCTATGAGTAATGCAATTACAATCGCCAATATCATGCAAAAAGGTGGAGTTGGTAAATCAACATCATCAAAAAATGAAATTGAAGAATTAGGAAAAAAATATAGAGTATTAGGAATTGATAATGATCAGAACGCTGATTTAACTGATTCATTTACAAGTAAAAAAGTAGTTGAACGTTCAGGAGCTAAAACTCTTTATGATGTTTATACAAAAGATGCAAGTATTAGAGATGTAAGAATGAAAATTACTGATAATATTGATATTGTCCCTTCAAGCATTATGTTAGCAAATGTTGATATTGAATTGAGTTCTAGAATGTCACGTGAGTTTGTATTAAAAAAAGCAATTGATGAAGTAAAGGATGAGTATGATTATATTATTATTGATTGTTCTCCATCACTCAGTATTACAACGATTAATGCTTTGGCTGCGAGCAATGGAGCAATTTATATTACTCAGTTAGAATATTTTGCTAAACAAGCTTTGGAGCAATTGGAAAAAACAGTTAACTTAGTAAAAGAAATTAACCCTAAACTAGAAACACTAGGTCTTCTCCTTACAATGAGTGATAGTACTAACCATGTTAAGGATATGATTGAAGAGTTGAAAGACTCAGAGTATCATATCCTTGGGCAGATCGACAGAGCGACAGTTGTCAGAGATTCTATCATGGCAAAACAGGCAGTCTTTCAATATGATCCATCTCACAAAGTAGCAAAACAATATCATGATTTTGTAAATAATATGATTAAGGAGTTAGAAAAATAATGGCACGTAAAACAGCAAAACAAATGAGAGAAGAAGAAGAGCAACTACTTGCTAGTTTATCTAAATCAGAAAATAAACCAAATACAGAAGAATCTGAACCTGCTTTATTTTCAAATATTGAAAATGCAAAAAAAATGAAGAATGCTTCTTACGAAGAAATAAAAGATTACTACCAAAAAAATGGTATTGGTAAGCAAGGAACTTTCTATTTGAGTGCTCCACTAATGAAATTATTTCGAACTAAGGTAACTGCAGAAGACACAAAAATTGCTGAGGTAATTAGAGCCCTCTTGATTGAGCACTATTTTACTGAATATGAACTTCGTAAAATTTTCGATGATGAAACAAAACTATAATACCACAGCATTATAATATTACGATGTTGTGGTATTATAATATTATAATAGAATGATGTCAATAAAGGAGTCAAAGTGGAACAAGATAACAACTGGTACCGATTGGGACACGGTGGATTTGCAAATGTTTATGGAAGTGATTATGAGATATATGCAGTAAAGCAGTTAAAAGATGATATGAGAACCCAAAGAGTGGTTTCAAGATTTAAAAGAGAGTATGAAATAACAAAATCACTAGAGGAATTAAGTAATATAATTCCAGTATATAATTATTACCCAGCAACTTATAGCTATACAATGTTAAGATGCGATAAAACTTTAAAATCTTATTTGGACAGCGAAAACGTATCTGACGAGGCAAAAAATTTGATTGTTGATGTAATATTAAACACGATGGAGCAGGTACATAATAGGGGAATATTACATAGAGATTTGAGTATCAACAATATATTGTTAAAATGGGGAAATAGTGGAATATCCATTTATATTTCGGATTTTGGAATTGGGAAATTACTTGAAATAGAATCATCTTATCAAACAAAATTTACGAATGGAATTGGGCATACCGATTTTACAGCCCCAGAACAATTATTAAAGTTGAGCAGTTCCTCGAAAGCCTCAGATGTATTTAGTTTGGGGAGAATAATAAACTACATTTATACGGGTTCAGCTTATGATAGTGACCATAAATACGGAGTAATATGTGATAGGGCAAGCTCTAAAAATGCTAAGTATAGACAAAGTGATGCGGAGGCATTACGACAAGAAATAGAAAAGCAAAAAAAAATAAATAATGATGATAAATTAAAAGAACAGGTTTTAGAGCAAATACGTCAGGGAAAGTATGATGAAAAAGCTGAAAATTTTATTCAAAGTTTATCATCTTTGGAACTTGTTGAATATATCAAAGACAATAACGGATTCGTTCGTTTTGTTTTATGGTATATTGAAAAAAACTATAGAGAAAATCCAGCTTACATTTTAAAAATAGTTGAAAGAATTAATGATAATTGTGCAGAGGCATACAGAAGCTACAAAGATGCGGATAGTTTTGCAATATTTGCATTTCATATATTAAGTAATTCAGAACTTGGTTATGATTTTGAATTAAAAGCAAATGCTGCAGATATTCTTAATTGGGCTGCATCTGATATAGGTCGTTTTGAAGCTCAAAGCTTTATAAAAAATCTAAAGAACGGAGGGATTGAGCCTTCGATAGAAGCGATTTTCGAAGATTGAATCTTATAATGCTATAAGATTATACAATTATAATATTATAAGATTAATGAGCAAAAAAAGGACTAAAGTTAGTCCTTTTTTAATTGATATACATAATTTGTTCTATGGTTATTAAATAAATTTTATCCGTTGATTTTATTCGAACTTGGTTATTAATAAATTCAGAAACAAAACCATAGGCTTCAGTTAATTTATCTTTAGCTTGATATTTAACTTTAATTTGTACTTGATTAGAAAAGGACTGGTTAAGAAGATGAAGTACTAGATGATGTGGTAATGCTTGAATTACCACATCATCTTTTTTTTCTTTTTCAAAGGTATTTTGAGCCTCCGTAAGTTCTCCAGTCGCAAATGCTCCCCACTTCATCATTCCCCTATCGTGGTAGGCTCTAATGACCTCATAAGAGCTATAGGAACGGTCAACTGACATCTTTTTCCTCCTTATCTTGACTTGCTGCATGACCTCCAATGAGTTTGTTACGATAAATCACACGTGATCCCTCGGATAAACTACTTGCCTTTTGGATTGATAGAAAATCGAATTTTTCTCTAATCTCATCAATGACTTTTTGAAGGGATTCTTGCTTTTCATTGGATTGATTTTCTTCAACACTTTCAAATAATGAAAGCTGTTTGATAGAACTATCAGAGAGCTGATTTCCACTTATCCCTATTTGTCTAATTGCTCCCCCCTGGTACTTTTCACGGAACAAACAAATTGCGAGGTCTTGCAAATCTTTTGTATTTTGAGTAGCATCTATATTTCGTGAAATTTTAACAGAGGAGTATTCAGAAGTAGAAGCAGCACCTGCATAAAGCGAAAGGTTGCCTGCTAGTTTTCCGCCTTTTCTTAACCTTATCGCAAGGTTCTCAGCCATTTCCTTAATCACAAGTTCTATTTCTCTTTGCTTATGATAGTCACGTGGTAGAATTTGAGAATTGCTGAAGCTAGTAGATTTTGGAGTATATTTTTCTCTTACGTTGCTTTCATCGATTCCGTTAGCATGGAAAAAATGCTGAAGTCCAATTGTCCCTAATTTTTGTTTTAGAAGAAGTGGGTCAGCATTCGCAAGCTCTTTGATAGAAGTGATTCCTAGCTTGTTTAATCGTTTCTCAGTACGTTTTCCAATTCCCCAGAAGTCGGTCATCTTAGGAAGTGTCCATAACTTACTAGACACATCTTCATAACGGATTAACGCTCTCATACTCTGATTATGCTTGGCATAGTTATCCATTGCTAGTTTTGCGAGAAGTGGGTTATCTCCCATTCCGACAGTTACATAAAGCCCTAGCTTATTCAGAATTTCTCGTTGTAAATCTAAGCCAATCAAATTCATTTGTTCATAACGATTTTTAATCTCTGGATAGAAGAAGTTCAATGATTCTGTGACATCCAAAAAAGATTCATCAATTGAGTAAGAATGAATTTCATCAATTGAGGTGTAATTTGTAAGAATATCTGTTACCTTTATTTTATAATCAACATATAATTGCATTTGTGGGGGGACAATCCAAGTTCGTTTTGCCCAAGATTCAATAAATGCCACATATTGTAAAGTTGGTTCAGTTCTCTGTCCATGGATATCAGTATGTGTCCGATACCATTGCGGATAATTGAATTTTCTTGTTTCTATAAGGAAAGGCAAATCACTGGCACGACTAACATTCTTCATTCCAAAGACCTTTTTAAAGGTTGGGCTAGAGGCTAGTGTTAACCCCTTAGAGTTGTCAGCTTTGCTCATTACACAGAGAGAAGTAGTTAAGGGATTGAGGTTACGTTGCACACATTCAATAGAGGCGTAGTTAGATTTGACATCTTGAAAGAGGATAGCTCGACGTGGTTCAAGGGAATAGTCGAAATATTGGTTCTGATTTGATTGATTCATAAGTCCTCCTAACACTAAATATCAGATTTACTGATATTATAAAATAAAAAAGAGCTAAAATCAATAAAATGTATCCATAAAAATGATAATATTTTAATTGCAAATAAAATATTATGATATAATTAGATTCAAAATAATATAGAATGAGTGACTCTTAAAGAGCCAAAAATATTTAAGAAAAATGGAATTAGAAATGATTTATAAGGAAGATTTAGAGCGTTCAAGCAGTTTATTAGATATTCAGCAAGCTTATGAGAGAGAGTGTTATCGAAGGTTTTTGGTACTTCAAGAAATGTTTCCAGATGATTGTACACGACTGATGTTATCAGAACATTTATCAATTTGGTTAGCAGCAGAAAAACAAGCTGTAAGTAAATTTGGAGTTTCAGAACGTCATTGGGTGAGAGAAAAAATTTAAGTAGAAGAGATTGACAAGGTTACTCAATATGTTATAATTTAGATAGCGAAGTGAATAGCGCTAGTAGAGACAAGAAAACAAAAAACCGAGGACTGCAATCCTCGGTTTTCTTTTGCTAGTAGCGACAACTAACTCAGGTCAGATGGCACTTGTGACTATTATTTTTTCTTGTCTAACCAACGAGATATTAGCTTAACAGCTACACCAGATAAGACTGGTGCAATAATAGTCGTGAATAGAACTAGTAGTATACTGGACATGAAAACACCTCCTCCCATTGCATTCTAGGATTCGGCAAGTGCCAGAAATAATTATATCATACTGTTTCACTTTTTTATGAGAGTGGAATGTAACCATCTCAAATAAACGGCCATCAGGGTATACTTCAAAAGTTCGTATTTATTTTCTGCTATAATTGGTTTTATAAAAGGTCAGGGAAGTTGAGCATGAGAACAAGAGGTGACTGAATGCTGGAAAATGAGTATTTTGTGTTTACTGGGACACTGACAACGATGACAAGGAAACAAGCACAATCAATCATTGTAGGATTAAAAGGTCATACTCAGAATGCCGTGACTCAAAGGACGACCCGCCTGGTCACAGGCAATTTCCCTATTGATTTAATTAAAGGCTATATTCCTTCACAAAAATTAGTAGAGGCAGAACAAGCCCTTCAATCAGGACAAGAAGTAATCATAATGAACGAAAAAGAATTTATTAATTTTTTATCTCAACATTTTTATTTACTCTCCCAGGGGCTTTAAATTTTGTTAGTATAAAACTAAACGTTAGGTTGCAAAAGAGGTTTAGAAATGAAATTACGAGAAATAATAAAAGAGATACCTGATGATGACTGGTTAGAAATCATTGAACAATCTTCAATTAATTATAGAAGTTATATTGGGCGAGCACCTAAAAAATATATTGTAGGTGAAGTGTTGGATTTTGAAGCTTTGTACATTGGAGAAGGCAGAAAGAATAAAGATTATCAGATTCATCGATTTTTAGTAGAAGATAATTATAGTGAGTAATATTTTTTAGAAGAAGTAGAGTAGTTTTGAAACTTCATGATTTTTAAGAGAGTTAGTTTATAGTCTAACTCTTTAATATATGTTAAGGAGTGAGAGTGTGTGATATAATTAGTTCCATATTCTAGATAGGAAAAGGAAAATTATGAAGAAAATTTTAATCATAGAAACAAATATATCAAAATACGACAATTATAATAGAGCTACAGGTCTTTGGTTGGGAGAAACTGCCCATTTTTATGATGAGGTCATCTCTGCTGGATATGAGGTTGATTTTGCTAGTCCAATGGGGGGATATGTTCCACTTGATCCTGAGAGCTTTAAATATGCTAATGAAATAGATTGGAAGTGGTATACTGATAAAGATTTTAGACATTTCGCTCTTGCCGATACAAAAAAAATAAGCGAATTAAATTCTCAAGATTATATCGCAATCTATTATACTGGCGGCCATGGAGTATTATGGGATTACTCTGATAACTCTGAATTGAAAAAAATGGCTGAAGAAATTTATAAATTCGGCGGATTTATTGCTTCGGTCTGTCACGGAGCTGCAGGCCTGTTAAATCTAAAGGATAAAAATGATGAATATCTTATAAAAGATAAAGTCATTACAGGTTTTACTAATGATGAAGAAAAGCTCAACGGAACAACAGATAAAGTTCCTTTTTTAACTGAAACAGAGTTAATCCAACGTGGAGCTAAGTACCAAAAAGAATCAGCTTTTAAAGAGTTTGTCGTTAAGGATGGGCGAATTATAACTGGACAGAATCCACAATCTCCTCAAAAAGTTGGGAAGATGCTTGTAGAAGAATTAAATGAGTTAAAATAACTAGACAAAAATTATGGTAGAAATATAAAAAATGCAAGAATCTTATTAAATTAATTATTCTTACGTTTTTTTGCTTTTATTCTACCAAATTTTTCATTTAGGGATATATGGAATATAGGAACAATTTCTTAATTTATTTCTGTAATTTTTAGGTACACTTTAAATTTACAAATATAAAAGCTGTAAAATAAGCACCTTCCATAGTAATTTATACATGGGGCCCCGAGCTGGAAAGAAATAATGGATAATGAAATAAAAAAAGGATAACCCACATGTGAGTTATCCTTTTTAATTACTTATAATTTTTAAGACTATTGACCTATTTTTCAACATATATTTTCAATTTTTTTAAATCACTGAGATAAGAAGCAGAAATATCTTTAGAGATAGTCTTCTCATCAGAGGTTTTATTGTTTGGAATATATACTTTCAGGTCAGCTTCATCATTATTACCTTCTAAAGAGTAAGTAATATTATTTTTGCTTTCATAAACTCCTTGGAAGTATAATGTTAGATTTTCATCTTTTAAATTTATATGTGATATTTCTTCTTTTTTCAAAAGTCTGACATCGGATTTATCTGTTTTTTCATAAATATATTCAATTGATGTCTCTCTTTTTTGACTTGGTTTATTATTTTTATTACTTCTTATTTCATTATGATGATTTAAAGCAACTATAACTGTAAGCGATATGATTATTATAATTATTGAATAAATAGCTATTCTTTTTTTACCCATGTGTTACATATCCTGAGAATACATAGTCCCCTGAACTATAAAATTGGAAATAAAATCTTGA
>Ga0308156_1000435_pt1 | contig 87657 bp, 79 predicted proteins | sample PhyAR2_FD_201041 | JGI IMG/M metagenome (GOLD analysis project Ga0308156, IMG submission 201041) | Phyllosphere microbial communities from UC Gill Tract Community Farm, Albany, California, United States - DLSL A.R2 | ecosystem: Host-associated > Plants > Phyllosphere > Unclassified | place: USA... | reverse complement strand
TCCGCCGTGATCCTGCAGTCGATGAAGCTGCGCGATCGCGCTCACGAAAGGCCCACCCCATGACCAACATCCTTCGTTTCCACGAGATCGGCATGAGCGACCTCGCCCAGGTCGGCGGCAAGAACGCCTCCCTCGGCGAGATGGTCTCGCACCTGGCATCCGCGGACGTCCGCGTTCCCCCCGGGTTCGCGACCACCTCGGAGGCGTTCGGGCGCTTCCTCGCCGAGAAGGGGCTCGACGAACGCATCCGCGCCGCCGTCGAGGGCATCGACGTCGACGACGTGGCCGCCCTCAGCCAGCTCGGCGCCCTCGTCCGCGCGTGGATCGAGGAGCAGCCCTTCCCGGCCGACCTCGAGGCCGACATCCGGACCGCGTACGCGGAGCTTGTCGGGAACGAGACCGATCCGGATGCCGTGACTTGGGCGGTGCGCTCCAGCGCCACCGCGGAGGACCTTCCGGATGCCTCGTTCGCGGGCCAGCAGGAGACCTTCCTCAACATCGGCGGCATCGAGAACATCCTGCAGGCGATCCGCCGCGTGTTCGCCTCGCTCTACAACGACCGCGCGATCGCGTACCGCGCCCACCACGGCTTCGACCACCATGAGGTCGCCCTGTCGGCCGGGGTCCAGCGCATGGTGCGCTCCGACATCGGCGCCTCGGGCGTCATGTTCACCCTCGACACCGAGTCGGGCTTCGAGGACGCCGTGTTCGTCACGAGCTCCTACGGTCTCGGCGAGGCGGTGGTGCAGGGCGCGGTGAACCCCGACGAGTTCTACGTCTACAAGCCGTCGCTGCGCTCCGGCCGCCCCGCGATCCTCAAGCGCTCGGTCGGCGAGAAGGCCATCGCGATGCGCTACACCGACGGCATCCACGTCGACGGCAGCACGGCTTTCGTGGAGGTGGATGCCGCCGACCGGGCGCGCTTCTCGCTCACCGACGCGGAGGTCGAGGAACTCGGCCGCATCGCCCTCGTCATCGAGGAGCACTACGGCCGCCCGATGGACATCGAATGGGGCAAGGACGGCGTCGACGGGCGGCTCTACGTGCTGCAGGCCCGGCCCGAGACCGTCGTGTCGCGTCAGTCGGCCAACGTCCTGCGCCGCTTCGTGCTCGCCGAGCGGGGCCCGGTGCTGCTGGAGGGCCGGGCGATCGGCCAGCGCATCGGCGCGGGACGCGTGCGCGTGCTCACCTCGATCGACCAGATGGCGGACTTCGCGCACGGCGACGTGCTCGTGGCCGACATGACCGATCCCGACTGGGAGCCGATCATGAAGCGCGCCTCGGCGATCGTGACCGACCGCGGTGGCCGCACGTGCCACGCGGCGATCATCGCCCGCGAGCTCGGAATCCCCGCCGTGGTCGGCACCGGGGTCGCCACGCACGCCCTCACCGACGGCCAAGAGGTCACCGTCTCGTGCGCCGAGGGTGACGACGGCCTCGTGTACGGCGGCATCCTGCCCTTCGTCGAAGAGCAGACCGAGTTGGACCGGATGCCGGAACCCCCGGCCAGGATCATGATGAACGTCGGCACCCCCGACCAGGCCTTCGCATTCTCGCGGCTGCCGAACGCCGGGGTGGGTCTCGCCCGGCTGGAGTTCATCATCAACCGCCAGATCGGCATCCACCCCCGCGCCCTCCTCGATCTGGACCACCTCGACGGCGAGCTCGCCGACGACATCCGCGCGCGCGTCGCGGCCTACCCGTCCGCGGAGGAGTACTTCATCCAGCGGGTCGCGGAGGGCGTCTCGATGATCGCCGCGGCCTTCGCACCCGAACCGGTCATCGTGCGCCTGTCGGACTTCAAGTCGAACGAATACGCCAACCTCATCGGCGGACCGCTGTACGAGCCGCACGAGGAGAACCCGATGCTCGGATACCGCGGCGCCGCGCGGTACGTCTCCCCCGAGTTCCGCGCGTGCTTCGACATGGAGTGCGAGGCCCTGCGGCGCGTGCGCGACGACATGGGGCTCACGAACGTGCAGATCATGGTGCCGTTCGTGCGGACCGTCGGCGAGGCCGCGGCCGTCATCGACCTGCTGGCGGCCAACGGACTGCGACGCGGCGAGAACGGGCTGCGGGTCGTCATGATGTGCGAGCTGCCCGCCAACGCGATCCTCGCGGAGCAGTTCCTCGAGCACTTCGACGGCTTCTCGATCGGCTCGAACGACATGACCCAGCTGACCCTGGGCCTGGATCGCGACTCCGCGCTCATGGCATCCGCCTTCGACGAACGCGACCCGGCCGTCCGGCACCTGCTCGGCATGGCGATCGACGCGTGCCGACGCCACGGCAAGTACGTCGGGATCTGCGGGCAAGGACCCTCGGACCACCCCGACTTCGCCGAATGGCTCGTGGCCCGTGGCATCCAGTCGCTGTCGCTCAACCCCGACACGGTGGTCGAGACGTGGCTCGCGCTGGCCGCGAGCGAGCGGCCGAAGGGGCAGGTGCTGACGGAGGCGCAGTTGGGCGTTCGTCCGCTCCGGTGACCCGCGGCGGGTGACAGGGGCGCGCGGGGCGCGCGGGATCGTTCGCGCGGCGGAGGCGGATACCTCTCGCGGCGGACGACGCGCACGCCCCGCCCGGCTGGGATGGGAACATGACTTCCTCCCCCGTCCTCACCGCCGCAGGACTCGTCAAGCGCTACGGCGCCCTGGCGGCGCTCGACAACGTGTCCCTGACCATCCGCGGCGGCGAATCCGTCGCCGTCATGGGAGCCTCCGGGTCGGGCAAGACCACGCTGCTGCACACCCTCGCGGCCGTGATCGCGCCCGACTCGGGCTCCGTCGTGCTCTCTCCCCCGGGCGCCGAGCCGACCGAACTCGTCGGTCTCAGCGAGAGCGAGCGGGCGCGAGTGCGCCGCACGCTCCTCGGCTTCGTGTTCCAGGAGCACCTGCTGCTGCCCGAGCTCACCGCCGTCGAGAACGCGGCCCTGCCGCTGCTGCTCACCGGGATGAGACGACAGGATGCCGAGCGTCACGCCGCGGCATGGCTCGCCGCCCTGGGCCTGGCGGGGATGGAGACGCGTCGCATCGGCCAGCTGTCGGGCGGACAGGCGCAGCGCGTGGCCATCGCCCGCGCGCAGGTGACGGGGGCCCCGGTCGTCTTCGCTGACGAGCCCACCGGAGCCCTGGACTCCGCCACCTCGGCGGACGTCCTCAGCGCCCTCCTGCACGCCACGACCGGCCAGGGCCGGACGCTCGTCATGGTCACGCACGATGCCGAGGTCGCCCGGCGGTGCACCCGCATCGTGCGCCTGCGCGACGGTCGCGTGATCGACGACACCGCGCCCGCCGCCGCTCCCGCTGCCGCCGAGGCCGCGCGATGAGCACCGTCCTCCCCCTCGCGCGCCTGCTGTCGCGGCCCAGCCGTCAGGGTCGCGCCGCGATCGTCCTCCCGGCCGTCGCCTTCGCCGTGACCACGGCTCTGCTCCTCGTCGTCGCCGGCGGTGCGCACATGTTCCTCGTGGATCCCCGAACCCGGGATGCCGACGGGTTCTACGGCATCCTGGCTTCCCTCGCTCTGCTGCTGCTCGCCGTTCCGCTCGTGACGCTGGGGGCCGCGGCGGCCCGGCTGTCGAGCCGCCGCCGCAACGATCGCCTCGCGACGCTGCGCCTGCTGGGCGCGAGCGGACGCGAGATCTGGGCGCTCACCGTGCTCGAGGCGACCCTCGTCGCCGCGGCGGGCGCGGTCGCGGGCGTGGCCTTGTACATCGCGCTCCTGCCTCTCGTCGGGCTGCTTCCGTTCTTCGGCGGCCCCGTCGGGATGGCCTCCGTCGCGATCGATCCGCTGATGGGGGCCGGAGTTCTCGCGGGCGTCGTCGTGATCGCCGCGGTCAGCGCGGCAGCGAGCCTGCGGAAGGTCACCGTGACCCCGCTGGGTGTGCGGACACGGAGCGCCGCCCCGCCCTCGCGGCGCGCGGCGTTGATCATCGGCCTCGTCGCCCTCGCCGGGGTGGCCCTGCTCGTGGCGAACTTCGCGGTGGTCGGCGAACTCCTCGGCCCGGCGATCGCCCTGGTCGTGCTGCTCGGAGTGTTCGCCGGGGGCATGGCGCTGTTGAACCTCGTGGGCGCGCCGATCGTCGCCGCCCGGGGCCGCGCGATGGCACGCCGGGCGAACAGCGCGGCGCAGCTCGTCGCCGGTCGTGAGCTCGCCGCCCACGCGGGACCCTCGTGGCGCCGCGTGTCGGGCATGGCGATCGTGTCGTTCATCGCGGTGGTCGCCGGCTGCGGCCTCGCCATCGCCGATGTGGCCGAGGGCGCGGAGGGGACGCTGATGGCCGACATCCGCACGGGCGTTCTCGTCACCCTCGGGATCGCCTTCGTGCTCCTCGCGTGCGCGGTCGGGGTGACGCAGGCGGCGTCGGTGCTCGAGGAGCGCGACCTGATCGTCGGGCTCGACCGCCTCGGCATCCCGGATGCCGAACTCCGCCGCGCCCGCCGCCTCACGGTCATGGTGCCCCTGCGGTGGGCGGCGATCGGCGGCGCTGCGCTGGGCGGCGTGCTGTCGTTCCCCATCGTGGGGATCAGTCTGCTCGTGGCCCCGCTCTCGGTGGCGACGATCGCCCTGACGTTCGTCGCGGGCTTCGCCCTGGTCGCCGGGGCGCTGGCGTCGACGCGTCCGATCGTGACCGGCATCCGCCGTGGGGCGGCGTGAGGCTGCGCCGCCGCTTCTCCCGTCGCTTCACGGAGGGAGCCGTGCGGGTGTTAGCGTGCGGGGGTGCGACAGGATGCCACGACACCGCGCCGGATCCGCGTCTCGGCGGCGGTCATCACCGACGCCGAAGGACGCCTGCTGCTCGTGCGCAAGGCGGGGACCACCGCGTTCATGCAACCGGGCGGCAAGCCCGAGGCGGGTGAGACCCCGGCCGAGACCCTGGCCCGCGAACTCGCCGAGGAGATCCGCCTCGACGTCGACCCCGCCGTCCTCGAGCCCCTCGGGGAGTTCGCCGCCGCCGCGGCCAACGAGCCCGGCTTCGAGGTGGTCGCGGACGTCTTCCGTGTCGACATCGGCGACCAGGAGCCGGTCCTGGATGCCGAGATCGTCGAGCTCCGCTGGGTCACCGCCGCGACGGCATCCGGAATCGAGATCGCCCCGCTCGCGCGGGAGTTCTTCCTGCCGGAGTGACGGCCCGTACCGTCACGCCGGGTCGGCCGGCCGGCCCACGAGCGCGCGCAGCGCCATCGCGGCGAGGATCTCGACCGCGCGGTCGCCCGAGGAACCGGCACTGTGGGGAGTCGAGTTGAGCAGGCCGAAGGTGGCGAGCAAGCGGGTCTGACGCTCGTCGGCGTCCAGTTCGGGTCGAAGCACCGCGAGCACGGCATCCCACTCCTGGACGTACTGCCGCTGGAGGCTGCGAACCGTGTGATTGGCGTCCGCGGGCAGCTGAGCGAGCTCGCGATCCTGGATGCGGATGGTGTCGGGGTCGGCCGTGGCGAAGTCCAGGTGGAATCGCACGAGTCGCGAGAGCACCTCGTCGGGAGTCCCTGCCTCGCCGACGAGGGCGCGTCCTCCCTCGAGCAGCCGCCGGCTGGCGTCGATCAGCAGCTCGGCGAGCAGCGCCTCCTTGCTCGGAAAGTAGTTGTACAGCGCGGGGCCGCTCATCCCCACGGCTTCGCCGAGCTCGACGGTCGACACCGCCGCGAAGCCCCGCTCGGCGAACAGGGCCGCGGCCGACCGCATCAGAGAGGCGCGACGGTTCGCCTTCTGCGTGGCTCTCCAGGTCGCCGTCACCGCAGCATCTCCCGCGCCTGACGCAGCACGGGCTCGTCGATCATGCGTCCCCGGAAGCGGAACACCCCGGGCTGCCCCTCCGCCTCGGCGAGCACGGCCGCGGCCCACTCGCGCTCGGCGTCGGTGCTCGCGTATGCGGCGCGGATCGTCGCCACCTGCGTGGGATGGATGCACGCGGTCGCGGTGAAGCCCGAGGCGGCGGCATCCTCGCACTCCGCCCGCAGACCGTCGAGATCGGCGATGTCGAGGTGCACCGCGTCGATCGCGTCCTTGCCGTGCGCGCGGGCGGCCAGCAGCACGGTCGCGCGCGCGGTGCGGGCGACGTCGCGGTACCGGCCGTCGGCGAACCGACTCGAGCGCCCGTTCATACTCGCGATGAGGTCTTCGGCGCCCCACATCAGCCCGGCCGTGGCGGGGTGCGCGGCGATCTCGGCCGCGTTCACCACGCCACGGGCGGTCTCGCACAGCGCGAGGACGCGCAGGCCCGGAGTGGCCTCGACATCGGCGGCCGACTCGGCCTTGGCGAGCATCACCGTCGTGTACGCGCTCGCGCGAACGGCGGCGAGGTCGAGAGCGTGCTCGGGTGTTCCCGCCGCGTTGAGCCGGACGATCACCCGCTCGGGGTCGAGTGTGCTCGCGGCGAGCGCCTCGCGGGCACGGGCCTTGTCGGCGGGGGCGACGGCATCCTCGAGGTCGAGGATCACCGTGTCGGCCGCCGCGGCCGCCTTCGCGTAGCGGTCGGGGCGATCGGCGGGGCAGAACAGCAGAGCGGGGCCGTGCATCAGGACTCCTCCTCCGGGTGCGCCTCGGGGGACATGAGCATGAGCGTCGAGCGACGGGCTTCGGCGACCACGACTCCCTTCTGGTTGCGCATCGTGTGCGCGAACTCCACGATCCCCTGCCCGGGTCGCGATGCCGAGACGCGCTTGCCCACGATCAGCGTCTCGGCGTAGAGGGTGTCGCCCACGCGCACGGGCGCGGGGAAGCGCACGTCGCTGAAGCCGAGGTTCGCGACGATGGTGCCCTGGGTCAGCTGCGCGACCGAGAGGCCGACCATCGTCGAGAGCGTGAACATGCTGTTGACAAGCCGCTCGCCGAACTCGGTCGACGCCGCCCACGCGGCATCCAGGTGCAGGGACTGCGTGTTCATCGTCATCGTGGTGAACAGCACGTTGTCGGCCTCGGTCACCGTGCGGCCGGGACTGTGCACGTAGACCGCGCCCTCCTGCAGCTCGTCGACGTACAGCCCTCTCTGGATGATCCGGATGCCGCTCACTCGGCGCTCCCTTCCTCGTCGCCGCCCGGCGCGCCGCCCGCCCGCCGCGCGCCCGGCACCGTGTCGGCGCCCGGGTCGTCCGGCGACACCACCGCGAGCGCCTGGCCGCGCGCGACCACGTCCCCGACCTGCGCCTGCAGGGAGACCGTTCCCGCGACACTCGAACGCACCACGTGCTCCATCTTCATCGCTTCGACAGCCATCACGGCATCGCCCACCCCGACGATCGCCCCCTCGGCGACGTGCACGGCCACCACGGTGCCGGGCATCGGCGAGACGAGCTGCGGATCCGCCTCCGGGCCCGCGTCGGCGCTGTGCGTCGCGCGCACGATCTCGACCCGCAGCACCGCTCCGTCGCGGGCGACCCACACGCCGTCGGCGTCGACCTCCGCGGCGAAGGTGCGCGTGCGTCCGTCGACCGTCACGGCGACGAGACCGTCGTCGAGTCGCCGGAGATGCGCGGCCGCGGGTGCGGTCGACCCGCGATCGGTCTCGGTCCGTCCCGTCTCCGCGGCCGCGGGCGCACCCCCCGCGGGTCGCGTGACCGCGAGAGTCGCCCCGGCCCCCGTCACCTCGACGACGCGCCGTTCTCCTCCGAGCGCGAGCCGGTGGCGCCGCGGCGCCGACGTCCCCAGCCGCCAGCCGTCGCGGCGATGCCACGCGTCGCGGGTGCCCGTGGTCGTGTCCGTGGCCGAGCCCGAGATGCCGGCCGTGCCCGGCACGGGGGCCGAGGCCGTGGCATCCAGCATCAGAGCCGCCTCGACGAAGGCACGCTCGTCGACGGCAGCGGCCGTGAGCCCCTCGAGCTCGCGCGCGATCAGCCCCGTGTCGAGGTCCCCCGCGACGACGTCGGGAAGCTCGACCAGCGCCCGCAGGAACCCGACGTTCGTCGCGAAGCCGAACACCGCGGTGTCGCCGAGGGCGGCGACCAGCCGGCGTCTCGCCTGCTCCCGGTCGCTCCCCCACGCGATGACCTTCGCGAGCATCGGGTCGTAGTCGACCGAGACGTCGAGGCCGTCCTCGAGAGCCGTGTCGACACGGATCCCCTCCCCGCGCGGGTGTCGCACGCGCGTGACGTGACCGCCGGTCGGCAGGAATCCGGATGCCGGATCCTCGGCGTACACGCGCGCCTCGAACGCGTGCCCGGTGAGGGTGACGGCATCCTGATCGAAACCGAGCGGCTCACCCGCGGCGATGCGCAGCTGCTGCGCGACGAGGTCGAGGCCCGTGACCTCTTCGGTGACCGGGTGCTCGACCTGCAGGCGCGTGTTCATCTCCATGAAGAAGAACTCCCCCGGTGCCTCGGCCGACACGATGAACTCGACCGTTCCGGCACCGCGGTAGTCGACGCTGCGGGCCGTCTCGCACGCGGCAGCGCCGATGCGGGCCCGCGTCTCGGCGTCGAGCAGCGGCGACGGAGCCTCTTCGATCACCTTCTGGTGGCGTCGCTGGAGCGAGCACTCGCGCTCGCCCAGGTGGACGACTCCGCCGTGCGCGTCGGCGAGCACCTGCACCTCGATGTGGCGGGGGCTGCGCACGTACCGCTCGAGGAAGAGGGTGTCGTCGCCGAAGCTCGCCGCCGCCTCGCGTCGGGCCGCGGCGATCGCGGCCGGAAGAGCATCGGACGCCTCCACGACGTGCATGCCCTTTCCTCCGCCGCCCGCGGACGGCTTGATGAGCAACGGGTAGCCCACCTCGTCGCCCGCGGCGATCAGCTCGGCATCCGTCATTCCGGCACGCGCGACCCCGGGAACCGTGGGGACTCCGCGCGCCTCGACCGCGTGCTTGGCTGAGATCTTGTCGCCCATGACGCGGATCGCCTCGGTGCCGGGGCCGATGAACACGATCCCGGCCTCGTCGCACGCGCGGGCGAAGGCCGCGTTCTCGGCGAGGAATCCGTACCCGGGATGGATCGCCTCCGCCCCGGTCTCCCGCGCGGCGCGGATCACGGCCTCGACGTCGAGATAGCTGTGCGCCGCCGGTGCCGGGCCCAGGCGCACCGCGACATCGGCGAGGCGGACGTGTCGGGCATCGGCATCCGCATCGCTGTAGACCGCGACCGAGCGGATGCCGAGGGAACGCAGGGTGCGGATGATGCGGCAGGCGATCTCGCCGCGATTGGCGATCAGAACGGTGGTGAACATGCGGGTCACATCCGGAAGACGCCGTAGCCCGGCGCGTCGAGGGGCGAACGGGAGACGACGTCGAGGGCGAGGGCGAGGACGTCGCGGGTCTGCGCGGGTTCGATGATGCCGTCGTCCCAGAGGCGAGCGGTGGAGTAGTACGGACTCCCCTGCTGCTCGTACTGCGCGCGGATCGGCGCCTCGAAGGCGGCCTGGTCGTCGGCCGACCACTCCCCACCGGCCGCCTCGATCTGGTCGCGGCGGACGGTGGAGAGGACGGATGCCGCCTGCGGACCGCCCATGACCGAGACGCGCGCACCGGGCCAGAGCCAGAGGAACCGGGGCGAGTAGGCGCGTCCGCACATCGAGTACGTGCCGGCGCCGAACGAACCGCCGACGACGACCGTGAGCTTGGGCACCGAGGCGCACGCGACGGCGTTGACCATCTTGGCGCCGTGTTTGGCGATACCGCCCGACTCGTACTCGCGGCCGACCATGAAGCCGGTGATGTTCTGCAGGAACACCAGCGGGATGCCGCGCTGGTCGCACAGCTCGATGAAGTGCGCGCCCTTGAGCGCGGATTCGCCGAAGAGGACGCCGTTGTTCGCGACGATGCCGACGCGATGCCCCTCGATGCGGGCGAAGGCGGTGACGAGCGTCTCTCCGTACTCGCGTTTGAACTCGTGGATGCTGCCGGCGTCGACGATGCGGGCGAGGATCTCGCGGGCGTCGTAGGGAGTGGTGAGCTCGACGGGGACCACGTCCTCGAGTTCGTGCGGCGGCCGCTCGGGGTCTTCTGCGGGTCCCGGCATGCGCTGATCGGGAGGCGGCAGCGTCTCGACGATGTCGCGGACGATCCGCAGGGCATGCTCGTCGTCCTCGGCGAGGTGATCGGCCACGCCCGACACCCGCGTGTGCACGACACCCCCGCCGAGGTCTTCGGCGCTGACGACCTCGCCGGTCGCGGCCTTCACCAGCGGCGGGCCGCCGAGGAAGATCGTGCCCTGGTTCCGCACGATCACCGTTTCGTCGCTCATCGCCGGGACGTAGGCGCCACCCGCGGTCGACGAGCCGAGGACCGCGGCGATCTGCGGGATGCCGTCCCGCGACATGCGCGCCTGGTTGTAGAAGATGCGGCCGAAGTGGTCGCGGTCGGGGAAGACCTCGTCCTGCATCGGAAGGAAGGCGCCGCCCGAGTCGACGAGATAGATGCACGGCAGGCGGTTCTCGGCGGCGATCTCCTGCGCGCGGAGATGCTTCTTCACCGTGATCGGGAAGTAGGTGCCGCCCTTCACGGTCGCGTCGTTGGCGACCACCATCACGTGCCGGCCGTGCACGAGCCCGATCCCCGCGACGACGCCACCGGCGGGACAGTCTCCGCCGTACATCTCAAAGGCCGCGAGAGGCGCGACCTCGAGGAAGGGGCTGCCGACGTCGAGGAGGGCGTCGATGCGGTCGCGGGCGAGCAACTTGCCGCGGGCGACGTGGCGTTCGCGCGCGGCATCCGGTCCGCCCTTCGCGATCGCCTCGCGTCGCTCGCGCAACTCGGCGACGAGTTCGCGGTAGGTCTGCGGCATGACGACTCCTCGTTGAGTTACCGGTCAGTAATGGATTTAGATTACGGTTCGGTAATCGAGTTGTCCACAGGTCGGGTTCGCGGGCGCAACGAGGCGCGCCGGGCAGCGCCCCACCGCAGTCCACCCGAGAAACGTCCGGGTGTTCTGGACAGTCAGCGGGCGGAACCGGCCCACGCGCCCCGCGTCAGAAGTCGCGCGTCTGCTCGAACCACTCGAGCGCGGCGTCCGAGTCCACGCCGAGCGCGACGGCGCGATCCAGCGCCGCGAGCTGCACCACCGCGTCGCCGAGGTCCTCGCGCTCGGTCGTCTCGATGCCGGACACGGCGTTGAAGCCCTCGACGAAGGCGACCACGGCATCCCGCACGTCGTCGACCGTGCCCGCTCCCGCAATCGCGGCGACCGCGGTGTCGTAGGCGGCGTTCGCGCGCTTCGCGCGACGACTGTCCCAACCGGAGAACGGGCGCCCGTACTCGGTCTGCCACCAGTCGGGTTCGCGCAGCTTCACGACCGACGTGTACCCCTCCCAGGGGCGCGTCTTCGCTCGAGCGCGCATCTGCGACCGCAGGCGCTTCCCCGCTCCGGCGTCGATGTTGAAGGCGATGAAGCTTTCCAGGCGCGGCCACGTGTCGAGCGACGGCATCCCCTCGAGATCCGGGGCGAAGCGGATCTCGAGCGTCTCCAACGCCGACAGCTCGGCGAGGGCTTCCCAATCGGTGAAGCTCCCCCACAGTGAGAGAGTCGTGATCTCGCGGAACGCGGCGAGGGACCGTAGCGAGATCGGACGCGCCAGCGGCTTCCCGCTGAGGATCACGCTCTGCACGTCGGTGAGCGGACCGAGATCGGGAAGCGTCACCGCGGCGTCGGTCCCCCGCCCGAGCGCGGGCAGCACCGCGAGCGTGGTGGGAAGCGGCCCCTCCGTGGTGAGCCGCTCGAGGTCGCCGGCGATGCTCAGCATGGACGTGTCGGAAAGCGCCAGATGCAGCGATCCCGTCAGTTCGTCGAGCTTCAGGAAGAGGGAGTGGATGCCGGCTCCCGTGGCATCCACTCGACGGGCGTCGGCGAACACCGGCCGCCACGACATGTTCTCGATCGGGCGCCGACGCGCCCACGCGAAGAACCCGGAGTCGTTGCCGCGGTAGTCGAGGTGCCGGGGCCAGGCGGATCCCGCCGGCGTGGCGAACGGATCGAAAGTGGTCCAGTCGATCGCGTCGTCGGGGTCGACGTGCAGGTCGGCCGCGCGCGAGCCGAGAGCCAGCCGCGCCAGCCCCGGCTCTCGCGTGAGCGTGTGACTGTGCGCGCCGGTGAGGCTGAGGAGGTACGAGCCGCCCTCCGTCACCGATCCGGCGGGCTGGTCGGACACGTCTCTCGGACTCGTCATGGGGCACCTCTCCGCCCGACGGTCCGCGGGCACATCGTCACTCGGCGCGGTTCGCGTCGCGACGCCGCGGGCGGGGCGGCACAGACGCACGAGCCGAGGTTCTCCTTCGGCAGCCTATCGAGGCGTCATCCGAGCCCCACCGCGCCCGCGGCATCCGGGCCCGCGCCGCCCTGCCCGCGGCATCCGCGCCCGCGCCGCCCCGCCCGCGGCGTCGGGGACGCGCCGTCTCCGCGCCGCCGCCGTTGAGTGTCAACCCCGCTTAGGCTCGACGCCATGCGCAGCGACTGGATCACGCACCGGCGCCCCGACGGCGAGGTGCTCGGGTGGATGGAGCCGCAGGGCGACGGGTTCGTCGTCATCGACCTCCTCGGCCGGCGCGTGACGGAGGCGGTCGACTGGCTGACCGCCGAGGAGACGCTCGAGGAGCGCGGCATCGGCTATCTCGCCGACATGTACGAGCTGCGCCTCGACGACGGGTCGTGGCTGCGGGTGCGCATCGCCGAGGTCTCGACCTCCGGCATCCGGGTCAAGAAGGACGACTGGGGCGCGATCGGTGCGCCGCAGCTGTTCTACGATCTTGCGTTCCCGGTGGACGAAGAGGTGCTGCAGCCGCTTCGCTGAGCGCTCACGCGCATCGGCCCGACACGGACGTGGGTGCGTTTCCGGCCGTGAGTGTCCAAGAAACCCGGACGCCTCAGAAAAACGTCCGTGTTCTGGACACTGAACCGGCGTCGGGGGCGGGTGGGGAGCGAGCTCACCAGCTGCTCTTGCGGTAATCCTTCAAGAAGATGCCGAAGAGGTCTTCGCCGGCCTCGCCGCGCACGATCGGGTCGTACACGCGCGCGGCACCGTCGACGAGATCGAGGGGGGCGTGGAAGCCCTCCTCGGCCAGGCGCACCTTGGTGAAGTGCGGGCGCTCGTCGGTGATCCAGCCGGTGTCGACGGCGGTCATCAGGATGCCGTCCGACTCGAACATCTCCCGAGCGCTCGTGCGCGTGAGCATGTTCAGCGCCGCCTTCGCCATGTTCGTGTGCGGGTGGCCGGGACCTTTGTACCCGCGGCCGAACACGCCCTCCATCGCCGAGACGTTCACGACGTACTTCCGCCGCGCGGTCGAGGCGGCCATCGCCGGGCGCAGGCGACTGACCAGCAGGAACGGCGCGGTCATGTTCGCCAGCTGCACCTCGAGCATCTCGAGGGGCTCGACCTGGTCGACCGACTGCGTCCAGCTGTTGATGCGGTCCTCGTCGGGGATCAGTCCGCCCGCGTCGATCGCCGTGCCGGTCATCAGCCGCTCGAGCGACGACGAGCCCGCGGCCATCGCCTCGGCCGTCAGCTCCTCGGCCGTGCGCGCCGCCGAGGCGAGGATCGGGTGCGCCGACACCGACTGCGCGAGAGCGAGCGGGTGGGCGTCGTTGGTGTGGCCGAAGGTGACGAGTTCGGGCAGCGGCCCGTCCGGCAGCGGTGCCAGTTCGGCATCCACCAGGGGTTTGTACGCGCCCGGCGAGCGCCGCACGGTCTGCGCCGCGTTGTTGATGAGGATGTCGAGCGGACCATCGGATGCCACCGACTCGGCCAGTCCGATCACCTGGGCGGGATCGCGCAGGTCGATGCCGACCACCTTGAGCCGGTGCAGCCAGTCGGCGCTGTCGGGTAGTGACGAGAACCGTCGCACAGCGTCACGCGGGAAACGCGTGGTGATCGTCGTGTGCGCGCCGTCGCGCAGCAGGCGCAGGGCGATGTACATGCCGATCTTGGCGCGACCGCCGGTGAGCAGAGCCCGGCGCCCGGTGAGGTCGGTGCGGGCGTCGCGCTTGGCGTGGCTCATCGCCGCGCAGTCGGGGCAGAGCTGGTGGTAGAACGCGTCCACGAGCGTGTAGTCCTGCTTGCAGATGTAGCAGGCGCGCGCCTTGATCAGCTCTCCCGCGAACGGCGTGGTCGTGCGCGTCGCGAGGGGGATGCCGCGCGTCTCGTCGTCGATCCGGTCGGCGGCGCCGGTCGCGGTCGCCGCCACGACCGCGCGATCGGCCTCGGCGATGCGCTGGCGCTTCTCGCGCCGCGACTGCCGCTTGACATCCTTGTAGAGCTTGCCGGTCTGGCGCCGCAGCGCGATGTAGGCGGGGTCTTCGTGGTCGAGCGACGACGCCGCGTCGATCACGCGCAGCGCGATCTCGAGCTCGGTCGGATCGATGGATGCCACGGCCTCGACGCCGAGCGCGGCACCGGCCTCATCGGCATCCGGAACCTCGTCGGTCTGCGACGGAGTCGGGGCACCGGGCGCGGCGGCATCCGGCGCGGTGTCGCGATCGGGGGTGGGGGGTGTTTCGGGCACAGGGAAGTGTACCGAGGCGTCGCCGGGAGTCTGCGGGGAACCCGTGCCGCCCCGGGGCGTCACCAGAACAGGGGATGCCACGAGAACAGGCCGAAATCCGCGAGAACGGCCTGTTCCCGACGCAGGCCCTGTTCTCGAGACGCGGGTTAGAGCTTGCCGCCGTCGAGCCAGCGGGTGTGGGCCTTCAGCGCGTGCAGGACCGCCAGGCGCACGACGACGTAGACGACCGCGCCGATGACCGCGAGCGCGACCAGCCAGCCGGCGAGAAGGATGAACAGGTGGGCGCCTCCGAGAGCTGAGAACATCCGGCGAGCCTAATCGCGAGCCGCGACCGCCCTCAAGGAGCCGCGACCGCCTTCACGACCGTCGCCCGCGACCGGTCGTACCGCAGCAGCCACCGCTGGGCCGGGATCTCGATGAGCTTGTGCATCGCCCACGCGAGAGCCAGCGCGATCCCGAAAGCGGCGAGCGCGAGCGGCACGGCCTGACGCCACGGCAGCTGCGGGTGCCCGTCGGGCCACGCCGACGAGACCGAGGCGATCACCAGCAGGTGCACGAGGTAGAACGCGAACGACACGCGACCGAGCTCCTGCCAGAGGGGCCGGGCGAGGAAGGTGGAGTTCGCGCGGGCGTCGGCGTTCGCGAGGGACGCGACGAGCAGGGCGTAGAAGCCGACCGTGGCGGCGAGACCCGGGTGGATGTCGGTGCCGGGGAGGGTCGGCGCCTCGGACAGCGCGTAGCCGGCCACCGCGAGCGGCACGGCGACGATCAGGCGCACGGGCTGCCAGCTGCTCTTCTTCATCAGCAGAGCGAGGCTCACGCCGATTACGAACTCGGGCATCCGCAGCAGCGGGGTCGACGCGGCCGACATCGGCACGGGAGACATCGACGCGAGCTGCGGTGCCAGAGCGGCGACGACGAGGGATGCCGCGACGACGACGCCGAGCGTCCGGTTCGTCGCTCGCGCGAGCGGGCGGATGAGGAAGGGGAAGGTCAGGTAGAAGAACGCCTCGCACACGAGCGACCAGCTCGCGGGGTTACCCGCCTGCCACCAGTCGGGCACCCACCCGTTGACGAGGAAGACGTTCGCGATCACCGGAGCGGCGCCGTCAGCGCGGATCTCGGGGACGAGAGTGGCGGCGGCGATCAGCGCGAGCACGACGCCGACGACGTGCAGCGGATAGATCCGCGCGATGCGGTGCCACCAGAAGGACCGCGCGGTCTGCTGCGGTTTGTACCCCCAGGCCAGGACGAACCCGGAGAGGATGAAGAACAGGGTCACGCCGGTCTTCCCGGCCTCGAAGAGGTTTCCCCAGATCACGCCCGGAGTGCCGCCGAAGTACTCGACCGCCATCAGGTGGTGGCCGAAGATGAGCATCGCGGTCGCCCAGCGCAGCCCTGTCAGGGACGGCAGGTTGCGCACCTTGTCGAGCGGACCGGGGGTTCTCGCGATGGGAGCGGCGACGGGGGCAGTGAGCGTGCTGATGGTGATCGCCTCCCGTGTCGTGACCGAGCGCGCCCACCCGCCCGTTGACGACACCGCCCGTGGAGTCGACCTGAGCACGTGATGTCGCGCAGACCGGGTCAGACGGTACACGGCGCCGGTGAAGAGATCCCTGGGAGGGGTGGGGGCTTGACGCCGGTGCCCGGAGCGCCGCGAACGCCCCGGGGCGCAGCACCCATCCGATTCGCGCACTCCTCCGAACAGATGTCGGCGGCTCGTTTTCTCCGACGGCCGCGCTCTCGCACCCGGAGGACAGATGCTCGAGACGACCACGCCCGCCCTGGCGAGCCTCGAGGCGTTCGGCAACGTGACCGACCTTCTCGCTCGCCGCGCCGCCGACGCCCCCGACCACGTCGCGTTCGACGTGCCGACCGACGATCCCGCGTCGTGGCGGCCCGTGACGACCGCCGCCTTCCTGAACGAGGTCCGCGCCCTCGCGAAGGGGATGATCGGCGCCGGTCTCGAGGCGGGCGACACCGTCGCCATCATGGCGCCGACGCGCTACGAGTGGGCCGTCGCCGACCTCGCGACCTGGTTCGCCGGGGGCGTCGTCGTCCCGGTGTACGACTCGTCCTCGGCCTCCCAGGTCGACGCGATCGTGCGCGACGCCGACGTGCGCCTGGCCATCGCCGGATCGCGTACGCACGCCGATCTGCTGCGTGACGCCCTCGCGCGGGCGGACGGCGACGCGATCGGAACCTGGGCGATGCGCGGGGTCGACGGCATCCCGTCGCTCGACGACCTCGCCGGCCGGGGAACGCACGTCTCCGACGTCGATCTCGAGAGCCGCCGCACGCGTGCCGGGCACCACGACCCCGCGACGATCGTCTACACCTCGGGGACGACGGGCGAGCCGAAGGGCGCCGTCCTCACGCACGCCAACTTCCTCGGGCAGGTGCTCAACATCGCCGCGGCCTACCGGGAAGTCGTCACCCCCACGGGCAACACGATCATCTTCCTGCCGCTCGCACACGTGCTCGCCCGAGGCCTCCAGCTCATCTGCATCGCCAGCGGGATGCGCATCGCTCACCTCTCCGAACCGGCCCAGGTCGTGCCCGCGCTCGCAGTGCTCCGCCCGACGTTCCTCGTCGTCGTGCCGCGCGTGCTGCAGAAGATCCAGGCCGCCGCCGCGGACAAGGCCGCCCGGATGCGGCTCGGCCGCGTGTGGGCCCGCGCGGTGTCCACCGCGGTCGCTCGCGGGCGCCTCGCCGAGAGACAGGATGCCGGCCGTCGGCGGCGCGCTTCCCTCGGTCTGCGCGTGCGCGGGGCCGTCTTCGACGCCCTCTTCTACTCGCGGCTGCGCACGATCATGGGCGGCCGCGTGGACTACATCCTGTCCGGCGGGGCGTCGCTCGACGGCATCCTGTCGCTGTTCTTCCGCGGGATCGGGGTACCGGTCATCGAGGGCTACGGGCTCACCGAGACCACCGCTCCGCTGACGGGCAACCTGCCCGGGCGCATCGTGTCGGGCACGGTCGGCCTCCCTCTGCCCGGCTCGACGGTACGGATCAGCCCCGAGGGCGAAGTCCTCGCGCGCGGCGTGGGGGTCTTCGCCGGCTACCGCGACCCGCGCCACGATGCCGGAGCGTTCGTCGACGGCTTCTTCCGCACGGGAGACCTGGGCCGCATCGACGACGGCGGGCGCCTGATCCTCGAGGGCCGCCTGAAAGACGTCATCGTCACCTCGAACGGCAAGACCATCGTGCCGGCCCGCTGGGAGGCCGCGGTCGAGGCGAGCCCTCTCGTGCAGCACGCCGTCATGGTCGGCGAGGGCAAGCCGTACCTGTCGGCCCTGCTCATCCTCGATCCGGCGGAGTCGGCCGCGTGGGCGGCATCCCACGGATCGACGCTCGCGTCGGGCGCGCCCGGGGAGCTCCGCGCCATCGACGAACCCCGGCTCCGCGCGCACCTGAGGTCCACCGTCGACGCCGCGAACGCCCTGGTGGCGCGCAGCGAGCAGGTGCGCCGCTTCACCCTCGTGCTCGCCGACCTCGACGACCACGAACTCATCACGCCCACTCTCAAGATCAAGCGCCGCGAGGTCCTGCACCGCGCCGCCGACACGATCGACACGCTGTACCGAGGAGCCGCATCATGACCGCACCCGTCCCCCCGACCACGGAGCGATCCGGCGGCTCGCAGAACCGCGCGGCGGTCATCGCCGTCGTCGTCGCCCTCGCGATCGGCGCGGGTCTGGCCGTCGCCGGCAGTCACCGCGGCGCGCAGGTCGGCGGCATCGCGGTGTTCGCCCTCGCGGTCACGGCGGCGTACGTCATCCAGTTCCTCGTGTTCATCCCCTCGGCGCTGCGTCGGACAGAGCGCTTCTTCGACCTGACCGGGAGCCTCACGTTCATCACCGTGTCGATCGCCCTGGCACTCGTGGCTCCGGCGCAGGACGCCCGGGGCTGGATCCTCGCCGCGATGGTGATCGTGTGGGCGGCACGCCTCGGCTCGTTCCTCTTCGCTCGCGTGCACCGCTCGGGCTCCGACGGGCGCTTCGACGAGATCAAGACACGGCCGCTCCGCTTCTTCCAGGTGTGGTGCATCCAGGGCCTGTGGGTCGCCCTCACCGCCTCGGCCGCGTGGATCGCGATGAGCGCGGATGCCGACGGCCGGGCGCCCCTCGACGGTTTCGTCATCGCCGGTGTCGTCGTCTGGCTGCTCGGAATGGCGCTCGAGGTCGTCGCCGATCTGCAGAAGCAGGCGTTCCGCGCGGACCCCGCCAACAAGGGAGAGTTCATCCGCACGGGCCTGTGGTCGCGTTCGCGTCACCCCAATTACTTCGGCGAGATCCTCGTGTGGATCGGGGTCTTCCTCGTGGCGGCGCCCGTGCTGCAGGGGTGGCAGTGGGTCGCCGTGCTCTCGCCGCTCTTCGTCATCCTGCTTCTCACCCGGGTCAGCGGAATCCCGCTGCTCGAGAAGCGCGCCGACGAGCGCTGGGGCGATCGCGCCGACTACCGCGCGTATCGCGACCGCACGCCGGTGCTGATCCCGGCGCTGACCGCACGGCGGTAGGCGCGGCGCCGCGCGGGACTTTCTAGAGTGGATGCCATGCGGCGAACGACGAAGACCCTCGCACTGACCGTGGGCGCCCTGGCCCTCCTCACCGCGTGCGCTCCGGCGACCGACCCGACGCCGCAGAGCACCGAGACGGCGGCGGCCCCGGCATCGCCGACCCCCACGGGTGGCGCGGCGATGGCCTCACCGCGCGAGTGCGACGACGTCGACCTCGTCGCGGACGCGCAGGTGACGGGTGCGGATCTCTCGGCGTGCGTGATCGCGTTCTCACGCGCCGCGGGCACCGGGCACCTCCACCTGCAGTCCGCCGACCTGAGCGGAGAGGCCGACTTCGTCTTCGGCGATTCCCCCGCCACCTCGGGATCGATGACCGGCGCCGACGGGACGAACGACTTCGTCCTCACCCCGACCGAGGCGTGGGTCACGTTCGACGGCGAATGGGTGAAGGCCGACGCGTCGAGCAGCGACTACCGCGCGGTCATCGCCTCGACCGTCGGCGAGTCCTACCGCGCGTTCGCCGACCCCTCCGTCGCGGCATCCCTCCTCTCGTCCGCGCCCTCGTGGACGGTGCAGACCGGTCAGGACACGGTGACGCTTCCCGACGGCAGCGACGTCCGCGCCTGGCGACTGCAGGCCGACGCGCCCTTCTCGGCCGCGGGGGTCGACGTCAACGAGATGATCGTGTGGCTCGGCGCGGGCCACCGCGTCGTCGGCACCCAGGCCACCGGCACCTTCGGCGGCGTGCAGACCACCACGCTTCAGCAGTTCACGCGGTGGGGCGAGCCGGTGACCATCGAGGTGCCGAAGGACTGAGCGCTCCGGTCGCCGGGCTGCGCGTCCGGCACCGCCCGGCGAGCGGAGGAGATCTGGCCCCACGAGGCGCGCTCAGGCGTCTCCCGCGCGGGCCGCGGCGAGCTGCTCCTCCCAGTCCGCGGGGAGGCGCTCCTCGGGCCCGGGCACCGACTGGTCGAGGGGGTGGGTCGTGGGCGGGGCGAGCGGGGGCCCGTGCACGGCGGCCGAGCTCTCGTAGTCCCACCACCACTCCTCCCCGGGCTCGAAGCTCTGGATGTACCGATGCCCCGTCGCCCGGAAGTGCGCGGTCGCGTGCCGGTTCAGCGACGAGTCGCAGCACCCCACGTGCCCGCACGCGGCGCACCGACGCAGGTGGACCCACCAGCTTCCGCTCGCGTCGCACTCCCGGCATCCGGTCCCGCTCGGAGGCGCGCTCCGATCGATCTGCTCGGGCGCGGACATCACGCGAGGTCGGCGATCGCGTCCGTGATGACTTTCGCGACCACGTTCTCGGCCACTCCCGCGACGGTGATCACGGCGCCGCCGTACGAGTGCCCGGCGAGCAGCACGGGGCCCTCGATCTGCTCGACGACGGAGCGGATGTACGCGGCATCGCCGATCAGGCTGCGGTTCGGCACGGCGGGGACGCGCACGGTGTACCCCTGGTCGAGCAGGATCCGGGTCACGGGCGCCCAGCTCGCGGCATCCGCGAAGGCTCCGTGAACGAGGACGATGGTGGGGGAAACGGACATCGGATGCCACTCCTCTCGTCGCAGCCGGTCGCCGCGTGTGGGTGCCCACGCTAGGCAGCGCCGTCGCGAAGCGGCAGGGGCATTCGTCGAGACTCGGGTTCGACGAACGTCGAAAGCGGATCACCGCCCGGACGAGATCGGTGACAGGCTGGAGGAAGGGTCGAGACGGGAGCAGCGGATGACGGGGCGACGACGTCGGATCGGGATCCTGCTGTTCGACGGGGTGAAGGCGCTCGACTTCGTCGGCCCCGCCGAGGTCTTCTCGGAGACGAACCTGACGACGGATGCCTACGAGCTCCGGTTCTACTCCCCCGACGGTGCCGACGTCACGGCGTTCATGGGCCTGCGGATCGGCGTCGACGGCGCCGCGTCCGACAGCGGACCGCTCGACACGGTGATCATCCCGGGCAGCGAGTTGGCTCCCGGCGTGTTCGACGACCCCGACCTGCAGAGGGCGATCACCTCTCTCGCCCGCCAGTCGCGACGGATCGCGTCGATCTGCAGCGGAGCGTTCGGCCTGGCCGCGACGGGCCTGCTCGACGGCCACCCGGCGACGACGCACTGGAAGTTCGCCGATGCGCTGGCCAGCAGGTACCCGAGGGTGGAGGTCGACTCCGAGCGCATCTTCACCAAGCAGGGGGACATCTACACGTCGGCGGGGGTCGCGGCGGGCATCGACCTCGCCCTGTCGCTCGTCGAGGACGACCACGGCGCCGAGGTCGCGCGCAGCGTCGCGCAGCATCTTCTCGTCTACATGCGCCGCTCAGGCGGACAGTCGCAGTTCTCGGCCGCGCTGAAGATGCCGGTCCCGCGCACGCGCATCGCCCGCGCGGTGGCCGATTACGTGTCCGACGATCCGACCCGCCCGACGAGCGTCACCGAGCTCGCCGCGCACGTGAACGTCAGCCCGCGACACCTCACCCGCGTGATCCGCGACGAGCTCGGCGTCACCCCGGCCGCCTACATCGCGTCACTGCGGTTGGAGCTGGCCGTGAACCTGCTCGAGTCGGGGACCTCGATCGCCCAGTCCGCCGCCGCCTCCGGATTCGGCTCTCCCGCCGCCCTCCGTCGCGCATTCCTCGCGCGCTACCGCGTCACCCCGTCGGGGTATCAGCAGCGGTTCCGGTCGACGGTCGCGCAGCAGGCCGGCGAGCTGTCGGCCTAGGCATACGCCCGCCGCACCAGGTCGCGCAGCGCCTCGACCCCGGGCGTGTTCGGCTCGGCGAAGAACTGCGTCAGGGTGCAGCCTCGCGATGCCGGGATCGCCAGCGTCTCGCTACGCAGCGCCACCCACCCGTGGGACTCGGTGTGCACCAGCGGCCACGAGCTCGTGTGCGGTCTCACCTCGCACTGCCGCCACAGCTCGACGAAGCGCGGATCGGTGGCGCTGAGGGTGTCGACGATGTGGCGGAGTCGCGGGCTGCGCGGGTCCGCGTGGTAGCGCAGCGACGCGACGAGATTGCTCGCGGTACGCCGCCAGTGCGACTCCGAGTGGGGCTCGGGGTAGTGCTCGAACACCGACAGCACGAGGTTGAGCCCCGGCCGCAGGCCTCCGGGCGCGAGCAGACGACCGGGCTCGTTGACCCCGATGACGTCGAGGGTCCCGTTCGAGAGGTAGGCCGGCGTCTCGGGGTGCAGATCCAGCAGCGCGCGGATGCCGGCGGGCACCTCGTCGCTGACGGTCGGCGCCTCGTGTCCCGCCGACAGAGTGGCCACGCGGTGCAGGTGCTCGTCTCCGTAGACGTCGAGCAGCAGGGCACGGCTCAGCGCCGACAGCACCTCGGCCGACGGGCGGTGACCACGCCCCTGCTCGATACGCAGGTAGTAGTCGGCGCTGATCCCCGCGAGCTCGGCCACCTCGGTGCGACGCAGGCCCCGGACGCGGCGCCGCGACGAGTCCGACAGCCCGACCTGCGCGGGCGTGAGCGACTCGCGTCGGTCGCGCAGGAACTCGGCCAGCGGGCCACTCGAGATCGTCACGCGCATCCTCCACGCGAGTAATGGAACGGTCACTCCAATTCTCCGGCGCGGAACCTCGGGCGGTGTGCCGCAAACGGACACGATTGCGCGAGAACCGGACGCGCCCGTTGAGGAGGCCGGGGGGAGGACCTGTACCGTGTCCGCGTGGGTCGACCCCGGCGATACGACGAAGATCAGCTCCTGGATGCGGCGCAGGAGCTGTTCTGGTCGCGCGGATACGACCGCACCTCCATGGAGGACGTGGCCGCGGCGTCCGGGGTCGGCACCAGCAGTCTGTACGCGGCCTACGCGAGCAAGCTCGGGCTGTTCCTCGGCGTCTTCCGCCGGTACTGCGAGGGGCGCGTGTCCTTCGTCGCCGAGGCGACGGCCGCACCCAGCGCCGATCTGGCCGTCGCGGCCGCGCAGTTCCTCGAGCGTGTCGTCGACGAGTGCGGATCATCGGCGGATCGACGCGGATGCCTCATGCTCAACACGATCGTCGAGCTCGGCGACCGCTTCCCCGAGGTGCTCGACATCTCCACGGCGACGACCGAGCGGATGGAGGACGTGCTGGCGGCGAAGTTCCTCCGCACGGCGGCCGCGCAGGACCTGGTCCTGGATGCCGCGGAGGCCCGCGCCCACGCCGAGCGCACGGTCCTGGCGTCCCAAGGGCTCATCCAGCTAAGCCGCCTCCGCGTCCCGCACGAGCGGCTCGCCGCCCTCGCGGCGCACTCGGCCCGCGCTTCGGTGTGGCAGGGCGCCTGACCCGTCCGTCATTTGTCGAAGCCGGGTGCCGGCGCCCGCGAGTAGGGTCGGGGCCAGGGAGGCGTCATGGACGAGTTCAGCAGGGGTTTCGGAGCACGTCGACGCGCCTCCGATCCGCAGCTCCCTCCGGGGCAGTACCTCACCGACGATTTCCCGGTTCTGTCGGCGGGTCCGACTCCTCGCATCCGGACCGAAGACTGGCAGTTCGCGATCCGCACCGAGACGGGCGCGACGACGACGTGGACGTGGGAAGAGATCCACGCGCTGCCGATCGAAGACGTGCACACCGACATCCATTGCGTGACGCGATGGTCGAAGTTCGGCACGTCGTGGCGCGGGGTCTCGGTCGACACCCTGCTCGCCGGTGTCGACAGCGCGGCCCCCTCGGTGATGGCGCACTCGTACGGCGGCTACACGACGAACGTGCCCGTGAAAGACCTCATGGGCGGCAAGGCGTGGGTGGTCTTCGAGTTCGACGGCAAGCCGCTCGCGCCCGAGCACGGGGGACCCGCCCGCTTGCTCGTCCCGCACCTCTACTTCTGGAAGAGCGCGAAATGGGTGCGCGGCCTCGTCCTGCAGGCGCGCGACGAGCCCGGCTTCTGGGAGCAGAACGGCTACAACATGCACGGCGATCCGTGGCGCGAAGAGCGGTACTGGTGACGGCGACGCCCTGGCTGCCGGCGCACGTCGCGTCGGTCACCCGCCTCACCGCGCACGCCCGCTCGCTCGTGCTCAACGTTCCGGGCTGGACGGGGAGCCTGCCCGGTCAGCACCTCGACATCCGCCTCACCGCCGAGGACGGCTATCAGGCCGAGCGCTCCTACTCGATCGCGAGCTTCGGCCCCGGCGAGCGCGTCGAGCTCGCCGTCGACGAGGTCGAGGACGGCGAGGTCTCGCCCTACCTCGTCGAAGAGGTGCGTCCGGGTGACTTCCTCGAGGTGAAGGGGCCGCTCGGCCAGTACTTCGTCTGGCGCGAGGACGACCCCTCGCCTGTACAGCTCATCGCGGGCGGCTCCGGCATCGTCCCCCTGCTCTCGATCGCGCGGGCGCGCGCGGTCGCGGGCACGGCCCAGCCCTTCCGCCTGCTGTACTCGGTGCGTTCGGCTCCGGATGCCATGTACGCCGACGAGATTGAAACGCTCGGCGCCCGTGGCATCCCGATCGAATGGATCCACACGCGCCTCGCCCCGCCCGGATCGCCGCGGGCCGCCGGCCGCGTCTCGCTGGCCGAGCTCGAGCGCCTGACGATCCCGCCCTCGGAGCGGCCCCTCATCTACATCTGCGGACCGACGGCCTTCGTCGAGGCCACCGCCGACGCGGTCGTCGCCGCGGGCCACCCTCCGCTGCGGGTGCGGACGGAGCGTTTCGGCGGGGCATGAGGATGCCGGACCCCGAGATCTCGACATCGCGACGCTCATCGGTATAGCGCTAGTCTTCGGAGAATTGTCGGGGGACTTTCCGGGGGCGTGTCATGTCAGCTGATCCTGCGTTGAGTACTGGCCTCGGTCGTCGAGCGATCATCATCGGCGGTGTGGCCGCGGGCGCGGCGTTCGTGGCGGCGACGGCGGACGCGCCGCCCGCGAACGCTTCCCCCGCCGGCGCGCCGCTTTGGTACAACGCCGAGACCTACTCCAGCACCGTCAAGGTCACACGAAGCGGCTCGGCATCGACGAACACCGCGAATTTCAACTCGATGGTCGCAGAGGTCAGCGATGCCGGCGGTGGCACGATCTACTTCCCCGGCGGGAAGGATGCCGGCGCCTCGGGCGCAGAACTCTACAAGTTCAACGGGGTTCTGCGGATGAAGCCGAACGTGACCATCTGCGGCGATGGTCCGAGTTCAACGCAATTCATCTGGCTCGACGACTCTGTTCCGAAAGAGGGATACGTCGCGTACTTCAAGTCCGTCACCGCTGCGGCGATACGAAATATCGGGTTCAACGCCGGCGCTTCGCAAGCGAACACCAAAGCCGTATCGATCAAGGTTGATGACTCGCGCGGAATCCTGATCGAAGGATGCCGATTCACGAGCATGCGCCGGGTGATCGACATCTACAACGGCAGCACCAACGTCGGGATCAAGGGCAATACCTTCCGCGACAGCACCGTCGGGATCGCGGTGAGCGTTCTGCCGCAGGGTGGCCCCGCACCCTCGGATATCGAGATCTCCGGGAACACCTTCGACGGAATCATCAAAGACACCCAAGAGCGGGACCTGGAGCCACCGACGGCCATCTACAGCCAGGGAGTCAGGGTCAGCGCGACCAACAACCGCATCTCGGACTCGGGCGATACAGGCATCACCTTCGGGAAAGGGGCGGACGATAGTTCCGCCACTCACAACACGATCTACACGCAGCTCGTGTCGATCTACGTCGGCAACGGAGCTCTCCGGACACGCATCATCGGCAACAGTCTCCGGTCCGAGTCCGATTACGGCATCCATGCGTACAACCGCGACGGCTTTCCGAACGCCGCCTACACGATCATCGAGGGGAACTCGATCAGCAACTGCGGGAAGGCGGGCGTGCACATCGAGGGCGCCGACGGAGTCAGCTGCGTCGGGAACGTCATCCTCAATCCCGGACGGCGCGAACTCCCCGCCGCCAACGACCGACAGCGATCAGGCATCCTCGTCAGCAACAACGCCAGCCTCAACAAGGGTTCGTACACGGGCCCGGCGTCGAACTTCGCCCGCAACTGCAACATCAGCTCCAACACGATCATCGACGACAACGACTCGTCACCGACCATGCGCTACGGGATCCACGTCCGCAATGCCTCGATAGGCGGCATGATCCTCTCGGCGAACACCGTCGGCGCGGCGAAGAACGAGAAGATCAGGTATCCGGACGATCTGCCGCCCGCGGATCGCGTTCCCGCAGGGACGCAGTGGTGGTCGGGGACCAAACCGGTCTGGAGCAACGGCACCAAGTGGGTGGATGCTGCCGGCGCAGTCGTGAGCTAGACACGCACCGCGATTCAGCGCATGCGAGTGGAGATCCCAGCGCCTCGCCCAGCGGCGCCCGCGCGAGGCAGACGCGGAGCAGCAGCCCGTCACGCCCGCAGCAACCCCTCCTCGCGCAGCGTCACCACCGACGCCTCGGCCGCTTCCTCCTCCCACAGCCGCAGCAGCTTCAGCGCGAGGTGCAGGGTGCTCCGCTGCAGGCCGTCGGCGAGCGCGGCGCGCACCGCGTCGGGGAGGTGCTCGAGCCGGTAGTACAACGTCGTGCGGTGGATGTGCAGGCGTTCGCAGGCCACGGGCACACGCCCGGCGGCGTCCAGGTACGCCTCCACCGTCTCGCGCGGCGTCGGATCGTCGAGTGCGAGCAGGTCGAAGGCGGCGGGGCAGGCCTGATGCAGCAGGGAGCGCGAGCGCGGCACCGTGTGCATGAGCGCCCACCCGCCGAGGTCTTCGGCCCGCACCGACGCGACCTGGTCGGGCAGGGTCGCGCGCAGGCGCGCCGAGGCGGTCGCCCGCGCGACGGCATCGTCGATGTCGGCCTCGACGGCGCCGCACGTCGCCATTCCAAGACCTCGCGGCACGACCCCGTGTGCGGCGGTCTCGCGGGTGACCGCATCCGTCAGCTCGTCGAGGTCGCGCACGGGCGCGGCGAGGAAGACGGCGGATCCCTCGCGGATGCCGACGAAGTGGACCGCCCCGTGCAGGGTGAGCGCGAGGTGCCGACCGAAGGCGGTGATCACGAGTTCGCGCGCCGGGTCGAGTCGGATCACGAGCACGTCGAGGTCGTCGGCGCGGCCGTCGACCCACCGCCGGGCGCGCACCTCGCCGAGGGCGTCGCGCCGTCTCCGGGGATCGGCATCCAGGAGTCCGGCGAGCACCGTGTCCCGCGACGCGGCCAGGCCGGCCCCGAGGTCGAGCAGGTACGCCGCCGCGTCGATCGCCGCCCATTCGAACGGGCCGAGCTCGCTCTGCATCGCGCCGACGATGCGCAGGTGAGCCGCTCCCCGGCCGAACGGCACGTCGACGCACACGCCGTCGCGGTCGGCGGACGCCGGGTACGTCGTCTCGCGTACGCGCACCCGACGACCGAGCATCGTCGAAAGCTGTTCCACGATCTGCGGCGGATGCATCCCGACTCCTCGCGTGCGGTCCGGTGGGGGTGCTCACAACATAGGCCGGTGACACACGCCGCAGCGTGGCCCTCTCGCACACACGGTACCGCTCCCACGGCGCGCGAGAGGCGCATCCCGGTTGCCCGGAATGCGCCTCTCGTCAGGGGTCACGACTGGATGAACGCGAGGATGTCGGGGTTGATCACATCCGCGTGCGTGGTGAGCATCCCGTGCGGGTAGCCCTCGTAGATCTTCAGGGTCGAGTCCGCCAGCATCTCGTGCTGGCGGATCGCGGCGGCCTTGTACGGCACGACCTGGTCGTCGTCGCCCTGCAGCACGAGCACGGGCACCGTGATGGCCCGCAGGTCGGCTTCCTGGTCGGTCTCCGAGAAGGCCTTGATGCCCTCGTAGTGCGCGACGGCGCTGCCCGTCATGCCCTGGCGCCACCAGTTGTCGATGACCGGCTGCGACGGAGTGACACCCTCACGGTTGAAGCCGTAGAAGGGACCGGATGCCACGGCCTCGAAGAACTCGGCACGGTTGGCCGCGAGCGCCTCCCGGAATCCGTCGAACACCGACAGCGGGGTGCCCTCGGGGTTGTCCTCGCGCTGCAGCATGAGCGGCGGGACGGCCGCGACCAGAACCGCCTTGGCGACCCGGCCCTGCGGCTCGCCGTGCTTCGCGACGTAGCGGGCGACCTGGCCGCCGCCGGTGGAGTGGCCGATGTGCACGGCGTTACGCAGGTCGAGGTGCTCGACCACGGCGCTGACGTCGCTGGCGTAGTGGTCCATGTCGTGGCCGGTGCCGATCTGCGACGAGCGGCCGTGACCGCGCCGATCGCTCGCGATCACGCGGAAGCCCTTGCCGAGGAAGTAGAGCATCTGCGCGTCCCAGTCGTCCGACGACAGGGGCCACCCGTGGTGGAACACGATCGGCTGCGCCTCGGGGGCGCCCCAGTCCTTGTAGGAGATCTCTGCGCCATCTTCGGTGGTCACGAATGCCATGACATTGCCCGCTTCCTTGTCTCGACGAGTGCGCCACGAACGTGGCTCCTCAACTCAACTCCGCGAGGGCCCGGCGGGCATCAGACGTTCGTCGAGAACCGGTGGCCGTCGGGCCGCCCTCACGCCCTGCCTCCACGCCCTCCGCGATCCGCACTGTCCGAGATCTGAGACACCTTCGTTCCCCACCCCCCGCGAAACGCCCACCGGGGAGGCACGCTGGACCCATGACGATCCCCCACCTCACCCGCCTCGCCGACCTCGCTCCCACGCCGTGGGCCAACGGGCGCGGCCAGACGATCGAGTTGGCGCGCCGCCCCTCGACCGGGCCTTTCGCCTGGCGCCTGTCGCTGGCGACGATCACCGAGGCCTCGCCGTTCTCCCCTCTCCCCGGCGTCTCTCGCGCGCTGCTCACGGTCGACGGGTCACTGTCCCTCGTCGTCGACGGACGTCCGTGCGAACTGGGACGCCACGAGTCGGTGGTCTTCCCCGGCGACGCGGCCGTCTCGGTGGCCGCCCCGGCGGCTGCGCAACGCGACCTCAATCTCATGGTGCGCGGTGCGGCGACACCCGCGCTCGACACCCTCGCGATCGACGGGCGGGTCACGACGACCGCCGACGTGATCGCGGTCGTCGCCCTCGACGGAGAGGTCACGGCGCTGGGGGCGCGCCTGCTCCCCGGAGACACCGTCCTCACCGAGGGGACGGAGACCGCCCTCCGCGGACGCGGCACGGTCGCCGTCGCCACGATCCACTGAGTGGTCGGGTCTCGCGTCTGTCCGTGCCGACGGACGGCGGGTGCGGGATCAGGATGCCGCGAACCGCGGCAACACCTCCGTCAGCGCCTCGACGAGTCCGGGCTCTCCGAGCGAGAGTCGCAGCCCCTCTCCCGCGAACACGCGCGTCGAGATGCCCGCGTCGGCGCACAGCGCACCGAGCTCCGCGCTGCGGGGGCCGAGCGGCATCCACACGAAGTTCGCCTGGGTGGCGGTGACGGGGATCCCGACCGTCCCGAGCATCTCCGTGACCCTCGAGCGCTGCGCGCGGACGCGCGCGACGATCGCCTCGCGGTGCGCGTCGTCGTCGAGGGCGGCGACCGCGGCCGCGACCGAGAGCGCGCTCACGGGGAAGGGCGGAAGGATCTTGCGGATCGCGGCGATGACATCCGGGTGCCCGAGACCGTACCCGACGCGGAGCCCCGCCAATCCGTACGCCTTCGAGAAGGTGCGCAGCAGCACCAGGTTCGCGTGGGCGGCGACGAGCTCGCGGGCGCGCGGGCGGTCGTCGCGGTCGTCGAAGTCGAGGTACGCCTCGTCGAGGACGACCAGGACGTGCGCCGGCACGCGCGACAGCACCTCGGCGACCTCGGCATGCGTGAGACCCACCCCGGTCGGGTTGTTCGGGGAGCACAGCACGAGCGCGGCCGTGCGGTCATCGACGGCGGCGATCATCCTCTCGAGGTCGTGCCCGCCGTCGGCGCGGTTGTCCACCGGGACGGGCTCGCCCCCCGCGGTCAGCACGCAGATGGGGTAGGCCTCGTAGCTTCTCCAGGGCAGGACGACGCGCGCGCCCGGGGCGACGTGCGCGAGGAGCAGGTAGTTCAACAGCGACAGCGAGCCGTCGGCGACGGCGACCTCGGCGGGGTCCGCCTCGAGACGGTCCGAGATCGCTCGGATGAGGTCCGTCCCCCCGAGCATCGGGTAGCGGTTGGGCCGGGCGAGGCGGTCCAGCACGGCATCCCGTACCGTCGGGGACAGCCCGTCGGGGGCCTCATTCGAGGAGGCCCGCACGCGTACGGGCACGGCACTCGCGAGAGCGGACGAGTACACCGGCACCCCGCCGAGCTGGGGACGGGCGGGCACGGTGCCGGCGGGCAGGGTCGACCAGCTCACCGGATGCCGCCGGCCACCGTGCGAGCCGCGGCGAGCGCGCGACCGGACTGGACGAAGGCGACGGCCGCCGCGATCTCGGGAGCGAGGTAGCGGTCGGTGCCGGGGCCGGGGACCTCCTCGCGGAGGGCTCCCACCACCGCCGCACCGACCGGGCCGGGAGCGGCGGAGCGGATGTCGATCGCCCGCGCCGCGGAGAGGATCTCGATCGCCACGACGCGCTGCGCCCCGTCGACGGCACGGCGGAGCTTGCGCGCGGCCGCCCACCCCATCGACACGTGGTCCTCCTGCATCGCCGAGGTGGGGATCGAGTCCACGGATGCCGGAACAGCCAGGCGCTTGAGCTCGGAGACGATCCCGGCCTGCGTGTACTGGGCGATCATGTGCCCCGAGTCCACGCCCGGATCGTCGGCGAGGAACGGCGGGAGCCCGTGGCTGCGAGCGGGGTCGAGCATCCGGTCCGTGCGTCGCTCGGAGATCGAGGCGAGATCGGCCACCGCGATCGCGAGGAAGTCGAGCACGTAGCCGACCGGGGCGCCGTGGAAGTTGCCGTTGGACTCGACGCGCCCGTCGAGGGTGACGACGGGGTTGTCGACGGCGCTCGCGAGCTCGCGCCCGGCGACGAGTGCGGCGTGGGCCACGGTGTCGCGTACAGCTCCGTGCACCTGCGGTGCGCAGCGCAACGAGTACGCGTCCTGCACCCGTGTGAAGCCGGTGGGGGCGGCGATGTCGCTGCCCTCCAACACCGCGCGGATGACCGCGGCGCTGTCCGCCTGGCCGGGGTGCGGACGCAGGGCCTGGAGGTCGGCCGCGAACACCGCGTCGGTGCCGCGGAGCGCCTCGACGCTGAGCGCCGCCGCGATGTCGGCGGTCGGCAGGAGCTGCTGCAGGTCGTGGATGGCCATGACGAGCATTCCCAGCATGCCGTCGGTGCCGTTGATGAGCGCGAGTCCCTCCTTCTCGCGCAGCGCGACGGGCGTGAGGCCGGCGGCCGCGAGCGCGTCGGCCGCGGGGTGGACGATCCCCTGGGCGTCGCGCACGTGCCCTTCGCCCATGACCGCCAGGGCGCAGTGGGCGAGGGGAGCGAGGTCGCCGGAGCAGCCGAGGCTGCCGTACTCGCCGACGAGGGGAGTGAGATCGGCGTTGAGCAGGCCCGCGTAGGCCTCCGCGACCTCGGGGCGGACGCCGGTGCGCCCCGTCGCCAGCGTCGACAGGCGCAGCAGCATGAGGGCGCGCACGACCTCGCGCTCGACCTCGGCACCGCTGGAGGCGGCATGGCTGCGCACGAGCGACGCCTGCAGCTGCGCGCGGAGGTCTCCCGGGATCGACTTCGAGGCGAGGGCACCGAATCCCGTCGACACCCCGTAGTGCGGCCGGGTGTCCTCGGCGAGCGCATCGATGATCAGGCGCGATGCCTGCATCGCCTCCAGGGCATCGTCCGAGAGCACGACGCGGGCACCGTCACGGGAGACGGCGACGACATCGCCCGGCGAGAGGGCGCCGACCCCGACGGTGACGATTCGTGTGCGCATGCGGATGCCTTTCTTTCCGTGGACGACCCGTCCTCCACGCGGGAGGAAGGCCGGTTCCCATCGTGCGGCCGGCCCGGAGCGGCATCCGGTGATCCGTCCCGGCTTGTGTCTGACGGGTCAGATCGCCGCCGCGAGTCCCGGATCTCAGACACCCGTGAGCGACCGGATGCCGGAAATCCCGCGCCGGGGGTCTTTCATGGAGGCATGCCCCGCACGATCCAGGCCCTCCGGCTGCACCGCGACCTCGTCGCGGAGGTCGCGGACGTCGTCGTGCCCGAGCTGCACGAGGGCGAGGTCCGCATCCGGACCGGGGCCGCGGGCGTGTGCGGATCCGATGTGCATGCCGCGCGGACCGGGGCATGGATCGAGTACTGGCCCGCCACGACCGGACACGAGGTCGCGGGGGTCGTCGTCGAGAGCCGCTCGGCGGCGGTCGCGGTGGGGTCGCGCGTCGTCGTCGATTCCCGGATCCCCTGCCGCGCGTGCGACGACTGCGCCGTGTCCCCCCGCCTGTGCGCCGACCTGACGTGGCTCGGGGAGTCCCGCCCGGGAGGCTTCGCCGAGGAGCTCACGGTCCCGGCATCCGACACGTATCCGATCCCCGACGAGACCCTGCCGCTCGGCGTCGCCGTCCTCGCCGAACCGCTCGCCGTCGTCCTCACGGCTCTGGACGGCATTCCGGACGACACCCGCACGGTGCTCATCCAGGGGTACGGGCCGATCGGCGCGCTCGCGCACCTCGTCCTGCGCGGACGTGGGATCGGGGTGAGCGTGATCGAGACCGATCCCGGGCGGCTGGCCCGAGCCGTTGCGCGCGGCGCCGAAGAGGTCATGGGCCGGGTGGATGTCGTCCTGGATGCCGCGGGCTATCCGGGCTCGGTGCGCACGGCCTTCGAGACCGTCCGCCGAGGAGGCACCGTCGTGGTAGTCGCGATCGGCGATCACCCGATCGACATCTCGGCCCAGGCCCTCGTGGAGAAGGGCGTCGACATCGTCACCTCCGTCGGCTTCGACGACGACGGCATCCCCTCCGCCCTCGGCATCCTCGCCGCCGATCCGGTCGCCTTCGCGGACGTCGTGAGCGACCGCATCCCCCTCGACGAGCTCCCCTCTCTCCTGCTCGCCCCGCGCCCCCCTCTCGGAAAGGTCGTGGTGCACTTCCCATGAGCCGCAGGTACCTCATCACGGGCGGCACGAGCGGCATCGGAGCCGCGGTCGCACGACACCTCACATCCCACGGCCACCGTGTGCTGATCACCGGGACGTCGCGCGCCTCGGTGGACGCCGCCCTCGCCGAGGGGGTCGCCGCGCACGGTGCCGTGGCGGACGTGACGGATGCCACGGCCGTCGAGACCGCGTTCTCGGAGGCGGTCGCCGCGTTCGGCGGACTCGACGGCGTGTTCGCGAACGCGGGCATCGACGGCGAGGGCAAGCCCGCCGAAGAGCTCGACGCGGGCGTGTTCCGCCGGGTGCTCGAGGTCAACACGGTCGGTGTCCTCCTCGTCGCTCAGGCGGCGCATCGCCACCTCGATCGGCCGGGGACGCTCGTCGTCAACGCCTCGGTCAACGCGGTGCGCCCCGAGGCGCACTTCGCCGACTACAACGCCAGCAAGGCCGCGACGCTGGCGCTCGCCAAGACCCTCGCCCTGGAATGGAGCGCCGACCAGCTGTCGGTGACCTCGATCTGCCCGGGCTACTTCCCGTCGAGGATGACGAACGACTGGCTGACCGACCCCGAGGTCGCCCCTCAGCTCCTCGGTCTGATCCCGGCCGGTCGTTTCGGCCGGCTCGATGAGGTCGGAGCCCTCGTCGAGTTCCTCCTCGGGCCCGAAGCCCCCTTCCTCACCGGCGCCGCGATCACCATCGACGGCGGACGGAACATCTGACACCGAGAGAAAGAGCACTCCCATGACGACTCCGTCCATCCGCGAGCGCGGGCGCTGGTCCGACATGTCGGTCGCCGATCGTGCCGACCTGACCACCCGCGGCATCGGCCGCATCTTCGACCCCGAGCTCCGCGCGTCGGTGCTCGCGATCCTGGAAGATGTGCGCGACCACGGCGATGCCGGTCTCCTGCGCGCCCTCGCGACGTTCGACAAGGTGGAGGTGGATGCCGCCGGCATCCGTGTCTCTCGTGAGGAGTTCGCGGCCGCGCGAGCCGAGATCGGCGCGGACATGCTCACCGCGATCCGCGAGTCCATCGCCGCCGTCCGCCGCTACAACGAGCACCTGATCGCCGAGGACGCGGACTGGAGCTTCGAGACGATCCCGGGTGTCGTGGTCGGCGAGCGGACCAGCCCCATCGAGAGCGTCGGACTGTTCGTGCCCGCCGGCAAGGGCTCCTTCCCCTCGGTGCTGGTGCAGCTCGGCACTCCCGCGGTCGTCGCCGGCGTCCCGCGTATCGCGGTGGTGACCCCGCCCGTCCCCGGTTCCGGCGGGAAGGTCGACCCGGCGATCCTGGTCGTCGCCGACGAGCTCGGGATCACCGACGTCTTCCGCGTGAACGGCCCCGCCGGCATCGGGGCGCTCGCGTTCGGCACCGAGACCGTCCCCGCCGTCCGCAAGGTCGTCGGCCCCGGCAGCCCTCCGGTGGCCGTCGCCCAGATCGAGGTCCAGCGCTTCGGCGTCGTGAGTAACATGCTCCTCGGCCCGAGCGAGAGCCTCATCCTCGCCGATGACTCGGCCGACCCGCGTCTTCTCGCCGCCGACCTGCTGAACGAGGCCGAACACGGCCCCGACTCCTCCAGCGTGCTCGTCACCACCTCGGCCGAGCTCCTCGCGGCGGTGCAGATCGAGCTCGCCGAACAGATCGCGCAGCTGCCGGCACCGCGCGACGAGTACGCCCGACGCGCCCTGCACAACGGCGGGGCCGTGCTCGTCGACTCGATCGAAGAGGGGGCGGAGGTCGCCAACGTCTACGCCCCCGAACACATGCAGCTCGTGGCGCGCGACGAGGAGAACGTGCTCGATCTGATCGTCGACGCCGCCGAGATCCTGGTGGGTCAGTACACGACGGTGTCGATGGCGAACTTCGCCCTGGGGTGCCCCGCGGCCCTGCCGACGAGCGGGTACGGCAAGGTGTCCAGCGGCATCACGGCCCACACGTTCCGCAAGAAGCGTGCCGTGGCCCGATCGACGCCCGAGGGTCTGCGCGCCCTGGCTCCGACGGTCCTCGCCTACACCGCGCACGAAGGGTTCCCGGCGCACGGCAACTCCGTCGCGATCCGGCTCTGATCGATGAGACTCCGTGAGGCCCTCGACTTCGTCGGTCTGACCCGCGGGCGACCGGCCGGACGGTTCGCCCACCTGTACACGGTCGGCGACGTCCACCGCGCAGCCCGCCGTGCCCTCCCCCACGGCATCTCGGACTACGTCGACGGCGGGGCGGACGGCGAGGTGTCGATCACGGCGAACGAACGCGCGTTCGACGCGTTCCGGTGGCATCCGGATGCCCTCGTGCCCGCCGACGCGATCGACACGTCGACGACGATCGCGGGCGAGCGCTGGGCGGCGCCCGTCGGGCTCGCCCCCACCGGCTACACACGCATGATCCACCCCGCGGGCGAGATCGCCGTCGCCGAGGCGGCGGCCTCGGCGGGCGCGCCGTACGTGCTGTCGACCGTGGCCACCACCACGATCGAGGATGTGACCGCCGCCACGCGCGCACCCTGGTCGCAGCTGTACGCGATGCGCGAGCGCGAGGTGACCGATGACCTCGTCCGCCGCGCCGTCGAGGTCGGGTCGCCTGTGCTCGAGCTCGCCGTGGACACGGCGGTGGCGGGGAACCGCGTGCGCGACCGCCGGAACGGTCTCGTCATCCCGCCGCGCATGACACCGTCGACCATCCTCGGCATCGCGATCAAACCGCGGTACTGGATGGGCATGCTCACGAACAACTCGATCGACTTCGCGCAGGTGAAGGCGAGCGACGTCGGCGGGCGCCTTCCCGGCGGCTCGATCGCCGACATCACCGCCGGGTTCGACGCGGCGCTGGACTGGGACGAGATCGCCCGCATCCGCGACCTCTGGCCGCGCACGTTCCTGCTCAAGGGACCGATCAGCCCCCGGGATGCCGAGCGCGCCCGGGACCTCGGGATCGACGGCGTCCACCTGTCGAACCACGGGGGACGCCAGCTCGACCGTGCCGTCGCGCCGATCGACCTCGTCGCCCCGGTCCGCGCGGCGATGGGGTCCGACGCGCTCGTGGTCGTGGACTCGGGCGTGCGCAGCGGCGGCGACGTCGCGATCGCCCTCGCCCTCGGGGCGGATGCCGCCTTCCTCGGCCGTCCGTACCTCTGGGGCCTCGCCGCGGGTGGGCGCGACGGCGTCGCACGTGTGCTCGAGATCGTGCACGCCGAGCTCGCGCGGACGATGGCGCTCGTGGGCGCCCCCTCGGTCGCGGCTCTGCGCGAGCGCGGGCCCCGCCTGCTCGCGCAGCCCCGTACGCTGGGCGGTGCCTGAGCAGCACAGGGCACAAGAGATCCAGGATGCCGAGATGACCGCCGATCCCGCCGATGACGTCGCCGCCACCATCGCCGCGCCCCCCGAGCGCCCGGTCGGTCCGCGGATGCCGGCGCTGCGTCACGGGGTCGCCGTGCTCCGCTTCCTCGCGAGCAAGCCCGGGCCCGTGGGCGCGGTGGCGATCGCGCGGAGCCTGGATCTTCCCCGCAGCTCGACCTACCAGATCCTCCAGGTTCTGGTCGATGAGGGACTGGTCGTCCACATCCCGGACGCGCAGGGGTACACCCTCGCCGTCGGGGTGTTCGAGCTGGGATCGGCGTACCTCCGGCACCAGCCGCTCGAGCTGCTCGCCCGCCCCCTCCTCAACCGGCTCATGCTCGCGCTGGGCCTCACCGCGCACGTCGGCATCCTGTACGGGCACGAGACGCTCTACCTGCTCAAGGAGCAGCCTCCGCGCGCGACGACGCTCGTCACCGATGTCGGCGTCCGCCTGCCCGCGCACCTGACGGCGACGGGACGGGCCATGCTGGCGATGCTGCCGGCGAGCCAGATCATGGCCATCTACGCCGCGCGGGGCGCGTTCGTCCAGCGCACCGAGCGAGGCCCCCGGAGTCTGCGCGAGCTCCGCTCGCTGCTCGCCGCCGATCGCCAGCGCGGATGGAGCCTCGAGGACGGCCACACCACCGATGGCGTGTCCTGCATCGCCGCCGCCGCGGTCGATCACAACGGTCACCCCGTCGCGAGCTTCTCGGTGTCGTTCGCGAGCGATCAGCTCGTCGAGCTCGAGGCGCACGGACGCGTGGGATCAGCCGTCCGCGAGGCCGCCGCCCAGCTCACGCGACGCCTGCACGGCGATCCCGCGGCCCTCGTGCCGCGACGCGTCGGCGTCTGACACCCGCGCGACGCGGCACCGGACCGGACGACCCGTCGACCTCGCGGCATCCGGACACCGCCCCCACGTGCAGCGTCGGTCCCGACGACCGCGTCCCCGGGCGCCCGCTCCTCGCGCGGACGCCCGGGTACCGGGACGCCGGGCCGCTCACTCGGGCGACACCGCCGCGAAGAACTCCGTGAACACGTCGTCTCCCGCGACCGGTTCGGCACCCGCCGCGACGGCGATGCTCCAGCCGATCGCCGCGCTGACCGGCGTGTGTCCGGTGGGACCTCCGGCCCGCAGCTCGTGCACGAGCGTGGGGCAGCACATCAGCGCGAGGCGCACGAGTCGGCGCCAGTCCGCGGGCAGCATTCCCCGGTCGCGCAGGTCGGCGAGCAGGGGCCGCCACACCAGCTCGGCCTTGGCCTCGAGGAAGGCCCCCCGCAGCACGCCGAGATCATGGTCGTGCTCGACGACGAGGCGACCGTCGGCGAAGGAGACGGATGCCGTGTACCGCTCGGTCGCGATCGCCGGTTCGTAGAGCCAGAACGGGTGCGCGAAGACATTGTGGAAGGTGGTCTTCACCTCGGCGAGCAGCGCGGGCACGTGTCGACCGGCGAAGGCGGGGTCGAACTGCGTGAGCACGGCGCGGCCGTCCTCGTCGGCGCGCTCGAACCATACGTTGGCGTTGTGGGCGTCGCCGTGGGCGATCACCGCCGCCGGTCCGTAGCGTTCGGGGATGAGCGCGGCGAGCGCTTCGGCGAAGAGCTCGCCCACGCTGCGGTCGTACTCGACGCCGTTGACGACCCACCGCGCGCCGAAGAACGCCGTGTCGTCCAGGACGGCCGCGTCACCGCCGCCCAGCCGGTGCTCCTTCCCCCGGTAGAACCGCTCGACCCGACCGGCGACCGTCGTGCCGTCCGGATCGAGTGCGGGGTCGAACAGGCGATCGCGGAACAGACGGTTCACGGGCTCCGCGGCGAGCTCGGCGATCGTCGCCGCGTGCAGCGTCTCGCGCATGCGGGTGAAGGACACGGCATCCAGATCGCTCTGCGCCTGGACGGCCTCCCTCAGCTGCGGGGTGTCCGCGGCAGCGCGATCGACCTCGAGACCGCGACACAGGTCGGAGAAACGGGGATCGCGGCGGAGCCGGTACAGCAGGATCTGGCGGCCCGGCTCGCCGTTCGCGATCGCCGGCACATCCACGGGGTAGCCCGCCGCCTGCAGGAGCTCGGCGTTGTAGTACTCCTGGATCGTGTCGTCCTCGCCCTCCTCGGCGTGGAACTTGAAGAAGAACCTCTCACCGTCGAGGTCGACGGTGCCGTTCAGGGAGTTCAGGCTGTACACGTCGCGGTTGATCGCGAGTCCGGCGACCTCGCGACTCGAGATGTCCCCGATCAGCTCGACGAGGCTGCGCGTGGCGGCGTCCTCGTCACCGGCGAGGTACTGATCGCGCGCGAGCCGCGCGAGCGGCGCGGCGCTCACGCGACCTTCTCGTGCACGAGCTCGAGGATCTCGGCGAACATCCCCCGGAACTCCGGCGAGGTCGTCATCTCCGCGGCGCGCGGTCGAGCGAGCGGTACGCGCAGATCCGCCCGCACACGACCCGGTCGCGGGGTCATCACGATGACGCGGTCCGAGGTGAAGATCGCTTCTTCGATGTCGTGCGTGATCATGAGCACCGTGAGCTTGTGCTGCTCCCAGATGCGGGTGAGCAGCGACTGCATATCCCGACGGGTCAGGGCGTCCAGCGCCCCGAACGGTTCGTCCATGAGCAGGATGCGCGGGCGGTAGCTGAGGGAACGGGCGATGGCCACGCGCTGCTGCATGCCGCCGGAGAGCTGCGCGGGGAAGTGGTCCTCGAAGCCCGACAATCCCACGAGGGCCAGCTGCTCGCGCGCGTAGGCGGCGCGCTCCTTCTTCGACATGCGCTCGTTCTCGAGGGCGAACTCGACGTTGCCCTGTGCCGTCAGCCAGGGGAAGAGGGTGAAGCCCTGGAAGACGACGCCGCGGTCGCGTCCGGGGCCGTCGATCGGGGTGCCGTCGACGGTCACGTCTCCGGTCGTCGCTTCGGTGAGACCCGCGATGATGCTGAGCAGAGTGGACTTCCCGCACCCCGATGCCCCGACGACCGAGACGAACTCGTTCTCGGTCAGGGCCAGATCGATGGGTCCGAGGGCCTCGACGGAACCGAAGCTCTTCGTGAGGGAGTCGACGTGGACGAGACCGCTCATCGGCGGATCCTTTCGTAACGGAACAGCGCACGCCCGATCAGGCGCATGAGCACGTCGGTGACGAGACCCAGGATGCCGAGGACGATGAGGTACGCGAAGATCAGGTCGGTCTGCAGGAACCGCTGCGCCAGGACGATGCGGTACCCGAGACCCGTGGTGGCGGCCACGAGCTCGGCCAGCACGATCCACGTCCAGGCCCAGCCCAGAGTGATGCGCAGGGCATCCCAGATGCGCGGGGCGGACGCGCGCAGCACGATGCGCGAGAGGATGCGTCCGTTCGAGAGCCCGAGGGTCTCGCCCACGTCGATGAACGACCGCGGCACCGAACGGACCGCGTCGGCGACCATGAGCACCTGCTGGAAGAACGTGCCGAGGAAGATGATGAGCCACTTCTGCTCCTCGCCCACGCCGATCCACAGGATCGTCAGCGGGACGAAGGCGACCACGGGCATGTAGCGGATGAAGTCGACGAGCGGCTGCACCGCCGCTTCGACCCGCGCGCTGATGCCGACGATCGCGCCGATAGGCACGGCCAGGACGGTCGCGAGCAGGAACCCGACGAGGATGCGATAGGTCGAGGCGCCCAGATCGGCCAGGAGCTGACCGTTGGCGACCTGCTCGCCCAGCGTCACGGCGACCTGCAGCGGAGAGGGGAGGAAGCGGGGGTTGGTGACGCCCGCGGCGCTCACCAGGGCCCAGAGGATCAGCAGCACGACGAACGAGATGACAGCCGTCGCGACATAGCGCCGGCGGGTCATGCTCTGACCGATGCGGTAGCGACGGCGGCGCGGTCGTCGCGGCGCCGTCGTGGTCGTGGCCGGAGCGAGCGCGTCCGTGCCGGTGGAGGGGAGGGTCATGTGTACCTTCCTCGCGGATGCGCCGGCCCCGCCCGAGGGCGGAGCCGGCGGACCGCGGGGGTCCTGTCGTCAGTTCGTGACGAACTGGCTGTCGTAGAGGGCGGCGATGTCGACGGGCTTGGTGAGCAGGCCCGCCTCGGTGGCGACCCGCTCGGCCATGGGCAGGGCGTCGGAGACGTACTCGCCCGTGAAGGCCGTCGCGTTCTGGGCCTTGTCGAAGAAGCGCACGCCGTCGAACGCGCTCGACAGGGCGGAGGCGTCCTCGCCGACCTGCTTCGCGATGACGCCGCGTGCCGCCTCGGTGTCGGAGTTGTAGTACGTGACGGCCTCGCCCCACGAGTCGACGAGCGCCTGCACGGTCTGCGGGCTGTCCGAGAGGAGCTTGCCGCTGACCACGAGCGCGTCGCTGATGAGACCGGGAGCGTCGGAACCGGTGAAGATCGGCTTCAGGGCCGAATCCTGTTCGAGCGCGGTGGTGATGTAGGGCTCGTAGGTGATCGCGACGTCGACCTGCTTCGAGATGAGGGCGGCCGCGGCATCCGAAGCGGCCATCGGCACGGGCTGGATGTCGTCCATCGTGAGCTTCGCCGAGTCGAGGGCCGCGTGCAGCAGCAGGTCGCTGGTGGATCCCTGCTCGTACGCGACCTTCTTGCCCTTGAGCTGCGAGACCGAGGTCACATCCGGCCCGGCGATCATCGCGTCGGCTGTCTCGGAGTAGTCCTCGATCAGCACGATCTTGAGATCGACGCCCGCCTCCTTCATCATCATGGCGGTGTGCGTGGCGACGTTCGCGGCGTTGATCTGCCCCGACGCGAACGCGCTGATCTTGTCGGCGTCGGTGTTCAGCTGCACCATGTCGACGTTCACGCCGTTCTTCTCCAGGATCCCCTGGTCCTGAGCGACGTACCACTGGCCGTAACCGATCCAGGGCTGGGTTCCGAGCGAGACGGCAGCGTTCCCGCCTTCTCCTCCGGCGCTGGAGGAGGACGTGCCGGAGCAGCCGGCGAGAAGCAGGGCGACCGCCGCGATGGCAGCGACGGCGAGACGAGGAGGACGTCGGGTCGTGTTCATGGCTTCACCGTAGGAGCGCCGTGTTTCGAACACGAGTCCGCGCGGGCGATGCGGGTGAGGTTGTGTGTGAGATCTCAGATCGCAGCCGCGGCGCCCGCGCCTCGCCCCCCCTACTCCGTCACATCACCCCGATCCACCCGGAACGTCTCGCTCCGCCCGTCCGGCGCCGTGACCGTGACCTCGGCCACGCCCGCACCCCCCGGGAACACCCGGAACCGGAGCCCGTCGAGGTAGTCGTAGTCGGGCCGGTCCTCGCGCGCGCCCCACGGCAGCACGGCTCCCGGTCGCACGTACAGCGGCAGCGAATCGAAGCCGTGCGTCTCCTGGCGCCATCCTCCGCCCTCGACGCGCTCGCCGGTGAGCAGGTGCGTCCACTCCCCCTCCGGCAGGTAGAAGCTCACGTCACCGGATGCCGAGAACACCGGCGCCACGAGCAGATCGGCGCCGAGCATGTACTGGCGGTCGAGGTGCAGGGTCGTGGGATCGTCGGGGAACTCCAGCGCCATCGGCCGCATCACGGGGACGCCCGTCACGGTCGCTTCGCGCGCCGCCGCGTACAGGTAGGGCATCAGCCGCAGCTTCAGGCGAGAGAACGTCCGCGTCACCTCGACCGCCTCGTCGTCGAACGCCCACGGCACCCGGTACGAGTCCGAGCCGTGGAAGCGGCTGTGCGAGGACAGCATCCCGTAGGCGATCCAGCGCTTGAACACGGCCGGGTCGGGAGTGCCCTCGAACCCGCCGATGTCGTGGCTCCAGAACGCGAACCCGCTCCACGCGAGCGACAGGCCGCCGCGCAGCGTCTCGGCCATCGACGCGAACGTCGAGGAGTTGTCGCCGCCCCAGTGCACGGGCATCATCTGCCCGCCTGCGGTGGCCGAGCGGGCGAAGAGCACCGCCTCGCCGGACCCACGCTCCTCCACGAGCACCTCGTGGACGGCGGCGTTGTAGAGCTGCGCGTAGAGGTTGTGCATCCGCTCGGGGTCGGTCCCGTCGTGGTAGACCACGTCGGTGGGGATCCGCTCGCCGAAGTCGGTCTTGAAGCAGTCCACGCCCTGCGCGATGAGGCGCCGCAGGTGTCCCTGGTACCAGCGCACGGCATCCGGGTTGGTGAAGTCGACGAGCGCCATGCCCGGGGTCCACAGGTCCCACTGCCACGGCGATCCGTCGGGCCGGCGCACGAAGTACCCGTTCGCGACCCCGTCCGCGAAGAGCACGGAACGCTGCGCGATGTAGGGGTTGATCCACACCGACACCCGCAGGCCCCGGTCGTGGAGGCGCCGGAGCATGGCATCCGGATCCGGGAAGACCCGGTCGTCCCACGTGAAGTCGGTCCAGGTGAACTCGCGCATCCAGAAGCAGTCGAAGTGAAACACCGACAGCGGCAGGTCGCGCTCGGCCATGCCGTCGATGAACGAGGTGACGGTCTGCTCGTCGTAGTCGGTGGTGAACGAGGTGCTGAGCCACGTGCCGAACGACCAGGCGGGGATCACCGGCGGGCGGCCGGTGAGCGCGGTGTAGCGCTCGAGCACCTCCTTCGGGGTGGGTCCGGCGATGACGAAGTACTCCAGTGCCTCGCCCGAGACCGAGAACTGCACGCGCTCGACGTTCTCGGAGCCGACCTCGAACGACACGTGCCCGGGGTCGTTCACGAGCACGCCGTAGCCGCCGGACGACACGTAGAACGGCACGCTCTTGTACGCCTGCTCGCTCGAGGTGCCGCCGTCGGCGTTCCAGATGTCGACGGTCTGGCCGTTCTTCACGACCGGCCCGAAACGCTCGCCGAGCCCGTAGACGGTGTCGCCCACGCCGAGGTCGAGCTGCTCGTGGAGGAAGTGCCGGGATGCCGGGATGCCGGTCTCCGCGCCCCGGTTCGAGATCACGCCGGCGTCGACGTCGGCATCCGCGGCGAGGCTCACGCGACCGACCGAGCGGTGCCCGCTGCCCGTCACGCGTGTGCCGTCGAGCTCGAAGGAGAGATCCCACGGGGCACCCGGCGCGATGCGGGCGACGAGCCTCCCCGCGGTCAGCGTGCCGGCCTCGACGTCGACCTCGCCGCCGCCGACGGCCCCCGGCAGCGCGAACCCGCGCCCGCGGCCGGCTCCGTCGTGGTGCACGATCCGCACGCGCACGACCCCCTCGAGGGGCGATGACAGCGTCACGGTCAGGAGCGTCCGGTTGAGTACGTCGCCGCGCTTCGCGATGACCTTCGTCGGTGCGTGCACGACGAGTCCCGGTCCGTCCGGGGTGTCGTCGGTCCGGCTGATGTCGTAGGCCTCGGCCGCGTAGTCGACGGTCACGCCGTGACGCATGAGCCAGAAACCATCGGTGAACTTCATTACTTGACTGCTCCTGCCGTGATGCCGCGTGTCAGCGTGCGTTGGAAGATGAGGAAGAAGATGAGCGTCGGGATGATGCCGAGCAGCGCCGACGCGCTGATAGTGGTGACGTCCATGAGACGGTCGCCCTGCAGGACGCTGATCGCGACCGGCACGGTCTGGTTGTCATTGGATGCCAGGAACGTCAGCGGGATGAGGAACTCGTTCCACGTCCAGATGAAGAAGAAGATGAGCAGCACCGCGAGGGTCGGGCGGCTGATCGGGAAGATGACGCGCCAGAGGATCTGCCAGCGGCTCGCCCCGTCGATCGCGGCGGCCTCGAGGATCTCGCGCGGGAACGTGCCGTACACCGACGACAGCAGGTAGGTGCCGAAGGCCGCCTGCACCACGGTGAACACGATGATCACCGACCAGACGTTGTCGTAGAGGCCGACCTCTTTGAACAGGTAATAGAGCGGGTAGAGCAGCGCCTCCTGCGGGAGAAGGTTCGCCAGCAGGAACAGCAGCACGATCCCGGTGCGCCCCCGCACCCGCCCAATGCCGATCGCGAAGGCGTTGAGCACCGAGATCAGCACGGCGAGCACGGCGACGACGCCCGAGATGAGGATCGAGTTGCCGACCTTGCGCGGGAAGTCGACGCGGTTCCAGAAGTCGATGATCCCGCCGAAGTCGAGCTGCTGAGGGAGCGCGAGCGGGCCCGAGGTCGCGTAGTCGAGCGGCGACTTGAACGAGTTCACGAGCACGAGGTAGAACGGCGCGAGCACGAGCAGCGCTCCGACCACGACGAGCGCGAGCAGCAGCCAGTCGACCGCGCGACGGCGGGTCATGCCGCCGCGTCCGGCGCGGCCGCCCCGCCGGACGCCGCCCGGGCCGTCCGATCGCCGCGGCGGCTGCTCCGCAGCGGTGGTGGTGAGAACGGATGCCGAGGCCATCAGAGTCCCGCCCTTTCCTTGCGTTCGAGCGAGCCCTGCACGCGGATGAACACGATCGAGACGATGACGACGACGATCGTGAGCACGGTCGCGATGGTCGCGCCGTAGCCGACGTTTCGTTTCGTGAAGAACTCGAGATAGGCGTAATAGGCCGGGACGATCGTGGAGCCCGCAGGCCCGCCCTGCGTGATGACGTAGACGGGGCCGAAGACCTTCAGCGCCGCGATCGTGCAGGTCAGGGTCACGACGAAGATCTCGGGGCGGATGATGCTCATCGTGATCGCGGTGAAGCGCTGGAACCAGTTCGCCCCGTCGAGTTCCGCAGCTTCGTAGAGCTCGGGATCGACGCGCTGCAGCGCCGCCATGAAGACCACGACGGGGTAGCCGATCTGCACCCACACGAGCACGACCATGAGCACGATCAGGGCGGAGGGCATCTGCCCGAGCCAGTCGTACGAGGGCAGGCCGAGGCTCGTGAGGATCTGATTGAGGGCCCCGGTGTCGCCCGGGCGGACGATCCAGCCGATCACGATTCCCGCGACGGCGATGGGGAGGATCTGCGGCAGGTAGTAGGTCGCGCGGAGGAAGCTGCCGACCTTGCCGCCGAACTTGCGGCCGACGACATCGAAGAGCAGCGCGGCGACGGTGAGACCGACGACGGTCGGTACGACGACCATGGCGAGGATCATCCACACCGAATTGGCGAACGATGTCCAGAAGTCCTCGTCGCCGAGGAGCTTCGTCCAGTTGGCGAGGCCGATGAACTCGGGGTCGCCGACGCCGCGCCATTTGGTGAAGGTGAGGAAGACGTTCCACACCAGCGGGACGATGACGATCACCAGCAGCAGCACGAAGCCGGGGAGAAGGTAGAGCCAGTAGCCGGCGGTGCCGCCCCGGCGTTGGGGGATGGCCGGCTGCTCGGGTGGCAGAGCCACGCGCGCCGGGCGGGTCAGGAGAGCCATTCGCGATCCTTCGTTCGAAAGGGGTGGGGGCGGCGGGACACGCCGCCCCCACCGGGGTCAGCGGAAGTCCGCCGTGCCCTCGTCGTACTTCTTCCCGAGGTTGGCGTCGGTGGTCGCGGCATCCTGGGTGCCGGTCACCAGGCCCTGGAGCTCCTGCACGAGCACGTCGTAGAAGCCGGGGGCGGGCCAGTCGGGGTAGAACGACAGACCGTCGTCGGCCAGGATGCCGTTGAACGTGTCGATCAGCTCTTTGCTCTTGGCATCCGTGATGTCGGCGGTGTCCGCCGCGACCGGGACGCCGCCGTTGTTGCCGATGATCGCCTGGATCTCGGGGCTCATCGTGATGTCGATGAACTGGTAGGCGAGGTCCTTGTTCTTCGAGCGCTCCGGGACGACCCAGAGGTTGCCCGAGGATCCGAGCGACAGCTTCGCGTCGGGGAAGGTCGCGAGCGACCAGTCGAAGCCGGCCTCCTCCGAGAAGCGGCCGTACCACCACGAGCCCGAGACGAAGATCGGCGAGGTGCCGTTGATGAACGAGACCCCCGCGTCCTCGGCCTTCACCGACGAAACGTCCTTGGCGATGTAGCCCTTGTCGACGTACTGCTTGAGCGTCTCGGAGGCGTACTCGACCTCGGATCCGTTCCAGTCGACGGGGTTCTTGTACAGCTGGTAGTCGTCGACCCACGAGCGGTCGGCCTTCGAGAGGGCGAGCTGGTACCAGAGCTGTCCGAGCGGGTACTCGGCGCCGGCTTCGGCGAGCGGGGTGATGCCCTTCGCGACGAACGCGTCGAGCGCCTTCACGAACTCGTCGTAGGTCGTCGGCACCTCGATGCCCGCCGCTTTGAAGGCGTCGAGGTTGTAGTAGACGCCGACGAACTCGCCGTAGTTCGGCACGCCGTACCAGGTGTCGCCGCCCATGACCCCGTCCGAGGAGTACTTCGCGGTGGTCTGCAGCGACGGGGCGAGCTTGGCATCCCATCCGTACTCGCTCACGGCGTCGCCGATGTCGGCGATGAGGCCCGTGCTGGCGAGGAAGCCCGCGGTGGCATTGCCCTTGTTGAACTCCATGAGGTCGGGGGCGGCGTCGGTGTCGAGCACCTGGCTCGCCGTCTTCTGGATCTGCTCGAAGGACTTCTCCTCGACCTTGACCGTCGCGCCCGTCTTCTCCTCGAAGATCGGGATCGCCGCGTTCCAGGCTTTCGCCATCGCGCTGTCGGCTCCCTCGTAGTGCCAGAGGGTGAGGGTCTTGCCCTCGCCGTCGGTGGATCCGGCGTCGCCGCCTCCCCCGCTGCAGGCCGCGAGGGTGAGGGCGGCGACGGCGATCGAGCCGACGGCCGCGAGGGTTCGGGTCGCGCGTCGTTGTGCGTTCGTGCGTGCCATCGTTGGCACTCCTTTCACTGTGGTCCGCTGATTCAGGTGGGTCCGCCAGCGGGGGCGGTTGCCCTGTGTGCCCGGCGTCGAAAATCGTCGAAGCGCTTCGATGACGGGCGAACAGAGTGAGATGTGGAGTTGAGAGGGTCAGGCGGAGGGCGCCGCGGCGACGGAGCCGCGGTCGAGATAGGTCGGGGCGATGAGATGGAGACCGGATGCCACGGGCCGACCGGCGATCAGCTCGATGGCGAGATCGACGGCGAGTTCGCACGAGCTCTGCGGCACGAGCGGGATCGAGTCGATCGGGGTGGGCTGGGCGTCGGTGTCGAAGCTGCTGCCGACCGACACGATCGACACGTCGTCCGGCACGCTCCTGCCGAGGGCCGCGAGCTCGACGAGAACGACCTGCAGCACCTCTTCGGGGGCGTGCAGCACGATCCCGGTGATCCCGGCGTCGACGAAGGCCCGCACCGAGCGGCGCACGTGGCTGCGGTCGGTGACGACGGGACCGGATGCCACCGACGTGGCGCTCATCCCCCGCTCGGTCGCCCGCTCGGACAGGGCGGCGCGCACGCGAGAGGGGAAGTTCGACTTCTCGTACGCGCGCTCCGACCCGCCGATGAGGCCGATCGCCCGGTGTCCGGCGTCGGCGAGCCGATCGACGGCCTCGACCGTGGCGCGCTCGAAGTCGAGGTCGACGCACACGAGATCCTCGTGGTCGTTGGGGATGCCGACGAAGATCGTCGGGGTCGCGCTCGCGCGGGCGATCTGGACCCGCGCGTCGTCGGGGGCGACGTCGAGCACGAGGATGGCATCCACGAGTCCGCTCGCCGCGACCCTCTTCATGCCGGCCGACGCGTCCTCGTCGGTCAGCAGGAGCATGTCGTACTCCTTCCGGCGCGCGGCGACGGTCATCGCGTGCATGAACGACATGTGGCTCGGGGCGTGCGAGTCGGCGCGCAGCGGCTCCGACAGCGCGAAGATGTTCGTCTGACTGCCGGCGAGCATGCGCGCACCCGCGTTGGGGCTGTACCCCAGCTCACGCACCGCGTCCTGGATACGGCGGCGCGTCTCGTCCGAGACCGGGCGCTTGCCGCTGAGCGCGTAGGAGACGGTGCTGATCGATACGCCCGCGGCACGGGCGACCTCGTCGATCTTGACCATAGCGACTCCTTCGTAGCTGTCGAAGCGCTTCCGAGAAGCGCTTCGACCGCAAAGCTAGATCAGGTGCGCCGCGAGCGCAAGAGGTAAGTTGGCGATCGCAACAAAACGGGTGCCCGCGTGCGCCCGGGCCGTTCGAAGGAGCCCGGTCGCGCTTCCGGGCGAAAGCGGTGGCGAGCGGAGGAGAAACCCGGACGGGAGGTCGAGCGCCGCGGCATCCGTCCTCCCCTCCCCGAATTTCCTCCCCTCGCGAGGCGAGGCACCCTGCGAGACTTGTCGGATGGGCCGCCACACGATCCTGCTCGGCGTCGACGGCGTGCTGCTCGTCGAGCTCGACTCCCCCGCCCGCGAGTACGCGGACTACCGCACCGGCCGCGACCACGCGCCGCTCCCGGTTCCCGCCGATGCCACCCTTCTGCCGGGCGGCCGGTTCTTCTTCCGCCCCGCCGTCGTCGAGGGCCTGCGCTCGCTCGACGCCGACCTCGTCTGGAACTCACATCGCCTGACCGACCCCGAGGCGCTGCGGACCCTCTCCGATCAACTGGGCCTCGGCGATGTCGTTCGGTTCCCGGATGCCGCCGAGCTCCCCGTCCCGCCCACGGACGACCGCCTCGACACCGGTCCGAATGTCCTGTGGGAGCACTGGAAGGTGCAGGCGCTGATCCACCGCGTCCGCGACCTCCCGCCGGGCGACGAGGTCGTCACGGTCGACGCCACCCTGGACTTCTCGTCGCGCCGACTCCCCGAGGGCCTGGCGCGTCGCGCCGGAAGACCGGATGCCGCGGGCGTCGGCGGCATCAAGACCGCCGATGTCGTGGGGCTCGAGGCGAGCGGCGTCGAGCTCCTGCGCGCGTGGGTCGCGGGTGGCGCGGTACCGCGCGCCTGAGGAACAGCACGCACCCGGCCGAGGTAGCCTGCCCCCTCTGTTTCCGAAGAACTTCACCCCGAGGACCAACGATGAGCGCGAACACCACACCCGTGCCGCCGGAGAAGCTCGCGCGCCGAACGCGGATCCTCACCCCGTTCTTCGCCGTGGTCTTCGCCGCCGTCGGTGTCGCGTTCACCGGTTTCGGCCTGGCGTCGCCGCCGATGCTCGCGGCCGGTGTCACCGAGATCGTCTTGAGCGTTCTCCTCGTGGTCGCCGTCTTCGTCGCGGCGCCGGTCGTGCGGGGGGTCGCGCTCGCGGTCGTGGTGGCGGGGGCCGCCGCAGCGACGGTGCTCGCCGTGACGATCCTGCCGAACGATCTCGGCATCGCGGCCACGTACTTGCTGGGCATCTTCGCGATGCTCGGCCTGACCTGGTTCATCCTGCACAGCTCCGCGCGCGCCGCGCATCCCGCTCAAGCATGAAGACCCGCGAGCGGAGCCCTGCCTGACGCTCAGTCCTTCGGCAGCGCCCGCTTCGCGACCACGCGGCGCGCCTCGACGGCCGCCTCGGCGAAGTCGGTGTCGGGGTCGCCCATGACGGCGGCCGTGGCTCGCGCGTGCGCGCTGATCACGTCGTACGGCGAGACGATCGCCTGCTCGATGGCCCCCTCGGCCCGGAATCCGATGGTCGCGAACGCCCGGCTCAGGCTCCGCTGCGTGTCGTGATCGCCGCGACCGAACTGCGTCGCGAGCTCGTCGGCGAGGCTCTCCTGCGCGCCCTCGGGCACGAGACCGGACGCAGTCCGCCAGGCCGCGCGAGCCACCTCGGGGTGCGGGTCGCGCAGCACCGCGGGGGTGATGACCGAGAAGGCGATGGGGTCGCCGATCTTCGAGAGGGTGTGCAGCGCCTGGCTCCGCGCCTGCGGGATCTCGGACCGCACCTCGGGCAGCAGCACCTCGACCGCCCGCGACGGATCGTGTCGCGTGAGCGCCCACGTCAGCATGTCGAGGACGAAGAAGTCGGACTCGACGGCGCACCGTGCGACGAGCTCGACGATGTAGCTGTCGTCGGGACGCGTGCCCGCGGCGAGCGCGGCCTCGAGGCGTGCGGAAGCGTCCGGGTGCTCGAGCGCTGCGTGCAGCCGCTCTGCCGGCGTGGAGTCGGTCATGGGGATCCCTTCGGTCATCCCAGCGTCGCACGCTGCGCGGGGGCGAGGGCCGGGACGACGATGCGCGGAGCCAGGGCGAACTCCGTTACCGTCTGACCGCCCGCTGCTCGATGAGCTTGCGGACGACGTCGGCGAAGTGCGGCGCGTACTTCGCCCACTCCTTGTCGAGCTTCGCGACGTCGATCTTGCCCGTGTGGATGAGTTCGCACAGCTTCATCCAGCTCTCCCCCGTCGCCGCGGTGAGCGCGCCGGCCACTCCGGCGTTCACGACGACGCCGGCGCCGGGAATGAGCTTGAGGAAGCTCGTCGCCAAGGCACGTCCCGCGACCTGCACCCCGAACTGCGCGAGCGCGCCGGCCGACAGCATCGTCTTGAACTCGAGATCGTAGATCGTCGCGATCCGGCCCATCATCGTCAGCTGGATCGGCGCCAGCGTGACAGCATCCGTGACAGGAAGCGGAACCGTCGCCGCTCCCGCGGCGGCCGCGGTGGCCGCGGCGATGATGGGGCGCGCCATCTCGCGCTTCCACGGGAGGTTGAGACGCTGCGCGATGCGAAAGGCGTCCTTGTCGCTCTCGGGGGCGAGGGCCAGGGTCTCCGTGACAAGGTCACCGAGACCGTGCCCCTTGCCCTTTCCGTGCCGGTCCCGGGTGGAGGTCAGGATCACGCGGCGGTACGGCACGTGCAGGGGCCGGCCCGCGGCATCCACGGGTTCGTGCAACCAGTCGACGAAGGCCTGCAGGTCTTTCGCGATGCCGCGCTGTCCGGTGATCGGGTTCTTGATCCAGTCGACCTTGGTCAGCACGAGGATGACGGGGAGTCCGCGCGCGTCGAGCTCACGGATCATCGCGATGTCGGCGGGCGTGAGCCGGTCGTCGGTGGCTTTCACGCAGTACCAGACGACCGAGATCTGGTGGTCGCCCGGGTGCGCCGCGATCGCGTCGAGGTGGTTGCGCAGCTGCTGGTCGGGCGGGACGGGCGACCCGATCTCGAAGCCCTCGACGTCCCAGATCCCGAGCGATTCGTCGTGGTAGAACTGCACGCCCCGCGTGACGGGGAGCCCCTTCCCGACCTTCGCCCAGTCGCGTCCGAAGACGGCGTTGACGAGCGACGATTTCCCCACGCCCGAGCTGCCGACGATCGCGAGGTTGAACCGCCCGTAGCGCGACCGCGCCTCCGACGACGCGTCGACGAACGCCTTCTCGTCGAACGCCGGCTTCCTCGTGTCTTTCCTGGCCATCGCGCCCCCTCGTTCTCGCCGCTGTCGTCAGTGTCGCATTCGCGGTGACCGCTCAGCCGCCCCTGGACAACGGCGCGGCTCAGGCCCCGCTCACGGCTGCCGCCGCATCCCCGCCCACGCGTCTCCGTCGCGCTGGAACACGATCCGGTCGTGCAACCGCGACGGCCGGCCCTGCCAGAACTCGAACTCCGTGGCATCCACCCGGTATCCGCCCCAGTGCGGCGGGCGCGGCACCGGCTGATCGTCGGGGAAGCGCGCGGTGACCTCGGCCATCTGCTCCTCGAGGGCGGCGCGGGATGCCACGGCCTCCGACTGGTGACTCGCCCAGGCCGACAGCTGCGAACCGCGCGGACGCGAGGCGAAGTACGCATCGTCGCGCTCAGCGGGCAGCGGCGTCGCGGTGCCGAGCACGATCACCTGCCGCTGCAGCGCGTACCAGGGGAACAGGATCGAGACGCGCGGGTTCTCGGCGAGCGCGCGTCCCTTGCGCGAGAGACGGTTGGTGAAGAACCAGAGGGCGCCGTCGTCGTCGATCCCGCGCAGCAGCACGGTGCGCGAGGTCGGTGAGCCCGCGGCATCCACCGTCGACACGACCATCGCGTTCGGCTCCGGAAGGTCGGCGGCGTCGGCCAGCCACCGCTGGAAGAGGACGAGAGGGGATGCCGCGAGCGCGGCGTCGTCGAGCTCGTCGAGCGTGTAATCGAGCCGGTGGGCGAGGGGGTTCTCGGTCATCGCGCGGTTCTCCGGGGGTCGTGGAGCCCCATCGTATGGTGCCGCGGGCGGGCGAGGGCCGGTCTTCGCCGCGAGGCCACCGGCGCGGAGGGGAGAAACGGCGGCGGATAGGATGCCCCCATGGAGGAGGGCGGAACGCGGCAGCAGATCCTCGTGCACGCCGCCCGCCTGTTCGGCCGTCACGGTTATCACGGCACCACCACGCGAGAGATCGCGGATGCCGTCGGCATCCGCCAGCCGTCGCTGTTCTACCACTTCTCCGCGAAGCACGTCATCCTCTCCGAGCTGGTCGACGCCGACCTCGCGCAGACCTTTGGCCGCCTCGAGGAGGCACGCGCTCTCGACGCGTCCTGGGCCGAGCGGTTCCACTACTTCCTGACGATCAGCTCGCACGACTACCTCACGCTCCCCTACGACGCGCGCGGGTACTACAGCGACGCGATCTTCACCGAGCCGGAGTTCGAGAGCCAGCGTCAGGAGATCACGCGCTTCCACGAAGAGGTGCGCGCTCTCGTGGCGAGCGGCATCCAAGCGGGTGAGTTCATGGACGTCGACGCCGAGTTCGTCCAGCGGGCGATCACCGGCCTGCAGTTCGAGGGGATGCGCGAGCGCGAGACGAACGCCTCCGCACCCGTCGCCCACCGACCACTCCAGGTGTCGGACTTCATCCTCCGCGCGGTCCTCGTCGACCCCTTCCGTCTCGACGACGTCCGCGCCGCGACGCAGTCCCGCCTCGACGGGGCCGTCTCCTTCTCGCTGTAATCCCCCCGCACGCCCCGACATTTCTCGGGGGCGACTCCGCCGTGAAATACGGGCGCAACACTTGCCGTCTATCAATTGATAGACGCATCACCTATCACTTGATAGCCTGCTCCGCACGTCACTCCCGAGGTGGCGGAGCATCGAGCATCGACGGAGATTTCCATGCACACCACCACTCGCATCGCCGCGGTCGCCGCGGTCGCCGGCATCGCAGCCCTCGGCCTGGCCGCATGCTCCTCGAGTCCGGCTCCGGCCGCCGACACGGCATCCGCGATCGCCACCGTCGCCCCCAGCGCGCTGCGGTCGGCGGGCACACTGTCGGTCTGCACGACGAACCTGGGGTCGCCGCCCAACATCAGCACCGACGAGTCGGGCAACCTCGTCGGCAGCGAGATCGACCTGGCCAAGGCGGTCGCGGGTCGCCTCGGTCTCACGCCCGACTTCGTCACCGTCGACTTCGCCGCGCTCATCCCGAGCCTGCAGGCGAAGCAGTGCGACGTCATCATGGCGTCGCTCTACATCAAGCCCGAGCGCAAAGAGGTCGTCGACTTCGTGCCCTACCTCACCTCCGCCACGGGCGTCGCGGTCAAACAGGGATCGGATGCCGGGATCACCGGCCTCGACGACTCGCTGTGCGGCAAGAAGGTCATGGTGACAGTCGGCACCACGGCACAGGATCTCGCCGACAAGCAGTCGACGACGTGCACCTCGGAGGGGAAGAAGCCCCTCGACATCAGCACGAACAACCAGGCGACCGTGGGCTTCCAGCAGCTCGTCAGCGGCCAGCTGGACGCCTACCTCGACGCGGCGGAGCTGATCGGCTACTACCAGAAGCAGGGCACCGCGGGCATCGAGATGGTGGGCGAGCCGACCGACGCGATCGACATCGGCGCGGCCACCCTCAAGGACGACACCGCCCTGCACGACGCGATCCAGACCGCTTTCGACGACATCGTCTCCACCGGCGACTACACGAAGATCCTCAGCGACTGGGGACAGGAGTCGCTCGCCTACACCGGGGGGAAGTGACGGTGAACTTCGACTGGGGCTTCTTCTGGAAGAACCTTCTCACCCCGGGTCCTCCGTTCCTGCAGGGTCTCGCGCTGACCGTCCTCATCTCGGTGCTCGCGATGGCCGGGGCGCTCGTCGTCGGCCTCGTGATCGCGATGATGCGCCGGTCGACGTTCGCGCCGCTGCGCGTGATCGCGAGCCTGTACATCTGGCTGATCCGGGGCACCCCTCTCCTCGTCCAGCTCGTGATCATCTACACGGGCTTCGCCGCGGCGAACGTGTTCCGTTTCCAGGACGTCGACCTCGGCGGCATCCTGATCAAAGCCGCGATCCAGGCGGCGATCGTCGGGCTCATCATGAACGAGAGCGCGTACATCTCGGAGATCATCCGCGCGGGCCTCGACTCGGTCCCGGTGGGCCAGACCGAGGCGGCGCAGGCGCTGGGCATGTCGGGCGCCTCGGCGATGCGGTGGATCATCCTGCCCCAGTCGTTGCGCCTGATGGTCCCGCCGCTCGGCAACTCGTTCAACGGGCTCATGAAGAGCACGTCGATCCTCAGCGTGATCGGCGTCTCGGAGATGTTCCTGGTGACGCAGAGCATCAGCGCGGCGACCTTCCGCACCTTCGAGATCTTCGCCGTGGTCGCGATCTACTACCTCGCCCTCACCACGATCTGGACGGTGATCCAGAGCGCGATCGAGAAGAAGCTCAACGCCCGGGTCGGCATCGTCACCACGGCATCGCCGTGGCAGCGACTGTTCGGCGGTCGGCGATCCACGGCGCTGACCCCTCTGGCCCAGGAGGCATGACATGACGAGTCCGAACAGTGCGCCGATCGTCAGCGCGAAGAACGTCACCCGCGCGCTCGGCGGACGCCAGGTGCTCGACGACGTCTCGTTGGACGTGCAGCCCGGCGAAGTCGTCGTCCTGGTCGGCCCCTCGGGCGCCGGCAAGACGACGTTTCTTCGCACGATGAACGGCCTCGAGACCATCGACACCGGTGAGCTCACGGTCGCCGGCCAGCCGATGGGCTACCGCATCGCGCCGAACGGGCGCCGCGTCCCCGCCACGAAGTCCGCGCTGCGGCAGCAACGGCAGGAGATCGGGTTCGTCTTCCAGCACTTCAACCTCTTCCCGCACATGACCGCGCTCGAGAACATCTGGCACGCGCCCGTGCGCGTGCGGGGCGTCGACAAGCGCGAGGCCGTGGCGCAGGCCCAGGCGCTGCTCGAGCGGGTGGGGCTGGGCGACAAGGCCGACGCGCGCCCGAGCAAGCTCTCGGGCGGTCAGCAGCAGCGCGTCGCGATCGCCCGCGCCCTGGCGATGAAGCCCCGCCTCATGCTCTTCGACGAGCCGACCAGCGCCCTCGACCCCGAGATGATCGGCGAGGTGCTCGACGTCATGCGCGAGCTCGCCGCCGACCACATGACCATGGTCGTCGTCACGCACGAGATGGGCTTCGCCCGCGAGGTCGCCGACCGGGTCGTGGTGATGGATGCCGGAGCGATCATCGAGGTCGCCCCGCCGAGCCGGCTGTTCGCCGCGCCCGAGCACCCGCGCACGCAGGCCTTCCTCTCGAAGATCCTCTGACCTCTCCCCCTCCCCGCACGATCCACCGAGGAACACCCATGTCTCGCACGCCCCTGACCGGCGCCATCGCCACCCCGCACGCCGACGCCACCCGCTCCGCGGAGAAGGCGTTCGCCCGCGGTGGCAACGCGATCGACGCCGCTCTCGCCGCGGCCGCCACGCTCAGCGTGGTCTACCCGCACAACGTCAGCATCGGCGGCGACCTGATCGCCCTTGTCCGCGACCCCTCGGGGCGCACGCGGTGCGTGAACGCGTCGGGCCCTGCGGCATCCGCCGTCGATCGCGCCGCGATGCGCGAGGCGCACGGCGAGGTGCTGCCCTACCGGGGGATCGACACGGTCACGGTGCCGGGGGCGGTCCGCGGGTGGGATGTGCTGCGTCGCATGGGTGGCCGGCGCGAGTGGGGCGAGATCTTCACGGATGCCGTCGTCGCCGCGCGCGACGGCGTGGCGGTGTCGCGTTCCCTCGCCGCCGCGTTCCGCGAAGAGGAGGCGGCGATCGGGTTCGACGCCGGCTTCCGCGACACGTTCCTGGCCGACGGCCTCCCCGTCGAGGGCGACCGGCTCGCGCAGCCGGTGCTCGCCGGAACCCTCGAGACGATCCGCGACGGAGGCGCTGCCGCGCTGTACGACGGCGCGCTGACGGCATCCTTCGTGGACGGTCTCGGACACCTCGGCTCGCGGATCGGCGCCGCCGACCTGCTCCTCTTCCACCCCGAGGTCGTCGAGCCGCTGTCCACTTCGTTCGGGCCGTACCGCGTGCTGACGAGCCCGCCGAACACGCACGGCTTCGTGCTGCTGCGGGTGCTGGGCGAGCTCGAGCGTCAGGGCATCACCGACCCGCTCGGCGCGGACTTCGGACGCATGATGGAGCGCTTCTTCGCCGCCAACCTCGTGCGCGACGAACTGCTCGCCGACCCGCGCGTGACCTCGGGAGACGTCAGCGAACTGCTCGGGGGAGACGCCTCGGCGCGCGGTGACGAGCCCGTGCTGCCCGGCTTCCGTCGTCCCCGCGGCGACACGGTCGGCATCGCGGTGTCGGACTCGTCGGGGTGGTCGGTCTCGCTCATCCAGAGCGTCTACCACGCCTTCGGAGCCGCGGTCGTGGAGCCGTCCACCGGCATCCTGTTGCACAATCGCGGCACCGGCTTCTCGCTGGATCCCGCGTCGCCGAACGCCCTCGCCCCCGGCAAGCGCCCGCTGCACACGCTCATGCCGGTCATGGTGACCGACGAGGCGGGCCTGCGCTTCGTCTCGGCGACGATGGGGGGCCAGGGCCAGCCCCAGATCCACGCGCAGACCCTGCTGCGGGCCATGGCCGGAGCCTCCGCGCAAGAGGCGGTGTCGGCCCCGCGTGCGATCGTCGGTCCGCAGCGCGACGGTGACGCCCCGTCCGACATCTACGTCGAGTGCGACCTTCCCGCCCCGGCCCGCGCCTCGCTCGCCGAGACGCGTCTGCACATCATCGAGACCCCGGATGCCGACGAGCTCGTCGGTCACGCCAACCTCGTGGCCGTGGCCCCCGACGGGGCTCTGGATGCCGGGAGCGACCCGCGCGCGGACGGGTCGGCGAGCGTGCGGGTGTACGGGGGCTGAGGCGGATCGGCTCGCGGTAGGGGAAGCGGTATGCCAGCCTGAACGCATGGGACGCGCCGCCACGATCACCGTCGCGGCCTGCGCGCTCGTCATCGCGGGGCTCGTCGCCCTCGCGATCCCTGCGTTCACCGGAATGGATGCCGACCAGCCCGAGGCTCCGGTCGTCGCGGCGGTCGGCCCCGCAGCCGACGCGCCGTCCGTGGGGACGACCGTGACGAAGATCCCCGAGATCCCCGAGCTGCCCGGCTGGGCGGAGGGGTCGGGTCCGTGGATCATCTACCCCGACGGCTTCGAATGCCAGGGTACCGAGGGCTGCCCGAACGACTACCGGTCGCTGATCGGTGACCCCGGCGACGTCCTCCCGCGGAACGTTTACTACTACGACCCCGCCCAGCACGATTTCGACCCCGCGAACCCCAACCGGTTCTTCGTGTCGCCCAAGGCCGCGCCCGGTGCCGATCTGGGCCCCATGCCGGGAGCGGACGGATACGCGGTCGTCTCCGGGGTCGACCGGCAGGTGAAGTCCTACTACCTCGGACGGGCCGACACCCTGGATGCCATCGGCGAGCGCTTCTCGATCGATCCGGCCGAGCTGACCCGCGACGGCGACAGGCTCGTCTTCCCCTGAGCCGTCGAAAGACACCGCAGCGCAGCGGTCCGCGTCAACCCACCCCTGCACACATGTGCACCGCGTGGAATAGGTCGTCGCCGCGCTCCGTTGGGTTCGCGTGGCCCTTGTTCCCCACGAAAGGACTCCCGTGAGCCTGTTCAGCCCCACCACCGTCGGCGCCGTCGACGTCCGCAACCGCGTCTCGCTCGCGCCGATGACCCGCCTCCGCGCCGGAGCCGACGGCGTTCCCGGACCGATCGTCGCGACGTACTACGCGCAGCGGGCGGGCATCGGCCTGCTCGTGACCGAGGGCGTCTTCCCGAGCGACGAGTCGCGCGCGTACCCCGGCCAGCCCGGCATCGTGACCGACGCGCAGGCCGCCGGATGGGCGAAGGTCGCGGATGCCGTGCACGCAGAGGGCGGCACCGTCTTCATGCAGGTCATGAACAGCGGACGCGTCTCGCACCCGCTCATAACCGGCACCGACCGCATCGTCGCCCCCTCGGCGATCGCGATCCAGGGCGACACGCGCCTCGCCGACGGCACCAAGGTCGACTACGCCGTGCCGCACGCTCTCGAGACCGGCGAGCTCGCGACCGTCCGCGACGAGTTCGTCGCCGCCGCCCGCCGCGCCGTGGATGCCGGACTCGACGGCGTCGAGCTCCACAGCGCCAACGGCTACCTGCTGCACGAGTTCCTCTCCCCCGCCTCCAACCAGCGCACCGATGAATACGGCGGTTCCCCCGAGGCCCGCGCTCGCTTCGTCATCGAGGTCGCGCAGGCCGTGGCCGCGGAGATCGGCGCGGAGCGCGTCGGCATCCGGATCTCTCCCGCCCACAACATCCAGGACGTGTGGGAGACCGACGACGCCGAGACCCGCGCCACCTACGAGGCCCTCGTCACCGGCCTCGCGCCCCTGGGCCTGGCGTACCTGAGCGTGCTGCACGCCGACCCCGCCGGCGAGCTGATCCAGGACCTCCGCCGCGCCTTCGGCGGCACGTTCATCGTCAACTCGGGCTTTTCGAAGGTCACCACGCGCGAAGAAGCGGTGTCGGTCGTGGAGGACGACATCGCCGACCTCATCGCCGTCGGCCGCCCCGCGATTGCGAACCCCGACCTGGTCACGCGCTGGGAGCAGGGCGCGGAGGAGAACGAGGTGGAGCAGGCGACGGTCTATGGGGGCGGCGAGCGCGGGTACACGGATTACCCGGTGCTGCAGGGCTGAGTTCCGGATGCCGGGGGCCTCGCGCGATTGTTCGTGCGGGCCCCTTCGTCCTCACCGTTTCGAGAGGCTTCGTAGAGCGAACGCGAACCGCCTAGCCCCGCGAGTATGAAGCTTCGTCCGCGATTTCGTCGACGCACCGTCGTCGCCAGCGCGGTGCTGCTCATCGGGTGTTCCCTAGCACTCACGTGGTCCTCGGCGTCCCACTGGGCGGTATGCGCCGGTGCGGACTGGAAGCACATGAACCCATCGTGTCTTGGGGCCATGTCCTCGTACACGTCTGGTCCGGTCGTCGATCTGTGGGCGGTTCTGACTGCTCCCGTGGCCGCGCTCGTCATTCTCCGCGCGGTGCCTCGCCTCCCCTTCGGCGTGATCGCGGTAGTGGCGGCCACACTCGCTTGTCCGCTTCTCGATCCCGGCGTTTTCTGGGTCGGCTGGGGCAGCGCGGACGGAGTCCCCGGCAACGGCGTCTGGACCGCGTTGTTCCTCGCGACAGCCGGCATGGTTCTCAATACCGCTCCCACGCCAGAAGGTGCGATGGCGCCAGCGCAAGCGCCGGGGACGCCCTCAGATTCGGCCTGTCGATAGCCTCAAGTGTGGACGTAGCTGCACAAATCGACATCACCACAGACTTCCAGGAAGACGCCCGGCGACGAGACCCCGACCTCTACAGTCCGCTCCTTCAGGCGTTCCATCGACGGCTCTGGAGCAAGCCGCTTCCGAACGGCCGCGTCCTTGAACTCGACCCGGTCAAGATCCGCGGGGTTCACGTGCTCTCCTACCGCGCGCCAGAAGGGGAGTTTGTGCTGTCCAGCGACACCTTGGCGAATTCGAGCCGCGGCTCGCGCAAGTCGCTCTATGAAGCGATGGGCGCGGACGCTAACGCGGAGTGGCACCGCGCGGGTGGAACTATCGGCGGACGGCTGCTTTTCCCGCGGAACCGGATCGACAAGAAGCAGACGATCAACCAACGCCGCGGAACCCACCCCCGCATCAAGGACCGATTCGACCTCACGCTCGAGTCGATCCGCAGGCACTACTCAGGCGAAATCAGCCCTCTCAGCGAGACGCTCGAGCGGTACGACGATTTCTTCGCGCTCTTCAAAACGTTCGACGCTTATGTGAGCTTCTTTCTTCTTCAGGACCTTGTCGACACCCACGGCAGGGTGAAGTTCTTCGGACCGTTCGATGACTTCGCGGGTCGCGTACTCCCCGACACGATGGACGAGTATCGCGTGTTCCGCGAAGGCCAACTGACCTTCATTACGGCTCGGAACTGCCGCATCATCGACTGGGCCACCTCGGCACGAGTGGGCGGTGACCGTTCCGCAATCAACGTCCGACAACGCAGCCAAAGTGGGTCGGGCCGAGGGCCGCCTATTCAGACCGATATCGCTGCACCGTAGCCCTCGAACCGAACTCCCGCCGCTGGAAGAGTTCCAGTTTCAGCTGCTCTCCAACCCCGTCGAGCAACCGCGGCCCCCGCCCCGCCACCACGGGATGCACGACGAACGTGTACTCGTCGATGAGCCCCGCCGCGGCGAGCACCGCCGGCAGCCGCACCCCGCCGAGCGAGATCCCCCGCCCCGGCCGCTCCTTCAGCCGCCGCACTTCGTCGACCACGTCGCCGCTGATCAGCTCAGCGTTCCAGTCAACAGTGTCGAGAGTCGCAGATGCCACCACCTTCGGCATCGGATCCATCACCTCAGAGAAGGCGACCTCGCTGGCATCCATCCACTCCGGCCACTCCCCCGACTCGGGCCTGCGCCACGCGCCCTGCATCAGCTCATAGGTGACGCGACCGTAAAGGAGCATGTCGGAGCGACGGAGCTCGTCAGTCCAGAACGCCATGGATTCTTCGTCGGGCGGGAGGCCCTCCTCGTGCGAGCAGCAGCCGTCGAGGGTGACGTTGATGGCGTAGCGGAGGGGTTGGGTCATGCCGCTAGCTTCCTCGCCGGGACTCCTCCGCGGAAGAGCCTGCTGCCGCGAATCGCTCCGCCTGCACCGCGAACGCCTGCGCCAGCTCGGGCGGCCCGACGACCTCCATCGCCACCTCGAACCGAGCGAAGGATGCAGCCAGCGCACCCCACGACCACGATCCGGCTTCGAGAGCACATCGATTCTCGTCGACCACAGTGACGACTCCGTCGCCCGCGAACGGCCTGACGTGATGCGCCGGCGTGTGCAAAATCACCGTCCCTCGGCACGACCACTCGTCCGCATCCGATCCCTTGAACCGCCCCGAGACGAAGGCCCCGACGTCACCACCGGGCACGACCCGCGGCACGAAGGGGGCGCCGTGCGGCACGCGCGGGCGGACGCGCTCGGCGGCGAAGAGTCGCCAGTCGTCGCGATCGAGATCCCACCCGAGCAGGTACCACCGGCCGTGCGAGGTGACTAGGTGGTGCGGCTCGACGCGTCTCGGCAGGAGGTCGCCCTCACCCCTCGGCACGTAATCGAACCGCAGCGTGACCCGGTCGCGCACGGCCTGCGCCAGCGTCAGCAGAACGTCGAGCGGCACCGCGGCGATCGGAGCCTCGCCCGGACGCCTCACCGTCGTGACCTCGACCGCGTCGAGCCGATGCCGAAGCCGCGACGGAAGCACCTGGCGCATCGTCGCGAGAGCCCGGACCGCGGCCTCGCCGATCCCGGCACCGAGGGCCGGCGCCGCCCGCAACGCGATCGCGACCGCGAGTGCCTGATTGTCGTCGAAGAGCAGCGGGGGCATGTCGTTGCCGGCTTCGAGCCGGTATCCGCCATCGGGGCCCATCGTCGACTCGATGCGGTAGCCCATCTCACGGAGCCGATCGATGTCGCGCCGCACCGTGCGAGCGCTGATTCCGAGCCGCGATGCCAGGACCGACCCCGGCCAATCGCGCCGGGCCTGCAGCAGCGACAGCAGAGTGAGCAGTCGCGACGTCGTGGCCATGGCATCCACGGTATCCGCCATCTAGGACAGGAACAGACCTATACGGGTGGGACCGTGATGACAGATGCCGATCCCGGCCGAACCATCGAGGAGCAGAAATGTCCGTGCAGACCACCACCCACCTGAACTTCCGCGGCGACGCCCGTGAGGCGCTCACGTTCTACCAGTCCGTCTTCGGCGGCCACCTCGTCATCAACACCTACTCCGACTTCGGGATGCCGGCCGAGATCCCCGGATCCGACAAGGTCGTCTTCGGCCTGGTCGCCTCCGAGAACAGGTTCCGCGTGATGGGTTACGACATCCCGGGGCTGACCGAGGGCGGCATCGCGGGCGGCGGCGCAACGCACCGCGAGAACGGCACGACGATCACCGAGCAGGCGATGTTCGTGTCGATCAGCGCGCCGACGCTCGAGGAGGTGCAGGGCTATTGGGATGCTCTGGCGGTGGATGCCACGGTCGTCGAGCCGCTGGCGGCTTCGGCGTGGAGCGCGGGGTTCGGGATGTTGACGGATCGGTTTGGAGTTACTTGGAGTGTGTCGGTCGCCGCGGAGTGACTCACTAGCAAACGGGATGCCAGGGCCTCGCGCGACCACTTCGCGCGGGGCCCTCGCTACGCCGCCGGCCGGTACCGCTGCACCGTGACGCCTGAACGGAACTCCCGCCGCTCCATCAGCTCGAGCGTCAGCTCAACCCCGTCGAGTAGCCGCGGCCCGCGACCGGCGATCACCGGATGCACGACGAACGTGTACTCGTTGATGAGCCCCACCGCAGCGAGCGCCGCCGGCAGCCGCACACCGCCGAGCGAGATGCCCCGGCCGGGCTGCTCCTTGAGCCGCCGCACCGCGTCCACCACATCGCCGCGGAGCAGTTCGGCGTTCCAGTCCACGGCGTCGAGAGCGGTGGATGCCACGAGCTCATCGGTCCAGAACGCCATCGACTCGGCGGCGGGCCCGCCCCACGGTGGACGCACCCGTCGAGGGAAACGTTGATGCCGTAGCGGGGGGGGTGAGTCACGGCGGTCCCCTTCGACCCGGGCGTGGGGTCAGGGTAGTGGCGCTCACGTCGGGTGGGTAGCCCCGACCTGCACGCGCACGTGAGGGAAGACTCGGATTTCGGCGAGCTTGCGCTCAGCTGTTGTCGTAGCTCGTGTGTATCAGCCGTTGCGCGCGGTCCAGATCACGCTGGGATGCGATCCGAAGCTCCAGCTCGCCCGTGCCGAAGTGGCCAATGTTCCGCACATCCCGGGAGTAGCCCTCCTCTATTTCAGTATCGTCCGGATTGACCTTGAGATAGACGAGGAGGTTCCGGGACTGCGGATGCACTTCGACGCAGGCGAAATTCTTCAACCGCCGATAGGCGAAGTACTGCTTCGTAGTCTTCTTCGAGACGTCATCGCCCAGCGCGACCAAGTACGCGTCGAGTTGCTCGTACAGCGCGGTGAGCTCGGGCGATGCCTGAGCGAGCAAGTCGAGGACAGTGCGATTGTGCCCCCGCGGCACCTCCGGAGCATCGTTTGCGGATTGAGGTTCTACACGTGATGCGTGCACAAGTTCGAGCGCAAAGAGCTCGCCGCCAAAGTTCCGATAGGTGACCAGGTCAATTGATCGGTTGATCTGCTCGACCGCATGTTCGTCGTAGCGCGTGTATCCGCTCGCGACGCAGACTAGCCGGGGAGCGCGCCAGTCGATTGCATCAGCGATCTGAGGCCCGAGCCGTTGCATGACCAACAACGTGAAGTCGGCTTTGTGGTCGAGCAACCAGTTCAGGTAGAAGAGCCCCTGGTTGATGACGTTCTCGTTGCTGGCCCTCTTGTACTCGAAGATCACGGGAGAGTTGTTCTCGTCGATGCCGAGCGAATCGATGCGGCCACCGTGCCGCTGCCCCGTGGAGAACTCGCTCGCCAGGAATCGAGTCGCGAACATCTCCTCCATGTTTCGCTCGATCAGCTGCTGAAGCGATCTTTCGAGAGCCACGGTCGTGCTGTGCAGTTCGGTCGCTACCCCTGCAGCAACCCGAAACAGCTTGAGGTCAGCCACTCGCCGCACCCTTGTCTCTCAGGTACTCATACAGCATCGCCGGTAGCTCCTTCCCAAGCTCCGCAAACAACCCGCCGTCGCCAAGCAGATCGTCGATAAAGGCGGGCGTCTCCTCGCGCACCTCCACGACAGCCTTCGTGAACGCCTTCGGCAAAGCCGGTGACTCTGCGAACTGTTGGGGCGTGTTCACCTCGGCCTGCCGCGCAAGGTCATAGTCGAGGGCGAGCTTGCCGACGATGTGGTTCATCGTGATGTCGATGACACCGACGCCGTACTTATCACCAAGGCGTTCGTTGAGCTTCTCGATGATCTCTTCTAGAGCGCTGCGGTGTTTCTCGTGGATCGCCCCAGAGCCGATCGCGGTGATCGGGTCCAGACCTGGCCCCTTCTCCAGGTTGAGCTTCACGGCTTCGCCTGCGGTGATCTTGTACCCGGCGAGCTGCACTTGGGAGATGTCGACCGGCTCCTCGTAGGTCGCGGTGGATAGCTGCGGAAGGATTCGGCGGAAGAAGTAGTGTCGACGCGGTAGGTCAGTGTCTTCAAGGTTGCGAGCCTGCGAGATGAAGTCGTAGAACTTCACGAACTGGCCAGCGTCTGCCTTGAACAGCCTCAGCTCGTCCTGCTCGTCCTTATCGGCGTCGGTGACCGCGTTGAACCATCGCTTCTGGAACCGGTCCACCGCCGGCGCGGTTGCCGCCGACACCTTGGAGTTCGCGTGCGTCCCGCCGGCGAGGGCTGCGTCGAACGCCTGCTCCACTTCGCTCATCGTGTAGATCCCCGACACATCGAGCTTCGTGACGAGGTCGTAGATGAGGTTCGGGTCGGTGAGCGCGGTCAGCTCCGCCTTGCGGTAGTAGTCCTTGAACGCGTCGAGCACGTCGAGGGGCTCGTTGACGAAGTCGAGAACGAAGGTCTTGTCCTTGCCCGGATACGTGCGGTTCAGCCGCGACAGAGTCTGTACGGCCTGAACGCCGCCGAGCTTCTTGTCCACGTACATGGCGACGAGGCGCGGCTGGTCGAAGCCGGTCTGGAACTTTTCCGCGACGATCATCACGTTGAACGTCGACGGCTTGAATGCCTCCGCGAGGTCCGAGGAATGTAGGCCCGGGTTCTGCGTCTTCTCCGTCAGCCCGTCACCCACGTCGTCGGGGTCGTCGACCGTGCCCGAGAACGCCACCAACGACCGGACACCCTGCACGCCGGCATCCGCGATGTATGCATCGAGGTACTTCTTCCACCGCACCGCCTCCTTACGCGACCCGGTGACGACCATCGCTTTCGCCTTACCGTCGAGCAACGGCTTCGCGTAGGCGGAGAAGTGCTCGACGACGATCTTCGCCTTCTGGCTGATATTCGTCGAGTGCAACCTCACGTACTGCACGAGCGCCTTCACGGCGGTCGACTCGTCGACCTCACCGTGCGCGTCATAGTCCGCACCCGGGTGCTGTAGCTTCCACGCCACCTTGTAGGGGGTGTAGTTCTGCAGCACGTCGAGGATGAATCCCTCCTCGATCGCCTGCTGCATCGAATACAGGTCGAACGGCTCCGGCTTGTCGTCCCCGTCAGGGATGCGGCCGAACAGCTCCAGCGTCTTCGCCTTCGGCGTTGCGGTGAATGCGAAGTAGGAGATGTTCGGGGCCTTCGCGGTTACCTCCATCGCCCACTGCAGGTACGCGTCCGAATCGATCGGCGCACCCTCCGCGACCGCCGCCTGTTCATCAGGGGACAGCACCTTCGTCAGCGCTCCCGCAGTCGACCCCGTCTGCGACGAGTGAGCCTCGTCCGCGATCACCGCGAAGCGGCGCCCTTGCAGCGCAGGCACCGTCTGAATCGACTCGATCAGCGCCTCGAACGACTGGATCGTGACGATCACGATGTTCTTCCCACCGGTCAGCGCCGCCGCGAGTTGCTTCGACTTCGACTCACCCGACTCGCGCGTGATCGACTGCACCACGCCGGCCTGCTTCTCGAACTGACTGATCGCATCCTGCAGCTGCTTGTCCAGCACCGTCCGGTCTGTGACGACCACGACAGTGTCGAACACCCGCACATTCTGCTCGTCGTGGAGCTGGGAGAGGCGGTGTGCGAGCCAGGAGATCGAGTTCGTCTTCCCCGACCCCGCCGAATGCTGCACCAGGTACCGGTTCCCCGGCCCCTCTGCCCGTGCCGTCTCGACCAGTAGGGTGACGGCTCGCCACTGGTGGTACCGCGGGAACAGCACCTTCTCCGTCTTCGTCTTCTTCCCTGTGTCGGGGTCGACATCGACTTCGACCTGCAGGTGCACGAACGACCCCAGCAGCTGCAACCATGTGTCGCGCTGCAGGATCTCCTCCCAGAAGTACGAGGATGCCGACCCGTTCGGGTTCGGCGGGTTCCCCGCGCCCTCATTGGCTCCCTTGTTGAACGGTAGGAACCTGGTCGCGGCACCGGCGAGCTTCGTCGTCATCCGCACCTCGGAGTTCGACACCACGAAGTGCACGAGTGACCGCTTCGCAAACGCGAACAGCGGCTCTCCCGCCGGGTTGCGGTCGAACTGATACTGCGCGACGGCTTTGCCGATCGGCTGCGTGAAATCCGTCTTCAGCTCGATCGTCGCCACCGGGATGCCGTTAACGAACAGCACCAGATCGAGGGCCTTGTTCGGGTTCTTCGCCGAGTAATGCACCTGACGCATGACCCGCACCCGCATCTTCGCGTACGCCTCGAGCGTCTCCGGGTTGTTCGTGGTTGCAGGTCGGAACTGCGCGAGTTTGAACTTCACGGCCCCACCATGCAGCGGCACCATCGAGAAGCCCTCATGCAGGATCCGGATCGTTCCCCCGTTCTTCAACGGATCAAGATCCAAAGACTTCGCCAGACGAGCCAGGATGCTGTCGCCCGCAGCCTTGCTCTGCGCGTCAGTGTCACCGGGACGAACGACCTTCGCGAACTCCGCCGGCTGCGAATCCTCTAACCAGGCGAGCACATCCTCGGGGAACAGTGCGAGCTGGCGGTCGTAGCCAGCGTCGGTCGGTGAGTACAACCACCCATTCGCAGCGAGATGCTCGGCGATCTCCTTCTCCAGCACCGACTCCAGATGTGCCCCAGCAACACCACTCACACCGCCACCCCCACATCGATCTTGCCTGTCACCGCCGCCGAAATCAGTGCGGCGCGACGCTCGCGCGCGAGCTCGACCCCGCGATGTGCGGTCGCGATCGCCTCGTCGACGCTCGCCCAGGTCTCCTCAAGCTGATCCGCGATTGCCTGTTGCTCAACGAGCGGCGGGACCGGCAGTCGCAATCCTCGAACTTGAGCCGCGTTCAGGTTGTCCTGCGTGTTGCTTCGGAAGTAGATACCCAACTTGGATCGCAGCGCCAATAAAGTCCAGTACAGGTAGCGTTCGTTGAGACGTGACGGGTCAGTTCGAATTCCAAGGATGGCCTGGTTCCAGACCGCGGGGCGCCGCAGCATCGCGACCTCCCCGACGCTCGCATACATCGCGAAGAGGACCAATGGCCCTGATCTAGGCGTAAGGCCACCGGCATCCAACCCTGCCGCCGTTACGCGGCGTCCACTGTGGGGGTAGCCGGCCTGGACTGCCCGCATGTCACCGATCGCGATCCACTCCGTACCGTCATCATCATCGTCCGTCCAGTACTCCTCTGCGTCGCTCTTCGGCGTTCCTCCGGCGAACGTCTTTGCCATCGTGTACAGGGGGGCTACATCCCAGGTCTGAGGAACCACGCGGAACCAGTCCGCCTTCACCGGCTTAGGCGGGACCTCCGTCCCGTCGAGCCCCGTCACGAGCCTGAAGGTGGCGGCGGCGCGGCGTTCGGTGAGGAGGGTGATGAGTTCCTCGTTCTTCGCGATGAACGCATCGATCTGCGCCGTCTCCCGATCCAGATAGTCCGCAATCGCAACGGCTTCTTCAAGGGGCGGCGTTGGTGCCCTGAAGTAGCGGATCGTCGCCTGTCCGAGACCGACCCTCGTCACTCCCGGAGTCTTTGCCTCGAAGTACGCCTTTGCGTAGTCGGACTCAAGCAAGTACTTGAGAAACCGACCGCGCCGCCTATCAATGGGCCTGAAGATGCTGAGGTGGTACCCATACACAGTGCCGGGCAGATCCTTCGGCACGTAGGACGGAATCCCGATGTCGTCTGCGGTCTCCGAATCCCTCGTGAATGGCACATCCCCAGCGCGCACTGAGAACTTCGCGATCTGCTCCGAGGTTGCAGTCGCCACCATGAAATCTGAGCTGTCCACGATCTGGTCGCTGTAGTAGACGTCGGTGTAGTTGCACAGCTTCACCGACTGCTCACCGTCGTATGACTTCTTATCAACCGTGCTCGTGAGCACCCGCGCGAGCGTGACAGCGGGTTGCACCTCCCAATGCGACGGAACCTCGCCGAGGAACTCGACACCGGAGTCGCGCATCGCGCGTGTCAACCTTCGACCTCGACGAGCATTGCTCGGAGTTGGTCCATGACGGCGTCGAGGTCGCGGTCGATCTCCTCGAGCGGTCGGGGCGGGATGTACTGGTAGAAGTGGCGGGTGAAGGGGATCTCCGCGCCTTCCTTGGTCTTGGCGTGGTCGAGCCACGCGTCGGGCGCATAGGGCAGGACTTCGCGGGCAACGTAGGCGTCGACATCCTCATCCCAGGGCACGTTCTCGGTGTCGCGCAGCGACGCATCCGGCTCCGGGTTGCCCTTCGTGTCGATGCAGACGTCCGCGGTGTCGTCCTGCTCGCCGAGCTCGATGGTCGCGGTCTTGAGCAGCGGTGCGGGGAGAGTGAGGCCTTCGGCCTTCGCGGCATCCTTCAGCACCTTCTGGAACTCGGTCCGGTTCTTCCACACCGTGTCGGTGCCGAGCCTGTCGAGGGCGGCGCGCAGGGCTGCGGCATCCGTATCATTCAGCTTCTGGATTGCCTTGGCTTCGAAGACGGTGTCGATGCGCTCGGGGGTGGCGTGCCAGTTGAGTTTGAGGGGGCGTTCGACGGTGACGGTGCGATAGAGGAAGTCCTCGTTGCGGAAGATCTTCGAGTGCGCGCCGTCCTCGAATCCGGCGTACAGGCCGACGATCGTCTCGATGTTGGTCGGCGAGAGTTCGTTGCGTTTGGAGCCGAGGCCCTTGCGGAGCTTGGTGAACATCTCGCGGCCGTCGATGAGCTGCACCAGGCCCTTACGGTTGTCGTCTTTGCGGTTGGTGAGGACCCAGACGTAGGTGGAGATGCCGGTGTTGTAGAACATGTCCTTCGGCAACCCGATGATCGCCTCGACAAGGTCGTTGTCGAGAAGCCACTTGCGGATGTTCGACTCGCCACCGCCGGCGCCGCCGGAGAACAGCGGCGACCCGTTGAGGACGATCGCCATGCGGGAGCCGCCGTCTTCGGGCTTGCGCATTTTCGACACGAGATGCAGCAGGAACAGCATCGCCCCATCGCTGACGGCGGGGGTGCCGGGTCCGAAGCGACCGTTGAAGCCGAGCTTCGAGTGCTCGTCGTCGACGAAGGTGCGCTGGTCTTTCCAGTCGACACCGAAGGGCGGGTTGGACAGGCCGTAGTCGAACTTCTTGTCCTCGAAGGCATCCTCGGTGAGGGTGTCGCCGAGGGCGATGTTGTCGACGTCCTGACCCTTGATGACCATGTCGGCCTTGCAGATCGCGTACGACGCGTCGTTGTAGTCCTGCCCATACAGGCTCAGCTGGATGCCCGGGTTCAGGGTGCGGAGGTACTCGTCGGCGACCGAGAGCATGCCCCCGGTGCCGGCGGTCGGGTCGTAGATAGAACGCACCACCCCCGACTTCGACAGGGCGTCGTCGTCGAGCGCGAACAGCAGCTCGACCATGAGCTTGATGACCTCGCGGGGGGTGTAGTGGTCGCCGGCGGTCTCGTTCGACTTCTCGTTCGCGAACCGGATCAGCTCCTCGAACACGAGGCCCATCTGGATGTTGCTGACCGTGCGGGGGTGGAAGTCTGCCTGCGCGAACTTCTCCGTCACCGCGAACAGCTTGTTCTTCTCGGCCAACTTGTTCAGCGTCTTGTCGAATTCGAACCGCTCGAAGATATCGCGCACGTTCGACGAGAACCCGGCCAGGTACGACGACAGGTTCGCGCGGAGATCCTGCGGGTCGGCGACGAGCTTGGCGAAGTCGAACGGGGACGTGTTGTAGAACTGGTGGCCCGCGGCATCCGTCAGCTTCATCTGCTGCAGCATCTCCGGCGCGGTCGCGACCGTCGGCGCGGCCTTCAACACCTCAGCCTTTGTGTCAGCCAGGACCGCGTCGAGACGGCGCAGCACCGTGAACGGAAGCACGACCGAGCCGTACTCGGAGGGCTTGAACGGACCGCGTAGAGACTCGGCGATGTTCCAGATGAAGTTGACGTGGTTGACCACAGGTAGGCACTCCGAAGGTCGAGCAGCGAGCATGCGGCGTCCGCGCCGCAGTTCCCTCAATACTCGCTCATCAAGTGCGTCTTTCTGTGGCCGCCACCGGAAGACGGAGCTATCGCCCTCTATGCAGGCACCCATCCGCGCACTCCCGTGCACCCGACCCTCAACGCGCGACGGCGTGCATACCGAGCGCCACGTCCACGACCGTGCGGGCCAGCTGGCCCGCCGAGCGACCGAAGTGCGGGTTGTCGAGCGAAATGCGGCCGTCGATAGACTCGAGGGTCGGGACCGCCGTCCACGCGGCGGGCAGGCGCGCCGAGCCGCCGATGTCAGCACGCAGCTGCTTCGGCTCCGCTACTCGGCCGCCCCCAGCCCCAGCAACCTGGCGAGCCCCTCTTCCGTAATGATCGGAATCCCCCACGCCCGCGCCTGCCGCGCCTTCCCCGACATCGAATCGGGGTCGGCGGCAACGAGCACCTTGGCCTTCTTCACCATGCTGTCCTTGGGAATCAGACCGCGCTGGGTGAGTATCTGGAACCACGCCGCGCGATCTCGACGCGTGTCACCGGTGATGACGACAGTGTCGCCCGGCGACAGGCGGAAACCGGTGGTGAGGGTCGGGGCCGCGGCATCCGGTTTCGAAGCGGCGCCGGCGATCGTTTGCGCGTCGATCTCGAGCAGGCCGCCGATCTTCTGGATATCGGCCCATTCGTCAGCGGTGAGCTGGTCGTCCGCCCAGGCCGCCGAGACCAATCCGTCGAAGTAGGCGCGATGGATGCGCTGAACTGCGGTGCTTGAAAGGTTCAGCTCCGCGGCGAACCGGATGAGGTCATCGGTCTCCGTCGCGGACATATACCGATCGAGGAGGACACGATCGAGCAGAGCGAGGTAATCCAGATTCAAGGAGCCGTCGTCGACGGCGGCGTCAGTCGCGACGTCCACGTGCAACCGCTCGAGAACCGACCGCGGCGCCGTGTCCGAGTCCGTGCGCGCCAACAAGGCCGTCGTATCGAACGGTTCATCCGGCCAGTCACCCGGGGTCGCGAGCCACCCATCCCACCAGGCGGGATCGTGACCCGCGCCGATGTAGGCGCGAAGGAGGGCTGCCGCAGCGAGGGCATCGGCAGAGGCGCGATGAGCGTTCTCCATCGCATATCCGATCGCAGCGCTGCAGTCGGCGAGACTCCGATTGCCCGGCAGGAATGTTCCCGCGAGCTGCATCGTGCACATCCAGTAAGCGAAATCGGGACACGCCAGGCCGGCCTGCTCCATCGAGTGAGCCAAGAACCGTGCGTCGAAACTGGCGTTGTGCGCAACAGGCACACGCCCGCGTAAGAGCGAAGCAATGGACGGAGCGAGCGCGCCGAACTCCGGAGCCCGCGCGACCGCAGCGGCGCTGATGCCGTGGATACGCTGCGCACCCATGTCCCGCATCGGATTGACGAGTGTTTCCCAGACTCCCTCGACGACACCGGTCGGCGACACGTGCACGATCGCCACCTCGACAATGCGATCGTGTTTCTGCGGAAACAGGCCCGTCGTTTCGAGATCGACGACGGCGAATCCTCGCCCCATAATGCGCTCCTCACGGTGATCGACGTCACTCTAGCCGTCGGCTGAACGCGATCGTCGCCGCTCACTAACGGGCGACGTAGGCTCCCGACGGCGCAAGCTCGACCCGTCGGGTGGCCACCGCCACCGTCAGAGCCTCGGCAAGTCGCTCGGAGATCTGCGTCGTCATCCGCTTTCCACCGAACAGCCGCAGCGCTTCTCGTTTGATCTCGTCCTCGCGCACTCCACCGCCGAGCTCAGCGACAACGGCCATCGCGTTCGCGATCTCTTCCAGAGCGACGGACTCGAGCGGTCGGCTCTCCCCCGGGCTACTCGTGCGAACGTCTCGCCAGGTCGACACATCCACGTCCGCCGGCCAGACGAACTGCTCATCGCCTCGGCGAGTAGAAGCATCCGGGATCAGCCGGAGGATCGCTGCGGCCCGTGCGCCCGACACACGGGAGAGTCCGAATGCTTCCGCCACCACTCGCGCCAAGCGTGCCCGCGAGATCGGCCCCTCGGCGGCGATGGCATCCACGATGGCGGAGCGAACCCGCCCGGAAGCAGATGGGCTCGGAAGAGCGTCGAGCACAGAGACTCCCCCAGACAGGGGGATCGTCCAGGGCACGAAGGGGCGGACGTGCGGATGCGTCACACTGACGGCATCCTCGTCGTCCTGTCCTGCCGGCATTGCCCCGCGCGGAGACTCAAGCGGCTCCTCCGCCGGAAGCGCGTCGAGATACTCGACCCGCTCCACCGGCGCGTCTGGCACAGACGGACCACCCGCCTTGGCGGCCTCAACCGCCGCGACGAGGCGGTCGGCCGTGGCATCCGGATCATCCAGCCATTCCGGCAGCCACACCCTTTCGACCCCCGGCCACCGCATCAACCTGCCGAGGACATCGACAGGCAGGCCATCGCGGTCGGCCACCGTGCGGCGCGCGCGCCAGCCCTCACCGTCGAGCAGGACGGCGATGAGCGGCTGAGCGGGGTCGGACGCGGATGCCAGCGTGAGATCGATACGGAAATCCGAGAGCCCGACGTCCGTCTTCACGACGAGTCCCCGCTCGGTCAGGACCGCAGCGATCTCATCACGGTGTCGATCGATCACGGGCACGCGTGACGTGGAGTCATCGGTCGGCGCGACTCCGCGCGCGGCGAGTTCCAGATAGGACTTCAGGTCTTTGAGTCCCCGGGCCGAGGTCTGCTCGGCACGAAGCTCAGCGGGATCGAAGCTCGCGTACAGCACGACCTGTCGTCGCGCACGAGTGACCGCGACGTTCAGCCGCCGCTCTCCCCCTGCACGCGAGAGCGGCCCGAAGTTCAGCGGGAGCATTCCGCGGTCGTTCTTGCTGAAGGCGACGGAGAACAGGATGGTGTCGCGCTCGTCGCCCTGCACGCTTTCGAGGTTCTTCACGAACAATCCATCGCGCTCGTCGAGCGCGCGACCGATGCGTTCATCCGCAGCGTCGCGCAGCATGTTGTCGATGAGGTCACGCTGCTGAACGTTGAACGTGATGATGCCGATCGACGGCGCCGCGTCGGCGGCGGCAGCGAACCGACGGCCCACCTCGTCGACGATCGCCTGCGCTTCGATGAGGTTCGTTCGAAGGACTCCACGCCCACCCGAACGCTCGAACCGACCGTCGACGCGCACGAGCGACAAACCGTAATCGGGCTTCGTCGCGGCGAGCGCGCCGGGCGCAGACGCCGTGGACTCGCGCAGCGGTGCCGGAAACGACGACAGGCGGCTCTCGTAATACTGGTGGTTGCTGAAGGCGATGAGCGCTTCATCTTGGCTGCGGTAATGCCACGAGAGCCACTTGCTCGGAACCCGGGCTTGGGTGCACTCCGTGAGGATGGACTCCTCATCGGCGACCACGCCCGCATCCGCCTCAGCCTCGTCGACGTCGGCCGTCACCTCGGCGAAGGTCGACGGAGGCATCTGCTTGGAGTCTCCGACGACCACGACAGAGCGCGCTCGTCCCATCGCCCCCACGGCATCCGCGACGCGAATCTGCGAAGCCTCGTCGAACACCACGATGTCGAACATCCCGGCTCGAGCGGGAAAGAATCGCGCGACGGATTCCGGGCTCATGAGCATGCACGGCGTGATCTGGGTGATCAGCTCGCCGTACTTGTCCATGAGCGTCCTCACGCTGTCCCCACCACGCTGCCGCGAGAGCTGACGTTTGAGCGCGCCCATGTCGCCGCCGTCGAACTTCGGGTCGAACCGCCGCTGGGAGAGGATGTCAGCCGGCAGAGCCCGCGGAAGCTCGCCGCGGATGGCTGCCGAGCTCGCGGCGAACCGTTCGATCGTCCGGTTGTGCGCCGCGGGATCGAAGTCGCTGAGGGCGGTGGCGTCTTCACGTTCACCGAGGGATGCCGCCGCGACACCCTTGTCGAAGGCGAGCGCCGCGTCGTCGGCACGGATGCGCCCGGCCAGAATCGCCTCCCGCGCCGTGTTCAGCCCCTGGCGCCGAAGGGGTTCCACGTGCCGGAGCAGGTCGATCCAGCGGCCGAGCGTGACAGGTTCGGTCGTCGCCAGGTTGCGTGCCGCACGTGTGCGTTCCCAGGTCGATGCGACTCCGTCATCACCGGCCCAGGCGGCGAGCTGGTCAGGCGACGCACCATCTCCCGCAGCAGCGACTGTCGCGCGCCACGCCGCGGCGAGCGCCGCGTACCGCTCAGCCGCCGCCGCATCCGGGGCCGTCGACTCGTACACCCGGCGCAGGTCTGAGCGGAGATCTCCGGCAGTCGAGGTATCGGATGCGAGCGTTCTCGAAAGCCAACCCACCCACCTGAGGGCGGCCCCGACCTGGTCCGCCGCGCCCGGCATGTAGGGATTGACGTCGGGGGCCGTGACGACGACGGGCAGGCGTTGCAGCTCTCCACGTATCTCGTCGACCTGCGCGGCCGTCTCGGCCATGGCGCCGGTCAGTGCCGACAGGCTGCGCAGGTCGATCGCGGTCTGCTCGACGCGCAGGTCGGTCGCGAACTGGGCGAGTACCGCACGCCGACGCTTCTTGCGACCGAAGAACGAGGACGCGTCGGCGGCCAGTGCGGCGGCGTGGATGTCGCGAACGCTCCGTGAGAGTACCCGCGCATCGACCTGCGAGAGCCACGAGGGGGGCTGCGCGGCCGCGTTTGACAGACGCCGAGCGACGTCGTCAATCGCTGCGGGCTGCACCCGGTCGAGGGCGTCGAGAGCATGGCGCGGTGCGCGAGCGACGTCCGCCCACGCTTCCAGCTGCTGCGGGGCCCACACGCGAGACAGCAGCTCGCTCGGACCGACGGCCGCGAGCGCGTCGTCGAAGGTGCGGGCCGCACCATGCAGAGAGGTCGCGTCGATACCGGGATCGTCGACGAACCCCCACGGATGCGTCGCTGCCGGGCGGGCGAGGTCACTGACCGCCGGCAGCTCTCGCAGAAGTGTGCGCAGCTGGTCGATGTGATCGCCCGACGCCACCAGAGAATGCGGCACATCCAAGGGCGGGATGTCCGCGGCGGATGCCAACATCTGCGATCTAGCCGAGTACAGGGACAGACCCGCCGCGTTCGGTTCGTGCACCCGCTGCGCGTAGCGCGACAGCGCGCCGCGGCTGGACTCCGCCGCCTCCCGCTGCGCGGACAACGCCGCCCGGTCGGGCCGGGCAGTGGCGTCGAGCGCTGCCCTGAGCTGCTCGCGCACGGCATTCGGCCGCGCACCCTTGTCGTGCAGGTCGAGCGAGAAGGCGCCGAGTCCGACGGCATCCAATCGATCTTTCACGACCTCCAGCGCCGCGCGCTTCTCCGCGACGAAGAGCACGCGCTTGCCGGATGCCAACGACCGAGCCAGCAGGTTCGTGATGGTCTGCGATTTACCGGTACCCGGAGGACCTTCGAGCACGAACGTGCGGCCCTCGACGGCTTCGACCACGGCCTCGAGCTGCGAAGAGTCCGCGGAGACGGGAACCTGCGCCGAGAGCGCATCGAGATCGACGTCGACCGGCGCCGGTACCGCATCGATGTAGGCCTCATTCGGCGACTGGATGAGGTGGGTGACGAGCGAGTTCGTCGCAAGCTCTTCCCAGTTGTCGTCGAGATCCTTCCACAGGCGGAACTTCGCGAACTGCAGGATGCCGAGGTGCACGGTGTCCTCGACGACGAAGGGCCGCTTGGCGTCGACCATCGCCTGGCGCACCGCATCGAACGCTGCGCTCAGGTCGATCCCCGCGGCATCCGTCGCCGGATTCGCGAGCCCGGGCACCTCGATGCCGAAGCTCACCTTCAGCTTCTCGAGGAGGCAGTAGTTCGGCGTGGACGCACCCGCTTCGTCGAGGACAAGGCGGAAGGACTGGCCACGCGACACGCTTTCCAACGTCACCGGGACGAGGACGAGAGGCGACTGCAGCTGCCGGTCGTTGAACTCCCAGCGCAGGGTGCCGAACGCGAGGTACAGGTTGTTCGCGCCGGTCTCTTCGGTGACGGTCTTCGCCTTCGCGGCCAGGGCACGCAGCCTCGTCGTATACGCCGCTTGCGTGACGTCGGTGAGGTGCGCCTGCCTCTTGTCGGCCAGGAGCGCCTCTCGTTCGGCCTCGTCGCGATCGCGACCGAAGCGGATGCCACGCTCTCGCGCGATCTCGGGAACATCGTCGGACGCGAGAAGAGTGACGCTCGCGCCTCCGTTGATCATGTCCTCGAGCCGGCCGAGTGCCGCGCCCGGCACCGCGAGTTGGTACCCGGCACGGCTCGTGAAATTGATGAGGCGGTTGCGCAGACTCAGATCGAGCAGGGCGTTCTTCCATTGCGCCACCCGCGGCGGAGCCAGTGCACGACCCTGCGCATCGCGCTGGTCAGCGACGAAGGGCGCCAGGACGCGGTCGAGCGGTCGATACTCGACGACGGTCACCTCACCATCGGGGCCCACGGTACGACTGGGCAGCGGGAAGATGCCGTTCTCCCGGGCTGCGCGCACGTCAGTGATGCCGAGGATCTCGTCCCGACGCGCTTCGAGGTACGCCTGGGGCGTGGGGCGGGCGACGTCGAACGGGGCGGATGCCGCGCCGCCGGTCACCTGCGTCGTCTCGAGCAACGAGATCCGGCCCAGCTTCGTGAGGTTGACCGCTTCTTCGATGTCGGTGGTCGCGGGCAGGCCGAGGCTGCCGTTCTCCCGCCAGTATCCGAGGAAGATGTGTCCGTCCACCATCCACAGCGTCGAGTTGATCCCGATCTGCTCGAGCAGCGCGGCGAGCGTCAGCGTCGTGTCGAGGCACGTTCCGAGTCGTCCTTCGAGCACCTCCTGCGGCGTGCGGATCTTCTGACCGCGCAGGCCCCAGCTCGCCGGAGGCTCCGCGTAGCGGATGTCGCGTTCGCGCACGGCATCCCAGATGGCCGCCACCATGGCATCCACCCTCGCCGGATTGTCACTCTGGTAACCGTCGAGCTCCGTGCGGCCGCTCGACTGCCCCAGCACGTCCGAGGCACGCTGCAGGACGGGCGTCAACGCGGTCGCCTGCGGCTGAGCGAAGGATGCGAGGAGCTCGAGGCCGAGGTGCAGCTCCCGGGCGATCCACTGATTCGCGGCGAGAACAATGACCGGATGCCGATGCTCGGCGATCAACGCGCCGTCCGGTCCGCGCAGAGTGAGAGTGATGGAGCCGGGCTGCTCCGTATCGACCCGGAGCATCGGAGAGGGATCGAGGGACAACAGGTCGAGCCCCGCGAGCGTCTTGAGACCGGGCGCGAGGTCGAGAATCACGACTTTGGGCGCTCCCAGGGATCCGCTGGCCGTGGCGGCCTCGATCTCGAGAGACGCTCCGCGAAGCTCGGGCCCGGCGTACGAGACCCGAACCTCCTGCACGGGCACGATGCGCGCGTGCGCCATGGCATAGCTGAGCTCACTGACCGCGTCGAGCGAAAGATGCGCGCTCGGCGTCGGCGCAGGAGGGGGCACCGACGCGTCGGTCTCGGGCTGCTCGCGCAGCTGACGGCGGGTGAGCGGCGGTGTCGCCGCCGCGTCCGACTCGGTGGATCGTGCGGTGATGGCGGCCTGCTCGGCCGACGACGGGAGCGGAACAGCCGGTGGTGCGGGGAGCCGTGCGGCAGGTGGCGCGGGAAGCGGCGCGCTCGGCGGGGAGGGAAGCGAGCGGCCGGCGGACCCACCGCCCAGTGCCGACAGGACCGTGGGCTTGCGCGCCGCGATCCGCTGCGCTTCGTCAGCCGCGCCCACTTCGCGGAGGAGGAGCTCCGCCGAATCAAGAGCCCGATAGGTTTCGGCGGGGCTGAACTCGACCTGGTGCGCATGCTTGTTGCGCACCTCGCGCATCTCACTCGCCCAGTTGGTCGCTTGCCGCGAAATGTGTCCGTCGAAGGGATAGCCGAGGTTGCCCAACTTCTCGGTCATCACTCGCAGCATCAGTCCGACATCGTTCGCGTGATGGTGTGAGGTGGGTCTGCCCGCCAGCTCGTCGTTGTGAGCGACGATCTGCACCCACGACGGCCCCTGAGGGAGACGCTCCGCGAACACCCGCTCGATGAACGGACGGAGGCCTTCTGCCAGGTCGTCGATGGAGTCGCCGATGATCTGGCGCGTATCGATGGTCATGACATCCCCCTGACGCCCGTTGTGGCTCGGCCGTGGTATCGGAGCCTAGAGGATGGCGAGCGGCGATTTCGGAACGCACGCTCCGCGGCCTTGCTCGTATCGGGTGACAGCCCCTCAACGGAATAGCTCGGCGTGATCGACGACCCACGCGCGGAAGGTGCGGGACGAGCGGCCCGTGATGCGGGTGTACTCGTCGGAGAGGGGCGGAGTCGCGCCGACCGCCTCGCGCCAGTCCTTGATGATCTGCCGCACCCATACCTCGGGGACGAACCGCGACAGCATCGCCGACGACTCCGCCTCGGTCTGTTCGATCACCGCCACCGGGCGCCCGATGACGTCGCCGATCAGCGCGACCTGCTCCCGGAGGGTCAGACGCTCCGGTCCGGTCAGCACCGGCGCGGCACCCACCAGGGCATCGGTGGTGAGCGCGACCACGGCGACATCGGCGATGTCCTGCTCATGAATGGGCACCTGCACCGCGTCGGGGTACGGCAGCGGAACGGCGCTCTCACCCTTCACTCCCCAGCTCCAGCGGGCCGCGTTGCTCGCGAATCCACCCGGACGCAGGAACGTGTACGCGAGGCCCGACCGAACGACGGCCTCTTCCACACGGAGGAACCGCGAACCGTTGAAGTCCTCGGCCGCGCCCGGAAAAGTCACGGACGACGACGACAGGACGACCACGTGTCGGACACCCGCCGACGCGAAGGCCGCCAGCAACGCCTCCGGATCAGCGAGGTCGGCGTAGAGGAACACGCGCTCCACACCCGTCAGGGCGTCGGTGAACGACGCCGGGTCATCGAGATCCGCCGCGAACACCTCCACCTCCGCGGGCAGAGCCAACTTCTCAGGCGTGCGGCTGGTCGCGCGCACCCGCTCCCCCCGATCGAGCAGACCCGCGACAACCGCGCCACCCACGGCACCACTTGCACCGACAACCAGAACCGACATCTTCACTCCTTCACGAACAACGTTCGCGAACATTGTTCGTCACGAATGTTGATCGTGTCAAGTGATAGCGTGTCCGCATGCCGTCGCCCGCAGAACCTGTCTCGCGCCGCGCCCGCCCCGCGAAAGCGCCGCTGTCCCGGCAGTCGATCCTCGAGGCGGCGATGGCTCTGATCCGCGAGAACGGCGTCGACGCGGTCAGCCTCAGGCACGTCGCCGCGCGGGTCGAAACCGGCCCCGCCTCGCTCTACGCGTACTTCGGCAACCGCGACATCCTGCTCGAACACGTCCTGGATGCCGCGTACGCGGAGGTGTCCCTCGTGGATGCCACCGGCGACGGCCGCGATTGGCGAGAGGCCCTCGCCGGCACCATCGTCCACACGATCGAGACGCTGGAGACCTATCCCGGCCTCGGCGCGATCGCGCTCGGCTCGATCCCCGTTCTCCCCGGCGCCCTCCGCCTCGCCGAACACGAGTTGACGCTCATGGAAGTGGGCTGCGTTCCCGCCGACCGCGCCGCGCTCGCGGTCGACCTCATCGCCCAGTTCGCCGCATCGACCGCCGTCGAGCGGACCGTTCGACTCAACCGCGGGGACGTCGGCGACGATCGCGGACGCGTCCTCGCCGCTTACGAACAGGCCGATCCCGAAAGGTTCCCCCACGTCGGTCGCTCAGCGTCGTTGCTCACCGGCCCCGACGACTCGGCACGGCGTGACTTCGCGATCGACGTGCTTCTGGCGGGAATCGAGAGCGCAGGCGTCCGGCGCACCTGAAACTCATGGTGCGACGCGGCGGGTCTGGTCCGTGTCGGTGACTGGGAGTACCGTCCTCACCATGACCCCCGCCGAACTCTTCCTTCACGCCGATGCCGCGCTGCGCAAGGTCATCGACCAGCTCGATCCCGCCGACTTCTCCGCTCCCGTGCCGAAGGAGTGGAGCCAGCTCGAGTCACCCACGCTGCTCGGCATCCTCGGGCGCCATGCCTACGACGAAGCCTGGATTCCCGATGTCATCGCCGGCCGCGCCGCCACCGACGGCGACCCGTACGCCGACGTCGATCTGCTCGGCGACGACCCCATCGCGTCCTACGACGCGCTCAACGACACGGCGACGGCAGCCGTGCGGTCAGGCGACATGGTCGGGACGTTCCGGTTCACCTACGGCGACTACCCGGCCGGCGAAGGCTTCGCGCACCTCGCGACCTACCGCGCGTTCCAGGCGTACTCGATCGCGAAGCACTTCGGCATCCCGTTCCACCTCTCCCCCGAGCTGGTCGCCGGCTTCAACGAGCACGTCACCCCGCACGCCGACGAGTGGCGGCAGTGGGGCGTCTTCCCGCCGGCCATCGAGCCTCCCGCGGATGCCGATGATGAGACGCGGCTGCTCTGCACTCTGGGGTTCTGGCAGCCCTGACGTTCGCGGTCAGGCGATCCGCACCGGCTTCCCCGTACGAACGCTCGCGTCGAACGCGGCATCCATGACCGCAAGAAGCTGCCGCCCGTCGGCCGTCACGAAGTAATCGCCGAGCGAGGTGATCGTGTCGGCGATGTCGCTGCCCCACGGCGGGGCGACGTCCGGCTTGTCGATGTCCCAGACCACCTCGGCGGGCGGGTGTTGCCGCAGCTCGCGCTCGACGTTCGTCAGCTCCGCGCGCGCGAGGCCAGCGGCATCCGGAGACAACTCACCGTTCCGGTACAGAGCCGCGAGCGTCGAGAACCGCGAGCCGCGCTCGCCGCCCTCGAGTCGCACAGCGACGGTGTCGAAGAACGACCCGAGAAAGTCAGCGCGGCCGACCGGATACGCGATCGGCCCCACCCGCAGATTCACGCTCACGGAAACAGCTGGGGAAAGCTCAGTCCTCGTGTGACGGCGCGGTGTTCTCGATCAGGTTCAACTGCGTGCCGTCGATGTCGATCAGGTTCCCGATCCGCAGGCCCGACGGCTGCGTCACCACGGGATGAACGCGCGGGAATCCGACCGTCTTCTCGACGACACCCGCCGCCGTGATGCGCCCATACAACTCGCCGACGTCGTCGACACGGACGCTGCACATGAACGAGCTGGTCGCGGGGTCGAGGTCGGCGAAGGGGAAGAACTCCAGCGCGAGGTCGCCGCGCCGGAGGATCAGCCAGCCCTCGTCGCGGTAGTCCTGCGAGAAACCGAACCCGCCGTAGAACGCGATCGTTGCGTCGAAGTCGCGCGACGGCAGGTTCGGGACGGCGCGATCGGTCATGCGGGAGACCCTATAAGAATGTCGCCGCAGAACCAGGGGCGCGCGCGATCTGGCCGCGCTCCACGGGTCACTGCGCGAACCGGAACTCCACCCGGGCGGACGGGTCGACCCCCAGAACGATCCCCTCGTAGAACGTTTCTGTCTGCGCGCGCAGATCCTCGAGATGGGCTGCGATGTACTCCTGCTGCTTCTCCTCACTCAAGATCTCATTGACCATTTCGGTCTCCTTGATCTCTGGCGTCAGCCAGCTGATCGCACCATTGCTCTCAATGGGGTCCTCGAAGCGCGGCGCGTCATAGCCAACGAAGATGAAGGGCGGCACGGTGACGATGTAGCCGTCGTCAGCGTTCCCGTCCACGGTCACGTCGGATCCGTCCACCCCGACCTTCGCCGTGAACTCGTACTGCAGCAGCGCCGTGCGGTCGCTCGCAGGGACAGTGACACCGAGCAGCTTTCCCTGTGTGTCCTTGCGCTCAATGCCCTGGACCGCGAGCGCGAGAAGCGCAACCTCTTCTGTCCGCGAGACCGCCTCGATGACCTGAGAATCAGAGGTCGTCTCCTCCGCCGCGAAAAGCTCCGGCAGCCTGAGGACATTCATCGCTGATAAGGCGATGATCAGGACGCCTGCGCACGCGACGCAGAGTACGGGCCAGAACAGCACCTGAGTGGCCTTCATGGTCAAACCCCTCTCAGGGAACCGGTCACTCCCCCGACTGCATGATGCCCGACCCCACACCACTGAGGGCGAACCGACACGTGAACGCGCGGTCGGTCATTCCCTGCGATCGAATCACATCCCCGGCGCCATATCCGCAAACCGCGAATAATGCCCCTGGAACGCGACGGTGATGGTGTCCGTAGGCCCGTTACGGTGCTTCGCCACGATCAGATCCGCCTCACCGGCACGCGGCGAGTCCTTCTCATAAGCCGCCTCACGGTGCAGGAGCACGACCATGTCGGCATCCTGCTCGATCGAGCCCGACTCACGCAGGTCGGAGAGAGCCGGCTTCTTGTCGGCGCGCTGCTCGGCACCACGGTTCAGCTGCGAGAGGGCGATGACGGGAACCTGAAGCTCTTTCGCCATCAGCTTCAGCGCGCGCGAGAACTCACTGACCTCTTGCTGGCGCGACTCGACGCGCTTGCCGCTCGTGAGCAGCTGCAGGTAGTCGATGACGACCATCTTCAGCCCCTCGCGCTGCTTCAGGCGACGGCACTTCGCGCGGATCTCGACCAGCGTCATGTTGGGGCTGTCGTCGATGTAGAGGGGGGCGTCGTTGATGCGGCCGCGGGTGGCGGCGACGGTGGTCCAGTCGCGGGAGTCGAGGGTTCCCTTGCGCATGCTCTGCAGGGGAATGGCTCCCTCGGCGCTCAGGAGACGCATCGCGATCTCGGAGCGCCCCATTTCGAGCGAGAAGAAGATGCAGGGGGCGTTCGACTTGATCGCTGCGGCGCGGGCGAAGTCGAGCGCGAGCGTCGACTTACCCATGGCGGGGCGGGCGGCGAGAACGATCATCTGGCCCGGGTGCAGACCGTTGGTCAGCTGGTCGAGACCGGCGAAGCCGGTGGGGATGCCGGTCATCGAGCCGTCGCGGCCGCGCGCCGCCTCGATCTCGTCGACGGCGGCATCAACCGCGACCGTCAGGGGGATGTAGTCCTCGGCGTTGTCGTCGCCCGAGACGTTGTAGATCTCGGCCTGGGCGCTGTTGACGAGCTCGGTCGGGTCGCCCTCGCCCGAGTAGCCCATCTGCACGATGCGCGTGCCGGCCTCGACGAGGCGGCGCAGCAGCGCGCGCTCGGCGACGATCGACGCGTAATAGCCGGCGTTGGCGGCCGTGGGAACGATCGAGGTGAGGGTGTGCAGGTAGTCCGGGCCGCCGGCGCGCTGCAGCTCACCGGTCTTGATGAGCTCGTCGGTGACGGTGACGACGTCGGTGGGCTCGCCGTGCGAGTACAGGGTGAGGATCGCGTCGAAGATCAGCTCGTGCTTCGGCACGTAGAAATCGGGACCGCGGAGGGTCTCGATGACATCCGCCACGGCATCCTTCGACAGGAGCATGCCGCCCAGGGCGGACTGCTCGGCCAGCATGTCGTGCGGCGGGGTGCGCTCGGGGCGCGGTGCTTTTCCGAGACGCTCTTCGGCGATGTCAGCGATCGACACAGGCTCTCCTTCTGTTCTCGGACGCACTCACCCATCGCGACACGAGAAGGGCGCGGTGACGGCCTCGAGAGCATCGAACCAGGGGGTTCCGACATCGACGCGCGCGGGGGAGGAAGGGTGTGCCCGAGGGGCTGCACCCACGTTAAGGACGGGGCTCTCCCCATGCAAATGAGCCTGTGGATAACTCTGTGGAGAGATTGCGAGAAACGCCGCACAGGCTGTGCACAACCTCTGTGGACAACTTGGGGTCAAATGTGGAAACTCCGCATCGGGTACATCTCTGACCTGGGCTTTTTCTCTCCACAGGAGGTGGGGGAAAATCCGGGTTGAAGTGGGAGTTGAAGGTTGCTCGACTTGACAAAAAGGTGTGCACAACCAGGGGGATAACTTCCGGCACGCGGTACTGGTGGGCTGCTCCCGTGTCAAGTTCACGTTCGCGTGGGCGTGTCGCTCGGACAGCGACTCTTCACCGTCCGTTCACGCGTCACACGTGTCACACACGCCACCGCGAAAAAGCCCTCGTCGACTGCCGAAAGCCGTCCGACACGGCACCGTCAGGCCGACTCCGCGCGCGGCGCGTGGCGGTCGACGAGATCTCGCGCGAGCTCGCGGACGCGCTGCCGCGCGGCATCCGGAGCGAGGACTTCGAGGTGGTCCCCGAACTGCAGAAGCTGACGAACGGCCTCGATCTCGGGATACCCGAGCGTCACGGTGCACCAGCCCTCCTCGGCGGGCGTGACCGTCTGGATGCGGGAGCCGAGGATGCGCCGAGCGAGATCGACACGGCTCGCGCGCAACCGGGCGGTCACGACGACCTCCCCCGTCGACTCCGTCCGTGCGCTGAGGGCAGCCCAGACCGTCCGCAGGGTCTCGCCGCTCCGCAGCCGGCACGCCGCGTCCAGCACCTCGTAGCTCGACAGGCGCTCGAGGGAGAACAGTCGCGGTTCGGCCTCGACGTCGGCGACGAGGTACCACCGGCCCGCCTTGGCGACGAGCCCGTACGGGTCGACCACGCGCGCCGAGGATTCGGCATCCGCGCTCCGGCGATACTCGATCCGGAGTCGACGACGACCGCGAAGCGCCCAGGCGAGCTCCGCGACGTCGACCTCGGCGACGGCCCCCGACAGCCAGGGCTTGCTGTCGACCAGGATGATGTCGCTCAGGCGTGTCGCGGTCCGCGCACCGGGAATCGCCGCTTCGCGCGCCGCGATCTTGCGCGACGCCGTCTGGTGGGCGGCGGTCAGACCGAGGCGACCGAGCAGGGCGTCGTCGAGCCCGGCGACCGAGAGCGCCTCGAGTTCACCGGGATCGAGGTGAGAAGCGTTCACGCGGGCGCCCGAGAGCAGGACGATGCCACCCGTGCGCCCTCGTTCGGCGTAGACGGGAACCCCTGCGGCCGACAGCGCCTCCACGTCGCGCAGGATCGTACGACGAGACACCTCGAGCCGCTCGGCGAGCTCGGTCGTCGTCACGCGCTGCCGGGTCTGCAGGAGGAGCAGCAGATGCAGCAGCCGGGACGCCTTCACTCGACCAGTCTCCCGGAATACGTGACAGGTTCTGTCGTGTATCGGTGATCGGCTGGGGTGGTACCGATGTCCACCGCACGAGGGAGTTCTCCGTGTCCGCACCCAACCTGTTCCTCATCTACGTCAGCGACGCCGAGGCCTCGACGGCCTTCTACAGCGACCTCTTCGAGATCGAGCCGTCGTTCACGAGCCCCCGCTACGTCGCGTTCGAGGTCGCCCCCGGCGTCTTGTTCGCGATCTGGACGGGACGCCCCGAGAACGCCGTCCCGAGCACCCCGCGCACCAGCGAGCTCGGTCTGATGGTGCCCGGCGGCGGGTCCGCGGTCGACGACATCTTCACGCGCTGGACGGCGAAGGACGTCCATGTCGTCGAAGAGCCCCACGACGACGTCTTCGGGCGCACGTTCGTCGTGGCCGACCCCGACGGCAATCTCATCCGCGTGTCACCCGTCGACTGAGCGGCGCAGAGGCGCGGCGGGAGTCGCCGGTCTCGGCCGCTTCCGCCGCGGTGGTACCCGCCGTGACCCCGCCGCGGGGGTGCCCGCCGTGACCCCGGCGGCGTGCGGCGACCGCCGCGAACCGCGCCGCGCCTCAGTCCGCGAGACGCCAATCCTCGAAGCTGAACCCCGGCGACACCAGACAGCTCACGACGACCTCCTCGTCGCCCGCGAGTCGCGCCGCCTGCCAGACCCCGGCCGGCACCGTGTACTGCAGCCGCTCCCCCGCCGCGAGATCCGGACCGAGCACGACCGTGTGATCGAGCGACGGCGACTCACCGCTGCCGCCGAGGGAGAGGGCGAGCGTGCCCGGCCCGTGCCACAGCCACACCTCGTCACTCGTCACGACGTGCCACGCGCTCTCCTCCCCCGGCGTCAGCAGGTAGTGGATGCACGTGGCCGCCGGCCGCTCCCCCGCGGGCGTCTCGACGGCGTAGCCGCCCGTCCACATGCGGCGGAACCACCCGCCCTCCGCGTGCGGTTCGAGGTCGAGGAGGACGGCGGTGGCGGGACGGTCGTCAGACATGGGCTTGTACTCCGGTCTCACGGGTGAACACAGCGGATGCCGATCGCACCACGCCGTCGATCAGCGTCGCGGCCGCGCGCCCGGCGCCGGCGGTCGCGAGGTTCTCGATCGTGTCGTCGACGGCATCCACATCCAGGTCGAAGAAGGCGAGGTCGGCCACGGCCCCCACCGCCAGGTAGCCCGTGCGCGCGGGACCGGTGTCGAGGCCCATCGCGTGCGCCCCGCCCAGGGTCGCCGCGCGCAGCAGCAGCTCGGACAGGTCGCGGTGGGCGTAGCCCTGCGCGCGCGCGAGCCGGTGCAGCGCCGCCACGTCGGCCAGCAGATCGAGAGAAGGACTGGATGCCAGCGAGTCGGTGCCCACGGCCAGCGCATTGCCCTCGATGAGATACGCGGCGACCGGCGGCTCGTCGAGGCCGATGACGGCGTTGGACCGCGGACACAGGGCCACGGTGGTCCCGCGGGCACGGAGCGTCGCACGGTCGCGCGCGGTCATGTAGACGCCGTGCGCGATGTGGCAGTCGGGTCCCAGCACCCCGAGCTCATCGACGAACTCCGTCGCCCCGGTGCCGAAGCCCTGCTCGCGCAGCGCCTGGAAGCTGGCGGGACGCCGCTCCCGCCACGGCAGCGCCTCACCGTGCTCGCGCTCGAACGCGGCCTCGCCGAGATGGATGTGCAGGCGACTCCCCCGCTCGCGCACGATGTCGGGGATCTCCAGGAGCGGCTCCACATCGAGCGAGTACGGCGCGTGCGGCGAGAGGCCGGTCCCGGGCGGGGAGGGCAGGGCGTCGAGGCGCGCCTCGACCTCCGCGCGCCCCCGTTCGGCCCACGCGTCGTTGGTCCAGCTCATCACCTCCCAATAGGTGATGCCGTGCAGTCCCGCGTCGTGCAGCGCCGAAGCGGCCTCGACGTCGGTGACCACGTCGGCGACGGCGGTGGTGCCGGCGGCGATCATCGCGGTCGCGCCGGCTCTGGCATCCATTCCCCAGTCGTGCGGGGTCTCGTAGACGACCTGGAACGCCCGGGCCCAATCGTCGAAGCCGTCGTAGGTACCGCGTCCCACCTCGGCCATGCCGGTGTACTGCAGGTGCGCGTGCGCATTGACGAGGCCGGGGGTGAGGACTCCCGACCAGTGCACCTCGTCGAAGGCGACGCCGCGGGCGCGTAGCTCGTGGACGACCCACTCGCGCTCCCCCACATGCCGGATCCGCCCCGCCGCCACGGCGATCGCCCCACCGCGGATGGGCGGCGCGGTGATCGGGAGGACGAGGGATGCCGAATACACCACGACACGATCGGCACGCTGTTGCACGGCGTCAGCCTAGGGTCGCGGTGTGACGGGCATGTGTCGTGTGACGCGGAACGGCCCCGCCCTGCCGAAGCAGGAGCGGGGCCGTTCTCGAGAGTGCAGCGAATTACTTCGCGGCGACCACCTGGAGGGTGATCACGGCGGTGACGTCGTCACGCAGGCGAACGGTCGCCTCGTGCTCGCCGACCGACTTGATCGAAGAGGTGATCTGGATCTTGCGCTTGTCGA